>WNGF01000922.1_pt1 | contig 52735 bp, 58 predicted proteins | sample 5400641 | NCBI WGS metagenome assembly WNGF01 (sample SAMN13153371, study PRJNA577476) | soil metagenome | isolation source: 80 cm soil or saprolite under grassland replicate 2 | place: USA:California | collected 2016-06-15 | reverse complement strand
TCCGCTTGCCCGGCTTCAGGAGCGCCGTCATGGCCAGCCCATAGCGGGCGCGACGCGTGCCGGACGAGATGCCCGCGGCGCCTGCGAGCACGAGCGCGCTGACGAGCTCCGGGCGGCGGATCGCCAGCCGCAGGCTGATCGCGCCGCCAAGTGAATGGCCGATGACGGCGGCCGGCTCGTCGAGCAGCAACCCGACCCGGTCCGCGTACGCGTCCAGGTTCGGCGCCGCGGGCAGCGGCTCCGACGCGCCGTGACCCGGGAGGTCGGGCACCACCAGCCGGCGCCCGGCGAGCAAGAGAGGCGCCAGGGCGAGCCAGTTTGCGGCCGCTCCGCCCAAGCCGTGTATCAGCACGAGCGGCTCCCCCGCCCCCGCCACGAGGTACCGCACCCGGCACCCCCGCAGCTCCACGAACCGCTCCTCGAAACCCGGTAGGTCGGGTTTTGCGTCCATCACCGGCGGCGACTATTCTTGGAGATGATGGATCGCTCGGGGAGGCAGGACCCCTGATTCCTGCCGCACAGCGAAAGGGAGCAGTCGGCTAGCCCGTCCGCGCAGATGCGCAGGCGGGCTTTTTGATACCCACGGAAGGAGAACGATGGCAAACCACCTGACGCCAGAGGAGCTGTCGAAGGAGCTGGGAATCGACCGGACCGAGGTGATCCGCGTCTGCGTCGAGGAGGGAATTCCCATCTACCAGGGCAAGATCGACAAGACGCTCTTCCAGGCGCAGCTCGAGGCGATAGGCGCCACGCCTCAACCGCACTAAAGGTCTTACTTTCGCGCTGCGGCGCGCTTGCGGGGGGGCGCAGGCTTGGCGGCCTTGCCGTCCTCCGCAGCGGAGCGGCTCTTCGTGGCCGCGACGCTCTTGCGGAGCGCGTCCATCAGATCGACCACCGGCGCGTCGGCGACCGGCTCCGGCTTCGCGATCTCCTCGCCCTTGAGCTTCGCCTCGAGCAGCTGACGCAGGTTCTGCCGGTACTCGCTACGGAGCTCCTCCGGCTCGAACTCGCCGACGAGCCCGTCGATCAGCTGGCGCGCGAGCTGGAGCTCGGCCTCCTGCACCTCGGTCTCGCCGACTGCCTCGTCGATCTCCGCCTGCGAACGGACGTCCTCGGCGAGGAAGAGCGTCTCGAGCACCAGCGCGTCGCCCTTCGGCCGGATGAGGACGAGGTTCTCGTTGCCGCGGATCACCATCCGTCCGATCGCGGCCATGCCCGTCTCCTTCATCGCCTCGAGCAGGAGGACGTACGGCCGCCGCTGCCCGCCCGCGCTCGACGGCGCGAGGAAGTACGTGCGGTCGAAGAAGAGCGGGTCGACCTGCTCGAGCGGGACGAAGCGCGAGATGTCGATCGCGCGCGAGGTGTCGTGCTGCGCGATCGCCTCGAGGTCGGCCTCCTCGACGATCACGAACTGGCCCTTCGAAACCTCCCAGCCCTTCACGATCTCGTCGTTCGAGACCTCGCGCTCGTGCACCGGGCACCAGCGCTTCTGCTTGATCGGCGTCTTGCACTCGCGGTGCAGCGTGCGGAAGGAAACGTCAGAGGAGCGCGCCTTCGGCGTCGTCGCAGGCGCGAGCCCGACCGGGATCGTGACCAGGCCGAAACTGAGGGATCCGTTCCAGATAGTGCGCATGGGGCCGCCTGTGGAAAGTGTAGTGGGACCGCGCAGTTTCGCCGCGGCCTGCCGCTTCCCTCCCCCGGAATAAGCTGAGCGCGTGAGGACGATCGGACAGCTCTGGCGTAATGCCGTGGGCGCAGGCCGCTCAAGCCCCGCGTACCTCGCCGAGCGCGACGGCGAGTGGCAGCAGGTGAGCTGGGACGAGGCCGGCCGCGCGGTGGACGAGCTCGCCAACGGGCTGCTTGCGCTCGGGATCCGCAAGGGCGACGCGTTCGGGATTCTGGCCCAGACGACGCTCGAGTGGGCGCTCTTCGACTACGCGCTCGGGCTGGTCGGCGCGGTCGGCGCCGCGATCTACGCGAACAGCTCGCCGAAGGACTGCCAGTACGTGCTCGAGCACTCCGACGCCGTCGGCGTCCTGGTCGAGGACGAAGAGCAGCGCGCCAAGATCGCGGACCTCGGGCTACGCCACGTCGTCTCGTTCGCCGAGCTCGACGACCTGCGGGCCCGCGGGCGCGAGTTCGCCGCCGAGCATCCGGACGCGCTGGCCGAGGCGGAGGCAGCGGTCGGCGAGGAGGACCTCTTCACCTACATCTACACGTCGGGGACGACCGGCCCGCCCAAGGCCTGCATGATCCGCCACCGGAACTACTACGAGATGGCGGCCACGGTCGATCGCGTCGAGGACTTCGCAATCTCGGACGACGTGATGTTGCTGTACCTCCCGCTGGCCCACAACTTCGGACGCCTGATGCACCTGCTCGGAGCGCACATCGGCTACACGCTCGCGTTCTGCCCGGACCCGCTGCGCGTCGCCGAGGCGCTGCCCGTGGTGCGCCCGACGCTCCTGCCGAGCGTGCCGCGGCTCTACGAGAAGGTGCACACGGGCGTGCTCGCGCAGTTCGAGGAGGTGCAGGGGCCGAGGAGGCGTCTGCTCGACTGGGCTCTGCGGGTGGGCCGCGAGGCGAGCGAGCTCCGGCAGCAGGGCCGGGAGCTCCCGCGAGGGCTCGCGCTGCGCCACCGGCTTGCGGACCGGCTCGTCTACGCGAAGATCAAGAAGCGCCTCGGCGGGCGGCTCCGGCTCGGCGTCTCTGGCGGCGCCCCGCTCGCCGCCGAGATCGCGAAGTTCTTCCACACGCTCGACATCCTGATCATCGAGGGCTGGGGCCTGACCGAGTGCACGACGGCGGCGTCGGTCAACCGGCCGGACAGATTCCGCTTCGGCACCGTCGGGCCGGCGCTGCCGGGCTTCGAGGTGCGCACCGACGGCGACGGCGAGCTGCTGATTCGGAGCGAGACCGTCTTCGCCGGTTACTACAAGGACGAGGAGGCGACGCGCGAGGTGCTCGGTGAGGACGGCTGGCTCCGGTCCGGCGACCTGGGCGAGATCGACGGGGACGGCTTCATCCGGATCACCGACCGCAAGAAGGACATCCTCGTCACCGCAGGCGGCAAGAACGTCGCGCCCCAGAACCTCGAGAACGCGCTCAAGACCGCGCCGCTGATCTCGCAGGCGCTGGTCGTCGGCGATCGCCGTCCCTACGTGGCCGCGCTGATCACGCTCGATCTGGCCGTGTCCGAGGGACTGTCCCCCGGACACGTCCAGGAGCGCGTGCAAGGGATCGTCGACCAGGTGAATTCGGAGCTCTCACGCTTCGAGCAGATCAAGCGCTTCGCAATCCTGCCCCGCGACTTCAGCGCCGAGGAGGGCGAGGTGACGCCGACGCTCAAGCTCAAGCGCCGCGTCTGCGCCGAGCACTTCGCCGACGAGATCGAGCGCCTTTACGTGCGTTAGAGGCGACGCGCGCCGACGTAAGTCGCGGCGTACCAGCCGGTCATGCTCGAGATCTTGACCACGTCACCCGTGTGCGGCGCGTGGATGAATTGGTTGCCGCCGATGTAGATCCCTTCGTGGCCGAGCCCGTCGAAGAAGACGAGGTCACCGGGCGCAAGCTGGCTCCGTGAGACCGGCGTGCCGTAGCCGTACTGCGCGGCGGCGTTGTGCGGCAGCGAGACCCCGACCTGCGCGTAGACGTACATCGTGAACCCGGAGCAGTCGAACCCTGCCGGCGAGGCACCGCCCCACACGTAAGGAACGCCGAGGTAGCGCATCGCAATCGCGACGACGCCGCCGTTGCTCGGAGGCGGTGGTACGCCGCCCACGCCGCCGCCGGGAGGCTGGATGAGCGGCTGCTGCGCCGGTTGCTGGGCCGCGAGCCGCGCCTGCGCCTCCCGAGCGAGCTCGGCCTGTCGTGCGCGCTCCTCGGCCTGAAGCTGCGCGATCTGGCTGTGAATCGAGTTGAGAAGGGCGTGGCGCTGGCTGAGCTGGCTCTGGATCGAGGCCTTCGCCGCGGCGCGCTCGGACACGACCTGCCTCTGTTCCGCGTGCGCCTTCTTCAGCCGCACCTGCCGCAGCTGGACCTCGCGGCGGAAGTGCACGACCTGCCGCAGCACGACCGCGTCTTGCTGCGAGACGCGGTCGACGGCGTCCATGCGGCTGAGCAGCTGGTCGAGGCTGGTGGAGCCGAGCAGGACCGAGAGCGTCGAGTCCCCACCTTCCGACGTATAGAGGTCGACGAGACGCGAGGAGAGCTCACGCTGCGCGTGCTTCAGGCTCGTCTTCGCGATCGAGAGGTTGTGCGTGTTCGTCGAGAGGTCGTGCCTGATGCGGGCGAGCTTGACGTTCGCGAGGTCGTACGCCTCGATCGCGCGCTCCAGGCTCGAGTCGAGCTGCTGGATCTGCGCGAGGACTCCACGTGCCTCAGCCTGCTTCCCGGAGATCGTGTCGGCGGACGCCGAAACCGCAGTCACCGCGAGGGCCGCTGCGCACGCGATGACTAGTGCCGGCGCCTTCCGTCTTGTCGAGCCTGAGGGGGGCGATTTGCTCGACAGGCGCCCTCGTACGAGGGGCCGGTTCGTCACAAGCGCGGACAGTAACAGGCCTTCCGGACGGCCGCAAACCGCCGAAGTGTGGCCAAACGCACACAATCGCCCACCGCGGAAGGACCGCACAAGCTCGGCGCAGTTGGTACGGTGCCCCGTCGTGCCGGGGGACACGCGCAAGCTGGTTGCCTGGCCGGTCGTCGCCGCACTCGTCGTGCTCAGCGGCTTCGTGCCGGCGCGAGTGGAGGCCGACTCGTCGGGATCGCTTCGCAACCGGGCCTCCGAGCTGCAGCGGCAGGACGCCGGTCTGGCCGCGCGTTCGCACGGCGCGCTGCTCGAGCTCTACGCCCTCGACTCGCGCCTCGCGCGGCAGCGCGCCCACATCGTCGCGCTGCGGATCCAGGCCGCCCAGGTGCGAGCCGCCCGCGTCGAAGCCGAGCAGCGGCTGGCAATCGCCCGCCGCTCCCTGGCGGCGGCCCAGCGCGCGCTCGCCCTCCGGGTGCAGCAGCTCTACGAGCAGGGCGACAACGACCCCGTGGCGGTCGTGCTGGGGGCGACCTCCGTCAGCGAGGCGTTCGACCGCCTCGACACGCTCGGCCGCGTCTCGGACGTCGACCGTCTCGTCCTCGAACAGACGCGCCAGGCGCGGCAGAGATACGCGCGGGAGACCCGCGCGCTCCAGTCACGCCAGCGCACCCTCGCCTCCCTCCTCGCGGAAGCTTCGAGGACCGTGAGCGGGCTGGAGCAGGCACGTGCCCAGCGCGCGGCGTACCTCGCGTCGCTCGCCACCCAGCGCCGGCTGAACGCGTCCTCGATCGCGGCCCTCCAAAGTCAGGCGCAGGCCGTCGAGAGCCGCGCTCGGCAGATCTCTCCGCCCACCGCTGGCCAGCTCACGGGAGCGATGACGGTCATCGCCACCGGCTACTCCCTCCGCGGCCGAACGGCGACCGGCGTCCCGGCGGGCTGGGGCGTCGTCGCGGTCGACCCGAGCGTGATCCCGCTGGGGACCCGGATGACGATTCCCGGCTACGGCGAAGGCATCGCCGCCGACACCGGCGGCGCGGTCGTGGGCGGCACGATCGACCTCTGGTTCCCGACGCTTGCTCAGGCCAGGGCCTGGGGTAGGCGCACGGTCACCATTACGCTTCACTAGCCCTCCACTAGAATCCCTTTCAAGAGGGGGTATCGATGAGCGACTTCGCCCAGTCCGGCGTCGACGAAGCGATCAGCGTGCGCGTCCTGCTCGTCGACGACCACGACCTCTTTCGCACCGGCCTGCGGAACCTGCTCGAGGAGCGCGAAGTCGTGATCGCGGGCGAAGCCGGCGACGGCGCCGAGGCCGTCCGGCTCGTGCGGGAGGTCGCGCCGGACGTCGTGATCATGGACCTGCACATGCCGGGCGTCTCCGGCATCGAGGCAATCCGGCAGATCGGAGGGATCGCGCCGCTCACGCGCGTGCTCGTGCTGACGATCTCCGACCAGGACGAGGACGTCCTGCACGCGATCCTCGCGGGCGCCTGCGGCTACCTGCTGAAGGACTCCTCGGTCGAGGAGCTGATCCGGGGAATCGAGGCGGCGGCGGTCGGCGAGTCGCTCGTCTCCCCCGCCATCGCCGGCAAGGTGCTGCAGCAGGTCCGGGCCACGGCGGCCTCACCGGATGCCGCCGAGACGATTCGCGCCGAGCTCTCCGAGCGCGAGATCGAGGTGCTCAAGCTGATCGCGAGCGGCAACGACAACGCCATGATCGCGGCCGAGCTGCATATCAGCCCGAAGACGGTCAAGAACCACATCTCGAACATCCTGATGAAGCTGCAGATCCAGAACCGCATCCAGGCCGCGGTCTATGCGGTCCGCAGCGGGATCGTCTAGCTAGTTCGACCGCGCCGCCATGGCGCGGGCGCGGAGCTGGATGAGGGTTCCGCGGAGCCGCTCCACCTCGGCGCGGGCTCCCGTGATGCGGCGCGAGACCTGCACGAGCTCTTCCGCCTTCTGCTCGTGGTTGCCGTCGTGGAGCTCGCCGGCGAGCTCCGACATCCGGCGCTCGAGGCGCAGCCGCTCCGCCTCGAGCGAGAGCGCGTGGGCGTAGCCGTCTGTGAGCGTGCGCTCCAACCGGGCGAGCGTCGCGGGCTCTCTCGAGGGGGCGGGGTCTGCGAGCAGCTCGTCGATCTGCTCGAACAGGTCTGGGATCGCTTCGGGCGCCATTTTCAAGGTTCCGCCGATTATCGGGCGACAGCCGGAAGATCGACAAGGGCCGCCCGGCCCATCCTCGAGAACGGTCCGGCCCATGCTTGACGCACGTGGCGATGCTCCGAACAATGCCGGCGTGCGACGTTTGACGATCGTCCTCCTGGCAGCGCTGCTGCTGGCCTCGCCTGCGGGAGCCGGAAGCTCGTCGCTGGCCGGCCGCCTCGCAGCGGCACTGGTGGTTCCGCACGTCGCGCAGAAGCGCACCGCCGCGCTCGTCTTCGACCTCAAGACCGGCGCGACCCTCTTCACCGAGCACGAGTCACGCTCGCTCGCGCCCGCCTCCAACGAGAAGCTCGGCGTCGCCTACGCCGCGCTTGCAACGCTCGGGCCGCCGTTCCGGATCGAGACGGACGTCCTCGGCCGCGGCGAGCAGGACGGCAGCGTCTGGCGCGGCAGCCTTCTGCTCGTCGGACACGGCGACCCAACGCTCTCGAGCAGGGGCCTCGCCTCGCTGGCGCGGCAGGTGCGTGCCGCCGGGATCGTCCGCGTGACCGGCGGGGTTCTCGGCGACGAGTCGTTCTTCGACAAGCGGAGGACGGCTCCGGGTTGGAAGAACTGGTACTACGTGAACCAGTGCCCGCCGCTCTCGGCGCTGACCGTCGACCGCGCGAGGTACGGCGGGCGGGCCTCGCGCAACCCGGCGCTCTCGGCCGCGCTTCTCTTCCGGACCGCGCTGCGCCGAGTCGGTGTGGCGGTCGTGGGCGGTGCCGGGGTCGGGGTCGACCGGGGGGACGGCCTCCCGCTCGCGTCGATCGAGTCGCCGCCGCTTTCCGCGATCGTGCGCTACATGGACCGGGAGAGCGACAACTTCACCGCCGAGCTCCTGCTGAAGCAGCTGGGCGCGTCCGTCGGAGAACGCGGCACGACGGCGGGCGGCGCCGCTTTCGTCGCCCAGACCCTGGCGGGAGCGGGCGTTCCGCTGGGAGGCGTGCGCATCGTCGACGGCTCGGGGCTGTCTCTGCTCGACCGCGCCACGACACGTGAGCTCGCGACGATCCTGCGGGTTGCCTGGGACGACCCGGAGATCCGCCCCGTCCTATTCACGTCTCTGCCGGTCGCGGGAATCAGCGGCACGCTTCGCCACCGCATGCGGCGCCCCCCGGCACGCGGCAACGTGGTCGCGAAGACCGGCTCGACGTCGACCGCCTCGGCGCTCTCCGGCTACGTCAGGCGGCGTTACGTCTTCTCGGTGCTGCAGAACGGCAACCCGGTCTCCTGGACCTGGTCGCGCCGCGCCCAGGACCGGTTCGCGACACTTCTAGCTGCCCAGTAGCTTCTTCAGCGCGGCCTCGTCGAGGATCTCGACGCCGAGCTGCTGGGCCTTCGCGAGCTTGGAGCCGGGGCTCTCGCCGGCGACGACGCCGGTCGTCTTCTTCGAGACCGAGTCGGCGACCTTTGCTCCCTTGGCCTCCAGCCCCTTCCGCGCCTCGTCGCGGCTGAACCCCTCGAGCGTCCCCGTGATCACGTAGGTCGAGCCGCTCAACGGCCCCTCGACCGGCCGCTCCTCCGGCCCGGCCTCGAACCGAAGGCCGAGCTCCCTCAGCTCACCGACCAGCCGCAGGTTGTCCTTGTCCGCGAACCACTCGGCGATCGCCTCGGCGCGCTCCGGCCCGATCCCCTCGACTTCCTGGATCTCCTCGTGCGACGCCGCGGCGAGCTTCTCCACCTCGCCGAAATGCCGCGAGAGGTTCTGCGCCGTCACCCAGCCGACGTCGGGGATGTTGAGCCCGAGCAGTACGCGGGAGAACGGCGTCCGCTTCGAGCCCTCGAGCCCGGAGATGACGTTCGAGGCGCTCTTCTCCTGGAAGCCGTCCAGCTCGAGCAGCTGTTCCTTCGTCAGCCGGTACAGGTCCGGCAGGGAGCGGACGAGGCCGAGCTCCCAGAGGCGGCGCATCAGCTGCTCGCCGACGCCGTCGATGTCGGCCGGCCCCTGAACCCAGTTGATCAGCGTCTCGAGCCCCCGCGAGGGGCACGCTCGGTTGGGGCAGCGGTGCATCGCCTCGCCCTCGGGCTTGACGATGTTTGCCCCGCAAAGCGGGCACTTCTTCGGCATCCGGAACGGCTTCGTGCCCTTCGCGTGCGGCCCCGCAGGCCCGACGATCTGCGGGATCACGTCACCCGCGCGCTGGACGATCACCGTGTCGCCCTCGCGGATGTCCTTGCGGTTGATGTCCTCCTCGTTGTGCAGCGTCGCCCGCGAGACGGTGACGCCGCCGACCTGGACGGGCTCGAGCATCGCCCACGGGTTGAGCGCGCCGGTCCGCCCCACGCGAATCGCGATCTTGAGGAGCTTCGTCTGCGCGGTCATCGGCGCCCACTTGAACGCGCGGGCCCAGCGCGGCCGCGAGTGGAGCGCGCCGAGGATCGCCTGCTGCTCGAGCGCGTCGACCTTGATCACGATGCCGTCGATCTCGTAGTCGAGCTCCGCGCGGCGCCGCTCCCACTCGGTGCAGCGCTTCGCGACGTCCTCGATCGTCTCCAGCCGCTCGGCGAAGGGGTTCGTCCGGAAGCCGTGCTCGCGCAGCCACTCGAGCTCCTCCCAGTGCGACTCGAGCCGCAGCCCGTCGGCGAGCCCGAGCCCGTAGACCCAGATCGCGAGCGGGCGCGACGCCGTGATCGAGGAGTCCTTCTGGCGCAGGGAGCCGGCAGCGGCGTTGCGCGGGTTCGGAGCCAGTTTCTGGCCGAGCTCGGCGATGCGCGCGTTCAGCTCGCGAAAGCCGGAGAGCGGCAGGTAGACCTCGCCGCGCACCTCGACCACCCCCGGGGCGCCGTCGCCCTGCATCCTCAGCGGGATCGACGGGATCGTGCGGAGGTTGACGGTGACGTCCTCGCCCTGGATCCCGTCGCCGCGCGTGGCGCCGCGCGTGAGCACGCCGTTCTCGTAGGTGAGGCTGACGGCGAGCCCGTCGATCTTCGGCTCGATCACGTACGCGACGGGCTCGTCGGAGTCGAGCCGCTTGCGCACGTCGTCGGCCCACTTGAGCAGGCTCTCGTCGTCCGTCACCTTCTCGAGCGAGCCCATCCGCGTGAGGTGCTCGACCTTCCGGAACCGCTCGCTCGGCGGGGCGCCCACGCGCTGCGTCGGCGAGTCCGGCGTGATCAGATCCGGATGCTCCTCCTCGAGCGCGTTCAGCTGGTCGTAGAGGCGGTCGTAATCGCTGTCCGAGATCTCCGGCTCGTCGAGCACGTGGTAGCGGTAGAGGTGGTGGTTCACCTGCTCCCGGAGCTCGTCCAGCCGCGCCTGGACGTCTTTCTGCGTCCGCGTCGCCATCGCGCCGATCCTAGCGACGACCTACTATGGGGGCCTGCGCTTCGTAGTCGTCAGTTCCGTGCTGTTCCTAGCGCTTGCCGGGACGGCAAGCGCTGCGGTCTTCCTCTTCCGGATGCCCTCTTCGAACGTCGGCTGCGCCTACAGCAACGAGCCCGGCCACGGCGGCCCCTCGCTGCGTTGCGACATCCTCAGCGGTCTCAAGCCTCCGCCGCCGAGGCCTCGCGGCTGCGATCTCGACTGGACGTTCGGCTACCAGATGCACCCGACCGGCAAGGCTTTGCGGGTCTGCGCGGGCGACACCACAGTCGACCGGCACGCGAAGGTCCTGCGCTACGGCCACCGCTGGCGCGCGGGCGGTTTCAATTGCCTCTCGCGCCGGATCGGCCTACGCTGCCGCAACCGCAGCGGCCACGGCTTCTTCCTCAGCCGCAGGCACTCGTACCGGTTCTAGCCACCGACGCGGTACGTCCCGCCGGACGGGTGGACCGTGAGCGTCCCGCGCTCGAAGCGCCGCGTCCAGGAGCCGGCGTGCCAGGCGGCCGGCGCGATGGGGCTTCCGAGGTCGAGCTCCGCGCTCGGCGCCGGGTCGGGGCTCCAGATCGAGGCCGATCTGGTGGCAGACTCGTCGAAGAGGAGGAACGAGGCACGGACGAAGCCGGCGGAAGGTGAGTCGACGGCTCCGTAGGTGAGCGCGAGGAAGACCCGCCCGGCGGTCTCGACGGCACGCTCGGCGCGCGTGTCCGGAGCCCAGTCGCTGCCCTGTTCCAGGAAGTGCTCGAGCATCAGGCCGGACGTGAACGACGCCCAGTCTCTCCACACGCCCGGCTCGTCGCGTGCCGCTGCGACGTTCGCGATCGCCAGGTACCCGGCGCCCCTGATTTCCGGCGCGACGGCAGCCAGCATCGAGCGCTCCGCGGCGCGGTACGCAGCCCGCGTCGGGTAGAGGCCGAGCCGCGAATAGTCGCCGTCGAGGTGCCAGCCCGGATCGGCGAGGACGTCATCCATAAAGACGCCGTCCCAGGGCGCTTGACGGAGGAACGCCACGACGTCGCTGCGCCAGGCGTCCTGGTAGGCCGGGAGGCCAATGTCTGCAAACCAGGCGTGCTCGAAGTTCACCGAGCTGACACGGTTGCCGGCCGCGTCGTGCAGGAACCAGCTCTCCGGCGCCTGCGGCCACGGGACTCCGGCGTTGCCTTCCGCGCTCTCGGAGTAGTCGATCAGGAACGAGAGGTTCTTGTAGGCCAGCACCTTCAGGCCGGGATAGCTTTGCTTGAGCGAGGCCACCTTTCCCGCTCGGCCGGCGTCCACGAGGAGGTAACGGATGCCGGAGAGATCGGACGGAATCGGCTCCGATCCGGTGATCCGGAGCAGACCGATGCTCCTCGTCGAGCGGGGAGAGTCGCGCGTCAGCGGCGCGCCCTGCGACGTCGCGAGCCCGACTACGGCGAGGACCGCGACCAGCCAGCGAGCGAGCACGACCTCCTCAGTTGTACCGGACCGAGACCAGGTAGAGGCCCCAAGGCGGGGCGGTCGTGCCGGCTTCGGTGCGGGGGCGGCCTTCGAGCAGCCGCGCCAGCTCGTCCGGCGTTCGCTCGACCATCGTTCCCATCAGCGTTCGAACCATGTGGCGCAGGAACGAGTTGGCGGCAATCTCGAGCTCCAGCGCGTCGCCTCGGCGGTGCCAGGCCGCGGACTCGACGACACGGACGAAGCTCTCGTGCCGCGTCTCCGTGAGCGTGAAGGCACGGAAGTCGTGCTCGCCGAGCAGCAGCTCCGCAGAGCGCGCCAGCCGCTCCTCGTCGAGCGGGTACGGGTACCGCCACGAGCGGTGTGTCTCGAAGGGTGAGGGTTCGCGGCGACGGTAGACCCGGTAGCGGTAGCTACGCGCCCGCGCCGAATGCCGCGCGTGGAAGTCGGGCGCCGCCTCCTCCGCGGAGATCACCGCCACGTCGTCCGGCAGCTCGGCGTTCAGCGCCGCCGCCGCACGCTCCGGGGGCGCGCCGCCCTCGACGTCGACCGAGGCGACCTGCCCGAGCGCGTGGACGCCGGTGTCCGTCCGGCCGGCGACCGCGAGGCCCGACCACGCGGGGAACACGCGCCCGAGCGCGTCGCGCAGCGTTCCCTCGATGGTTCGCAGCCCGGGTTGTGCAGCCCAGCCTCGGAAGCCGGTGCCGTCGTACTCCAGCGTTAATTTGAGCCGCACGTCAGGAGCACCTGACACTGTTTGTAAGGTGTGCCTTATGCTCTATGAACTTGCGTATTGACTGATATACTCTAGCCATGAGCCCGAGCCAGGAGTTCCTGCTCCAGCGTGTCCAGCCGGCGCTGACCGGCCTCATCGACGGGTCTCTCTCGACGATCGCCCCGATCTTCGCCGTCGCGCTCTACACGCACAAGCCGCACGCCGCGTTCATCGCCGGCACGGCGACCGCGATCGCGGCCGGCATCAGCATGGCCTACTCGGAGGGCCTCTCCGACACGGGTGAGCTGACCGGGCGCGGGAGCCCCGTCGTCCGCGGCTCGATCACCGGCGTCGGCACCTTCATCGGCGGGATCCTCCACACACTGCCGTTCCTGATCCCGCACTACAAGGTGGCGCTCGTCTTCGCCGCCGTGGTCGTCGGCTTTGAGCTGGTCGCGCTCGCGTGGCTGCGCTGGCGCTTCTTCCAGACGAGCTTCGTCAGCTCGCTCGGCTACGTAACCCTGGCCGGGCTCGTGATCGCAGGCGTCGCCTCCGCGCTCGGCGTCAGCGGCTAAGGCGCTGCTACTGGACGATGGGGATCTTAAGGCCGGGCACCTGGACGATGACCCGACCGACTGTCCAACCCGACACGTCGTTCTTGGAGAGGAGTAGGACTATGTGCCGCTTGCTTGCCGCGCCAACCCGGCAGGGCATGTATCCCGTTCCGCGCCCGACCTCGATCGTCGGGCCGCAGTGCATCGCGCTGCCATACATCCGATCGAGGGCAGCCAATGACGTGCCAACGTGTGCGCCGCGAGCGGTCCGGTCGGCGGGCACAAAGGTGACGATACGCGCGACCCGTAGAGCGCGGGGCTTGCCGCGTGGCCCGAGGAAGCCGAGCGTGTACGAGTCGATCCCGTAGCCGCGGTAGTAGCTGTACTCGAGGTAGGTAGAGCCACCGGCGACGTGTGTGTCTTGGACCGAGCGCAATGTGCCAGCGCGGATCTGGCGCAGCGCCTTCTTCGCCGCCTGTCTGTCCATTCCGAGGCGTAGCGAACCGATTGCGGACGGCGCGATCCGGTTGTGCCGTACCGCCGAGGTCGCCGGCGTGGCGAGCGCCAGGAGGAAGACGGCCGAAGCTGCGAGCATTCGGTTCACTGCTCGGCCGCCCGGTTCACCCGCGCACGATCCGGCCCGTCCGCTCGTTCCTCCGTCTGCGAACGTGAAGCACGCGTCTCGAATTCGGCGCGCGAACCTTCGGCGAGGTCGACCACTCTGAGGTTGGCCTCGGTGTGGAGCGTCGCCGCCTCGACCAGCAGGCGGACGAGTGGGTCGCCTTCGAACTGCGCGCGAAGGTCGGCGAGAGCCGCCAATTCTTGGACGTACGCTGCTCGCTGCGTCGAGATCACGCCGTCGAGTGCCTCTCCCCCGACGCGCGACGCGGCGAAGAGCTTCAGGAAGAAATCGTCCCGATAGCCGCTCTCCCGCACGAACGGAGTCGCGAGCCATTCCTCGAGATCCTTCCGCCCGGCCGCCGTCAATCGGTAGACGCTACGGGCGGGACGCCGCGCCTGCGGATGCACGCGTTTGGTAACCAGCCCGTCGCGCTCAAGTCGGTCTAGGATCTGGTAGAGGTGGCCAATGTTGAGCTCGCCCCACTGGGGGCCGATTGCCTCCTCGAACATCCCCTTGAGTTCATAACCGTAGCTGGGGCCCTCGGCGAGCAGCGCAAGCACGGCATGATGGATCGGCATGGAGCGGAATCCTACTTGACGCTTTGAATTGCGGCAATGTACTTTGCCCCAATGTCGGGCGCCGCAGTCGCGATCGAGGGTCTTAGCAAGCGCTACGAGACTGGCCACGGTTCGATCACCGCACTGGACGACGTCTGCCTTTCGGCGCCGGCAAGTGCGGCGATAGGCATCGTCGGCCCCTCTGGCTCGGGGAAGTCCACGCTGCTCCACGTCGTGGGCGCGATGGACCGCCCCGACGAGGGTCGCGTGCGAGTCGGCGACGTCGATGTCACCGCGCTCGACCGCAAGGAGCAGGTCGGCTACCGGCGGACAATCGGCTTCGTCTTCCAGCACTTCCACTTGCTGCCGGTCCTGACCGCGCTCGACAACGTGGCCGCGCCCGTCCTGCCGTACGCGACCGAGTTCGACAAGCTGGAGCGCGCCGCGCAGCTGCTCGCCGCCGTTGGGCTCGACGGGCGGGAGGACGCGCTTCCCTCGCGCCTGTCGGGCGGCGAGCAGCAACGGGTCGCGATCGCACGCGCGCTGATCAATGAGCCCCAGCTCCTGCTCGCAGACGAGCCCACCGGCAACCTTGACACCCATACCGGCGGCGGGATCGTCGAGCTCCTGCTGCGGCTCCGGGACGAGCGTGGCATGACCCTGATCGTCGCCACTCACAACCAGCTCGTCGCCGCCCGCTGCGACCGGATCGTGCGTCTTTTGGACGGTCGTGTCGTCGACCAGATCCACGTGGCCGGACACGAGGAGCCCGAGGCCGTGCTCGAGCGGATCAGCCGCATCAATCCGTGAGCAGGACTGCCCTCGGGACCTCACTTTTCGCTCTTCTCTTCGCGGCTGCGGCCAGTCCGGTCGGCGCGACCTTTCCCGGTAGGAACGGCAAGATCGCCTTTCTCTCCGACCGGGGAGGCTCGTCCCAGATCTACCTCATGCGCCCGGATGGCACACACGTCAGCCGCATCGCCCGGACCGGTGAGGCCGCACAGCCCTCATGGTCGCCCGATGGGAAAGCCCTCGTGTTCGCTGAACTGAGAGGAGGGGCGCTTCAGGGCATCAGCGTCGTCGCGTTTCCGTCTAGACGCGTGCGTCGACTGACCGCCCACAAGACGGAGATCTGGGACAGCTCGCCCCGTTGGTCGGCCGACGGTACGCGCGTCGTCTTCCAGCGACAGACGGCCGAGGGAACGGGCGTCTACGTTATGCGCAGGAACGGCAAGGGCATCCATCGCCTATCGGCCAGCGACGGCGCCTACCCGACATGGTCACCAGACGGTCACTGGATCGCGTTCGTCGCCGGCCCTCCAGGTGCGCAGCAGCTTTTCAAGATGAGGGCGAGTGGCCGCGGACGGATTCAACTCACCCATGCGACGGGGAGCGCGCTCGACCCGGACTGGTCACCCAATGGCAAGCGCCTTACCTACGTCGTCGTTCGCGACCGCAACTACGACGTCTACGTAATTGGAGCCAACGGGCGCGAACAGCGCCGCCTCACGACCCTAGACGGTCAGGACCTCGGCCCGTCTTGGGCGCCGGACGGCACGAGCATCGTCTACGTGAGTCAAGGCGCTACCGCCGGCGACCCGTTCGATCTCTACCGCATGAGCCCCGACGGCTCGCATCGGCGCCGCCTAACCAGCACAGTCTGGAGCGAAGGCGATCCAACCTGGCAGCGAATCACAGCGCGTACACGTTGAAACTTACTTGCTGACAAGTTATTCTGTCGCCGGGCACACCAGCCGGAGACGTCATGGCACTCGCCGCCGTTTCATTGCGCTTCATCCTCGCGAGCGTCTTCCTCGTGGCGGGATTCGCAAAGCTCCTGTGGTCGGACGACTTCGTCCTTGCCGTCCACAACTACGACCTCCTACCGGCTAAAGCCTCCGCACTAGTCGGACGGCTCCTGCCGCCACTCGAAGTGGCTTGCGGCACGCTCCTCGCCCTTGGTCTGGGGATTCGGCCAATCTCGTCGGGGCTCGGCTTCCTCCTCCTCGTGTTCGCCTGCGCGGTCGCGATCAATCTCGCTCGCGGTCGCGAGATCGACTGCGGGTGCTTCGGGGCGAGCATCGATCGGCGTCTGAGTTGGTGGACGGTTCTTCGCAACGTCGGTTTGGCAGCGGCCGCAGTCGTCGTCGCCGCTGAGTCACCGGCGGCGCTGGCTCTCGACCAATTGCTCGACCTCGGCCGGGCCGGGGGAGTCAGAGCAAGTGAGGCAATCGCGGCCGCCGTTGCGTCGGCAGCTTCGCTTGCGGTCTTTGCCCTGGCGTGGCAGACGCTCCGCCTACAGCGCTCCGTGAACCTCGTGGCGGACCCACGGCCGCTCCGATGAGCTCGGCCTGGATCGCAGCCTTTGCCGCCCTCGCCCTCGTGACCCTCACGACAGCGGTTGTCGTGCTCGGTCTGCTTCGTCACGCCGTGGCTGTGCTCGATCAAGTTCAGGGTGGCAGCGACGCGGCGGGAAAGGGCGCACCGCCGGGCACGACGCTCGAACCATTCGCCTTGAGAGATGACAGGGGAGCCGTCTTAGCGTCGGACGAGCTGATTGGCGAGGGGCCGACGATCTTCCTGCTCCTCGAGGAATGGTGCGACCCGTGTGTAGCGCTGGCGGAGGAGCTCGCGATGAAGGAGGTCGGGCAAACCGTGGGCGGGCTCTCGCTCGTCGCCATCGTCGGGCAAGCGAAAGAGCGGAGGCAACTGCCGCTGCCGGCGTCGATGTCGGTCTTTTATCCGGCCGACGAGCGTGTGGTCGAGGCCTTCCGCTGGCGTGCTAGCCCGCTGGCGCTTCTGGTTGACGAGACGGGTCTGGTTCTTGACCGACTCGTCCCGAATCTTCTGGGTCACCTGCAAGTGCTTGCGCGGCGCTACATCGGCGCCGCGCGGCAGCCGGCCCTCGAGGCTGGCATCAATGCAAGGTTCTAGAAGGAGGGTAGAAGTGGAGAGTTCTACTCAAGACGTTTCGACTTCCGAGGCCATCTTTGAGGAGCGGAAAAGCTCGCGGCGGGGCTTTCTGCGCAAGGCCGGACTGACGCTCGCCATTGGGCTCGGCGGTTCGCTTGCTCTCGCAAAGCCAGCGCGGGCGCAAAACGCGCACTGCTGCCAGCAGAACTGCACGACCTGCGACACGCAGAATGGGTATCACGCTTATTCATGCGTCGACTGCGACGGTTCGACCTGCTGCCAGTGCATACATTCGAGCTTGCAGTGCGTTAACGTCGGCTGCGGCGGCTGCGTATAGCTCCGGCCGAACAGAGTTTGCTTCGCCTCGCCCTCCACCAGCTGCAGCGGCGGCCGGGTCGAGCGGTCGCGCTCTGTCTCACGCTCACCGCGGCGACGGCGGGATTCCTGCTGCTCGCCTCTGCAGGCAAGACCACGGACGTACGGGTACGAGGGTCGGTCCGCAGCGCCTTCCGCCCTGCCTACGACATCCTCGTGCGCCCGCGCGGGTCGAAGACAGCGCTCGAGCGAACGGAAGGGCTCGTTCGTCCCAACTACTTGAGCGGGATCTTCGGTGGGATCACACTCGCCCAGTACCACCAGATTCGCGGCATCGGCGGCGTGGACGTTGCAGCTCCGATCGCCAACGTGGGCTACATCCTTCCGTTCGTCAGGATTCCAATCGTCATCAACAAGGTCGTCGACGATCGAGACGCCATCCAGCTCTACAAGGAGCAGGGTGTCTGGCTCGCGAACCGGGGCCTTTCCAAGTATCCCGCAGGTCGCGCCTGGGCGTACTACAACCGCCGCGACCGCTTCGACTGCTGCGGCGCCGGCCTGGTCGAGTACGTGCCCCACCGAGAGCAACCACTGCAGGTCTGCAACAGCTTCGCAGGAGGCCCCGGCACTCCGCCCGGGCTCCCACAGGTCTACGGCCCCTTTAACCCGCTCCAGTGGGAGTACATCACCTGCTACTCCGCCCGCAGTCCCGACGCGACGCGGCAGACGAATGATCCATACGGCCAGGGCCCCTTACGACCGTCCCAAATCGGCTTCTCGCAGGACCTCCACTTTCCCGTCTTCGTCGCCGCGATCGACCCGGTCGAGGAAGCTCGTCTCCTGGACGTACCGAAGGCGGTCGTCAGCGGTCGGTACCTGGGGGCGGGCGACGGGGTGGAGCTCAAGCGGAAGCCGTTCCCGACACGGACAATTCCGGTCATCGCGAGCACGCGGACCTATGTGGACGAAACGCTTCGGGCGACGATCGGCCGGCTCTCGATCCCGGAGCCGAACCGCATACCGTTCGTCCTTGCCTCGCCTCAAGCCCACTCCTTTCTCACGGGATTGCGGGGGCGGGCAGTGCTGAAGCAACGCACGCGGGCCGAGCAGGTCTACGATCAGCTGCTGACGGTCGGCGAGGGCTGGCGGGGCACGATTTCCTCCTTCCTTTACTGGTCAACCTCGCCTGTTCGGTACGCGAGGGTCGGCTCGGACCACCTCCGTCCACGCACGACGAAGAACCCGATCTCGGTGTGGAAGAGCAATGTCTGGCCGTCGAACGGCGGCTTCGCCCCGGCTCCTCCCGACAATCAGGACGTGCAGTTCCGGCGTCTTCAGCCGCACTCCGGCTCCGACCTGATCGAAGGCGGTATCAACGACACGCCGATCTTCCGGATCCTCGGCCGCTTTGATCCCACCGAGCTGCCCGGTTTCTCGCCGCTCTCGCGCGTGCCGCTCGAGACCTACTTCCCGCCACTGCTTAAGCCGGGCGATCAGCGCACGAGCCGCCTGCTCCATGGCGAGCCGCTGCTTCCGACCCAGAACCTGGGCGACTACATCCAGCAGCCGCCGCTGCTCTTGACGACGCTGAAGGCGCTACCGGCGTTCACGAACCCGCAGTATTGGTCGAACGTCTCGCCGCGCATGCGCAAAGCGCCGATCGCCGCGATCCGCGTGCGCGTGGCGGGGGTGAAAGGGCCGGATGCGCTCTCGATCGCGCGGATCAAGGCGATCGCGGCCAGGATCCACGATCAGACCGGCCTGAATGTCGACATCACCGCCGGCTCCTCCCCCCACCCAGTCCTGATCGACCTGCCCAAGGGCAAGTTTGGCCGCCCGGAGCTGACGCTGAAGGAGGGCTGGTCGAAGAAGGGCGTCTCCGTCTCCTTCCTGAGCGCGCTCGACAGCAAGCGGCTCGGCTTCCTGGTTGTGATCCTGCTCAGCTCGGCCTTCGTGGTCGCCAACGGCGCCTTCGCCTCCGTCCGGCAACGGCGGCGCGAGATCGGGACCCTGCTTTGCCTAGGCTGGTCGCCCGGACAGATCTTCCGGACGCTGCTGAGCGAGCTTGCCATTCTCGGCCTCGTCTCCGGGCTCGTCGGCGGCAGTCTGGCCGCAGCAGTTACCGCGGCGAGCACGCTCAACCTCGCCTGGTGGCAGCCGCTCCTGGCCGTCCCGCTCGCACTCGCGCTCGCCCTCGTATCCGGACTGCTTCCCGCCTTGCAGGCCGCGCGGCTCGTGCCGCTCGACGCCGTCCGTCCGGCTGTCTCCGGCAAGGTCGAGGGGCGGCCGGTGCGCCACCTGGCCGGACTGGCGCTCGCCAACCTCCGCAGGGTGCCGGTTAGAAGTCTTGTCGCTGTCGCTGGCCTGACGGTCGGGGTTGCCGCGCTGGCGCTGCTGGTCGCGATCGACCGCGCTTTCCAGGGCACTCTGGTCGGCACACTCTTGGGCGGCGTCGTCTCGCTGCAGGTGCGCGGGCTCGACTACCTGGCCGTGGGCCTGCTTGTCGCGCTCTCGGCGCTGGCGCTGGCCGACGTGCTCTACGTCAACCTAAGGGAGCGACAGGCTGAGCTCGTCACGCTGCGCTCCGTGGGCTGGGCAGATGCGGAGCTGCGCCGGCTAGTTGGGTTCGAGGCAGGCATTCTTGGCCTGCTCGGCAGCCTCACCGGCTCGCTGCTTGCCCTGCTCGTCGGCGGCCTGGTCGGGCTGCCGCTAATAACCCTGGTGCTGGCGGCGCTCGCCGCCGGGGTTGGCGGCGTGATCGTCGCCCTCGTGGCCTCGCTCCTGCCGCTCAGCCAGATCGGGCGCTTCAGCGTGCCGACTGTGCTCGCGGAGGAATGAAGCGCTAGGAGCCGGCTCGGCCCCGTGATGGCGGACATCGCTTCGGCGCTCGGCGTCAGCGGCTAGAGCGTGCCGGCCTGCTCGGGCTCGGCCTCGGGCTCCTGCTCTTGTTCCTGCTCCTGCTCGGGAGCGCGGCGGCGCCGCACGGGCTTCGCCTCCGGCAGGAAGTCGACCAGCTCGAGATAGACCATCTCGGCGGCGTCGCCAAGTCGCGGCCCGATCCTGACGATGCGCGAATAGCCGCCGTCGCGATCTGCGAAGCGCGGGCCGACGTCGCTGAAGAGCTTGTGCACGACGTCCTGCGAGCGCAGGAATTTGAGCGCCTGCCGCCGTGCATGAACTCCGCCGCGGCGACCGAGCGTGATCATCTGCTCGGCGACCGGCCGGACCTCCTTGGCCTTTGCCGCGGTCGTCCTGATCCGGCCGTGCTCGATCAGCGCGCTCGTCAGGTTCGCGTAGAGCGCCTTGCGGTGCGAGGCGTCGCGGCCGAGCTTCCTGCCGGCGCGCTGGTGTCTCACGCGGGCGGGCCCTCCTCCCCGCGGAGCGTGAGCCCGTGCGTGGCGAGCGTCTCCTTGACCTCTTCGATCGACTTCTTGCCGAAGTTCGGGATCGCGGCGAGCTCGTTCTCGCTCTTGATGACGAGATCGCCGATCGTCTCGATGCCGACGCGCTTGAGGCAGTTGTACGAGCGGACGCCGAGCTCCAGCTCCTCGATCGGGAAGTTCTCCATCCCGTGCGCGAGCGCCGGCTCGGCCTGAGCCTCCGCCGCCGCGGCCTCCCCGAAGCCCTCGATCCGGTCGAGGTCGGTGAAGATCGCGAGCTGGCGGATCAAGATCTCCGCCCCCTGGCCGATCGACTCGCGCGGGTCGATCGAGCCGTCGGTGGTGACGTCGATCCGGAGCTTGTCGTAGTCCGTCCGCTGCCCGACGCGCGCAGCCTCGACGTCATACGAGACTCGGCGCACCGGCGAGAAGATGGAGTCGATCGGGATCACGCCGATCGTGTGCTCGGGCCCGGTGTTCATCTCGGCGGGCACGTAGCCGCGGCCGCGGCCGATCGTGAGGGTGACCTCGAGCTTGCCCTTCTCGGACAGGTTCGCGAGCTCGAGGTCGGGGTTGAGGACCTCGAGCTCCGCCGGCGCCTCGATGTCGGAGGCCTTCACCGTGCCGGGACCCTTCTTCGTCACGCGCACCTCGATCTCGGGCGACTCTCCGTGCAGCCGGCAGATCAGGTTCTTGAAGTTGAGCAGGATGTCGGTCACGTCCTCCCGGACGCCCGGCAGGGTCGTGAACTCGTGCGCGACGCCCTCGATCTTGACCGAGGTGACGGCGGCGCCCTCGAGCGACGAGAGCAGCACGCGGCGCAGCGAGTTACCGAACGTGTAGCCGAAGCCGCGATCGAGCGGCTCGATTACGAAGACGCCCCGGTTGTCGTCGACCTCTTCGTGGACGATCCGCGGGATCTGGAACTCCATCAAGCTGGTTCGAACTGCCATTCCCTTCCTTTCTACTTCGAGTAGAGCTCGACGATGAGCGATTCCTGGACGGGCGTGTCGATCTCCTCGCGCTCCGGCCACTTGAGCACCTTGCCGGTGAGCCCGTCGTGGTCGGCCTGCAGCCACGGCGTGACCGAGGCGGTCAGGTCGGTCGCGTCGCGGACGACCTGCTCGGCAGGGCTGCCCTGGCGGAGCGTGATGATGTCGTCCGGGCGCACCTGGTAGCTCGGGATGTTCACGCGGCGGCCGTTGACCTGGAAGTGGCCGTGGCGGACGAGCTGGCGGGCCTGGGCGCGCGACGCTGCGAAGCCGAGCCGGTAGACGACGTTGTCGAGCCGCGTCTCGAGCATGCGCAGCAGCTCCTCGCCCGTGATGCCCGAGCCCTTCGCGGCCTTCGCGTAGTACGTGCGGAACTGCTTCTCGAGCAGGCCGTAGTAGCGGCGGGCCTTCTGCTTCTCACGCAGCTGGAGCAGGTACTCGGACTGCTTGATTCGCCCGCGGCCGTGCTCGCCCGGCGGGTAGCTGCGGCGCTCGATCGCGCACTTCTCGGTCAGGCAGCGCTCGCCTTTGAGGAACAGTTTCATGCCCTCGCGGCGGCACTGCTTGCACTTGGGGGAGCGATCTCTGGCCACTACACCCTCCGCCTCTTCTTGGGCCGGACACCGTTGTGGGCTTGCGGCGTCACGTCCTTGACCCCGAGGATCTCGAGGCCCGCGGCCTGCAGCGAGCGGATCGCCGTCTCGCGGCCGGCGCCGGGGCCCTTGACGAAGACCTCGACCTTCTGCAGGCCGTGCTCCATCCCTTTGCGCGCGCAGGCGTCGGCGGTCACCTGGGCGGCGAACGGCGTCGATTTGCGGGAGCCCTTGAACCCGGCCGAGCCGGCCGACTCCCAGGCGATCACGTTGCCGTCGTTGTCCGTCAGCGAGACGATGGTGTTGTTGAACGACGTCTTGATGTGCGCCTGGCCGATCGCGATGTTCTTGCGCACGCGGCGGCGCGTGCGACCTCTGGTCGCTTGTCTGCGAGGCGGCGCCATCAGGTCTTCGTGGGCGCTCTCTTGCCGCGGCCGACGGTCTTCTTCGGGCCCTTACGGGTGCGGGCGTTGGTCTTGGTCCGCTGGCCGTTCACCGGGAGCCCGCGCCGGTGGCGGACGCCGCGGTAGGCGCCGATCTCCTGCAGGCGCTTGATCGCCTGCGTGCGCTCGCGGCGGAGGTCGCCCTCGACCTGAAGGTTGCCGTCGATGTACTCGCGCAGCTTCGTGACCTCCTCGTCGGTCAGGTCCCGGACCTTCTCGTCGGACGAGAGGCCGGTCTCGGCGCAGATCTTCCGGGCTGTCGGCTGGCCGATCCCGTAGATGTACGTCAGCCCGATCTCGAGCCGCTTCTGGTTGGGGATGTTGACTCCGGCGATGCGGGCCATTTACCCCTGCCTCTGCTTGTGGCGGGGGTTCGTGCAGATGACCATGGTCTTGCCGTGCCGCTTGATCACGCGGCAGCGCTCGCACATGGGCTTGACTGAGGCTCGAACTTTCATCGGTGTCTGTACGTGATCCTTCCGCGCGTGAGGTCGTAGGGGGAGAGCTCGACCTTGACCCTGTCGCCGGGGAGGATGCGGATGTAGTGCTTGCGCATCTTCCCGGAGATGGTGGCGAGCACCGTCTGATCCATGCCGTCGATCTGCACCCGGAACATCGTGCTCGGGAGCGACTCGACGATCTCGCCTTCGACCTCGATTTTCTCTTCTTTCTGGGCCATCTACCTCACAGAAACCGCGCTCGCCGAGCGCGGTCGGGGACATGGAAAAACACGGCTCTCGCCGCGGGTGTCAATGGTAGCAAAGCGTTCCCGGCTTAGATCAGCCATTTTCCGCTCTCCTGCACGGGCTTTCCGTCCAGGTCCAGCCGGCCGGTCGAGCGCAGGTCCTTGACGATGTCCCAGTGGACCTGGCTCACGTTCGTGCCGCCGGCCTCGGGCAGGCCGTTGCCGAGCGCGAGGTGGATCGTCCCGTCGATCTTCTCGTCGAAGAGCGTGTTCTTCATGTGCCGCGTGATGCGCGGGTTGCAGCCGATTCCGAGCTCGCCGAGGCGGCGTGAGCCGTCGTCCCGGTCGAGCGTCTCGATCAGGAAGTCCTCGTTCGCGTCCGCCGAGGCGTCCACGACGACTCCGTCCTCGAAGCGAAGCCTGATCCCGGTCACCTCGCGGCCCGCGTAGACGGCCGGGAACTCGGTGAACGCGACCGCACCGCTGGCGGAGTCCTCGATGGGGCAGAAGAAGAACTCGCCGCCCGGCATGTTCGCGCCGCCCGCGTCGACCACGCCGTTGCGGCCGGCGAGGCTGAGCGTGAGGTCGGTTCCGTCGGCGACGATCCGGATCTGCTCCGCCTCGTCGAAGTGCTTCGCGTAGTGGCTCATCCGCTCCCGCTCGACGTTCCAGTCGAGCAGGCAGGCGCCGTACAGGAAATCCTCGAACTCGCCGAGCGACATCCCGGCGTCCTGGGCAAGGGCCGGAGTCGGGAACTGGCAGCCGACCCACTTGAGGTCGAAGGTGAAGACGCGCTCGACGTGGGGGCGGATGCCCGCCTGCAGGCGGCCAAGGCGCTCCGGCGGCAGGGCTGAGAGCTCGCGCGTGTTCTCCGGAGCCTCGATCCCGACCCAGGCGTCGGCCTCGTGGAAGGGCTGGGTCTCGAGGGGAGCCGGATTGTCGAGCAGCTCCTCCGGGGCCTCCTGCGCCCAGGGCACGTTGAGCCCGGCGCCAGAGAGGCTCACCCGCAGCAGAGCGTAGGCTCCGCGCCGGCCGATCTCGCGGCAGACGGCCTCGAGCAGCGGCCGCGCCTGCGTGCCTCCGGTGACCATCACCTGCCAGCCGGGTTGAACATCGAGGCACTCCTCCACGAGCAGCTTCGCGTAGTCGTCGATCCGTGGGTCGTTCATGATGACACCGCCGTCCTCTCGGCTGTCAGGACACGTGGGCCGTCGTCGGTGATCGCGACCGTGTGCTCGAAGTGCGCCGACAGCGAGCCGTCGGCCGTCGAGATCGACCACTGGTCGTCGTGGACGACGACGTCGGGGCTGCCCGCGTTGATCATCGGCTCGATCGCGAAGGTCATCCCCGGAGCGAGGACCGGGCCGCGGCCGGGCTCGCCGTAGTTCGGAATCTGCGGCTCCTCGTGCATCGCGCGGCCGACCCCGTGTCCGACGAGGCTGCGGACGACGGAGAAGCCGTGCTCCTCCGTGGCGACCTGAATCGCGTGCGAGATGTCGGACAGCCGGTTGCCGGGCCGGCACTGCTCGACCCCGGCGGCGAGCGCTGCACGGCAGCCCTCGAGGAGGCGCTCGGCCTCCGTGGAGATCTCGCCGATCGCGAACGTGTACGCCGAGTCCGCGACGAACCCGTGGAGCGTCACGCCCACGTCGACCGAGAGGATGTCACCCTCCGCGAGCGGATACGGGCCTGGGATCCCGTGCACGACCATGTCGTTCGGCGACGTGCAGATCGAAGCCGGGTAGCCGCGGTAGCCCTTGAAGGTCGGCGCGCCGCCGTGGGAGCGGATCAGCTCGTCCGCGAGCGCGTCCAGCTCGGCGGTCGTGACGCCCGGCCGAGCCCGCTCACCGAGTAGCGCCAGCGTCTCCGCGACAACCTCGCCGGCGCGCGCCATGCGCTCGATCTCCTCGGGGGACTTCCTGATAATCAATTCGACCTCGCCCTAGCCGGGGGAACCTCCCGGTTCCCCCAGACCCCCTCCACCGGTCCGCTCCGCGGACGAGCCGCTTCCCGGCTGATCACCGGACGGCCGCCTGTTCGAGGACCTGCTGGATCTGCTGAAAGACCTCCTCGACCGAACCGTCGGCCCGGATGCCCACGAGGTTGCCGCGCGCACGGTAGTACTCGACGAGCGGCTCCGTTTGCTCGTGGTAGAGCGCAAGCCTGGTACGGATCGCCTCGGGCGTGTCGTCCACGCGGCCCTCTTCCCGCGCCCGGCGCGTCAGGCGCTCCACGCAGACCTCCTCCAGCAGCTGGAACTCGAACACGACGCGCAGCGGGCGGTCGATCTCCTCGAGCATCGAGTCGAGCGCCTCCGCCTGGGCGGTCGTCCGTGGGAAACCGTCCAGCACGAAGCCCTCGGCGGTGTCGTCCTGAGCGAGCCGGTCGCGAATGAGGCCGATCATGATGTCGTCCGGGACGAGCTTTCCCGCGCTCATCAGCGGCTCCGCCTTCCGGCCGAGCTCGCTGCCCTCGGCAATCGCCGCGCGGAGCATGTCGCCGGTCGCGATGTGGGGGATGCCGTACTCGGTCGAGATCAGCCTGCCCTGCGTTCCCTTGCCGGCCCCTTGCGGGCCGAGCAGGAGGATATTGAGCGCCACTATTGCAGCCGCCGGCCTGGCCGAATCGTGCCCGCTGGCGGCGAAACGCCCGCGTTACAAGGACGCAGGGAGCACTCGTAGCCGGAGGCTACGGGTGCGACTGAGGACGCGGCGAGGCGGAGCGTTGCAGCCCCCCAGCGGGTGCGAGGCGGACAGGTCGTCGGCGTCATCTAAGGAAGCCTTCGTAGGAGCGCATCATCATCTGCGACTCCATCTGGCGCATCGTGTCGAGGGCGACGCCGACCACGATCAGGACCGAGGTGCCGCCGAGAGCGCGCGAGTTCGCCTGCGAGAAGCCGCCGTAGCGGATGAAGAGGCTCGGCAGCACGGCCACGAACGCGAGGTAGAGCGAGCCGGGCAGCGTCAGTCGCGTCAGCACACGGTCGAAGTACTGCGCCGTGGGGGGCCCGGGCCGAATGCCGGGCACGTAGCCGCCGTACTTGCGTAAGTTGTCGGCCTGGTCGACGGGGTTGAACTGGACCGCCGTATAGAAGTACGTGAAGACGATGATCAGGAACGCCTCGAGGCTTAAGTACGTGAGGCTCGAGGTCTGGAAGTGGCGGTTGACGAAGCCCTGCGTCTGCGGGAAGTACTGCCCGATCGTCGGCGGGAACGCCATCACGGCCGCGGCGAAGATGATCGGGATCACGCCTGCCATGTTCACGCGGAGCGGCATGTAGGTCGCGCCGCCGCTCGTCAGCCGCCGGCCCACCATCCGCTTCGCGTACTGGATCGGAATCCGGCGCTGGCCCTCCTGGATGAAAACGACGGCGACGATGATCCCGAGCGCGATCAACGGGAAGAAGAGCTTCTCCATCGGGCCGCCGTTGTACCAGGCGGTCACGCCGCTGGGAGCGGTCGAGAGGATCGAGGCAAAGATCAGCAGCGAGATCCCGTTGCCGACGCCGCGCTTCGTGATCAACTCGCCCATCCACATCAGCAGCGTCGTGCCGGCGGTGAGCGTGATGATGATGAGGACGAGGCGGCCGGTGTTGTGCGTGAGGATGCCCTGCCGCTGGAACAGGTAGGCGTAGCCGGTCGACTGCGCCGCGGCGAGCGCGACCGTCAGGTAGCGCGTGTACTGGTTGATCTTGGCCGTCCCGGCCTCGCCCTCTTTCTGCAGCTCCTCGAGCTTCGGGATGACGACGGTCAGGAGCTGGAGGATGATCGAGGCCGTGACGTAAGGCATGATCCCGAGCGCGAACAGCGAGAAGCGCGCGAGTGCGCCGCCGGAGAAGACGCTCAGCAGGCCGAGGATCGTGCCGCCGCCTTTGTTGTTGAAGTAGCCCTGGATCTGGTCGGAGTTCACGCCGGGCGCGGGCACCCACGAGCCGAGCCGGTAGAGCGCCAGGACCATCCCGGTGAAGAGGACGCGGCGCCGGAGCTCCGGCACGCGCCACGCGTTCGCGAGCCACGAGAACATCTAGCTCTCGCCCTCCTCCGGAGCTTCTTCTGGAGCCTCCTCTGGAGCCTCCTCCCGCTCGGGCGCGGCCGGCCGTGCCACCCGGCGCTTCGGCCTGCGCTCCTTCGGCTCTCGCAGGAGCGTGATCGAGCCGCCGGCGGCTTCGATCTTCTCGCGCGCGCTCGCGGAGACCGCGTGCACCGTGACGCTCAGCTTCTTCTTCAGCTCGCCGTTGCCGAGGATCTTGACGTCGATCTTGGTGTTCTTGAGCACGCCCTTCTCGACGAGCGACTCGGGCGTCACCTCGGCGCCCGCGTCGAACCGCTCCTCCAGCGTGGAGACGTTTACCGGCGCGGTCGACGTGCGGTGCGGGCCCATCGGCATTGCGTCTGCGGAGTACGGCCCGCGCTGCTTGCCGAGGCGCATGTAAATCGGGTTCTGGCCGCCCTCGAAGCCCGGCCGCATCTTGTGCGAGCCCGAGCGCGACTTCTGGCCCTTGATGCCGCGGCCGGAGTAGCGGCCCTTGCCCGAGCCCAGGCCGCGGCCGATGCGCTTGCGGTCCTTGCGCGCCTGGGCCGGCTTCAGATTGGAGAGGTTCAGGTCGTCAGACATCGGAGTCCACGCGTACGAGGTGACGGACCTTCCTGAGCATACCCGCGAGCTGCGGGCTCTCCTCGCGCTCAACGCTGCGGCCGATCTTGCCCAGGCCGAGCGCGCGGAGTGTGCCGCGGTGGCGGGGGCTCTGCCCGATCGCGCTACGCGTCTGGGTGATCTTCACCTTGGGCATCGCTCTCCTCAGGCGTGGGCTCGACCTCCGCCGCCGGCTGCTCTTCCTCCGCGGCCTTCGCGGCGACCGGCAGCACCTGGCTGATCGTCAGGCCACGGGTCGCGGCGACCTCGTCCGGGCGGCGCAGCCGCTGGAGGCCGTTCACGGTCGCCTTCAGCATGTTGATCGGGTTCGTCGTGCCGAGGCTCTTCGCGAGGATGTCGCGGATCCCCGCCAGCTCGAGGACGGCGCGGACGCCGCCGCCGGCGATGACGCCGGTGCCCTCGCTCGCGGGGCGCAGCAGCACACGGGCGGCGCCGAACTCGCCGAGGATCTCGTGCGTGATCGTCGTCCCGTGCCGCGGCACGGCGAACAGGTTCTTCTTCGCGTCGTCCACGGCCTTCGAGATCGCGAGCGGAACCTCGCGCGCCTTGCCGTAGCCGAGCCCGACACGCTCGACCTCGTCGCCGACCACGACGAGCGCCGTGAACGAGAACCGCCGGCCGCCCTTGACCACCTTGGCGACGCGGTTGATCTCGACCACGCGCTCCTTGAGCTCTCTCGACTCGCGTTCTTCGACTGCCACTAGACCTTCAAGCCTCCTTCGCGCGCCGCTTCGGCCAGCGCCTTCACGCGTCCGTGGTAGAGGTAGCCGCCCCGGTCGAAGACGGCGGTCTCGAGCCCGGCCTCCTTCGCCCGCTGCGCGAGCAGCTTGCCGACCTCGGCCGCCTGCTCGGTCTTGTTCCCCTTGAAGCTCTTGAGCTGGAGCCAGCTCGCAGCCGCGAGCGTGCGGCCTTCGAGATCGTCCACGAGCTGCGCCTCGATCCCGCGGTTCGAGCGGAACACGACCAGGCGCGGGCGCTCGGCACTGCCGAAGACCTTGGTGCGAACGCGCTTGTGGCGGCGCTCGCGCGCCTTCCTGACGGTGAGCGTGCTCACGCTCGCTTGCCTACCTTTCTCCGGACGTACTCGCCCTCGTAGCGGATCCCCTTGCCCTTGTAGGGCTCGGGCGGCCTCACCTTGCGCACCTCCGCGGCGATCTGGCCGACCTGCTGCTTGTCGATGCCCTTGACGAGCACCTCGGTCGGGGTCGGCACCTCAAAGGTGATCCCCGCGGGCGCCTTCAGCACGACCGAGTGCGAGAAGCCGACGTTCAGCTCGAGGTCGGTGCCGCGCAGCGCGGCGCGGTAGCCGACGCCCTGGATCTCGAGCCGCTTCTGGAAGCCGTTCGTGACCCCTTCGACCATGTTCGCGATCAGCGAGCGCGTGAGCCCGTGCAGGGCGCGGTCGTCGCCGCGGTCGCTCGGACGCGTCACGACTACCGAGCCGTCCTGCTGCTCGATCTTCATCCGTTGCGGCACCTGCTGGCTCAGCTCTCCGAGCGGGCCGTTGACCATCACGCGGCCGGGAGAGAGCGAGACCGAGACGCCGCTCGGAAGCTCGATGGGCTGTCTGCCGATTCGACTCATGCGCTACCAGACGAAGCAGATCACCTCGCCGCCGACGCCGCGCTCGGCGGCGGTGCGGCTCGTGATCAGGCCGTTGGACGTGGACAGGATCGAAATGCCCATCCCGCCGAGCACGCGCGGCAGGCGGTCCTTGCGCGCGTAGACGCGGCGGCCCGGCTTGGAGATCCGCTTGAGGTCGGTGATCACGCGCTCGCGGTTGCGCCCGAACTTCAGCTCGATCGTGAGCGTGTCGTACGGGAGCTCGTCCTTGCGCTCGACGCTGTAGTCGCGGATGTAGCCCTCCTCCTTGAGCAGCCGCGCGATCTCCGCCTTCAGGCGCGAGCTCGGCATGTCGACGGTCTCCTGGAGCGCCTTGTTGGCGTTCCGGATCCTCGTGAGCATGTCTGCGATGGGATCTGTCAGCATTACCAGCTCGATTTCGTCATGCCCGGGATCACGCCCTCGTGCGCGAGATCGCGCAGGCAGATCCGGCAGAGGCCGAACTTCTTGTAGACCGCGCGCGGGCGTCCGCAGCGGTTGCAGCGGGAGTACGCCCGCGTCTTGAACCGCTGTGGCTTGCGCGACTTCTCCACCAGTGCCTTCTTTGCCACCTACTCTCCTTCGCTCGTCTGGGTGAACGGCATGCCGAGGGCGCGCAGGAGCGCCAGCCCCTGCTCGTCGTCCGCCGCGGTCGTTGTGATCGCCACGTCGAGCCCGCGGATGCTCGCGATCTGGTCGTAGTCGATCTCGGGAAAGATGATCTGCTCGCGGATCCCCAGCGAGAAGTTGCCGCGCCCGTCGAACGAGCCAGGATCGAGCCCGCGGAAGTCGCGGATGCGCGGCAAGGCGATCGAGACGAGGCGGTCGAGGAACTCCCACATGCGGTCGCCGCGCAGGGTGACGCGGGCGCCGACCGGCATCCCCTCGCGAACCTTGAAGCCGGCGATCGACTTGCGGGCGCGACGCACATGCGCGCGCTGACCGGCAATCGTCGTCAGCTCCTCGACGGCGCCGTCGAGCACCTTCGCGTCGGTCTTCGCCTCCCCCACGCCCATGTTGAGCGTGATCTTCGAGACGCGCGGGACCTGCATCACGCTGCTCACCGCGAGCTCGTCCTTCAGGCGCGGCCGCACCTCCTGCTGATAGGCCGTCTTCAAGCGGGGCTTGTAACCGTTGCTTTCGCTGCGGCGTGGGCGAGTCATCAGCCGTTCTCCTGACGGACGTTGCGACGCCTCACTTATCGATCTCCTGCCCGCAGTCGGCCCGCTTGCAGAGACGTACGCGCACCTCGCGGCCCTTGACCTCCTTCGTCGTCATCCCGACGCGGGTCGGCCGGTTGCAGGTCGGGCAGACGAGCATCACGTTCGAGACGGGAACGGCCGACGCCTTCTCGACCACACCTCCCGGCGTCATCGCGGCGCCGCCCATCCGGCTCGTGTCGCGCAACGGCTTCGGGCGCGTGTGGCGCTTGACGGTGTTCAGGTTCTCGACGATCACCCGGCGCTCACGCGGGCGCGCTTCGATAACGCGGCCCTGCTTGCCGCGGTCTTTTCCGGCCAACATGTGGACGACGTCGCCCTTGCGGATGCGCATGGTCGCAGCCACCTACAGAACCTCCGGGGCCAGGGAGACGATCTTCATGAAGTTCTTCTCGCGCAATTCACGAGCCACAGGACCAAATATCCGGGTGCCGCGGGGGTTGCGAGCGCTGTCGATCAGCACGGCCGCGTTCTCGTCGAACGCGATGGTCGTGCCGTCGTCGCGGCCAAACGGCTTGCGGGTGCGCACGACTACCGCCTGGACGACCTCGCCCTTCTTGACGGCTCCCTGCGGGCTCGCGGTCTTGACGGTTGCCGTGATGACGTCGCCCACGCGCGCGTAGCGACGGTGAGAGCCGCCCTTGACGCGGATACAGAGGATCTCGCGGGCACCGGTGTTGTCCGCGACGCGCAGCCTCGACTCCTGCTGGATCACGGGTGATCCTCCCGGTGACGGCTTCGCGGCTCTGGGGCGCGAGCCGCAAGCAGTCCAAGGACGCAGGCCGCAGACGGGCTTGATTGCCCGGGTGCGGGTGAGGACGCCGGAATGCGCCGCGGATCGCGTTCCAGAGGCGCACTAACTGTTGCCGGGAGGGTCACTTTGCCTCCTGCAGAACCTCGGCGAGGCGCCAGTTCTTCGTCTTCGAGAGCGGCCGCGTCTCCACGATCCGGACAATGTCGCCGACCTTGGCGCTGTTCTGCTCGTCGTGCGCGTGCAAGCGCCGGGAGCGGCGGACGACCTTCTTGTACTTCGGGTGCGCCTTCACGGTGTCCACCTTGACCACGATCGTCTTGTCCATCCCGCTCGAGACGACGATTCCGCGGCGCTCCTGCCGCCGGCCACGGGGATGGTCAGGCTTCGGCAGCCGGACGATCGGCCGGCGCTCGGCGGGACGCTCGCGCTTCGGCTTGGAGTGCTTGTGGCGCAGCGCGCGGGGCAGCCGCTTGCGCTTGGGCTTAGGGGCAGGCTCGGGTGGAGGCGCCTCCGCCTCTGCAGCCGGCTCCTCGGGCGTCTCTTCCGCGACCTGCTCGGCCTCCTCGGCGGGAACTTCTCCGCTCGGCTCCTCTGCGGTCTCAGCGACAGGCTCGGGCTCTGCGGCCGGCTCTTCGGGCGCCTCTTCCGCGACCTGCTCGGCCTCCTCGGCGGGAACGTCTCCGCCCGGCTCCTCTGCGGCCTCGGCGACGGGCTCGGGCTCAGACGCCGGCTCTTCGGCCACCGGGGTCTCCTCTGCCTCCGGCCCGGTTTCGGGCTCGGTCTCTTCTGTCGTCTCGTTCTTCTCTTCGTCAGCCATGTGTCTCGCTCGTCAGTCGGCCTTCCCGTTCGTTGCGGATCGTCAGGATGCGCGCGATCTCGCGCTTGGCGAGCTTCAGGCGCGCGGTGTTGTCGAGCGCACCCGTCGCGCCCTGGAAACGCAGGTTGAACAGCTCCTTGCGCGTCTCCGTCAGCCGGTGCTCCAGCTCGTCGTCCGTCATCTCGCGCAGCTCCCTAGCTCGCAAAGAGATCCGCCTCCCGTTTCACGACCCTCGTCTTGATCGGCAGCTTGCGGCCGGCGAGGCGCAGCGCCTCCTTTGCGAGGCGCTCGTCGACGCCCGCGAGCTCGAACATCACGCGGCCCGGCTTGACCACGGCCACCCAGTGCTCGGGCGCGCCCTTGCCTGACCCCATGCGCGTCTCGGCCGGCTTCTGCGTCACCGGCTTGTCCGGGAAGACGTTGATCCAGACCTTGCCACCGCGGCGGATCTTGCGCGTCATCGCGATTCTCGCCGCCTCGATCTGGCGGTTCGTGACCCAGCCGCACTCGAGCGCCTTCAGCCCGTAGTCGCCGGCCTGCACGGAGGTCTGCCCCTTGGAAAGGCCCCTGCGGCGGCCGCGCTGGTACTTGCGGTACTTCGTCTTCTTCGGGAGGAGCATCAGCCGCCACTCTTCTCGTCGGACTCGTCACCGGAGGACTCGAGCTTCGTCGGGTCCTCGACCTGCTTCACTGGGGTCGTCGTGTCGGGCGCGTCGGCGACGGGCTCGGCAACGACCTGCGTCTCGGGCTCGACCGGAGGCTGTTCCCGTCCCTCGGCCGAGGTCGCGGCCTCGTCGGTGCGCGGCCGCTCGACGTTGTCCTGGCCGCGCGAGCGGTCGCGCACGCCGGGACGCCTCTGACCGCCCTGGCCACGCTTGCGCTGGCGGACGGGGCCGAGCCCCTCGCGGTCGGGGCCGCGACCGCGGCCGCGGTCGGCAGAGGCGCCGAGACCCTCGGCCGTGCCGCCGCGGCGGCGAGCCTGATCCTGGTCGCCGAGCCGCGAGTCGCGCTGGGTGACGCCCTCGTAGCCCTCGGGCATGATCTCGCCCTTGTTGATCCAGACCTTGACGCCGATCCGGCCGTAGGTCGTCTTCGCCTCGGCGAAGCCGTAGTCGATGTCGGCGCGGATCGTGTGCAGCGGCACGCGGCCCTCCGAGTACATCTCCGAGCGGCTCATCTCGCCGCCGCCGAGCCGCCCGCCGCAGACCACCTTGACGCCGTGCGCGCCCGAGCGGATGGCCGAGGCGAGCGAGCGCTTCATCGCGCGCCGGAAGCTGACGCGGTTCTGGAGCTGCTCCGCGATCGACTGGGCGACGAGCTTCGCATCGAGCTCCGGCCGCTTGATCTCGTTGATATTGATGTGGACGGCCTTGCCCGTCATCGCGTGGATCTCCCTGCGCAGGGCGTCCACCTCGACCCCGGACTTCCCGATCACGATCCCCGGCCGCGCGGTGTAGATGTCGATCGTGATCCGCTGGGCGTCCTTCCGGATCAGGATGTCGGACAGGCCTGCGTGCGCGAGCTTGCCGAGGATGTGCTCGCGGATCTTGATGTCCTCGAGGAGATAGGCCGGGAATTCCTTCGCGCCCGTGTACCAGTTGGACTTCCAGTCGTGGATGACGCCCACGCGCATCCCGCCGGGATGAACCTTCTGACCCATCAGTGCCCCTTCCAGTGACGCTGCCGAGTTTCTGGGTCGCGAGCACCAAGCCAGAGGTCGCACTTGACCGCGGCAAGGCTTGATTGCCTTGCCAAGGGCAAGGGTGGGCTCTGGCGCCGCGTGATCGCGGGCCAGAAGCCGGCGTGTGTTGCTGGATGGGGCACTAAGCAGTCGCCTCCTTCTTCTTCGCGCGCGCCTTGCGCTTCGGCGCCGGCTTCTCCTCCTCCGCCGGCGGAGCCGCGGCAGGCGGTGCAGGCTGACGTGGTGCTTCGGGCTGAGCGAGGACGACGGTGATGTGGCAGGTCGGCTTGCGGATCTGGGCTGCTCGCCCGCGGGCGCGGGCGCGCCAGCGCTTGAACACCGGGCCTTCGTCGACGAACGCGGACGAGACGACGAGCTCGTCGCCCACGAGGTTGTGGTTTGCCTCCGCGTTGGCGACGGCCGAGCGCAGCACCTTCTCGAGCTCACGGGCCGCGGCCCGCGGCGTGAAGGCGAGCACGGTGCGCGCCTCGGGCACGCTCCTGCCGCGGATGTGCTCCGCGACGAGCCTCGCCTTGCGCGGCGACATCCGCACCCACTTGGCGACGGCCTTGACCTCCTGACGCTCGGCGGCGGCCATCAGGTGCGCTTGACCTCCGTCTTGCGATCGCCGGAGTGGCCGCGGAACGTCCGCGTCGGAGCGAACTCGCCGAGCTTGTGGCCGACCATCTGCTCGGTCACGAACACGGGCACGTGCTTCCGGCCGTCGTGGACGGCGATCGTGTGGCCGACCATCTCGGGGAAGACGGTCGAGGACCGCGACCACGTGCGGATCATCTGCTTGTTGCCGGACTCGTTCATCCCCTGGATCCGGCTCAGCAGCCGCTCCTCGACGAACGGGCCCTTTTTGCTCGACCTACTCACTTAGCGCTTTTCCTTTCCACGCCGCCTTCCGCGGACGATCAACTTGTCGGATTCCTTGTGCTTGCGCCGCGTGCGCTTACCGAGCGTCGGCACGCCCCACGGCGTGACCGGGTGCCGCCCGCCCTTCGACTTGCCCTCGCCGCCGCCATGCGGGTGGTCGACGGGGTTCATCGCCGAGCCGCGCACCGACGGCCGCTTCCCGCGCCAGCGGCTGCGCCCCGCCTTGCCTTGGGTGACGTTCTCGTGGTCGACGTTGCCGACCTGGCCGATCGTCGCCCGGCAGGAGAGCGAGACCCGGCGCAGCTCGCCCGATGGTAGCCGAAGGATGCCCTGCCCTTCGTCCTTCGCGACGAGCTGGATGCCGGAGCCGGCGCTGCGGGCCAGCTGCCCGCCCTTGCCGGGCTTCAGCTCGACGTTGTGGACGAGCGTACCGGTCGGGATGTTCTCGAGCGGGAGCGCATTGCCGGGCTTGATGTCGGCGCGCGGGCCGGACTCGACCGTCGCTCCCACTCGCAGCCGGGCGGGGGCGAGGATGTACGACTTCGCGCCGTCGGCGTAGTGCAGGAGCGCGATCCGGGCCGACCGGTTGGGGTCGTACTCGATCGCGGCCACCTTCGCCGGGACGCCGTCCTTGGTCCGCTTGAAGTCGATCACGCGGTAGCGACGCTTGTGCCCGCCGCCCTGGTGGCGGCGGGTGATGCGGCCGTAGGCGTTCCGCCCGCCGCTCTTCTTCAACGGCTCGAGCAGGCTCTTCTCGGGCTCGTCCTTGGTGACGTCGTCGAACGCGGAGACCGACATGAAGCGCCGGCCGGGGCTCGTCGGCTTGTACTTGCGCAAGGCCATCAGGCTTGAGCCCCCTCGAAGATCTCGATCGACTCGCCCTCGCGGAGTTGCACGATCGCCTTCTTCCAGCCGGGGCGCACGCCGCGGCGGAAGTTCCGGTGCTTCGGCTTCGGCTGCACTCTGACGATGTTCACCTGCTCGACGTGGACCTCGAAGAGCTCCTCGACCGCCTGCCGGACCTGCGTCTTGTGCGCCTCCGGGTGAACCTTGAACGAGTACTTGCGCTGGTCGATCAGCTCGTAGCTCTTCTCGGTCACGACCGGCGCGAGCAAAACTTGATTTGGGTGCAGACTCATTGCGCCCTCCCCTGCACTTGCTCGAGAGCCTGCTCGCTGATCAGGAGCGCGCGGGCCCAGACGACCTGGTTGACCTCGAGCTCGCCCGGCACGGTGACGGCGACGCGGTCGAGGTTGCGGAACGACTTGGCCAAGGTCTCCTCGTCCTCCGTGACGACCAGCAGCAGCGGCCGTTCCTGGCCCCAGCCCTCGATCAGCTCGAGAGCCTGCTTCGTCGAAGGCTCGTCGAAGGCTCCGCCGTCGACGATCCCGAGCGAGCCCCCGCCGGCGTGCGCCGCCAGAACGCCGCGCAGCGCCGCCCGGGCCACCTTCCGGTTGACCTTCGACTCGAAGTTCCGGTCGTTCGGCGGGAACGCCATCCCGCCGCCGGTCCAGTGCGGCGCGCGGATCGAGCCCGCGCGCGCTCGGCCGGTGCCCTTCTGGCGCCACGGTTTCGAGCGGCCGCCCGCGACGAGGCCGCGGCTTTTGCCGCCGCGGGTCGCGGAGCGGGCCGCGTTCAGCTCTGCGCGCACCGTCTCGTGGACTAGGTGCGGCTTGACCTCGGCGCCGAAGACGCTCTCCTCGAGCGTCACGCTCTTCGAGGACCCGATGACCGGAGCTTTAGGAGCCGCCATGCGTGCGGTCCTCCCTCACTTCGACGATGCCGTTCTTGGGCCCGGGCACGGCGCCCTTGACCAGGAGCAGGTTGCGCTCGGAATCGACCTCGTGCACGGTCAGCCCGACCTGCGTGGCCCGCTTCCCGCCCATGCGGCCGGCCATCCGGATTCCCTTGCGCACACGCGCAGGAGTCGCTGAGGCGCCAATCGAGCCGGGCTTGCGGATGTTGTGCGAGCCGTGGCTCTTCGGGCCGCTCTTGAAGTTGTGCCGCTTGATCGTCCCCGCGAAGCCCTTGCCGATGCCGATTCCCGAGACCTTTACCCGCTCGCCGGGCTCGAACGCCTCGACGGTGACGGTCTCGCCCTCGGTCAGCTCGCTCGGCCCGCGGAACTCAACGAGCTTTCTGTGCGGACCGGCCTTGCCGAGCTGCCCCAGCTTCGGCTTGGAGACCTTCCGCTCCGGCACCGAGCCGAAAGCGACCTGAACGGCCTCGTAGCCGTCTGACTCGACCGTCTTCACGCGAACGACGGGACACGGCCCGGCCTCGATCACGGTCACGGGCGTCACCTGGCCCGTCTCCGGATCGAAGACCTGGGTCATCCCCAGCTTCGTGCCGACGATGCCTTTCACAGCTTGATCTCGATGTCGACTCCGGCCGGGAGGTCGAGCCGCATCAGCGAGTCGACCGTCTTCGGCGTCGGCGAATGGATGTCGATCAGGCGCTTGTGCGTGCGCACCTCGAAGTGCTCCCGCGAGTCCTTGTCCTTGAACGGGCTGCGGATCACGCAGTAGACGTTCTTCTCGGTGGGCAGGGGCACGGGCCCGGTGATGGTCGCGCCGGTGCGCTGGGCGGTCTCCACGATCTGGCTCGCGGACTTGTCGAGCTGCTGGTGGTCGTAGCCCTTGAGTCGGATGCGGATCTTGCTCTGCGGCACCGGCGCTCCCTTACTTCGTGATCTCGGTGACGACGCCGGCGCCGACCGTGCGGCCGCCCTCGCGGATCGCGAAGCGCAGCCCCTGGTCCATGGCGATCGGCTGTCCGAGGTCGATGTCCATGTTCGTGTTGTCGCCCGGCATGACCATCTCCTGGCCCTCCGGGAGCTTGATCGAGCCGGTCACGTCCGTCGTGCGGAAGTAGAACTGCGGCCGGTAGCCGTTGAAGAACGGCGTGTGGCGGCCGCCCTCGTCCTTCGAGAGCACGTAGACCTCGGCCTTGAACTCGGTGTGCGGCGTGATCGAGCCCGGCTTCGCGAGCACCTGCCCACGCTCGACCTCCTCGCGCTTGGTACCGCGCAGGAGCGCGCCGGCGTTGTCGCCCGCCTGGGCGAAGTCGAGGGTCTTGTTGAACATCTCGAGCCCGGTGACGACGGTCTTCTCGACCTCCGGGTGGATGCCGACGATCTCGATCTCGTCGCCCGACTTGATCTGGCCCTGCTCGATGCGGCCGGTGACGACCGTGCCGCGGCCCGTGATCGTGAAGACGTCCTCGATCGGCATGAGGAACGGCTTGTCGGTGTCGCGGGTCGGCTCCGGGATGTAGCTGTCGACGGCCTCCATCAGCTCGATGATCTTCCCGGCCTGCTCCTCGTCGCCCTCGAGCGCCTTCAGCGCCGAGCCGGTCACGATCGGGATGTCGTCGCCCGGGAACTCGTAGTTCGAGAGCAGCTCGCGGACCTCCATCTCGACGAGCTCGAGCAGCTCGGGGTCGTCGACCATGTCGGCCTTGTTCAGGAAGACGACGATGTACGGCACCTCGACCTGGCGCGCGAGCAGGATGTGCTCACGGGTCTGCGGCATCGGGCCGTCCGCCGCGGAGACCACGAGGATCGCGCCGTCCATCTGGGCGGCGCCCGTGATCATGTTCTTGATGTAGTCGGCGTGACCCGGGCAGTCGACGTGCGCGTAGTGCCGGTTCTCGGTCTCGTACTCGACGTGCGACGTGTTGATCGTAATGCCGCGCTGCTTCTCCTCGGGCGCGTTGTCGATCGACTCGAACGACCGGACGGCAGTCGTGCCGCCGACCTTCTCCGCGAGCACCTTCGTGATCGCGGCCGTGAGCGTCGTCTTGCCGTGGTCGATGTGACCGATCGTCCCGACGTTGAGATGCGGCTTGGTGCGCTCGAACTTCTGCTTGCCCATTCCTTTCCTTTCGCTCCTTTACGTGGTCTGCGAGTCGACGAGCTCGCTTGCGATCGACTGCGGCACTTCCTCGTACCGGTCGAACTGCATGGTGAACGTGGCCCGGCCCTGCGTCGTCGAGCGCAGGTCGGTTGCGTAGCCAAACATTGTTGCGAGCGGGACGCGGGCCCGGATCGCCTGCGCGTTCCCGCGCGGCTCGAGGCCCTCGACGCGCCCGCGGCGCGAGTTGAGGTCTCCCATGACGTCCCCGAGGTACTCCTCCGGGGTTACGATCTCGACGGACATGACCGGCTCCAGCAGCTTCGGCTTCGACCGCTGCATCGCGTTCTTGAACGCCATCGAGCCGGCGACCTTGAAGGCGATCTCGCTCGAGTCGACCTCGTGGTACGAGCCGTCGACGAGCTCGATCCGGACGTCGACGACCGGGTAGCCCGCTAGGACTCCGGACTCCATCGCCTCCTGGATGCCGAGATCGACCGCAGGGATGTACTCCCGCGGGATCTTGCCTCCGACGATCTTGTCGACGAACTCGTAGCCGTCGCCGGGCTCGGCCGGCTCCGCGTTGATCACGGCGTGGCCGTACTGGCCGCGGCCGCCGGTCTGGCGGACGAAGCGGCCCTCGATCTTCTGCAGCGGCCTGCCGAACGTCTCGCGGTACGCAACCTGTGGGCGGCCGACGTTCGCGTCGACCGAGAACTCGCGCAGGAGGCGGTCGACGATGATCTCGAGGTGGAGCTCGCCCATGCCCGAGATCAGCGTCTGGCCGGTCTCGTCGTCGGTGCGCACGCGGAAGGTCGGATCCTCCTCCGACAGCCGCTGCAGGCCTGACCCGAGCTTGTCCTGGTCGGCCTTCGTCTTGGGCTCGATCGCCACCGCGATCACCGGCTCCGGGAAGTCCATCGACTCGAGCCGGATCGGAGCGGTGTCGATCGCGAGCGTGTCGCCCGTCGTCGACGCCTTGAGGCCGACGACTGCGGCGATCTCGCCCGCGCCGATCTCCTCGCGCTCCTCGCGGTGGTTCGCGTGCATCTGCAGGATCCGCCCGATGCGCTCCGTCTTGCCTGAGGTCGTGTTGAGCACGCGGTCGCCCGCGTTCACCTGGCCCGAGTAGACGCGGAAGTAGGTCAGCTTGCCGACGTACGGGTCGGACATGACCTTGAAGACCAGCGCCGAGAAGGGCTCGTCCAGCGCCGCGCGGCGCGAGAGCTCGTTCTCGGTGCGCGGGTCGATCCCGTGCACGGGCGGCACGTCGAGCGGGCTCGGCAGGTAGTCGACCACGGCGTTGAGCAACGGCTGGACGCCCTTGTTCTTGAACGCCGAGCCGGCGAGGACCGGCGTGACGGTGATGTCGAGCGTAGCGGCGCGGAGCGCGCGCTTGAGCATCTCGGGCGTGACCGACTCCTCGTCGAGCAGGTACGTCTCCATCAACTCGTCGTCGTGGTCGGCGACCGCGTCGATCAGCTGGTGGTGGTACTCCTGCGCCTGCTCGGCCAGCTCGGCCGGGATCTCGCCCGTGTCCATCTTGGTGCCGAGGTCGTCCGCCCAGGTGATCGCGCGCATCTCGACCAGGTCGACGACTCCGCGGAAGTGCTCCTCCTGGCCGACGGGAAGCTGGATCGGAACCGGCCGCGCACCGAGGCGGTCGACCATCGACTGCACGGCGGCGAAGAAGTCCGCGCCGGTGCGGTCCATCTTGTTGATGAAGGCGATCCGCGGGACGCGGTAGCGGTCGGCCTGGCGCCAGACGGTCTCCGACTGCGGCTCGACGCCTGCAACGGAGTCGAAGACGGCAATCGCGCCGTCGAGCACGCGCAGGCTCCGCTCGACCTCGATCGTGAAGTCCACGTGCCCGGGCGTATCGATGATGTTGATACGAAAATCGCGCCACGAAGCGGTCGTCGCAGCAGAGGTGATCGTGATGCCGCGCTCCTGCTCCTGCGCCATCCAGTCCATGACCGCGGCACCCTCGTGGACCTCGCCCATCTTGTGGGTGCGCCCGGTGTAGTAGAGGATCCGCTCGGTGGTCGTGGTCTTGCCCGCGTCGATGTGGGCCATGATCCCGATGTTGCGGACGCGCTCGAGTGCTACCTGCGTCTTCGTGGCCGCCACCGCGCTCACCACCTGTAGTGCGCGAAGGCCTTGTTCGCCTGCGCCATGCGGTAGAGGTCGTCCTTGCGCTTGAAGGCTCCGCCCTGCTGGTTGAGCGCGTCGAGGATCTCGCCGGCGAGCTTCTCCGCCATCTGCTTCTCGCGCCGGTCGCGCGCGTAGGTCACGAGCCAGCGCACCGCGAGCGTGCGGGCACGGCGCTGGGGCACCTCGACGGGCACCTGGTAGTTCGCGCCGCCCACGCGGCGGGAGCGGACCTCCAGCACGGGGGTCACCGTCTTGACCGCCTGCTCCAGCACCTCGACCGGCGGCTTGCCGGTCTGCTCGCCGATCCGGTCCAGCGCCCGGTAGACGATCGCCTCGGCGGTCGACTTCTTCCCTTTGGTCATGACACGGTTGATCATCTGAGTCACGAGGCGGGAGCTGTAGACGGGGTCCGGCTCCGGAGACCGCGGCTGAATCCTGGCGCGGCGAGGCATTACGAACCTCGCTTGGCGCCGTACTTGGAGCGCCCCTGGCGCCGGTCGCCGACGCCGGCGGCGTCGAGGCCGCCCCGGATCACCTTGTAGCGGTAGCCCGGCAGGTCCCTGACGCGGCCGCCGCGCACCAGCACGACGGAGTGCTCCTGGAGGTTGTGCCCCTCGCCGGGGATGTAGGCGCCGACCTCCATCCCGTTCGTCAGCCGCACGCGGGCAACCTTGCGCAGGGCCGAATTCGGCTTCTTCGGCGTCTGCGTCATGACACGCGTGCACACGCCCCGCTTCTGCGGCGCGCCGCGGAGGGCAGGGGTCTTCACCTTCGCCTTGGGGGCGGACCTGCCTTTCCGGACCAGCTGATTGAAGGTCGGCACTTGCTCCCTTCGTCTGGGCGTTTACACAACAAAGGTCGGCGGGGGGCTGGGCCCCTGCCAACCGGAGGACGATGGTAGCGAACGTCTGCCCCATCGTCAAACGCGCAAATACGCATGGCTGCGCGAAAACCGGCCGTTTCGGCGACCCCTTGTAACGATCGCCGCTAGCGCGGATTTTACGCCTTTTGGGCCATAGCCTGCAGCCTGGGCGGGAATTACAGTGAGAGCGGCTGGAAGCCGGCCATGGCGGGGGGAACGTGGAGGTTGGGCGACGAAGACGATGGTTGCGGTGACGACGACCGTTCTCGTTGCGGGCGGCGCTGTGCTCGCGACCCTCCTAGTGGTCGCACTCGCCCTGATGTCGCGCCGATCGGCGCGCGGCGGCGAGCAGCAGACGCTTGCGCTCGTCTCCGAGATGAACGCCCGCATGGAGTCGATGATCCGCGAGCTGTCGGAGTCGCTCGAGCGAGCCCAGGAGGAGGGCCGCCGGAACCGCTACCTGACCGAGCTTGCGGGCTCGATCGACCTCGACGAGGTGCTCTCGCGAACGCTGGAGGCCGGAGGCGCCGTCCCGGGGGTCGACGCGGCGCTCGTCACCATCACGGACGGCCCCGAGCCGCCGATCGTCGCGACGCTCGGGCTCTCGACGGAGGAGGCGGAGCGGCAGGCCGTCTCCGGCCCGCCGGACGGGCAGGAAGCGCGCGCGATCTCCCTCGCCTACCAGTACCCGGCCGGGCTCGAGGGCAGCGACGAGCTCGTCCACTCGGGCCTCGCGGTGCCGGTGCCGGGGGAATCGGGCCCAATCGGCTTCCTCACGGTCTTCAGCCGCTCCACCGAGCACCGCTTCTCCGAGGACGAGATCCGCGAGCTCGAGCAGCTCGCCCAACGGGCCGGGCCGGCGATCGAGAACGCCCGCCGCTTCCGCGAAGCTCGCAAGCTCGCCGACCTCGACGCGCTGACCGGCTTGCACAACCGTCGCTACTTCCACGAGACCCTGGCCCGAGAGGTGTCGCGTGCGCACCGCTACGGCCGCCGGCTCGCGCTCGTGGTCTTCGACCTCGACGACTTCAAGGCGATCAACGACCGCATCGGGCACCTCGCCGGCGACGCCGTCCTGGCCGAGACCGCCGAGCGCGTCCGCGACGTCGTCCGCTCCGCCGACGTCGCCTGCCGCGTGGGCGGCGACGAGTTCGCGGTCATCCTGCCGGAGTCGGCGGCGGCCGACGCCGACCAGCTCTACCACCGCCTGCTCGGGGCGGTCGGCTCGCGCCCGGTGGGACAGGCGGGGCGGCTGTCCGTCTCCGCCGGGATCGCCGAGCTACGCGAGGACGACGACCCGACGAGGTTCTTCGAGCGCGCCGACGAGGCGCTCTACAACGCCAAGGAGCACGGCAAGGCCCAGGTCGTCGCACATTCGGCGGGGCCCAAGCCCACGCCGTAAGCGTCTATTCAGCTGCCAAGAACGGCAGGTAGTCCGTCAGGGGCAGCACGCCCGGCGTCGGCTGCTGGTCTCGGTAACAGAGCGTGGCGTAGTCGTAGGCCCGCTGGCGGGCGAGCAGCCAGTGCTCGTAGGCGTCGTCGCGCGCCAGCGACCTGAGAGCGAACACGACGGCCGGCCGGGCGAGCCCGAGCGGGATCGCGCCGAGAGGAACCGCGGGCTCGAGCACGCGCACCACCGCCGCTCGATCAGCTCGCGGCGCAACTCGTCGCCGATCACTCCACGGGCGACCGAGCGCGTGGCGTGCGCGCGTGCGAGGGCGCGCGCATATGAGCCGTAGCTACCGAAGCGCCCGGCGACGATCGCCTTCTCGGCCTCGAGCACCTGCTTCGACTTGAGCGGCTGGAGAACGCTCGCCACAGCCCGGGCGTAGGCGGCAGTAAACGCCGCGTCGGGATCGCCGGTGATCCGCGTCAGGGCGCGAATCGTGCTCCAGTCGAGGGGCCTGCCGCTCACCGTGCAGCGCGCGCCCGCCGGAAGGACGATCCGCCCCACGTCACGCGAGTTGTCGAACTTCGGCCCCGCCGCCTTCGGGCCGTTGCAGAGCTTAGGGTTGCGCGCCCAGAGGTAGACGCAGGCCGCCTTCGGCTTGTCGGGGTCGTTCTCGGGCGAGTTCTGCCCGAAGACACCCCAGCCCCACGACCAGACCGAGCGCAGGCCGAGCTCCTTCGCCACCTCCTGCGCCGCCAGCGCCTGCAGCTTCGTCACCTGGAGCCACGCTCGCAGCGAGGCGTGCTCGCGGCCTCCCGAGCCGGGCGTCGTGTGGAAGCCGAGCATGATCCCGAGCTTGCTCGTGGGGATCCCGATGCTGGTGTAGGGCGCGATCCGGTCGCGGAACAGCTTCCGAACCGTCCGGCCGCCGGCGAACGGGCCCTGCTTGGCGATCCTCGGCGCAGCGAAGTACGACTCGCTGACGATGTCCGCATAGGTCGACACCTGGCGCCACCACTCGATGGCGGTCTCGTCGCCCAGGTACGGCACACTCGGGACCGGCAGTACCGGCCGTGCCCCGCGCGCCGCCAGCGTCTGCAGGTAGATCAGCACGTTGCGCCGGTATTGCGCGTTCGTCGGGCTCCAAGGGGTGATCAGGTTCGCGCCGTTCATCTCGTTCTCGAGGATGATCGGCTGGGCGCAGCCCATGGACAGCGAGGCGGTGTCGTACATCCGATTCGCCCGGTCGATCACGAACGCCGGGTCGAAGGGCTCGAGCGGCGTCCCCACGCGCCGCTTGAAGTGCATGTCCCAGTAGACGGTCTTCGCGCCGTAGCTCCGGAGCAGCTCCGGGTAGATGAAGTTCGAGACAGCGCCGATCACGCCCGGGCGCGCGAAGGTCTGCCAGAACGGGACCGAGCCGTCGGCGAAGTCGATCCAGAGCGTGCCCCTGTCGGGAATCCCGCAGGTCTCGGACGCCGCAGCCCGCTGCGGCGCGGCCGCAACGGCCGCGCAGGCGGCAAGTGCAATGAGGACGAACCGCTTCACCCGACCCTGCCCCAAGGTACCAGCGCGGGGCGCAGCTCGCACCCCGCGCTGAGCACCGTTATTCGTCGAGCGGCGTGTCGACCTCGGGGATCTCCTCCGCCTCGGTCGACTCGCGCGGCTTCGCGTCGCCGCCGTCGGTCACCGGCTCGCCGCCGAAGTCGAGGCCGAGGCTCGCCAGGTCGACGCCCTCGCCGCCGTCGGAGCCGATCTCCTCGAGCGCCGCGAGCAGCGCCTCGCGCTCGTACGTCTCCTTCGGCACCTTCTCGGAGGGGCCGATATCGATCGTGCGGTAGCGCTTGAGGCCGGTCGCAGCCGGGATCAGCTTGCCGATGATCACGTTCTCCTTGAGTCCGAGCAGCCGGTCGACCTTGCCCTCGATCGACGCGTCGGTCAGCACCTTCGTCGTCTCCTGGAAGGAGGCCGCCGAGAGGAAGGACTCGGTCGCGAGCGAGGCCTTCGTGATCCCGAGGATCAGCGGCTCGAACGTCGCCTGCTCCTTCTTCGTCTTCTCCTTCTTGACCCGAGCGTTCTCGCGGTCCAGCACGACGCGGTCGACGAGCTGCCCCGGCAGGAGGTCGGTGTCGCCGGCGTTCTCGACGCGGACCTTCTTCAGCATCTGGCGGACGATTAGCTCGATGTGCTTGTCGTGGATCTCGACGCCCTGCGACTTGTAGACCTTCTGCACCTCGGAGACGAGGTACAGCTCGGTCGGCGTCGAGCCCTTGAGGCGCAGCAGGTCGGCCGGGTTGACTGAGCCCTCGTGGAGCGCGTCGCCGGGCTCAACCGTTTGGCCGTCGTCGACGAGCACGCGCGTGCGGCGCGGGAGCTGGTACGCGACCGGCTCGAGCGTCTCGCCGTCCTCGTCCTTCTCGTCCGTGACGACCGAGATCTTCGGCCCGCGGTCGGTGTCCTCGATCACGACCTTGCCGCCGACCTCGGCGAGCTTGGCCGCGCCCTTGGGGTTGCGGGCCTCGAAGATCTCGACTACGCGCGGGAGACCGTGCGTGATGTCGGCGCCGGCGACGCCGCCCGTGTGGAACGTGCGCATCGTCAGCTGCGTGCCGGGCTCGCCGATCGACTGCGCGGCGATGATCCCCACCGCGTCGCCGATCTCGCACATCCCGCCGCTGGCGAGGAAGATCCCGTAACAGGACTGGCAGATGCCGAACTCGCTGCGGCACTTGAGCACCGAGCGGACCGGGATGGGCGCCTCCTCCTCGGCTTCCGCGAACGCCTCCTCGATGTCGGCCAGGAGCTGGTTCGTGACGACCGCTCCCTTCTCGCCGACCACTGTCTTGCCGGGCCTGCCGCTCGCGAGCGGCTTGTGGACGTCGTCGGCCAGGACGCGCCCGAGGATGCTCTTGTTCACGCCGTCCGCGACGTGCAGCGGGAGCTCGATGAAGTCCTTTGTCTTGCAGTTCACCTCGCGGATGATCACGTCCTGCGAGACGTCGACCAGGCGCCGGGTGAGGTAACCGGAGTCGGCCGTGCGCAGCGCCGTGTCCGCGAGGCCCTTGCGGGCGCCGTGGGTCGAGATGAAGTACTCGAGCACCGAGAGGCCCTCCATGAAGTTGGCCTTGATCGGGCGCTCGATGATCTCGCCCTTCGGGTTCGCCATCAGGCCGCGCATGCCGGCGAGCTGGCGGATCTGCTTGAAGGAGCCGCGGGCGCCGGAGTTGGCCATCATGTAGATCGGGTTCAGCTCGTAGAGCGTCTTCTCCATCGCCTCGGCGACGTCCTCGGTCGCCTCTGTCCAGAGATTGACGATCTGCTCGTGCCGCTCCTCCTCCGTGATCAGGCCGCGCTCGTAGAGGCCCTCGACGTTCGTGACCTTCTGCTCGTAGCCGGCGAGCAGCTCGTCCTTCTCCTCCGGGATGATGATGTCGTTCTTCGAGATCGTGATCCCGGCCCTGGTGGCGTAGCGGAACCCGAGCGCCTTCACCTTGTCGAGCACGCCCGCGATCACGTGGGCGCCGTAGCGCTCGGCGAGGCCGGAGATGAAGATGTCCGTCTCCTTTTTCGTGAGCGTCCGATTGAGGAACGGCAGGTCGCTGAGGTCCTCGTCGGTGAACTCGCGGAGCGAGCGCTCGACCTCGGCGTTGAGGATCACGCGGCCCGGCGTGGTCAGCACGAGCTCCTCGCCGTGGCGGAACTCGATCGTCCGCTGGATCCCGAGACCGTCCTCGACAGCGCGCTCGATCTCCTCCTCGGAGGAGAAGCGCTTCGGGCGCGGGTCGAGCTCCTCGGCGCTCTTTGAGACCAGGTCGTGCTCGCTGTACGTCAGGTAGTAGCCGCCGAGCACCATGTCCTGTGTCGGCGTCGCGAGCGGCCGGCCGTTCGCCGGCGAGAGGATGTTGTTCGACGACAGCATCAGAATGCGGGCCTCGGCCTGCGCCTCCGCGGAGAGCGGCAGGTGGACCGCCATCTGGTCGCCGTCGAAGTCGGCGTTGAAGGCGTGGCAGACGAGCGGGTGGACCTGGATCGCCTTGCCCTCGACGAGCACCGGCTCGAAGGCCTGGATGCCGAGACGGTGGAGCGTCGGCGCGCGGTTCAGCAGCACCGGATGCTCGGCGATGACCTCTTCGAGCACGTCCCAGACCTCCGGGACCATCGAGTCGACGTGCTTCTTCGCCGCCTTGATGTTCTGGACGGACTTGCGCTCGACGAGCCGGCTCATGATGAACGGCTTGAACAGCTCGAGTGCCATCAGCTTCGGCAGCCCGCACTGGTGCAGCTTCAGGTTCGGCCCGGCGACGATCACCGAGCGGCCGGAGTAGTCGACGCGCTTGCCGAGCAGGTTCTGGCGGAAGCGGCCCTGCTTGCCCTTGAGCATGTCGGAGAGTGACTTCAGCGCCCGGTTGCCTGGGCCCGTGACGGCGCGGCCGCGGCGGCCGTTGTCGAACAGCGCGTCGACAGCCTCCTGGAGCATGCGCTTCTCGTTGTTGACGATGATCTCGGGCGCGCCCAGGTCGAGCAGGCGCTTGAGCCGGTTGTTCCGGTTGATCACCCTGCGGTAGAGGTCATTCAGGTCCGAGGTGGCGAAGCGGCCGCCGTCGAGCTGCACCATCGGGCGAAGCTCGGGCGGGATCACCGGAATCGCCTCGAGGACCATCCACTCGGGGCGGTTCTCGGAGGTGATGAACGCGTTGACGACCTTCAGCCGCTTGATCGCGCGCTGCTGCTTCTGGCCCTTCGAGCTACGGATCGTCTCGCGGAGTGACCGCGCCTCGGCCTTCAGGTCGAGGTCCTTGAGCAGCTCGCGGATCGACTCCGCGCCCATGCCGCCCTGGAAGTACACGCCGAAGCCGTACGGCGACCCGAAGCGGTCCTTGAGCTCGCGGAAGATCTGCTCGTCGTTGACGATCATCTTCGGCTCGAGCTCCTTGAACAGCTGCCAGGTCTCCTCGAGCCGCCGGACTGAGTCGACCGCGGCCTCCTTGGCGTCGTCCTTCCGCGACTCGATGTCCTGGTAGGCCTCGCGCACCTTCACGAGCCACTGGACGATCGCGTCGAGGTCCTCCTTGGCGATCTTGCCGTCCGTACGCAGGCAGAGGTCGTTCGTCAGCTCGCGCAGCTCGTCGGGGCTCGCTGCCGGATCGGCCTGCTCGAGCACCTCGCGGAGCAGCCCCTTGCCGAGGTCACGCGCCTTCTCGCGCTGCTTCACGTCGACGCCCGCCACCAGCTCCGCGTCCTCGTCGGAGAGCTTGCCCTTCTTGCTGAGCAGCCCCTCGAGGACCCGGTTGACGTGCTTCGTGACGGCGCCCTTCTTCGAGCCGGTCGCCTTGGCGAGCTGCTTGTAGAGCGGCCCGAGCGCCTCGCGGATCTGGATCGCGACGTTCGCGACCGTCTCGAGCTCCTTCGGCGAGAGTCGCCGGTCGTCCCGGATCGCTGAGTTCCGGACGAGCTCGCGGATCTTCTTCGAGTCTTCCGTCGTGATCTGGGGGGCGACCTCGACGAACATCCCGCCGACGAGCTCCCGGACCTCCTCGAGCGTGGGCATGCCCTGCTCCTCGGCCCAGTTGGAGAGGCCGCGGGCCCAGAAGTCGTCGTCCTCGTCGAAGTTGCGCTCGACGCCCTTGGTGAAGTAGTTCCGGCGCCGCTTGAGACGGTCCTCGAGCGCGGCAAGGGCCTCTTCGCGGTCGACCTCGATCTGCTCGGACTCCGCCTTGACCTTGTCCTCGAGGTCGTTCAGGTCCTTCTGCCGCGCCTCGACGTCGACCGAGGTGACGATCGAGGCTGCGAAGTAGAGGACCTTCTCGAGCTCGCGCGGAGCGATGTCGAGCAGGTAGCCGATCCGGCTCGGAACGCCCTTGAAGAACCAGATGTGAGAGACCGGCGCAGCCAGATCGATGTGGCCCATGCGCTCACGGCGCACCTTCTGGCGCGTGACCTCGACGCCGCAGCGCTCGCAGATGATCCCCTTGTAGCGGACGCGCTTGTACTTGCCGCAGTAGCACTCCCAGTCCTTGGTCGGACCGAAGATGCGCTCGCAGAAGAGCCCGTCGCGCTCGGGCTTGAGCGTCCGGTAGTTGATGGTCTCGGGCTTGGTCACCTCGCCCGACGACCAGTCGCGAATCTGCTTGGACGACGCCAACCCAATGCGGATGGCATCGAACTCATTGATATCGATCAAAGAAGCTCCTTCTTGTTCACGCTCCACCTAGACGGCATTCCAGCCCGCGCAGACTCCGGCCTTCGGCCTCCGCTGCACGCTCCGGTCATCCGTGTAGCGATCACTCCTCCGCCTCTACATCTGCGAGGTCCTCGGCGAGTGGCCCCGCCTGGGCCTCGGCCTCTTCCTTCGCGTCCTCTTCCGGCGCGACCTCCACGTCCGCCAGATCGCCCAGCTGCTCGTCGGCGGGCAGCGCCAGCTCCTGGCCCGTCTCGTCGACCCGCTCCTGGCCCTCCTCGGCCTCCTCGGCCGTCGGCTGGCGCGCAGCGGCCCGCAACGAGCCCGGCGAGAGGTCGATGCCGAGCTCCTCGGCTGCCCGCAGCAGCTCGTCGTCCTCCTCGCGCACCTCGACCTTCTCGCCCTCGTCGGAGAGGACGTTCACGTCGAGCGCAAGCGACTGCATCTCCTTCAGCAGCACCTTGAACGACTCCGGAATGGACGGCTCGGCGATGTTCTCGCCCTTGACGATCGCCTCGTACGCTTTCACGCGCCCGACCGTGTCGTCGGACTTGATCGTGAGCATCTCCTGCAGCGTGTACGCGGCGCCGTAGGCCTCGAGCGCCCAGACCTCCATCTCGCCGAAGCGCTGGCCGCCGAACTGCGCCTTGCCGCCGAGCGGCTGCTGCGTGACGAGCGAGTACGGCCCCGTCGAGCGCGCGTGGATCTTGTCGTCCACGAGGTGGAGCAGCTTCAGGATGTACATGAAGCCAACCGTGATCTTCTGCTCGAACGCCTGGCCCGTCCGCCCGTCGAACATGCGGACCTTGCCCGAGCAACGACGGCCTTCCGGCCGCTTCGAGTCGACGTTGAAGCCGATCGGCGAGTCCGCGTTCTGCTTCGTCCACGCGATCAGCGCATCGTCGACGTCGGCCTCGGACGCGCCGTCGAAGACCGGGGTCGCAATCGGGGTCGCGTCGCCGTTCGACGCGCCGTTCTCGGCGAAGACGCCGTGCGCGGCCGCCCAGCCGAGGTGCGTCTCGAGGATCTGGCCGATGTTCATCCGGCTCGGGACGCCGAGCGGGTTCAGCACGACGTCGACCGGCCGCCCGTCCTCGAGGAACGGCATGTCCTCCTCGGGCACGATCTTCGCGATCACGCCCTTGTTTCCGTGCCGGCCGGCGAGCTTGTCGCCCTCCGCGATCTTGCGCTTCTTCGCGACGTAGACGCGCACCAGCTCGTTGACGCCCGGCGACAGGTCGTCGCCCGCGTCGCGCGAGAACGTCTTCACGTCGATCACCTTGCCGCCCTCGCCGTGCGGGACCTTGAGCGAGGTGTCGCGGACCTCGCGCGCCTTCTCCTTGAAGATCGCGCGGATCAGCTTCTCCTCGGCCGTCAGCTCGGTCTCGCCCTTCGGCGTCACCTTGCCGACGAGCAGGTCGCCCGAGCCGACCTCCGCTCCGATGCGGACGATCCCGCGCTCGTCGAGATCCTTGAGCGACTCCTCGGAGCGGTTCGGGATGTCGCGCGTGATCTCCTCGTCGCCGAGCTTGGTCGAGCGGGCATCGATCTCGTACTCGTGGATGTGAATCGAGGAGAGGACGTCCTCCTTGACCAGCCGCTCCGAGATCACGATCGCGTCCTCGAAGTTGAAGCCCTCCCAGGGCATGAACGCCACGAGCAGGTTGGCCCCGAGAGCGAGCTCGCCGAGGTCGGTCGAGCTGCCGTCGGCGAGGACCTGCCCGGCGCGCACGCGTTCCCCGAGGCCGACGATCGGCTTCTGATGGATCAGCGTGCCCTGGTTCGAGCGCATGAACTTCGTCATGGGGTAGTTGTGCTTCCCGTCCTTCGTGTCGAGGACGATCCGCTCGGCGTCGACGTCCGCGACAGTCCCCGCCTCGTCGGCGAGCACGACGTCACCGGTGTCTGTGGCCGCCCGGAACTCGAGACCGGTGCCGACCAGCGGCGCCTGCGTGATCATCAGCGGCACCGCCTGGCGCTGCATGTTCGCGCCCATCAACGCGCGGTTCGCATCGTTGTGCTCGAGGAACGGGATCAGCGCTGTCGCGACGGAGACGATCTGCGCGGGCGCGACGTCCATGAACTCGACGTCCTTCGGCCGCGCGGTGACCGCCTCGCCCTCGCGGGAGCGGCAGAGAACCTGGTCGTCGAAAAAGCGCCCGGTCTTCTCGTCCACCGGCGCGCTCGCCTGGGCGATCGTGTACTGCGCCTCCTCGGCGGCGTCGAGGTAGACGATCTGGTCGGTCACCTTCCCGTTCGTCACCTTCCGGTACGGCGTCTGCACGAAGCCGAACTCGGAGACGGTCGCGAACGAGGCGAGCGACCCGATCAGGCCGATGTTCGGGCCCTCCGGGGTCTCGATCGGGCACATCCGGCCGTAGTGGGTCGGATGGACGTCGCGCACCTCGATCGGCGCGCGCTCGCGGGTGAGGCCGCCGGCGCCGAGGGCCGACAACCGCCGCCGGTGCGTGAGGCCGGCGAGCGAGTTCGTCTGGTCCATGAACTGCGAGAGCTGCGAGGAGCCGAAGAACTCCTTCAGCGCAGCCACCACGGGCCGGATGTTGATGATCGTCTGCGGCGTGATCGTGTCGACATCCTCGGTTGTCATCCGCTCGCGGACGACGCGCTCCATGCGGTAGAGACCGACGCGGAACGCCTCCTGGATCAGCTCACCCACCGTGCGCAGGCGCCGGTTGCCGAAGTGCTCGTACTCGTCCAGCTCGCCGCGGACCGGGTCGCGCGAGAGCACGATCGCGTCGGCCGCGTAGTCCTTCGACTCCGGGTCGACCCCGAGCATGTCCGGCAGGTCGACGAGCTTGCGGACGAGGGCGATGATGTCCTGCGTCGTCAGCACGCGCACGTCGTCGGGCACGTCGACCTCGAGGCGTTGGTTCAGCTTGTAGCGGCCGACCTTCGTCAGGTCGTAGCGCTTCGGGTCGAAGAAGAGCGCCTTCAGCAGGTTGCGCGCGTTGTCGAGCGTCGGCGGCTCGCCGGGACGCTGCTTCTTGAAGACCTCGATCAGGGCCTCGTCCTCGTTCGTGGACGGGTCCTTCTCGAGCGTGTTGACGATGTAGATCGAGTCCCCGAAGAGCTTGAGGATCGCCTCGTTCGAGCTCGTGTCGAGCTTCCAGCCGGTCGACGCGTCCTCCTCGGGCAGCGCGCGCAGCAACGTCGTGATCGGCAGCTTGCGCTTCCGGTCGATGCGCGCGTAGACGACGCCCTTCTTGTCGATCTCGAGCTCGAGCCACGAGCCGCGCGACGGCATCAGGTTCGCGGTGAAGACCTGCTTCGTCGCGTCCTTGGGCTCCATCAGGTAGGCGCCCGGGCTGCGGACGAGCTGCGTCACGATTACGCGCTCGGTGCCGTTGATGATGAACGTGCCCCACTCGGTCATCATCGGGAAGTCGCCCATGAAGACCGTCTGCTCGCGGAT
>WNGF01000962.1_pt1 | contig 52747 bp, 48 predicted proteins | sample 5400641 | NCBI WGS metagenome assembly WNGF01 (sample SAMN13153371, study PRJNA577476) | soil metagenome | isolation source: 80 cm soil or saprolite under grassland replicate 2 | place: USA:California | collected 2016-06-15 | reverse complement strand
CGATCCTGATGTTCGGGGTCACGCTGACGCTGCCGGGCTTCGCGGGGATGATCCTGACGATCGGCGTCGCGGCCGATGCGAACGTCGTCATCTTCGAACGGATCAAGGAAGAGGTGCGGTCCGGGAAGAGCGTCCGGGCGGCGATCGCCGCCGGCTACGCGAAGGGCTTCCACACGATCATCGATGCGAACGTGGTCACGGTGATCACCGCGCTCGTCCTCTTCGCGGTGGCGACCGCGGGCGTCAAGGGCTTTGCGCTGATGCTGATGATCGGGACGATCATCTCGCTGGTCACGGCCGTCGCGGCGACGCGCGCGATGCTCGGTCTCCTCGCGGGCTTCCGCTGGTTCGACAACCCGCGCTTCATGGGCGCCCACGGCCAGCAGACCGGGCAGTGGCTGCAGATCGACTTCATGCGCCGGCGCTACCTCTGGTTCGCGCTCTCGGGCGTGATCGTCGCGGTCGGCGTCGGCGCGCTCACGGCCAAGGGGCTCAACCTCGGCATCGACTTCAAGGGCGGGACGCAGGTCACGTTCAAGACGCCGAAGCCGGTGTCGCTCCACACCGTGCGCACCGAGGCGGACAAGTTCACGACCCAGCCCGCAGTCGTGCAGGGACGGGGGCAGCAGGTCGGGACAGACGGCTACAAGAGCTTCCAGCTCCGGATGCGCTCGCTCAACTCCACGCAGACGAGCAGCCTCTCGAGGGACATCAACGATCGCTTCGGCCAGGGCAAGCCGATCTCGTTCAACATCCAGACGGTCTCGTCGAGCTTCGGCCGGCAGATCGCGCGCGCGGCGATCACCGCGATCCTCTTCTCGCTGCTCCTGATCGTGCTCTACATCGCGATCCGGTTCGACTTCAAGTTCGCGGTGCCGGTGATCATCGCGCTCCTGCACGACATCGTGATCACGGTCGGGGTGTACGCCTTGCTGGGGCGGGAGGTGACGAACTCGACCGTTGCAGCGGTCCTGACGGTGCTCGGCTACTCGATCTACGACACGATTATCATCTTCGACCGCATCCGCGAGAACGTGCCGCTGATGCGGCGGGCGCCGTTCGCGACGATCGCGAACGTCTCGCTCTGGGAGACGATCCGCCGCTCGTTGGCGACGACCTTCATCACGTTGCTGCCGATCGGCTCGCTACTCATTTTCGGCGGCGCGACGCTGAAGGACTTCGCGTTCGCGCTGATGGTCGGGATCCTCTCGGGTGCCTACTCGTCGATCTTCATCGCGGCGCCGCTGCTCACGGCCTGGAAGGAGCGCGAGCCGGAGTTCGCGCGCCGGCGAGAGCGGGCGCCGGTTCCGGGCCAGGTCGCGGTGGACGGCAAGGTGGCGCTCGAGGAGGCGGAGGAAGCCGCCGCTGCCGAGCCTGCTCCCTCGTTCGTCGACGTCATGCCGCAGCCTTCGGCGTCCGCTCAGGCGAAAAGGGAGCGCCGCCGCCAGCGACGCAGGGCGCGACCTCATGGCCGAGCCCGCTAGCTCAGTCCGCGAGCTCGCCGAGAAGCTGGTGCTCGCCGGCGTCGGCGCCGTCGCGCTCACCGCGGAGCGCGCCGACGCGCTGGCGGAGGAGCTCTCCGCTCGCGGCGGGCTGCACGGCGAGGAGGCGCGCGCGCTGGTCGACGAGCTCGTCGGGCGCTGGCGCAACGAGACGGTTCGCCTGGGCGAGCGGACGGGCACCGGGATGGCCGGAGTCTTCCGGGAGCTCGGGCTCGTTACGCGCGGGGAGCTCGAGGAGCTCGAGCTCCGGGTCGCCCAGCTTGAGCACCGGCTGCGGCTCGTGGAGACGCAAGAGCCCCTGGCCACGCCCTAGCGTGCCGTGGGACGCGGAAGCGGGCTGGCGAGTCGGCCGCCTGATCGTTCCACGCGTCGCGGTCTGGCTCGCACCGGCTGCCGGCTACGGGATCGAGAAGGTGCCCCTCGAGGGCGGCGGCGTTGTCGCCGCGAACCACTTCTCGGGGATCGACCACCCGCTGATCGGGGCGTTTTGCCCGCGGACGATCTACTTTCTCGCCAAGGCCGAGCTGATGAAGGTTCCTGTCGTCGGTGCGTCGCTGAGGGCGCTCGGGGTCTTCGGCGTCCGGCGGGGCGAGGGAGACCGCGACGCGCTACGCCATGCGCGACGGCTTGCGCGCGAGGGCAACCTCGTCGGCGTCCACCTGGAGGGGACGAGGCAGCGCTTCGGGCACCCGGGGCGGATGCAGCCCGGGGGCCTGATGATCGCCTTGCAGGAAGACGTCCCCGTGATCCCTTGCGGCGTGGACACCTTCGGTTGGTCGCCGAAGAACAGACGGAAGTGCGCGGTCGTCTGGGGCGAGCCGATGCGTCTCGACGGCCTGGCGCGAAACCGCCGAGGCTATGCGGAGGCGGCGGAGACGGTCGGCGCGGAGATCGTCCGTCTCTGGCGCGTGGCGGCCGAAGCTTCGGCAGCGGGACTCCCGGCCGAGCTTCCCGGCGGCGCGAAGCGGAGCGGCATCAATCCAAAGGTCGCCCGCGACAGAGCGCGGCCGACTTAGGCGTCCACAACCAGGGACTGTCCCTGCTGGTGGCCCGCCGGGACGTGGCGAAGCGCGCGAAAGCGTGACGATTTGTCCCCAGAGCTGGCCGCGGCGACCGCTCGGAGCGATACTCGGCTCCAGGCGCGGCGCGCAGATGGCGAAAATCCCCTGCACGCCCCGTCCGGTCGCTCCTGCGCCAAAAACCCGGCAACTGAACAAACCGCCCGCCGCCGGCGCGGGCCGCGCCGCGTGGCACACTCACCCAATGGCCACGCCGTCAACGACGAGGAACCTCGGCCGCATCTCCGAGATCGCACAGGTCGCCGTCAAGCACGGCTTCGGCTACTTCTTCGAGACCCACCGCCTGACCGACCTGCTGCCCGCGCGCCTCGCGAGGCCCAGGGTCGACGAAGGCGTCCCCTCCGAACGCGGCCAGCACCTCCGCGAGATGCTGGACGAGCTCGGCCCGACGTTCGTGAAGTTCGGCCAGCTCCTCTCGACCCGCCCGGACATCGTGCCGCCGGACATCCTCGCCGAGCTGCAGGCGCTCCAGGACGACGTCCGCCCGTTCCCGTACGAGGACGTCGAGCGCGTCATCCGCGAGGAGCTCGAGCTCTCCGTCGAGCAGCTCTTCACCGAGTTCGACGAGACCCCCGTCGCCGCCGCGTCGATCGGGCAGGTGCACCGCGCAACGCTCCCGAACGGCCACCGCGTCGCGGTCAAGGTGCAGCGCCCCAACGCGCCGCGCCAGGTCGAGGCCGACCTCGCCCTGCTCTACCAGGCCGCGCGACTCGCCCGCGAGCGCGTCCGAGTCCTCGACTTCATCGACGCCCGCCAGCTGATCGACGAGTTCGCCCGCTCGATCCGCCAGGAGCTCGACTACCGCCTCGAGGCCCGCAACGCCGAGGTCTTCCACCACCGCTTCACGGGCCACCCGCACGTCCGCATCCCGCGCGTGTACTGGAGCTACACACGCGCGCGAGTGCTCACCCTGGAGCTGCTCCAGGGCATCCAGCTGGCCGACCTCCCGCAGGACGCCTGGACGATGGAGGAGCGCCGCCGCCTCGCCTACCTGATGGCCGAGACCTGGATGACGATGATCTTCCGACACGGCTTCTTCCACGGCGACCCGCACCCGGCGAACATCTTCGTCCTCGGCGACGGCGCGCTAATCGGCCTCGTCGACTTCGGCCAGGTCGGAAAGCTCTCCGACGACGACATGTCCAAGCTGACGCGGCTCTTCATCGACGCGGCCGACGAACGCATCGAGCAGCTCCCGCGCCGTCTGGGCGAGCTCGGCGTCCGGTACCCCAAGGAGCGGGAGGAGGAGTTCGTCGCCGAGCTGCGCGAGATGTACGGCCGCTACTACGGCGCGAGCCTCTCCGAGATCGACCCGCTGCAGGTGATCCGCGAGGGCTTCCAGCTCATCTACCGGCTCAACCTGCGCCTGCCGACGCGCTTCGTCCTGCTCGACAAGGCGATCGCGACGCTCGGCTCGGTCGGCGTCGACCTCTACCCGGACTTCAACGTCTTCGAGGTCGCGAAGCCGTACGCCCGCAGCCTGATGGTGGAGCGCTACACGCCGCGGCGCGTCCTCGCGCGCGCCCGCACGGAAGGCATCGAGCTGGCGCGGATCGCGCGGGACATGCCGTACCAGGTGCACGACTTCCTGGAGGAGGTCCGGGACGGCCAGATCGAGGTCGGCTTCGTGCACAAGGGCCTCGACGACTTCATGCGCAAGCTGGACGTCGCCTTCAACCGGCTGGTCGTCGCCCTCGTCGTCGTCGGTGGGCTGATCGGCTCCAGCCTGATCGGGATCTTCGCCAAGCACGGGCCGCTTGTCTTCGGCGTGAACTTCCTGTCGTTCGCCGGCTTCGTGATGTCCGGCGCGCTCGGCCTGTGGCTGCTCTGGGGCGTGATCCGCTCCGGACGGCTCTAGCGGAGGCACGACGCCGCATACCTGGCACTACGGTCTGATCGCCAAGTGGTGGGCGGAGTTCAACGACGACTTCCGCCCGCACGAGATCCCGTACTTCCAGCGCCACGTCGAGCGCGGCCAGCCGGCGCTGGACGTCGCCTGCGGGACCGGCCGCCTCCTCCGGCCGTACCTCCGCGCGGGCCTGGACGTCGATGGCTGCGACGTCTCCGCCGACATGGTCGAGCTCTGCCGGCAGAAGGCCGCGAGCGAGGGGCTCGCGCCGACGCTGTTCGTGCGGCCTATGCACGAGCTCGACCCGCCCCGCAGCTACAGGACGATCTTCGTCTGCGGCGCGTTCGGCCTCGGGAGCAACCGGGAGCAGGACCAGGAAGCGCTGCGGCGCCTCCACGACCACTTGGAACTGGGCGGAACCCTGCTGCTCGACATCGAGGTGCCCTACGCCGACTCGCGCCAGTGGCGGCACTGGCCCCGGGAGGAGCGCGCGGCGCTTCCGGAGGCAAGGACGCCGCCGCGCGAGCGCCGGCTCGCCTCCGACGGAACCGAGCTGGCGCTCAAGGCGCGGATCGTCGAGCTCGACCCGCTGGCGCAGCGGGTGACGCTCGAGATGCACGCGGAGCAATGGCGCGAGGGGGTGCTCGAGGCCGAAGAGGACCGGCTGCTCGACATCGGTCTCTACTTCGCGCACGAGGTCGTGCTGATGCTCGAGCGCGCCGGCTTCACCGACGTCGCGGTCGAGGGTGACCACAACGACCGGCCGGCGACGAACGACGACGACTTTATGGTTTTCGTTGCGCGGAAGTAAGCCGCAGCCCTGTAGAAACGTCGGCGCACTTCTGCGCGAAAGGACATCTGGCGGAGGCTTCCGCCCGCGGCTAGCTTCGGCGCATGTCGCGGGCGCTGCTCCTTGCCGAGGCCGAGCCGGGAACGAGGGAGTTTCTCGAGCGGCACCTCGCGGGCGACGGGTTCGAGGTGCTCGGCGCGGCCGCGCAGGCGTTTGCGCTCGACCTGATCGAGCGGGCGCGGCCGGATCTCGTGCTCGTCGGCGGGCTCGAGGACGCTTCGGCGTCCGAGATCTGCCGCCGGCTGCGGGAAGGCGAGCCCGGCCGCTCCTGGGACCGTGACGTGCCCGTGATCGTGCTCGGCCAGGCTCGCGCCGACGCGGTCGACCGCGTGCACGCCTTCGAGCGCGGCTGCGACGACTTCGTCCCCCGGCCGTTCCACTACGAGGAGCTGGTCGCGCGCATCCACGCCGTCCTGCGCCGCGCGCGGCCGAACGAGCGGGAGCGCCTAGCCGCTGGCCCGATCGCGCTCGACCGCGCCACGCGGCGAGTCACCGTGCGCGGCTACCCCGTGGGGCTCGCCGCGAAGGAGTTCGAGCTGCTCGCCAAGCTCGCCACCGACCCGACGCGGGTCTTCACGAAGGAGGAGCTGCTGCGCGAGGTCTGGGGCTTCGTCGCCCTCGGCCGCACCCGCACGCTCGACTCGCACGCCTCCCGCCTACGCCGCAAGCTAGCCCTCGCGGGCGCGGAGGAGTGCGTGCTCAACGAGTGGGGCGTCGGCTACCGGCTCCTGCCGGACCGCGTCGAGCTGCGCCGCAGCGCCTGACGCGGGGAAGGGCTTATGCTTGCCGCACATGGGGCCGAGGAGGGGACTCTTGCTGGCGCTTGCGCTCGGGATAGCGGCATTCCTGCCGCTCGCGGGGCAGAGCACGACCGTCCCCAGTGGACCACCGCCGTTTCCTCTCTATCTCGACCCGGTCGGTGCCCCGGGCGACTTCGACTACCCCGTCTACGCGACCTCTCCGCCCGGCGACCAGCAGCGGCTGATGGTCGTCCAGCAGAACGGCTATATCAAGCTCGTCCTCAACGGAGGCGTGCAACCGACGCCGTTCCTCGACGCCCACACCTGGATCGACTTCGGCGGCGAGCGTGGCCTATTCTCGGTCGCCTTCGCGCCTGACTACGCGACCAGCCGCCGCTTCTACATCTACTACACCGACCCCAACGGGAACATCCGGGTCGATGAGGTGCTGCGCGATGCGAGCGACCCGAACGTTGCCGACCCGACCACGCGCCGTCAGGTGATCACCGTCCCGCATCCCGGCCAGTCGAACCACAACGGCGGCCAGCTCCAGACCGGCCCGGACGGGATGCTCTACATGGCAACCGGCGACGGCGGCGGTGGGGGCGATCCGTTCCGCAGCGGGCAGAACCTGCTCGACAACCGCGGCAAGATGCTGCGCATCGACCCCCGTGAGACCGACGACGGGCACCCGTACGCGGTCCCGCCGAACAACCCCTTCGTCGGCCGCGACGGCGCGAACTGGGAGATCTGGTCGTACGGCCTCCGGAACCCGTGGCGCTTCTCGTTCGATCGCCTGACCGGCGACCTCGTGATCGCCGACGTCGGCCAGAACGCGTGGGAGGAGATCGACTTCCGGCCCGTCCAGCTCGGGTGGGGCGACGGCACGAATTTCGGCTGGAGCTGCTTCGAGGGTCGGCACACCTACCTCCCGAACTTCCAGCAGGACGCGCCGTGCAAGCGCGCGCTCGCGCTCAGCTACGTCCAGCCGGTGTTCGAGTACCCGCACACCGGCGGCCGCTGCTCGATCACCGGCGGCTTCGTCGACCGCGACACCGAGGTGCCGATGCTCGCGGGGCGCTACCTCTACGGCGACCTCTGCACCGGAGAGATCCGCTCGCAGAGCCTCGGCACGCCGGACTCGCTGGACGACCAGTCCACCGACCTCAACGTGAACTCGATCTCCTCGTTCGGCGAGGACGCCTGCGGCCACGTCTACGTGATGGGCGTGACGACCGGAGGGACCAACGTCTTCCGGATCCGGGAGATCGACCCGCCGCCGCCCGACTGCGTCCCGCAATTCCCAGTGCCCGTGCTGGCGGCCGACGTCGGCGAAAACGACGCGTTCACGATCCACCTGCACGCTCCGGACGGGCAGGACCTGAACGGGGGCACGCTGCCGGAGGGCGCCTACAGGCTCGAGATCGACGACTACTCCGACTTCCACAACTTCCACCTGCTCGGGCTGGGCACGGTCTCGTGCGTGCCCCAGTCCGACTGCACGACCTCCATCGGGGACGCCGACCACTACACGTGGACCGTGAACCTCACGCCGGGCCAGGTCGAGTACGTCTGCGACCCGCACCGCGGGAGCATGCACGGCCAGTTCACAGTCACCGGCGTCGGCCCTCAACCGCTTCCGCCGGCGCCTCCGGCTAAGGTCAGCCCCTAGATGGACGACGACGCCGTTCGCCTCACGACCGTTCCCGGCGAGCCCGAAGCCGAGGCGCTGTGCGGGCTCTTGCGCGGCGAAGGGATCGAGTGCGCGCACCGCCAGACGGCGGAGGACGATTCACCCTTCGAGGGCATCGCCACCGATGGCATCCGCGAGATCCTGGTGCACTCCAACGACCTCGACCGCGCGCGTGAGCTCATCACGCCCGTTGAATAGGACGCCATGCGGAGAGGACTCCTACTGGTACTTGCGCTCGGGTCGGCCGCCTTCGAACCGCTCGCCGGGCAGGGCGCGAACGTAACGACCGGGGTGCCACAGAGTCTCTTCCTGGATCCGGTCGGCGCCTTCGCGGACTCGGTGTTCGTCACCTCGCCGCCCGGCGACCAGCAGCGGCTGATGGTCGACGAGCACGGCGGTCTGATCAAGCTCGTCCTGAACGGGGTCGTGCAGGCGACACCGTTTCTCGACGCGCGCAGCTGGGTCTCCTCGGGCGGCGACAAGGGCATGCTCTCGATGGCCTTCGCACCCGACTACGCGACGAGCCGGCGCTTCTACGTCTTCTACACCGACCTGAACGGCAACGTCCGCATCGACGAGCTGCTGCGCGACGCGAACAACCCGAACGTCGCGGACCCGAGCACGCGCCGCCAGGTGATCGTCGTTCAGCACCCGTCCATAGACAACCACTACGGCGGCCAGCTGCAGTTCGGGCCCGACGGAATGCTGTACATCTCGGTCGGAGACGGCGGTTGTTGCGGCGACCCGTTCCGCACGGCGCAGGACATGGGGGACAACCTCGGAAAGCTGCTCCGGATCGATCCGCGGCAGGACGGCGGGAACGCCTACCGCATTCCGCCGAACAACCCGTTCGTCGGGCAGGCGGGCGTGAACCCGGAGATCTGGTCATTCGGCCTGCGCAGCCCTTGGCGCTTCTCGTTCGACCGCCTGACCGGAGACCTGACGCTCGGGGACGTCGGCCAGGACGCGTGGGAGGAGATCGATTACCGGCCGGTCGCGCTCGGCTGGGGAAACGGAACGAATTTCGGCTGGAGCTGCTTCGAGGGCCGCCACACGTACCTGCCGAACTTCTTGGAGGCGCCGTGCCGGTCGGCGCTTCCGCACGGGTACGCCCAGCCGGTCTACGAGTACTCCCACGGCGGCGGGCGATGCTCGGTCACCGGCGGTTACGTCGTCCGCGACACGGAGTTGCCGCTGCTCAGCGGGCGCTACGTCTACGCCGACTTCTGTACCGGCGAGATCCGCTCGCAGAGCCTCGACACGCCTAACTCGCTGGACGACCAGGCCGTCGGGCTGAACGTGGACGCGCTCGCCTCGTTTGGGGAGGACGCCTGCGGCCACGTCTACGCCGTGGGCGTGACGACCGGCGGCAACAACGTCTTCCGGATCCGCGAGACCGACCCGCCGCCGCCGGACTGTGTCTCGCAGTTCCCGCTGCCGGTCCTGCACGCGGACGTCAACGACGACTTCACGATCCACCTCCACGGCCCCGAGGGGGAGGACCTGAATGGGGGCACCCTGCCGGAGGGCGCCTACAGGCTCGAGACCGACGACAACTCCGACTTCCACAACTTCCACCTGCTCGGTCTGCGCACGGTCTCGTGCTCCCCGGAGTCGGATTGCGCGACAGGCATCGGCGGCGCCAACGGCACGGGCCATTTCACCTGGACGGTCAACGTCACGCCGGGCACCGTCATGTACCAGTGCGATGCGCACCCGGGGACGATGCACGGCCAGTTCACCGTCACCGGCGTGGGGCCCCAGCCGCTGCGCTCGGGCCCGCGCTAACCGTCCGGCTCGCCGCCTAGCCTGACCCAAGGTGGCGGAACCTCACGAGCACCACGGCACCTTTGGCCCGGACGTGTTCGGGCGCGGCGCCGAGCACGCGGCGCGCTTCTTCGGAACGCCGCAGTACATCCTCGGGCAGTCGCTCGTCGTCATCGCGTGGGTCGCGCTGAACGCAATTGCGGTCAGCCTGCAATGGGATCCGTATCCGTTCATCCTGCTCAACCTCGCGTTCTCGACCCAGGCCGCCTACGCCGCGCCGCTGATCCTGCTCGCCCAGACGCGCCAGGCCGAGCGCGACAAGCGGGCCGAAGACCGATCCGAGCGCATCCACCAGGAGATGGAGAAGCAGGCGGCCGATCGGGTCGCCGCGATCAAGGCGGAGACGGACCGGCTCGTTGCCCTGCTCGACTCGAACACGGACCTCACGCGCCAGGACAAGGAGCTGACCGAGCAGGTCGCCGCCCTGACGCGCGAGATCCACACGGTTCTGACGACTAAGAGCTGAGCGCTCCCTCCAGCTCGAGCAGCGCGCGCTTGCGGTCGAGGCCGCCGCCGTAGCCGGTGAGGGCGCCGGTCGAGCCGACGACCCGGTGACACGGAAGCACGATCGGGACCGGGTTGCGGTTCATCACCGTCCCGACGGCGCGTGCCGCGCGTGGCCTGCCGGCCCGACAGGGTCCCGTAGGTCGTCAGCTCGCCGTAGGGGACGCGGGCGAGCTCCTCCAGCACGCTGCGGCCGAACTCGCGGGACAGGCGGAGGTCGACGGGCAGCTCGAAGCGCTTCCGGTCGCCGGCGAAGTACTCGTCGAGCTGACGCCGGGCGTCGTCGGTCGGCCGGGGCGAGCGCAGCACGCGGGCGCCGAAGACGCGCGCGAGCTGTTCCTCCTCGCGCTCCGGCTCGGGGTCGTAGCGGATCTCGCACAGGCCGCGGTCGGTGACTGCCACGAGCAGGCGGCCAACCGGAGTGTCAACCAGGTCGTAGGCGACGTCCAGCAGGCCCTCGGCCGCGGCGGCGTCGCGGAAGCGGGCGTCGAGCTCGGGAGAGACGGTCATGACTGCTCCTTTCTGCGCAGCCGGCGGACGCCTGACGACGCCGCCTGCCGCGCGGCCTCGCCCGAGGATCCGATCGCGCTGCCTATCTCCTCGTAGCTGAGGTCGTAGCCGTAACGGAGGAAGACCGCGGCGCGCTCCTTCTGCGGCAGCTCGGCGGTGAGGCGGCGGAGCTCCTCGTAGGGGAGAGGCTCGTCGACGGACTCGAGATCCGGCACGTCGGGCGTGCTCGGCCGCCGTCCGCGCCGAGAGTCGATCGCGACGTTGCGTGCGATCGTCAATGCCCAGGCGCGGAGGTGCTGTCCGTGCTTCAGGGTCGGGTACGCGCGGAGCGCCCGGAGGAACGTCTCCTGGAACGCGTCCTCGGCGTCGTCGCGGCCGAGCAGGCCACGCAGCTGCGCCAGGACCGGGCCCTTCTGCTCCTCGTAGAACCGCTCGAACGGGGGAACTCGCACGGCTTCCATCATTCCTATAAACGCACGTGCCGGCGCAGATGTGAGATGCCGACCTCCGCCGGTCTCATCCTTGGGCCATGCCGCAAAAGGCGAAGCGCGAGGGTTCCGCCGGGCGTCGCCTTGTCGTGGCGGTGGCCGTCGGCCTCCTCGTGGTGGTTGCCTCGCTCCTCGCGGGAGGCGGCTGGACCGTCGGGCTGACAGGCGGGTGGGGCGCCGCTGCCCTCCTGACGGTCGCCTCCACGTGGTTGCGGATCGGCCCGATGAACGCGGACGACACCGCGAAGCACGCCAAGGCCGAGGACTACTCGCGGCCCGTAGCCGACGTGGTCGTCCTGAGCGCGAGCGTGGCGAGCCTCGTCTCGGTCGGCTTCGCGCTCGTGCAGGCACGGCACCACAGCGGGATGGGGAAGGGCCTGTTGATCGCCCTCGCCGTCGCGGTGGTCGCGGTCTCGTGGCTCGCCGTGCACCTCGTCTTCACGGTTCGCTACGGCGACCTCTACTACGCCGAGCCGGACGGCGGCGTGGACTTCAACAACGCTGAGCGGCCCGACTACCGGGACTTCGTGTACTTCGCGATCACGATCGGGATGACGTTCCAGGTCTCGGACACGACCATCACCTCGAAGACCGTCCGCCGGCAGGTGACCCGGCACGCGCTCCTCTCGTACCTGTTCGGCGCGGTCATCGTCGCCCTCGCCATCAACACCGTCGCCAGCCTGCTCCAGTAGCACCGGCTACGCCCTCAAAGCTGCCACGTCGCGTGGTCTAAAAGTGTTGCGAAGTGGAGAGTAGTGGTCTAAAGTGGGGCAGAGTGGAAGATGCTTCTAGGCGAATTCGAGCACACGATCGATGACAAGAACCGCCTCACGCTACCGGCCAAGTTTCGCGAAGCGCTTTCCGGGGGGCTCGTCATCACGCGCGGCATGGACGGGTGCCTCAACTGCTATCCGCAGGCGGACTGGGAGCGGCTCGTCGAGAGCCGCCTCGCCGGGCTCGACCCACTCAGCCGCGAAGGACGCGTGATGCACCGCTACTTCTTCGCCGGCGCGTCCGAGGCGGAGCCCGACAAGCAGGGGCGCGTGCTCGTGCCGGCGACGCTGGCCAGGAACGCCGGCATCGGCCGTGAGGTCGTGATCGCCGGGGTGCGCGACCACCTCGAGATCTGGGATCGCGCGGCCTGGCGCGACCACGTCAAGGAGATCGAAGGGAGTGCGGAGGATGTTGCCGAACGTCTTGCGACCCAACGCGACTGACCACGTTCCCGTCCTGGCGGACGAGGTGCGGGAGGCGCTCGCCGTGCAGCCGGGCGACACCGTGGTTGATGCGACCTTCGGCTCAGGCGGGCACGCCGAGCTGCTGGCCGCCGACCTGCGCGGCAAGGGAAAGTTGATAGCGATCGACCGCGACCCTTCGGCGCGGGCGTACTTCGAGCGCTTCCGCAGGCGCACCGCCGTCCAGGGGCGGTTCCTGCGCGGCGAGTTCTCGGTCGTGCTCGAGCAGCTTGCCTCGAACGGCGTGCGCGCGGACGCGGTGCTGTTCGACCTCGGTGTGTCGAGCATGCAGATCGACGTGCCGGAGCGCGGGTTCTCGTACGCGGTCGACGCGCCGCTGGACATGCGGATGGACCCGTCTTCGCCCGTCTCGGCGAGTGAGCTCGTCAACGAGGCGAGCGAGCGAGAGCTGACGACCATCTTCCGCCAGTACGGCGAGGAGCGGTACGCCCGCCAGATCGCCCGCGCGATCGGGCGGCGCCGGCGCGAGCGGCCGTTCGAGCGCACCGGCGAGCTGGTCGACACGATCAAGTCTGCGATCCCGGCGCCCGCGCGGTTCGGCGACGGGCACCCGGCGAAGCGGGTCTTCCAGGCGCTCCGTATCGCGGTCAACGACGAGCTCGACGCGCTCGAGGCCGCGCTGCCGGCGGCGCTCGAGCTGCTCAGGCCCGGCGGCCGGCTCGCCGCGATCAGCTTCCACTCGCTCGAGGACCGGAGCGTAAAGCGGTTCCTCCGCTCGCAGGAGCACGGCTGCACCTGCCCGCCCGACCTGCCCGTCTGCGTTTGCGGGCACGAGCCGGCGCTGCGCGCGATCTCGAGGCGCGCGATCCGGCCGACTGCGCAGGAGGTCGCCGCCAACCCGCGTGCCGCTTCGGCCCGGCTCAGGGCGGCGGTCAAGACCTGATGGCGTCCTGGAGCGACGCCGCCCCCGCGCTCGAGCCCGCACGGAAGCCTCGGCGCCCCGCGCCCGCGCCACGGCGCCGCACCCGGACACGCCGCCGGCCGGGCGTCGCGGGAGGAGTCGTCTGGATCGCTCTGCTCGCCGTGATGCTCACGGGGATCGTCGCGCTCAACGTCGCGGTGCTGCGGCTGAACGTGCAGCTGAACAAGCTCGACTCGGAGCGGGCGAAGCTCTACGCCGACAGGCAGGCAATCGCCTCGCAGCTCTCGCTCGCGGCCGCGTCGCCGCGACTGCAGGCGCTCGCACACAAGGCCGGTCTCGTGCCCGCCGACCCGACGCAGACGACCTACGTGCGGCTCCGACCGCGAGCCCGGTGAGCCGGGCAGCTGGGCCCAAGGTCGCCAACCGCCGCATCCGGCTCCTGGTCGCGGTCTTCGCGCTGGCGTTCGGGATCGCCTTCCTCCGAGCGGCCTGGCTCCAGGGCGTCCGGGCGGGCTCGTTCGGGAGCCTCGCGGCTCGCCAGCACAGCGCCGAAGTGACGATCCCCGCCGCGCGCGGGACGATCTACGACCGCGGCGGCGTCCAGCTCGCGATCGGCGAGCAGGCCACGACGGTCTACGCCGATCCGAGGCTCGTGCGCAACCCACGCCGGGAGGCGGACGTCGCGGGCCGCATCCTGCGGCTCGATCCGGTCGCGCTCTCCGCCGAGCTGGCCGACCGCACCCGCGGCTTCGTCTACGTCGCTCGCAAGGCCGACGCGACTCGCGCCGAGCGGCTGCGGCGGCGGCATCCGCCCGGCTTCGGCTTCTATCCGGAGGAGCGGCGCTTCTACCCGCAGGGCTCGCTCGCGGCGCAGGTGCTGGGGTACGCCGGCGTCGACAACCGGGGCCTCGCCGGGCTCGAGCTCTCGCTCGACCGGGCCCTGGCCGGCCGGCCCGGGAGGGAGCGGATCGTCAAGGACGCCTCCGGCGAGGTGATCGACACGGTCCAGTCGCAGACCGAGCGCGACGGTACCGACGTCTACCTGACGCTCGACCACACGATCCAGGCGAACGCGCAGGCGGTGCTGCGCCAGACCGTGATGCAGTGGCACGCAAAGAGCGCGACCGCGATCGTGCTCGACCCGCGAACGGGTGGCGTCCTCGCGATGGCCACGTCCCCGAGCTTCAACGCCAACGGCTACGCGCAGGTCGCGCGGGAGTTCCAGCGCAACCGCGCCGTGACGGATACCTACGAGCCGGGCTCGACGTTCAAGCTCGTCACCGTCGCCGGCGCGCTTTCGCAGCACCTCGTCTCGCCCTCGACGCGTTTCGTGCTCCCGTACTCGATCCACGTGGCGGACCGCGTGATCCATGATGCCGAGCCGCGCGGGACCGAGACGATGACGGTCGCGCAGATCCTGGCACGCTCTTCGAACGTCGGCGCGATCACGCTCGCGGAGCGGCTGGGGCAGCACGCCCTCGCCCGCTGGATCTCGCGGTTCGGCTTCGGGCGGCGGACGGGAATCGACTATCCGGGCGAGAGCCCCGGCATCGTCCTGCCGGAGCGGCGCTGGTCGGGCTCGACGATCGGCAACGTCCCGATCGGGCAGGGAATCGCCGTGACACCGATGCAGATGGCCTCGGCGTATGCCGCCGTCGCGAACCGAGGCGTGTGGCTGCGGCCGCACCTCGTGGACCACGTCGGAGACGGGGCTCCCGTGCGGCCGGCGCGGCGGCGGCTCGTCTCGCGGGGGGTGGCCGCGCAGGTTCTCGGGATGCTGAAGAACGTCGTGCTCGACGGAACCGGCACGCTCGCCGCCGTACCGGGCTACCAGGTCGCCGGGAAGACGGGGACCGCGGCCAAGGTCGATTCCGACGGGACGTACTCGAAGACGCGCTACGTCGCGTCGTTCATCGGGATCGTGCCCGCGTCGCGGCCGCGGCTCGTGATCCTCGTCTCGGTCGATGAGCCGCAGGGTGCGATCTGGGGCGGCGTCGTGGCGGCTCCGGCGTTCTCGCAGATCGCGAAGTTCGACCTGCAGTACCTCGAGGGCGGCATCACGCCCGATGCGCCTTCGACGAGCCTGACGCCCTGAATCCGCAAGAATTAGCCGCAATCTGCGGGATCTAGCCTCGACTGCGGTGATTGCCTGGCAAGGCCGGTCGACCCTGCTCGTCGCTGCGGTCCTTGCGACGATTGCGACGGCGATCCTGTTCCTGACCACGCTCCGCTCGGCCAAGGAGTCGTCGCCGCCGGTGCGTGTGCACGGGGAGGACCGGCGCCGCGTACGCCCGGCGAAGCGCGATCCGCGCGAAGCGCTGGCCCTGGTCGGCAACGCGCTCGCGGCGACGCACGATGCGCGGGCCCTGATGCCCCTGATCCTCGAAGTCGTGACCGAGGCCACCGGGGCGCGCGGCGGGCAGCTGCTGCAGGACGGCGAGGAGATCGGGTGGTTCGGCGTCGTCGGCGAGGGCGAGCCGCTCGAGCTCGACCTGACCGGCGACGACGAGGAGGTCGAGCGGACGACCCTGCTGCTCTACCCGCCTCGCCGGGGCTTCCGCAGGGAGACCCGGACGCTGGCCGAGTGGCTCGCTACGCAGGCGGGCATCGCGCTCGAGAACGCGCGCCTGCACGAGCGCGTCCAGCGGCAGGCGACGACGGACGAGCTGACCGGCCTCGTCAACCGCCGCCGCTTCCTGGAGGCGCTGCAGACGGAGCTCGAGCGCGCTCGGCTCTTCGAGACGTCGCTCTCGGTCGTGCTCGCCGACCTCGACGATTTCAAGCGCGTCAACGACGAGCACGGCCATCCCGCCGGCGACCACGCGCTGAAGACGTTCGGCGGGCTGCTCCAGCGGCACCTGCGCAAGGTCGACGTAGCCGGGCGGCTCGGCGGCGAGGAGTTCGCGATCCTGCTGCCCGAGACGGCGTCGGAGCAGGCGACGCTCGTGGCGGAGCGGATGCGGGGGGCGTTGGGCGGGGCGCCGCTCGAGCTTCCGGGCGGGCCGCAGATCTCGCTCACGGCGAGCTTCGGCGTCGCGGAGCTCGGGCACGGCCAGACCGCGGAGCAGCTGCTCGGCCACGCCGACGCGGCGCTCTACCAGGCGAAGGCGGCAGGCAAGAACCGCGTCAGCCTCGCCGACCCGGTGCTCGACCACTGACGCGCCGTCCGGCGCCGGCGCGATACTCGAAGCGATGCGGGGCTCGCCGGGGGCGGTGCGGATCACGTTGCTCGTCTGTGCGGGCGTCGCGTCCGGCTACCTCTGGCGGGCGGCGCTCGAAACGCCTTCCGTTCCCTCGCCGGAGGCCATTGCCTCCGCACCGGAGCCGCTGCAGCAGCCGGCTCGCCTCCCGGCTTCCGGCCGTCCTTCGGTGAAGCACGTCGCGAAGAGTCGGGCGCGGACGCCGTTGCGCGCCGGCCGCCGCCACCCGCGGACTCGCGTGGTCAGGTCCAGGGCTCGGGTCTCTCTCGCCGCCGCGCGGATCTCGCGCACGACGCGGCCGGGTTCCGGCGGGCACGCGCCTCCGCCTCCCGCTCCTCAGCCACCGCCGCCACCACCACCTCCGCCACCACAACCGCCCCCGCCTCCTCCGCCACCACAACCGCCCCCTCCGCCACCTCCACCACCCCCTCAGCCTCCACCGCCTCCAGCGCCGGCCAAGCCTCGACGGCCGGGCTGGGGACACGGCGACAAGAACCACGATCATTCCGGCCCGCCCGGCCGAGGCCGCCACGGCAACCACGGCCACGGCCGGTAGCAAAACTGCTGCAAACGAGCCTGTTCCCCGCGAACGACCGCGCCGGTCCCGACAGGGCCGGTTGGTAGACTCGCCCGCCGATGGACATCGAGCGCGTCATCGCAGCGCTCGCCCCCGCGGACGTCCTGCGACGCGCTCCCGTGGAAATCGGCGACCTGGCCTACGACACCCGGGCAGTGGGCCCCGGAGCCCTCTTCTTCTGCGTTCCGGGTAGCCGCGCGGACGGGCACGAGTTCGCGTCGGAGGCCGTCGCGAACGGCGCTGTCGTGCTCGTCGTGGAGCGCCCGCTGGAGCTCGACGTCCCGCAGCTAGTCGTGCCCGACGCCCGGCGTGCCATGGCGGTCGTGGCGGACGAGTTCTTCCGGCATCCGAGCCAGGAGCTGGAGATCGCCGGCGTGACAGGGACGAACGGGAAGACGACGACGGCGTTCCTGCTCTACTCGATCTTTGCCGCCGCCGGACGGCGGCCGGGGCTGCTCGGCACAATCGAGTCCCGCGTCGGCGGCGAGCGACGGCCCGCGATCCGGACGACGCCCGAGGCGATCGACCTCCAGCGCACCTTCCGCGAGATGCTCGACGCGGGCGACCGCAGCTGCGCGATGGAGGCGACCTCCCACGGTTCCGAGCTCGGCCGGCTCGACCGCCTGCGCTTCTCGGCGCTCGTGTTCACGAACCTGAGCCAGGATCACCTCGACTTCCACGGGACGATGGAGCGCTACTTCGAGGCGAAGCGGCGGCTCTTCCTCGAAGGACAGCCGCCCGCGGCGATCAACGTCGGTAGCGAGTGGGGCCGCAAGCTCGCGGCCGACCGGCCCGATGCGCTGACGTTCGGCTTCGTAGACGACGCCGAGGTCCGGCCCGACGCCCTGGACGGCGTCGACCTCAAGCTGCGGGGTCGCTTCAACGCCGAGAACGCGCTCGGCGCGCTCGCCGCCTGCAGGCTGCTCGGCATCGACGACGATGCGATCGTCCGGGGCCTCGAGGCGGTTCGCGGCGTTCCGGGCCGCTTCGAGTCGGTCAGCGAGGGCCAGCCGTTCGACGTGATCGTCGACTACTCGCACAAGCCGGAGGCGCTCGAGAGCGTTCTCCGGACGGCGCGCGAGCTCACGGCCGGCCGTGTGATCTGCGTCTTCGGCTGCGGGGGCGACCGCGACCGCGGCAAGCGTCCGCTCATGGGGCGGATCGCCTCGGAATTGGCGGACGTCGCGATCCTGACCTCCGACAACCCGCGCAGCGAGGATCCGCTCGCGATCATCGACGAGGTGCTCACCGGCGTCACCGGGGACATCGAGGTCGAGCCCGATCGTGCCGCGGCGATCGAGAACGCGATCTCCTCGGCGGCCGAGGGCGACGTCGTCCTGATCGCCGGCAAGGGACACGAGCAGGGCCAGGAGTTCGCCGACCGCACGATCCCGTTCGACGACCGCGAGGTCGCGCGCGAGGCGCTCCGGCGGCTTGGGGCAGCCGCTTGATCTCGCTACGTCTCGAAGAGCTGCCGCCGCTCGGCGCACTGGACGCGCGCGCGGAGGAGATTACGGGCGTCCAGGTCGACTCGCGCCGGATCGAGCCCGGCGACCTGTTCGTGGCGCTGGGCCGTGGCGTCGACTTCCGCGAGGAGGCTCTCGCCCGGGGCGCGGCCGCGACGCTCGTCCCCGAGCGGCCGTTCGAGGCCCTGGCGGCGATCGGCGGGGCAGTTCGGGCACGTTCGAGCGCGCGCGTGGTCGGCATCACGGGCTCGACCGGCAAAACGTCGACCAAGGACATCCTGGCGGCGCTCTGCGTCCTGTCAGCCCGCACGGTCGCGGCCGAGGCGAGCTACAACAACGAGGTCGGCGTGCCGCTGACCCTCTGCCGGCTCGAGCCGGACACGGAGGTGTGCGTTCTCGAGCTGGCCATGCGCGGCTTCGGCCAGATCGCGGATCTCTGCCGCATCGCCCGGCCCGAGATCGGGGTCGTCACCAACGTCGGCCCGGCGCACCTCGAGCTGGTCGGGTCGCTGGAGGGTGTGCTTCGTGCGAAGGGCGAGCTCGTCGCGGCGCTTCCGCCCGGCGGCACCGCGATCGTCCCGGCCGAGTTCCCGGTCGAGCGCGACGACGTCGAGGTCGTGCGCCTCGCCGAGCCCGAGATCGAGGTCCAGGACGGTTGCACGCGAGTCGCAGGTGTCGCCTTCAACTTCGTCTCGCGGCACCAGGCCGCGAACGCAGCTGCGGCTCTCGCCGCCCTCGACGCGCTCGGCCTGCCGAGGCCGGAGAGCGTCGACGTCGTCTTCTCCCGCTGGCGCGACGAGGAGGTCCCGCTGCCGGGCGGCGGTTTGCTGATCAACGACGCCTACAACGCGAACCCGATCTCGATGCGCGCTGCGCTGGCACACCTCGCCGAGCGCGCGGGTAGTAGGCGGCGCGTGGCAGTGCTGGGCGACATGGCTGAGCTCGGATCCGGCGGGCCGGCCTTCCATCAGGAGATCGGAGAGCTGGCCGCGGCAACCCGGGTGAAGGCGCTCGTCGCGGTCGGCGAGCTCGCGCGCGGCTACCTCGACGGAGCGACAGGGATCGCCGTGACGCGCTGGTGCCCGGACGCGCAGGCGGCCGTCGCCGTCACCGAGGAGGTCGTCGAGCCCGGCGACTGCGTGCTCGTCAAGGGATCCCGCGCGGTCGGGCTCGAGCTGGTAGCGGAGGCGCTGGCGGCGGTGAACGCTTGAGTCGAGTCCTGATCGCAGGGGTCGTCGCCCTGCTGTTGTCGATTTTCCTCGGCCCGAAGTTCATTCGTTTCCTGCGCCGGCACGAGCTCGGGCAGCACATTCGCGCGGAGGGCCCCGAGAGCCACGTCGTCAAGCAAGGGACGCCGGTGCTGGGAGGGCTGCTGATCCTGCTCGCCGCGAGCGTCGGCTTCCTCGGGTTCAGCAAGTACACCGTGCCGGCGCTGACGGTGCTCTTCGTCACCCTCGCCTGCGGCGCGATCGGGTTCCTGGACGACTACATCAAGCTCACGCACCGCCGCTCGCTCGGGCTCTCCGGGCGCTGGAAGCTCGTGCTGCTCGGCGCCACGACGGTCGGGGTCGGCTTCGCGGCCGATCACCAGGATCTGTCGACGAACGTCTACGTCCCGGGGCTCGGCCACCTGCAGCTCTCGTACGCGTGGTACGGGCTGCTGTTCCTCGTGATCGCCGGTGCGGCGAACGGCGTGAATCTCGCCGACGGGGTCGATGGGCTCGCCGCCGGGACCGGGATCATCGCGCTCTTCACCTTCGCCGCGATGAACGTGATCGCGTGGATCCGCTCGGGCTCGCCGGGCCACCGCTTCGACACGAAGCTCGACCTCGCGATCGTCGCGGCGGCGCTGATCGGAGGCGCGATCGGGTTCCTCTGGTACAACGCCTGGCCCGCCGAGGTATTCATGGGGGACACGGGCGCGATGGCGCTCGGCGGTGCGCTGGCGGCCTTTGCGATCTTCACGAAGACGATCTTCCTGCTGCTCCTGATCGGTGGGATCTTCGCGCTCGAGGCGCTCTCGGTGATCATCCAGGTCTTCTCGTTCAAGTACCTGGGCGGCAAGCGGCCCTTCCTGATGGCGCCGATCCACCACCACTTCGAGATGAAGGCGTGGTCTGACTCGAAGATCATGGTGCGCTTCTGGATCGTGACCGGGCTCCTCTGCGCTGGAGCGTTCGCGCTGTACTACCGCTACTTCACCGGCTTCCGCTAGTGCTTCCCGAAAGCGTGCTCGTTCTCGGGCTGGCGCGGTCTGGCAAGGCGGCGACTGCGGCACTCGCGAGGCGCGGGGTGGACGTTGTCGCAGCCGACCGCGAGCTCGGGAATGACGGCGACCTCTCTCTGCTCGACGGCGTCGACGTGCTCGTCAAGAGCCCCGGCGTGCCGCGGGAGGCGGCGCTCGTCGTCGAGGCGGAACGGCGGGGCGTGCCGATCTGGAGCGAGGTCGAGCTCGGCTACCGGCTGCTCGAGTCGCGGCTGCTCGGCGTCACCGGCACGAACGGCAAGACGACGACCTGCGAGCTGCTGGGCGTGATGCTCGGCGCCCCCGTCGCGGGGAACGTCGGCCGCGCGCTGACGGAGCTCGACGGCCAGGTCGAGCCGGGCGCGTGGGTCGTCTGCGAGCTCTCGAGCTTCCAGCTCGAGGACGTGCATGAGCTCGCCTGCGAGATCGCCGTCCTGCTCAACCTCGAGCCCGACCACCTCGACCGCCACGGCACGTTCGAGTCCTACCGCGACGCGAAGCTGCGCATCTTCGAACGCGCCCGCACGAACATCGTCCCGCGCGGCCTCGGCCTCGACGGGATCGAGTTCGCCGCGGACGACCCGCTCCCCGCGGAGCCGCTGATGCGCGGCGCCCACAACCGCGAGAACGCCGCAGCAGCCACCGCCGCCGCGCGTGCCGCCGGGATCCCGGACGGACACATCGCCGAAGCGCTCCGCACCTTCCCCGGCGTGCCGCACCGGCTCGAGCTCGTCCGGGAGCTGAACGGCGTCCGCTACGTGAACGACTCGAAGGCGACCAACGTCGCGGCAGCGCTCCGCGCCCTCGCCGCCTACGAGGACGAGCCCGTCCACTTGATCCTCGGGGGCTCGCGCAAGGACGAGGACTTCGCGCCGCTCGCCGCCGCGCTCGGCCCGAACGTGAAGAGCGTTCACGTCATCGGCGAGACCGCCGCCGAGCTCGCACAGGCCATCCCGCAAGCCCAACGAAACGGCGACCTCGCGGGCGCGCTGAGCGCAATCGAGTCCGACCCGGGAGACGTCGTCCTGCTCTCGCCGGCGTGCGCGAGCTACGACCAGTTCCGCGACTTCGAAGAGCGCGGCGAGGAGTTCAGGAGGCTGGTGCAGAACCTGTCCGCGTGAAGCGGACCCAGATGGACGCCAGCATCCTGGCGCTGGTCACGCTCGCGCTGGTCGCGTTCGGCCTCGTGATGGTCTACAGCGCCACCTCGGCGTCGGCGGCGCTCGCGAACGGAGACCCCGCGTACTACCTCAAGCGCCAGGCGGTCTACGCGCTGCTCGGCATCGTCCTGATGGTCGCGGTCTCGCGAGTCGACTTCCGGATCTGGCGCCGTCTCGCGCCGGTCCTCGTGGTGACGAGCCTCGCGCTCCTGCTCGGCGTGCTCGCACTCGGCCAAGCCGTGAACGGTGCCCGCCGCTGGCTGACATTCGGGCCGGCGGTCTTCCAGCCCTCCGAGCTGGCGAAGCTGGCGCTCGCGGTCTGGGCGGCGTCGTACCTCACGCGGCGCCGGCCGCCGACGACCCTCGCCGAGCTCTGGCGCCCGGTCGGCTTGCTCACCGGCGTCTTCTGCGTGCTCGTGCTGGCGGAGCCGGATCTCGGGACCGCGATCGTGATCCTGCTGATGCTCGCGGCGATGCTGCTCGTCGCGGGGACCCCGGTGCGGACGCTCGGCGCCGGGCTCTCCATCGCCGGGGTGGTCAGCCTGCTCGCCGTCTGGTTCGAGCCGTACCGGCGCGCCCGCCTGTTCAGCTTCGTCGACCCGTGGCACGACGCGCAGGGAGCCGGCTACCAGACCGTGCAGGCGATCATCGGCCTCGGGTCCGGCGGCATCTTCGGCCGCGGGCTTGGCCAGAGCATCGAGAAGGCGAACTTCCTCCCCGAGGCGCACACAGACATGATCTTCGCGATCATCGGCGAGGAGCTCGGCCTCGTCGGCGCGGCGGCGGTGATCGCGGCGTACGCCGCCTTCGCCTACTTCGGGCTGCGGATCGCGCTCGGCTGCCGCGACCCGTTCGGCAAGCGCCTCGCCGCTGGCCTGACCGTGCTCGTCTGCGGTCAGGCGGCGATCAACCTCGCGGCGGTGATGGGCCTGGCGCCGCTGACGGGAATCCCGCTGCCGTTCGTCTCCTACGGCGGGTCGAGCCTCGTGGTTGCGCTCGCCTCGGTCGGCATCCTCCTTAACATCGCGGGCGATGCCGGAGCACGAAGCGCCAGCGTGCCTGATCGCAGCCGGGGGGACGGCCGGCCACGTGTTGCCCGCGCTCGCAATCGCGGAGGCGCTCGCGGCACGAGGAGCACGGGTGACGTTCGCCGGGTCGCCGGGTCGCGCCGAGGCGCGGCTCGTTCCTGAGGCCGGCTTCGAGCTCGACACCTTCCGCGTGAGCGGCCTGCCCCGCCGGCCGGGACTCGCGCAGGCGCGTGCTCTCCTGCGCGACCTGGCGGCGCCCGCCGCCTGCGAGCGGATCCTTGCGCGCCGGCGGCCGGACGTCGTGCTCGGCGGCGGCGGCTACGTCAGCGGGCCGATGGTTGTGGCGGCCGCGCGTAGGCGGATCAAAGTCGCGCTGACCGAGGCGGACGCGCATCTCGGGCTGGCGAACCGCCTCGCGGCGCCTTTTGCAAAGCGCGTCTTCCTCTCGTTTCCGATCCCGGGGCGCGTGCCGCCGAAGTACGAGGTCGTCGGGCGGCCGCTCCCAGCAAAGGCGCGTGCACTGCCGCGTGAGGAAGCGCGCGCACAGCTCGGGCTCCCGCCGGACGGGCCGGTGCTGCTGGTCGCCGGAGCGCGCGCCGGCGCCCGCGCGCTGAACGACTTCGCCGTTGAAGCCTTCGGCGCAACCGGGCCGGCCGTGCTGCACGTCTCCGGCGAGCGGGACTACGACGCGTTGCGGCTGCGTGTCTCGCGCCCGGACTACGTGCTCGTGCCCGTCCTCGACGGGCTCGGCGCGGCCTACGGCGCCTCCGACCTCGCGCTCATGCGCAGCGGCTCGACCGTCTGGGAGCTTGCCGCCGCGGGGCTGCCGGCGGTGCTCGTCCCCTATCCGTTCGCGACCGCCGATCACCAGACGAAGAACGCACGCTACTTCCAGGCCTCAGGTGGAGCGATCCTCGCGCCCGAGACTGAGCTCGGGCGGGTTCCGGACATCGTGCGCTCGCTGCTCGACGACTCGCGACGGCGCGGCGAGCTGGGCGCGGCCATGCTGCGCGTCGCCCGGCCGGACGCCGCCGACGTGATCGCGGAGGAGCTGATCGCGCTTGCTCGAGGGTAGGCGCTTCTGGTTCGTCGGGATCGGCGGTGCGGGCATGAGCGCACTGGCGCTCGCCGCGCACCAGTGGGGGGCCGAGGTCGGCGGCTCGGACCGTGCGCGCTCCTCGTACGTCGAGCGCCTCGAGGCGGCCGGGATCCCGGTGGCCGTCGGCCACGACGCGGCGAACGTCCCGGCCGACGCCGAGGTGATCGTCTCCAGCGCGGTCGCTCCGGACAACCCGGAAGTCGTCGACCGTACGGTGAGGAAGCGCGGCGAGCTGCTCGCGGAGCTGGTCGAGCTGCGCCCGTCGATCGTCGTCGCCGGCGCGCACGGGAAGACGACCACCGCCGCGATGATCGCCTTCGGCCTCGAGCGGCTCGGGCTCGATCCGGCTTACCTGATCGGCGGCGAGATCCCGCAGCTCGGCGGCAACGCGCGTGCGGGTGGAGGCTGGCTCGTCGCCGAGGGGGACGAGTCGGACCGGACGCTCGAGCTCCTGCACCCCCGGATCGCCGCGCTCACGAACGTCGAGCTCGACCACCACGCGACCTTTGTCTCCGAAGATGAGGTGCGTGAGCTATTCGAGCGCTGGCTCGCCGCGGCTCCGGCGCAGGTGCGGGGCGACGAGCTCGAGCCCGCCTCGCTGGAGCTAGCCGTCCCCGGTGAGCACAACCGGCGCAACGCGGCGGTCGCGCTCGCGGCGCTGGAGCTGGCCGGGGTCGCGCGTGCCGAGGCGGAACGCGTCCTGCCCGAGTTCACCGGTGCCGGCCGCCGCTTCGAGCTGCGCGGCGAGGCGGCCGGGGTTCGCGTCTTCGACGACTACGGACACAACGCGACCAAGATCGCGGCGACGCTCGAGGCGGCCCGGGCGGTCGCGGGCGACGGGCGCGTGCTCGTCCTCTTCCAGCCGCACCTCTACTCGCGCACGCGGCATCTCGCGCGGGAGCTGGGCGCCGCGCTCGCGTCCGCCGACGTCGTCGCGGTGAGCGAGGTGTATGCGGCGCGCGAGCAGCCGAGCGCGGGTGTCAGCGGAAAACTCGTCGTCGATGCCGTTGCCGACGAGCGGCCGGGAATGGCGGTCGGTTGGATGCCGGTCCTCGAAGACGCCGTCCGTTTCGTCTCGCGCAGGGCTCTGTCCGGCGACGTCGTGCTGACGGTCGGCGCGGGGGACGTTGACCGCGCAGCACCGCTGATCCTCGAGGCACTGTCGTGAACGTGGAAGAGGGGGTCGCGCTTGCGCGCTACACGACGATCGGGACCGGCGGGCCGGCGACCGCCTTCGCGCGTCCGGAGACACTTGCCGAGCTCGAGGAGGCGATGGCGTGGGCGCGGGAGCGCGAGCTGCCCGTGGCGACGATCGGCCTCGGCTCGAACCTGCTGGTGGCCGACGAAGGGTTCGCCGGCCTCGTGCTCAAGCTCGCCGGCGAGCTGGCGACCGCGGAGATCCAGGGCGATCTGCTCGTCGCGGGCGGCGGAGCGGCGAACGCTGTCTGCCTGCACCGCGCCCGCGCCGCCGGGCTCGGTGGGTTCGAGTTCGCGTGCGCAATCCCGGGCACGGTCGGCGGGGGCGTCTGGATGAACGCCGGCGCGTACGGCAGCGACTGGGCCGCCATCCTGCAGCGGGCCCTCGTCGTCGACGGCGACGGTCCTCGCTGGCTCACGCCCCACGAGCTCGGCCTCAGCTACCGCCGCTCGGAGCTTCGCCACGAACAGGTGGTCGCACGCGCCGAGTTCCGCCTCGCCCCGAAGCCGCCGCAGGAGATCAAGGCGACGGTCGCCGAGCTGCAGGCATTGCGGAAGGCCGCCCAGCCGACGAACAAGCGCACCTTCGGCAGCGTCTTCAAGAACCCGGAGCACGAGTTGAGCGCGGGCCGGATGCTCGAGGCCTGCGGCCTGAGGGGCCATCGCAGCGGCGGCGCCCAGATCTCACCTCGGCACGCGAACTTCATCGAGAACGCGGGCGGCGCCCGCTCGGAAGACGCGCTGGCGCTGATAGCCGAGGCTCGGCGCCGCGCGCGCGAGCAGTTCGGCGTCGAGCTCGAGCACGAGGTCGAGCTGCTCGGCGCTCTCTAGTGGAGAATCGGCTGCGGCCGTGGCTCGAGACGCATCTCGGGCTGAAGGCGCCGAGGGTCGTGCCCATCGAGGAGGGCTGGGACAGCTCGGTCTTCGAGGTCGACGGCGAATGGATCGTGCGCGTCCCCCGCCGCCCGGAAGTGCGGGACTGGATGCGAGTCGAGGCGGCTCTCCTGCCCGCGCTTGCAGACGCGCTGCCGGTCCCGATCCCGCAGTTCGCCGGCGTGGAGGACACGGCTCGCGATTTCTTCGTCGCCTACCGCAAGCTCGAGGGAGAGGCGCTCTCCGCGGAGGCATGTCGCGGCTCCTCGGGGCCGCCGCTGGCCGCGCAGCTCGCGGGCTTCCTTGCGGATCTGCACGCGTTCCCACGTGAGCGCGCGACGGCGGCGGGCCTCCCGGACGTCGGCCTGGGCGAATGGATCGTGCAGCAGGAGCGCTTCGTCGTGCGCTGTGTCGACGTCGTCGCTCCGTTGCTCGCCGGCGCCGACCGGACGCGGGCGGCGAGGATGTTCGAGGACATCCTTTCGGGGCTGGACACGCTGGGCGAGACCGTTCTGATCCATGCCGACCTCGGGCCGGATCATCTGCTGCACCGCGGGCCGTCGCTGACCGGGGTGATCGACTGGAGCGACGCGCGCTTCGGCGATCCGGCGCTGGACTTCGCCTGGCTGCTGCACGGAACCGGGAAGCCGTTCGCGGAGGCCCTGCTGCACGCCTACGGAGGGCGGCCCGACGATGCGCTGCCCTCACGCGCGCTGTCCTACCACCGGCTCGGCCCTTGGCACGAAGTGCTCTACGGCCTCGAGAACGAGCGCCCCGAGCTGGTCGCGAGCGGGCTCGCCGGCGTCCGGCTGCGGCTCCCACCGGCCTGATCAATCGCGCAGGAGGCGTGCCGGGCGCGGCGAAAGCGGGGCCGTGGCCGAGGGGAGACCTCAGCAGCCTGCGCGTGCGCGAGCGGCGGTCGTCCCGCTCCAGCCGAACGGCCGGGGAGGAGCGATCTTGCGCGCTCTGCCATCTGGACGCTCGCTGCTGATCGGGTTCGCGATCGTCGGCGCTGCGGTCGGTCTCTACGCGTTGGCGCGTCTGACGCCCATGTTCGCCCTGCAGCGGGTCGAGGTCGAAGGTGCTCCCGCGGCTGTGGCGGGCAAGGTCAGAGCCGCGCTCGAGCCACTCGAGGGCACGAGCCTGCTCGCGCTCGACGGTGCCGCCGTTCAGCAGGCGCTCGCCCGAATTCCGCAGATCGCCGCGGTGCGGTACGACCGCGACTTCCCGCACACCCTGCGTGTGGTCGTGCGGCCGGAGACCCCGGTGGCCGTCGCACGACGCGGGAGCCAAGCCTGGCTGGTCTCGGCAGACGCGAGAGTTCTCTCGTCGCTGCCTCTCGGGGCGCAGCGGTCCCTACCGCGGATCTGGCTGACCGCGGCAGGCGATCCGGAAGTCGGGACCGGGCTCACCGACCGAATCGCACTGCGCGCGGTTCGTGCGCTGGCGCTCGCGCGGCGCGCGCGATTCGGAGGCCGCATTCGCTTCGTACGGGCTCGCGAGCACGAGCTGACGGTCGTCCTCGGCTCCGGACTGGAGCTCCGACTTGGCGACCTTCGGGCGCTCCGCGTGAAGCTCGCGGTCGCTTCGTTGATCGTTCCCAAGCTGCTCGAGGACGGCGGCTACGCATACCTCGACGTCAGCGTCCCGAGGCGCCCGGTCGCGTCTAGCAACCCTCGACCTGAAGATTGAGGTTTAGGGTCGACCGCGACAATAGGCGTTGACAGGCGGGTGGACTGGGCGTACGCTCCCGACTCGTGAAGGTCCACGTTCGGGTAGAGGTTCAGGGTGAGGCGAGTTGAGATGAGAGATCAAACGGGCAACTACCTGGCGCTGATCAAGGTGGTCGGCGTCGGCGGGGGCGGCTCGAACGCCGTCAACAGGATGGTCGACGCCGGGCTCTCCGGGGTCGAGTTCATCGCCATCAACACGGACGCTCAGGCGCTCTTGATGTGCGACGCCGACGTGAAGATGCCGATCGGCTCGAGCGTGACCCGCGGCCTCGGCGCCGGCGCAGATCCGGCGATCGGACGATCGGCAGCCGACGAAAGCCGCGACGAGTTGAAGGAAGCACTCAAGGGCGCGGACATGATCTTCGTCACCGCCGGCGAGGGCGGCGGGACAGGGACCGGCGCCGCGCCGATCGTCGCTCAGCTCGCCCAGGAGCTCGGCGCGCTCTGCGTGGGCGTGGTCACCCGGCCCTTCTCGTTTGAAGGCCGCCGCCGCGCAGAGGTCGCGTCACTCGGCGTCGACGAGCTGCGCGACCACGTCGACACGCTGATCGTGATCGAGAACGACCGCCTGCTGCAGGTGGTCGAGAAGCGGACGTCCATCGTGGACGCCTTCAAGCTGGCCGACGACGTGCTGCGCCAGGGCGTCCAGGGGATCACGGACCTGATTACGATTCCGGGTCTCGTCAACCTCGACTTCGCCGACGTGCGGACGATCATGAACGAGGCCGGCTCCGCGCTGATGGGAATCGGCACCGCGTCCGGCGAGAACCGCGCGACGGAGGCCGCGCGCGAGGCCGTGTCCTCGCCGCTGCTCGAGTCGTCGATCGAGGGCGCCACGGGAATCCTGCTCAACGTTACCGGCGGGCCCGAGATCGGGCTGTTCGAGGTCAACGAGGCCGCCGAGGTGGTCACGTCGGCGGCGGACCAGAACGCGAACGTGATCTTCGGAGCCGTCATCGACGAGGCGCTCGGCGACGAGGTGCGCGTGACCGTCATCGCGACGGGCTTCGGGCCGATCCGCCAGCGCCGCCGGCGGCGTGCCGAGGAGCGCGTGGAGAACAGCCACGAAGCCGAAGGGCAGCGCGAAGTTCCGGCCGAGCGCTTCGAGGTCTCCGAAGAGATTCTCGAGGTGCCGTCCTTCCTCCGCGACGGCTGAGACGCGAGCGGCTGCATAGGTCTTTCGTGGGCGGTTTGTCCGGGTTCCAACACGATCGCGTTAACGCCCTCGCGCTCTGGTAACGATTCTGCTGCCCTCTCGGGTCGACCGCTAGGGTCGGCCCGTGATGACCCGGTCCGGCCGCCCCGGTTTCGGCCTCCAAGCCGAAGCCGGGGCGGCTCCTTTTTACGGCGGCGGCGAGGGCGGTTCCCTTGTACGGCGGCGGCGAGGGCGGCGCCTTTAGCATCAGCGTCCGGTGCAGACGCTGCTTCGCACTCCCCTGTACGACCGGCATGTCGCGGCCGGGGCGCGGCTCGTGCCGTTCGCCGGCTGGGAGATGCCCGTCCAGTACGAGGGCGTCATCGCCGAGCACGTCGCGGTGCGGACGGACACCGGCGTCTTCGACGTCTCGCACATGGGCGAGCTGGAGGTCGAGGGCCCACGGGCTCGGGAGCTCCTCCAGTCGGCGCTCTCGAACGACCTCGATCGCATCGGCCCCGGCAAGGCCCAGTACACGCTCCTCACGAACGAGCGCGGCGGGATCGTCGACGACCTGATCGTCTACGAGCGCGACCCCGAAAGCTTTCTGCTGATCGTCAACGCATCGAACCGGCAGGCCGACCTGGCCTGGCTCCAGGAGCGCGAGCTGCCGGGGTCGGAAGTGCGCGACGTCTCGGACGACTACGCGCTGCTCGCCGTCCAGGGGCCGCGGTCCCTCGAGAGGCTGGGCCTCCCCGACGCGCCAGCCTTCACCTTCGCCGAGGGCGAGGTCGACGGGGTGGCCTGCACGGTCAACCGCACCGGCTACACCGGGGAGGTCGGCGTCGAGCTGCTCGTCCCGGCCGAGTCGGGCGGCGAGCTCTGGGACCGCGTGCTCGAGCGGGGCGCGACACCGTGCGGGCTCGGCGCGCGCGACACGCTGCGGCTCGAGGTCTGCTACCCGCTGCATGGGAACGACATCAGTCCGGAGACCGATGCCATCTCGGCGGGGCTCGGCTGGGTCTGCGCCCTCGACAAGGAGTTCACCGGTGGCGCAGAGCTGCGCCGCACCAAGGCGGAAGGGCCCGAGCGCAGGCTCGCGGCGTTCGTGATGGAAGAGCCGGGAATCGCGCGGCAGGGGATGTCGATCCTCGACGGCGCCGGGGGCGGTGTCGGCGAGGTCACCTCGGGCTCCCACTCGCCGATGCTGGAACGCGGGATCGGACTGGGTTACGTCCAGGCGGCGCTCGCCCAACCCGAGACGGCGCTGACGATCGACATCCGTGGCCGCCCGCGCCGGGCGCGCGCCGTGAAGAAGCCGATCTACTCACGAGAGGAGCGGAATGGCGGCTGAGAGCTACCCCGACGAGCTGCGCTACCACCGCGAGCACGACTGGGCGCGCATCGACGACGACCACGCGACCTTCGGCATCACCTGGTTCGCCCAGGACGCGCTCGGCGAGCTCGTGCACTTCGAGCCGCCGGAAGAGGGCGCGGCGGTGAGCCGGGATCAGGCCTACGCCGAGGTCGAGTCGGTCAAGGCGGTCTCGGACGTCGTCGCGCCGCTGTCGGGAGAGATCGTCGAGGTCAACCAGGCGGTCGTCGAGGCGCCCGAGACCGTCAACGCGGACCCGTACGGTGACGGCTGGCTCGTCCGGGTCAGGCTCGCCGATCCGAGCGAGGCCGACTCGCTGCTCGACGCCGAGGCGTACCGGCAACATCTCGCCGAGCAAGCGTGACCACGGCGGTTTGAGCAGCGACTGATGAGCTACCTGGCGTTAACGGAAGCCGACCGCGACGCGATGCTCGAGACGATCGGCGTCTCCTCGGTGGAGGAGCTCTTCGCCGACCTGCCGCCCGGGGTCCGGCTCGACCGCGAGCTTCGGCTGCCCCCGGCTCTGAACGAGCAGGAGCTGACGGCCTACTTCGAGCAGCTCGCGGCCGACAACCGGCCGGCCGAGATCTCCTTCCTCGGCGCCGGCCTCTACGACCACTACGTCCCCGCGGTCGTCGACGCGGTATTCCAGCGCGGGGAACTGCTGACCGCCTACACGCCGTACCAGCCGGAGCTGAGCCAGGGCGTGCTGCAGTCGATCTTCGAGTACCAGACCGCGATCTGCGAGCTCACCGGCCTCGACGTCTCGAACGCCTCCGGCTACGACGGAACGACGGTCGCGGCAGATGCGTGTTACGTCGCCAAGCACGCCACCGGCCGCTCCAAGGTCGTCGTCACCGAGGCCACGAGCCCGCAGGTCCGGCAGGTCGTGAAGACCTACGCGTCAGGGTTCGGGCTCGAGGTGGTCGAGGTGCCGCACCGCGACGGCGCGACGGACCCGGACGAGCTCCGCGGGGCCGCCGAGGACGCCGCGTGCGTGATCTTCCAGCACCCCAACTTCTTCGGCGTGCTGGAGCCCGCACCCGACCTGGCCGCCGCGGCGGCCGACGCCGAGGCGCTGCCGGTCGCTCACGTCGACCCGCTCTCGCTCGGCGTGCTCGAAGCGCCGGGCCGCTACGGGTGCGCGCTCGCCGTCGGCGAGGGGCAGCCGGCGGGGAACTACGTCTCCTACGGCGGGCCGCACTACGGCTTCCTGGCCGCGCGCTCCGAGTTCATCCGGCGGATGCCGGGACGGATCGTCGGCGAGACCACTGACGCCGCGGGCAACCGCGGCTATGTCCTCACCCTGCAGACGCGCGAGCAGCACATCCGGCGGGAGAAGGCGACGTCGAACATAACGACCAACCAGACGCTCCTGGCGCTGGGCGGCCTCGTCTACCTCTCGTGGCTCGGCCCGCAGGGACTTCGCGAGCTGGGGGAGACCTGCATCGCCCTCGCCGAATACGCGAAGGAACGGCTCGACCTCCCGCTCTTGTTCTCAGAACAGACAACGTTCAAGGAGTTTGTCGTACGCGTCGGACGACCTGCCCGCGAGGTCGTCCAGGAGGCGCTCGAGCAGGGCGTCAATCCCGGCTACCCGCTCGGCCGCGACTACGAAGGCATGGACGATGCTCTCCTGATCGCCGTCACCGAGCGCCGGACGACCGACGAGATCGACCGCCTCGCGGAGGTGCTGGCGAGCTGAAGCTGATCTTCGAGCAATCGCACCCCGGCCGCCGAGCCGGTCGGCCCCCGCGCCCGGACCTGCCGGTGCCCGAGCTCCCGCCGGAGCTGCGCCGCTCCGAGCCGCCGCGCCTGCCGGAAGTCCCGGAGTCGGAGCTCGTGCGCCACTTCACCCGGCTCTCGAGCCGTAATTTCGGCATCGACACCGGCTTCTACCCGCTCGGCTCCTGCACGATGAAGCACAACCCGCGCGTCAACGAGCGGCTCGCGGCGCTGCCCGGCTTCAAAGATCTCCACCCGCTCGAGGACGAAGCCCGCAGCCAGGGCGCGCTGCGGCTCTGCTTCGAGCTGCAGGAGGCGCTCGCGGAGATCACGGGCCTCGACGCCGTCTCGCTGCAGCCGGCCGCGGGCTCGCAGGGCGAGCTGACGGGCCTGATGCTGATGCACGCCTACTTCGCCGACCGCGGCGAGGACGAGCGGCGGCGCAAGATCGTGATCCCCGATACGGCACACGGCACGAATCCCGCCAGCGTGACGATGGCCGGCTACGAGCTGACCGACGTCCAGACTGACGCGCGCGGGAACATCGACGTCGACGACCTGCGCACCAAGGTCGACGAGGCGACCGCCGGCCTGATGCTCACGAACCCTTCGACCCTCGGCCTCTTCGACGAGAACATCCAGGAGATCGCGCGCATCTTCCACGACGCCGGCGCGCTCATGTACTACGACGGCGCGAACCTGAACGCGGTCTGCGGCATCTCGCGCCCCGGCGACATGGGCTTCGACATCGTGCACATCAACCTCCACAAGACCTTCTCCCAGCCGCACGGCGGAGGGGGTCCCGGCGGCGGCCCGATTGCGGTCTCCGAACGTCTGGAGCCCTATCTGCCCACACCGGGCGTCGTGCGCGGCGACGACGGCTACCGGCTCGACTACGACCGCCCACGCTCGATCGGCAAGGTGCGCGGCTTCTACGGGCCGTTCGGCGTCTTCGTCCGCTCGTACGCGTTCATCCGCGCGTACGGGCCGCAGCTGCGCGAGATGTCGGAGGCCGCCGTCCTGAACGCGAACTACCTGCTCGCGCTCTTGCGCGACGCCTACGAGCTGCCGTTCGACCGCCTCTGCATGCACGAGTTCGTGCTCTCCGCGCGACGGCTCAAGCGGGAGCACGGCGCGACCGCGCTCGACGTCGCGAAGCGCTTGATGGACTACGGCTTCCACCCGCCGACGATCTACTTCCCGCTGATCGTGGCCGAGGCGCTGATGATCGAGCCGACGGAGACGGAGACGAAGGAGACCCTCGATGCCTTTGCCGACGCGCTGCTCGCGATCGCGCGCGAGGCGGCGGCCCAGCCCGAGCTCCTGAAGGAGGCTCCGCACGACACGGTCGTCGGCCGGCTCGACGAGGTGAAGGCCGCCAAGCGGACCATCGTCCGGTACCGCTTCGAGGAGCACCCGGACCTTGCCGCCGAGCCGGCGGCGGCCGGTGGCGTCGAGGCGCCCAAGGGCGCCTGATGATCGATCTCCGTTCGGACACGCAGACGAGGCCGACGCCGGAGATGCGCGCGGCCATCGCCGCTGCCGAGGTGGGCGACGAGCAGAAGCGCGAGGATCCGACCGTCAACGAGCTCGAACGCCGGGCGGCCGAGCTGCTCGGCCATGCGGAGGCTGTCTTCGTCCCGACCGCGACGATGGCGAACGAGATCGCCCTGCGAGCGCTCGGTCGACCGGGCGACGAGGTCGTCGCCGAGGAGAACGCGCACATCCTGCTCGCCGAGCTCGGCGGCCCCGCGGTGCACGCCGGGCTGATGACGCGGCCGCTGCGCTGCGAGGCCGGGCGCTTCACGCCGGAGCAGCTGCGCCGGACGGTCCGCGTCACCGACCGGTCCCACATCCCGCCGACGAGGATCGTCTCGGTCGAAAACACGCACAACGCCTCGGGCGGGCGCGTCTGGCCGCTGGAGGAGATCGAGGCGATCGCCGCGACCGCCCGCGAGCTGGAGCTCCGCCTGCACCTCGACGGCGCCCGCGTCCTGAACGCCGCGGTCGCATCGGGCGTACCCGCCGCGCGCATCGGTGGCTACTTCGACACGGTCACGCTCTGCCTCTCGAAAGGCCTGGGGTGCCCGCTCGGCGCGATCGTCGCCGGCTCTGAGGAGCTGATGGCAGAGGCGCGCCGTCTGAAGCATCTCTTCGGCGGCGCGATGCGGCAGGCTGGGATCGTCGCGGCGGCGGGCGTCTACGCCTTGGAGCACCACGTCGAGCGGCTCGCCGACGATCACGAGCGGGCGCGGCGCCTCGCCGAGGGCCTCGACGCCGCCGGCGTGCCCGTCGACCTCGAGCAGGTCGAGACGAACTTCGTCCAGGTCGACCTGGCGCCGCTCGGCCTGTCGCCAGGCGAGGCGCTCGAACGGCTCGCGGAGCACGGCGTCGGCCTCTCGATGACCGCCCACCCGACCAAGCTGCGCGCGGTCACGCACCTGGATGTCGGCGACGAGGACATCGACCGCGCAGTCGAGCTGATCCCGCGCGCGCTCGGGGCACTTGCCCGCGCCTGAACGGTTCCGGCGCCTCGTCCTCGAGGCGCAGACCGCCGCGCGGCTCCCGAGCGTGGCGGCCGCGGTTTTCCGAGGCGGCGAGCTCGACTGGGCCGAGGCGGTCGGGCTCGCAGACGTCGAGCAGCGGACGGATACGACGACCGACACGCAGTACGCGATCGCATCGATCACGAAGACCTTCACCGCCACCTGCGTCTTCCAGCTCCGAGACGAGGGCAAGCTGGAGCTCGAGGATCCACTCTCGCGCCACCTGCCCGAGGCGGCGCACGGGACGCCGACGCTTCGGCGGCTGCTCTCGCATGCATCCGGGCTCCAGCGGGAGCCGCCCGGCGAGATCTGGGAGACGCTCGTGTTCCCGGATGAGGAAGAGCTCCTTCGCGGCCTCGAGGACGCGGAGCAGGTGCTGCCGCCCGGCGCCGCGTGGCACTACTCGAACCTCGCCTACGCGCTCCTCGGCCACGTCGTCGCCCACGTGGCCGGCAAGCCGTTCCGGGAGCACCTGGTCGAGAGGCTGCTCGGGCCGCTCGGGCTCGAGCGGACGACGTGGGGCCCGGCCGAGCCCGCGGCGCTGCCGTACTTCGTCGAGCCGTACTCGGATGCGGTCCGGCGGGAGCCGGTGCTCGAGCTCGGCGGCAAGGGCGGCGAATCGGGCCTTTACAGCACCGTCGGCGACCTCGCGCGCTGGGGATCGTTCCTGTGCGAGCCGGACGAGTCGATCCTGAAGGCGGCCAGCGTGGCCGAGATGCACGACCTGCAGGTCATGGCTGAGCCCGACTGGACGCTCGGCTGGGGGCTCGGCATCGAGTTGTGGCGGCGCGGCGAGCGGATCTTCGGCGGCCACACGGGCGGCTTCCCCGGTTTCCTGTCCATCCTCGCCTACTCGAGGCGCGAACGGATCGGCGCCGTGCTGCTGACCAACGCCGATCGCTGGCCGGAGCTGGCCGACACCGGTCTCGGGCTGGCGCTGGCCGCGCTGGAGGAGCTCGCGCCGGAGCTCGAGCCGTGGGCGCCGGACGATGCACCGCCGGACGAGATCGCACCGCTGCTCGGCCGTTGGTGGTCTGAGGGCAGCGAGGCCATCTTCAGCTGGCGGCGAGGACGGCTGGAGACGCGGCTCGCCTCGGCTCCGCCGGAGCGCGAGCCGTCGGTGTTCGAGCCGGACGGAGAGGACCGCTTCCGCACGGTCTCCGGGCGCGAGCGCGGGGAGGTCCTGCGCGTCGTGCGGGACGAGGGCGGGCAGGTCGTGAAGCTCTACTGGGCGACGTACCCCTTCACGCGAACCCCCGAGCTCTTCGGCGACGTGCGCTCAGCGGTCGCCGGCGAGCCCGAAGCCGACCACGGTTAGGGCATAGAGGCCGACGAGCGCGGCCCCTTCCCAGCGCCGGGCACGCGCGTCGCTCAGCGTGAATGCGACCACGAGCGCCGATCCGGCGAGCGCGGCCAGCTCGATTGGGCGGAAGCTGAGCGGAAGCGCCGGCCGCACGGCCCAGGAGAGCAGCGCGACGACTGGCGTTACAAGCAGCGCCACCTGGGCGCTCGAAGAGACCGCGATCTCGCTCGCAATGGCGAGGTTGCGGCCGCGACGCGCGAGAACGACAGCGCCGCCGTGCTCAGCCGCGTTGCCCACGATCGCGACGATCACGGCGGCGACGAAGAACTCCGAGAGTCGCGCCTGCTTGGCAAACGCCTCCAGCGAGTGAACGAGGATCTCGCTGACGAAGGCGGTCACGGCCGTCGCCGCAGCCAGCGCCGCCATGGCGGCAGGAAGACTCCACGCCTCTTCCGGCTCGACACCGCTCTCCGCATGGAGGCGGCGGTGGCGTCGCAGTCCCCAGGCCGTGACCCCCAGGTACAGCAGCAGCAGAGCCACCGCGACCGGTGCCGTCGCAACCGCGAGCGAGTGCCGTTCGGGGTCCCCATGCCAGCCCGGGACGGCGGGAACGAGGAAGAGCAGGACCGCCGCGAGGACGAGCCCGACCTGAGTCAGGAGCGACGGACGGTCGATGCCTCGCTCCCGGTCCGGCGCGGCGAGCACCGCGAGCCCGAGCACCAGCAGAAGGTTCGAGACGACGCTCCCGATGAGCGAGCCGCGCACGACGTTCGGCAGGCCGCTGCTGACGGCGAACAGCGCGATGATCAGTTCCGGGGCGTTGCCGAAGCTCGCGTTCAAAAAGCCGCCGATCCCTGGGCCGGTGTGCCGGCCGGCGTGGTCGGTTGCCTCGCCGATCAGCCACGCCAGCGGCACGAGCGCGGCGGCCGACACTGCGAACAGCGCCACGTCGCCGACGTGGAAGCCGTAGCGCAGCATGATCGTGACCGGGGCCAGGACCAGCGACGCCCACACGAGCTTCCGGCCCACGCCGCTACCCTAGCTCCCCATGCTGGAGGCGGTCCTCTTCGACTGGGGCGACACGCTGATGGAGTTCCGGTTCGACGAGGAGTTGATGGACTCGGCGTTCCGGGCCGGCCTGGAGGCGATCGGACGGGACGATCTCGCTCCGGCCGACGAGATCCGCACGCACTTCCGTGAGCGGTTCGAGCCCCTCTTCTGGGTACCCGGCACGCTCGAGGAGATCGAGTACCCAGGGCTGATCCGGCAGGCGCTCGCGCACTTCGACGTGGAGCTCTCGGACGCCGAGCTCGAGCGCTTCCTCGAGGCGGAGCACGCGGCCTGGCAACCAGCGCGCGTCCTGGGCGCGACGACGCACGCCCTGCTCGACTCGCTCCGGGAACGCGGCCTCAAGCTCGCGCTCGTCTCGAACGCGTTCGATCCCGGCTGGCTGCTCCACCGCGACCTCGAGCAGGCGGGCGTCGCGGACCGGCTCGACTTCGCGGTGTTCTCCTCGGAGGTGGGTGTGCGGAAGCCGCATCCGGAGATCTTTCGCCGCGCGCTCGAGGCGCTCGGCGTCGAGCCGGAGCGGGCCTTGTTCGTGGGCGACCGGCTCTACGAGGACGTTCGCGGAGCGGGCGAGCTCGGCATGACGACCGTCCAGGCGGTCTGGTTCCGAGCGGACGAGAACCCGGACGGCCGCGAGCCGGACCACCAGGCGTTCACCCAGCTCGACGTCTTCAACATCGCCCGCCGCCTCGCGTAGCCCCTAGCCTTCCGGCGCGGACTTGTCAAGTCTTGCGCAGCGCGCCCCTCTGCAACCACAATTCATGCATGCAGACGCACGAGCAGGCGGCGGTCGGGCCGAGCGAGCTGCCGCTGCGCCCGCAGGACGAAGGCGAATGCCGCCGCTGCGGAGTGCACTGCGACAAGGTCGTCTACCCGGCCGCATGCGTCGACCGCGCGTGCCCGTTCCTCTACTCGTTCGAGGAGTTCGGCCACACGTACGTCGGCTGCATGCAGAAGGTCTTCGACGTCGAGATCGACTTCGATCTCCTGCGCGCGGCCGAGTCGGGGCGCGGCGAGTTCGGGGCTGTGCGGGCGACGGCGCCGCCGTTGCCGCTCTGCCGCGTGGAGGTCGAGGCGTGCTACGAGAGCCGGGCCGAGGAGCTCGGCTGCGTCAACCCCGAGTTCCACGAGCTGCCCGTGGGCGAGCCGTCTTTCCGCGTTTTCGCCCAGATCCGGGCCTCCTAGCCGTTACGCCATCATCTCTTACGCTTCGGCCGGCGATTTCCGACGGACGCACGAGCAGACCTCGCGCGTCCTGAGGTCGGCATCGCAAGCGATGCCTTAGTAGAGCGCGCGTAGAGCTCCTTCAGCTTCGCAACCTGCTCCGCGTCAGGCCCGTCGCCGTCGCGGCCGGGAACTTCCAGGAGCGCCGCCAGTCCTTGCAGCTTCGGATGCGCGAGGAACACGCCGAGCTTCTCGCCCATGAGCCCGTCGCCGATGTTCTCGTGCCGGTCGCGGTTCGAGCCGAGCGGCGTCTTGGAGTCGTTCACGTGCAGGCAGCGCAGCCGGTCGAGCCCGATGCGCTCGTCGAGCTCGTCGAGCAGCCGGTCGAGCTCGCCGCGGTCGGTGACGTCGTAGCCGGTGGCGTACAGGTGGCAGGAGTCGAGGCAGACGCCGAGCCGGGGATGGCGGTCGAGCGCCTCGTAGAGGGCCGCCAGCTCGTCGAGCGAGCGCCCGATCGTGCCGCCGGTGCCGGCCGTGTTCTCCATGCAGAGCCAGGTCGTCTCCGAGCAGCGCTCGAGACACCGCGCGAGGGCCGGCACGACTCGCTCGAGGCCTGCTTCGAAGCCGGCCCCCTGGTGCGAGCCGACGTGGAAGACGACGGCATCGGCCTCGATCGCGCACGCGACGTCGACGGTGTTCTCGAGAGCGGCGACCGACTTCGAGTAGAAGTCGTCCTTCGGGCTCGCGAGGTTGAGCAGGTAGAGCGCGTGGCAGGCGACGGCGCCGATTCCGGCCTCGGCGCGGCGCTCCTTGAAGCGCTCGAGGTTCGCAGGGTCATGGTTGGAGGGTCGCCACATGCGGGGGCTCTGCGTGAAGACCTGCACGGCCTCGCCGCCCATCGCCTCGATGCGGTCGATGGCGTTGTGGATCCCGCCGGCGGAAGAGACGTGGGCGCCCAGCAGCACGCGCCCAAGGCTAATACCCTCGCCGCATGAGCCGTCTGGCGCTCGCCGCCGCCGTGCTTGCCGTGCTGCTCTCGGCGGGGTGCTCGCACGGCTCCCGGCGCTCGGAGGATGCCTGCGCCCGCGCCCGGGCCGAGGCCACCGTGCGGATCGGGCAGCACGTCCTGCGCGGCGACGTCGACGGCGACGGCGTGCCCGATGCGGTGGCGCTCGTCCGCTCGCGCCGAGCGCCGGCGCGGTGCGGCGCGCTGCTTGTCGTACGGACCCACGAGCGGACGCTCACGCGCGCTCTGCGGACGACTCCGATTCCACAGGTGCCGAGCCTGAACGGCCTGGCGGCGCTCGGCTCGCGCCGCGGCCTCGAAATCGTCGTGACGACATGGCAGGGCGCCTCGACCGCCTTCGCCCGGGTGTACGCCGTTGCGGCCAACCGGATCTCGCCGGTCGCAACCGGGACGCCGGACGGCACCTTCCCCTACGAGGGGAGCGTCACCCACCTCAACGCGATCGACTGCACCGGAAAACTGGTCGTCGCGAGCGGCTGGTTCGAGCGCGGGACGAGCAGCTTCGGCTTTTACCGCCGCTTCTACCGTGTCCGCGACGGACGATTCGCATTGGTTCGCAGCGAGACCGGAACGAGTCATTCCCCCGTTCCCGGCCGCCACCTGCGCGAGTTCAGGGAGCCGCAGCCGTTCCCGAGCTGCATGCGTGTCCGGGCCGCGTCCTAGCTATTTGCGCGGGTTCTCTCTGGGAACGTTTTGCTGTATCAATTCAACGGCGAATGAAACGGCGGCCCAGCCTCTTCGCACTCGCGGCCCTCGGGGCAGCGATCCTCGGTCTTGCATCGGCCCGCTCAGGCGCCGGCGGACCCGACGCCAAGCCGCCCAGCGGTGGAATCTTCCAAGTCGTCTTCGCACCGCCGGAGCAGCTCGACACGATGGACCCGGCGATCGCGAACACGCAGGCGTCGTGGTCACTGCTCGACCTGACGTGCGCGCGACTGATGACGTATCCGGACAAGCCGGCGCCGCAGGCGTTTCGTCTTGTCCCTGAGGTCGCAGCAGCGCCGCCGAAGATCTCTCGCGACGGCAAGAGGTACACCTTCACGCTCAGGCACACGTTTCGCTTCAGCAACGGAAAGCCGGTCGACGCACGCGCGTTTGCGCGCGGGATCAACCGCACCCTGGCGCCGGGCCTGAGATCGCTCGGTACGCGCTACATGGAGGACATCGTCGGCGCCCGCGCGGTGCAAGCAGGGCGGGCGAAAAGCGCGCGAGGAGTCGTCGCACGCGGCTACCGCCTGGTCATTCGGCTCAAGCGACCCCTCGGCGACTTGCCTGCGCGGACGAGCATGCCGTTCTTCTGCGCCGTCCCACCCAACCTTCCAGCCGATCCGGAAGGCCGCGGTAGCTTCCCCGGCTCGGGCCCCTACTACGTCTCCGAGTACCGGCCGGGTCAGCGAGTCACGATCCGGCGCAATCGCTACTACCGCGGCACACGACCACACCACGTCAAGGGCTTCAGCGCCGACCTGACGGGCAGCTCGCCGGAAGACGTGCTCGACCGAATCGAGGATGGGCGGGCCGACTGGGGCATCATCCCGCCGCCGCTGTACTTCGCGCCGGAGCGCGGGCTGGTGCGGAAGTACGGCATCAACAGGCGGCAGTTCTTCGTTCGCCCTGGCTTCACGCTGCGCGCGTTCATGCTCAATACCAGCAGGCCGCTCTTCCGCGGCAACATTGCGCTACGAAAGGCGGTCAACTACGCGGTCGACCGCCGGTCGTTCTCGAGCATGCCCGGCGCACGCTTGACGGATCAAGTCGTGCCGCCGCAGCTCCCAGGCTTCCGGGACGCGAAGATCTACCCCCTTCATGGTCCCGACCTCCGCAAAGCGCGAGCGCTGGCGCGCGGCCACCTGCGGAGCGGCAAAGCGACCCTCTACGTCGCCGACCTCCCGCTCACGATCGGCCTCGGCCAAATTCTGAAGCGGAATCTCGAGCAGATCGGCCTCGATGTAAAAGTGACGCCGATCCCTCCGCCGGCCTACGACGCGCGGCTCAGGACACCCGGAGAGCCGTTCGACCTCGCGTTCTTCGTCACGCCGTCGGTCGACTACTTCGACCCGTACGCGTTCTTGAACCTGTATTTCGACAGCAGGTTCATCGGTCGCGCCAACGTGTCGAACCTGCGCTCCCCGACGTTCGACCGCCGTCTGCGCGCCGCCTCTCGGCTCCGCGGCAGCGAGCGCTTGCGGGCATATCGACGGCTCGACGGCGACCTCATGCGCCAGTCCGCGCCCGTGGCCCGCTTACTTACATCAGCGAGCCGACGCTGGTGTCGAAACGGGTCGGCTGCGTGCTGCTGCGTCCCACGCTCGACCTGGTGAGGGCCTGCCTCACGCCGCGCTAGCGGTTACGGCGCCTGGACCGAGACCCAGACCCCATCCTCGCCGAAGGCGATTCCAGAAGGCGCGTTGCCCACGTGAATCGTCGCGTCGACCTTCCGCTCCTCGAGATCGATCCGCGACACGGTTCCGTCGCCCGCGTTAGCGACCCAGACCGCACCTCCTCCGACGGCCAGCGCCGACGGCGCGTCGCCCACGCGAATCGGCTCCGCCGTCGGTGCTGTCCCGGCAGTGCCGGGCTCGATCCGCGTGACGGTGTCTGCGCCGGTGTTCGCAACCCAGAGGGCGCCCGCCCCGGCAGCGATCGCGGTGGGCCGCCGGCCGACGCTCGTCGGCGTCCCGAGCGGACCTTCCTCGAACGTTTCCGGTTGGAAACGCTGCACGGTTGCGCTGTCGGTGTTGAGGACCCAGACGTATCCGCTCGCCACCACGACTCCGGCCGGAGCAGCGCCGGTGACAGCCTTTCCAGTGACTCGAAGCCTCCCCGGGTCGACGCGCGCGAGCGTCGAATCGCCGTAGACCGCCCAGACCGCGCCGGCGCCGACCGTGACCGTGCCGTTCGCGGACCCGAGCGCCTCGCCGGCAACCTCGAGCCTCTTCGTGATCTGGCCGAAGTCGGGGTCGACTGCCGCGAGAGTTCCGAGCGTGCCGTGCGCCACCCAGACGGATCCGGCACCGACGGCGATGCCCGTGGGCGTCTGATTGTCGAGCGAAAACGTGCCGGCGGCCGTACGCCGTCTGCCGTCGATCTTCGTCAGCGTGCGCTCGTCGAGGTTCCCGACCCAGACCGTCCCGCCGCCGACGGCGATCGGACCGGGGCGGATGCCGACCGGGATCTCGTCCGCGATCTGGTTCGTCTTCGGGTCGATGACGCCGACGTTGTTCGCTCGGACCCCGCTCAACCCACCTGTTGTGTTGCGCGTCGCGAGGAACAGGGCGCCCGCGACCGCCGCGAGAATTGCGAGGACGGCGGCGAGGATCACCGGCCGGCGTCGCCACACCGGCGCTGCGATCGTGGCCTCGAGTGCTTCGGTCGGTGGCGCCTCGCCGCGCGGCGGCGGAAACTCTGTGGGCAGCCCGGCTGCATCGACCTGGTACAGGCGAACGGGGCGCTCGATGTCTTTGAGGCGTACGTCACCGAGGTCCCGCAAACGGGCGGCGAGATCCTCCTCCGCGTCTTCGAGCAGGCTCTGCGTTGCCTGCGAGACCAGTACCTGGCTCCCATGGCCGGCCGCGCAGATGCGGGCGGCACGGTGGACGGCGAGCCCGGTGTAGCGACCGCCGGCCGGCGTCGACTGGCCCGTGTGGATCCCCATTTCGCACCTTGACGGGGGCGGAGTCGGGCCACGGGAAGCCGATGAGCGCACGCTGCCCTGCGATCGCGGCGAGGACGGCCTCATGCGCGCTCGAGAAGACGTAGAAGAACGCGTCGCCCTGCGTGTCAATCTCGTGGCCTTCGTGCTGAGCGAACGCCGTCCGCAGCAATTGCTGGTGCTCAGCCAGGACCTCTGCATAGCCGCCGCGGAGCTGCCGAACGAGCCGGGTTGAGCCCTCGATGTCGGTGAAGAGGAAGGTGACCGCGCCGCTCGGGAGATCGCGCACGGATCCAATTATGTGGCGACTACGATGCCCGGATGAGCGTCCGAGTCCGCTTCGCGCCCAGCCCGACGGGCTTCCTGCACATCGGCAACGTCCACACAGCGCTCTTCAACTGGCTCTTCGCGCGCCACGAGGGCGGCGAGTTCCATCTGCGGATCGAGAACACCGACACGAGCCGCGAGGTCGCGGCGGCGGTCGACCAGATCCAGGAGTCGCTCCGCTGGCTCGGGCTCGACTGGGACGGCGAGCTCACCTTCCAGCTCGACCGGATGGAGCGCTGCCGCGAGGAGGCGCAGCGCCTGCTTGCCTCGGACAAGGCCTACGAGGACGAGGGCGCGATCCGGATGCGGATGCCCGACGAGGGCGTGACCGCCTGGGACGACCTGATCCGCGGGCGCATCGAGTATCCGAACGAGCGTCTCGAGGACCTCGTGCTCGTGCGCGGCGACGGGCGTCCGACCTACAACTTCGCCTCGCCGGTCGAGGACTGGCTCGACGGGATCACGCACGTGCTCCGCGGCGACGACCACATCTCGAACACGCCGAAGCAGATCCGCATCCTCGAAGCGCTCGGCGCGCCGCCGCCGGCCTACGGGCACCTCGCGAACATCCTCGGGCCCGACGGAAAGAAGTTCTCCAAGCGCCACGGCGCGACCACGGCCGAGGAGTTCCGCGCCCAGGGCTACATCCCCGAGGCGCTGGTCAACTTCCTCGCGCTGCTCGGCTGGAGCTACGACGACAAGACGACTGTGATGTCCCGCGACGAGCTGGTGGAGCGCTTCACGCTCGACCGGGTGGGCGCGAGCCCCGCGGTCTTCGACTTCCAGAAGCTCGACTGGCTGAACGGCGTCTGGCTGCGCTCGCTTTCGCCCGACGAGTACGCGGACCGGCTCGTGACATACCTACGGGAGCAGGGCTACGAGTGGGACGAGGAGCTCATTCGCCGCGCGGCGCCGCTCGTGCAGGAGAAGATCGCCACGCTGGGCGAGTTCCCGGCCTTCGCCGGGTTTCTGTTCGCGCGGGTCGAGCCGGATTCCGCGCAGCTCGGCGACGGGGCCGTCCTCCCCGCCGCCGCCGAGGCGCTCGCCGGCGTCGAGCCCTTCGAGGCCGAACGGATCGAGGAAGCTCTACGGGCTCTCGCCGAGCGGCTCGGCCTCAAGCCGCGCGAGGCGTTTCAGCCGATCCGTCAGGCGGTGACCGGGTCGTCGGTGTCGCCCGGCCTCTTCGAGAGCCTCGAGCTGCTCGGCAAGGAGGAGACGCTCTCCCGCATCGGCGGCAGCGGTCGGGGCGGCGCGAGCGGGTCGAGCGCGCGCTGAAACTCGCGCCACGCCAGGCGTCTGAAGTAGGCGCTCGGGCGCGGGGCTGCTTCTTGGGTCGAGGGAGAGCCGCTCATGGTCCGTTTATACGACTTTCGAACGGTAAAACGCGGGCCGCCCCAAAACGGATACGGCCCGCCGCAGCGTCGGGTAGATTGCGGCGTCCTGTGAGCGTCACCGAGGTCCTCCGTCCGGCCGAGTACGAATCGCGCCTCCAGCGCTACCTGTTCGAGCGCTCCGAGGAGGCGCGCGCGGTGCGCGTGGGCGAGAAGGAGGTGTCGGAGCAGGCGGCGATCGTCGAGCGCTACTCCGATCTCTTCACGCGTGCGCAGCTCGCAGCCCTGCGGGAGGCGGAGGAGCAGGCGCCTGCCGGGCGGGAGCGCGAGCGACTGTACCGCCTGCGCAAGACGTGCGAGGGCGGCTTGATCACGGCGGAGCTGGCCGAGCGGCAGGATGCGCTCGAGAACGCGATCCTCGCGGCGCGGGTCGAGTTCAAGGACGAGGAGCTGCCGCTGCGGAGTGCACAGGCGCGCCTGGCCGTGCTCGAGTCCTACGCCGAGCGTGAGGATCTCGGCCGGCTCGCCGCCGACCTCTCGGCCACGTTCAACGACGACCGGCTGTCGGTGATCCGGGCCGGAGAGACCCTCGACGCGGAGATCAGCGGGATCGACGACCCGGTGGAGCGCAACGAGGAGGAGAAGGGGATCTCGCTGCGGGAGCTCGAAGGCGCGCTCGCGCGTGCTAGCGCCGCGATCGAGGACGTCTTCGCGCGCCTCCGCGAGCGCTGGTTCGAACGGCTGCTGGGCGAGGAGCGAGAGGAGGTCCCCAACTCCTTCCACGTTGCCTACATGCGGCGGCTCTCGCCGCTCGAGCGCATCTACACGAAGGAGCGCGCGGTCCCGGTCTGCATGGACACGCTCGCGCGCCTTGGCTTCGACCTCGAAGCCGAGCCGAATGTGAAGCTCGATCTCGACGACCGCCCGCAGAAGTCACCGCGGGCCTGCGTGATCCCGTCGGACCCGCCGCAGGTCGTGCACCTGATCACCCGGGCGCAAGGGGGCCTGCACGACTACCAGGCGTTCCTGCACGAGGCCGGGCACGCGCTCCACTACGCCGGCTGCGACCCCGCGCTGCCCTACACCTTCCGCAACATCTCGCGCGACCACGCGCTGACGGAGATCTACTCGTACATCGTCGAAGCAATCTCGCGGCGGCCGGACTGGCACGCCCGCTACTTCGGGCTCTCGGACGAGGAGGCGGCCGAGAACGCCGAGGCGACCGTCTTCATGGAGGCCTTCCTCTTCCGCCGCTACGTCGCCAAGTTCCAGTTCGAGCTCGACTTCTGGGGGCGCTTCGCCGCCGACGGCGGAACCGCGGACGGCTACTCCGAGCGCCTCACCGCCGCAACCGGGACGCGCTACCGCTCCGACGGCTACCTCGCCGACATGGACGCCGGCTTCTACTCGGCGGACTACCTCCGCGCCTGGATCCGCTCGGCGCAGCTCCGCTCGTACCTCGAGCGCGAGGTCGGTGCGGACTGGTGGACGAACACGGAGACCGGCGAGCGGCTGCGGGCGCTGTTCGCGGAGGGCACGACGCCCTCGAGCGAGGAGATCGCCGCCCGCATCGGGTTCGAGCCGCTGGACACCCAGCCGCTCCTGGTCGAGCTAGGCGCGTAGCCGGCGGCGGTTCAGCCGGCGCAGGGCGACGCCCGCGCCGATGGCGCAGGCGAGCAACAGCGTGAGGACGGACGCGACCCAGAGGCCGATGTTTCCCTCGAGCTCGTTCGTCAGGAGGATCCACGCGCCGAGCGGAAGCGCGGCGGCGATCGCCCACCAACGGCCGAGCAACAGGCCGAAGGCGAAGCCCGCGAATGGAATGAGGGCCCACACGTTCACTTCATCGGCACAGGGCGGCTCCGACGCGAGTGCGCTGGGCCGCCCTGTGCCAGATCGCTTCCGCTACGAAGTTGCCACGCAGTAGACGTAGACCTTGAGCGAGTCCGTGTTGCCGCTGGACTGGGTGACCACCCAGCCGGTGCCGTCCGCGAGCCGGTAGGACTCGGTCACGGAGCCCTGCGCCGAGAATCCACCACTGAGCGCGAAGGCATTCGCCGGGCAGTGCACGACCGTGGTCTTCTGGCCGCTCACCCCGTCAGCTTCCACGGTGATGATGGTGGTGCCGTCGAGCCCAGGAGGACCCTGCGGGCCCTGGGGACCCTGCGGGCCCTGCGGGCCCTGAGAACCCTGCGAGCCGGTTTCACCCTGCGGCCCCTGTGCTCCGTCCTGTCCGGCAGGACCGGCCGAGCCGGTCTCGCCCTGCAGGCCGCGAAGACCCTGCGGGCCTTCCGGGCCGGTAGCGCCGTCTGCGCCAGCGAGCCCCTGCGGGCCGTCCGCGCCCTGCGGACCCTGTTCGCCCTGCGGCCCCGGAGCGCCGTCCAGGCCCGGAGCGCCGTTGCACACCGAGACCGGATCGAACACCCGCAGCCACGTGAACAGGAACCCACCGTGAGCGCAGTCCTGGGACGCCGAGACGTCGATGACGCCGTTTCCATCCGTGCCGGCAGGCCCTTGGTCTCCCTGCGGCCCCTGCTCGCCCTGTGGTCCCTGGGCACCCTGCGGACCCTGCGGGCCTTCGGGTCCTGCCGGGCCCTGGTCGCCCTGCGGCCCCTGCTCGCCCTGCGGCCCCGGGGCGCCGTCCTGGCCCGGTGCGCCGTTGCACACCGAGACCGGATCGAACACCCGCAGCCACGTGAACAGGAACCCACCGTGAGCGCAGGCCTCGGACGCCGACACGTCGATGATCCCGTTTCCATCCGTGCCGGCAGGGCCCTGGTCTCCCTGCGGCCCTTCGGCTCCCGCCTGGCCCTGCTCTCCCTGCGGGCCAGAAGCGCCCTGGGCCCCCGGAGCGCCGTTCGCGCCCTGCGGGCCTACCGACCCCTGGGCGCCTTGTGTTCCTCTGAGCCCGCGCTTGCCGCGCTTGCCGACGATGCACACCCGGTGCATGTCCTTGTAGACCTTGACCGTCTTGACGTCGTAACGCGTGACGCCATTGCCGTGCTCCTCAACCCACACGCAGAAGCGCGTGACGTTCTTCACTTTCGTGACGCTTGCCCCCGAGGCGAAGCCGACGAGCGCAAGCGCACTGACTGCCGCGATGACCGCGGCCTTTAGCCGAACTTTCATGTTGGACCTCCCATCCGTTCCCTTACGTCGCACGGTCGTGGTCCGAGGCTCTAATTCCCCCACCGGAGGGTGGGACTGGGCTATCCCTTCGGGTGAAGGGATTCGGAATGGAACGTGAGGGCTGTTTCAGGCCTGCGTCGGTAGAAGCGCCGCGAGTCGCTCGCGGGTGTAGCGGGCGAGAGGGATGATCGGCTTGCGCTCGTAGCAGTCGAGCGCCTCGCGCAGAGTGGCGGCGGCCTCGTCGCGGCGGCCCGCGGCCTCGAGCACCTCGGCAAGGTCGAAGAGCGCCTCGCCCTGTCTCAGGGGGGAGTCGCCCCGCAGCGAGAAGTCCACCGCTTGCCGGGCGAGCCGCTCCGCTTTGACGTGCTGTCCGCGCGCCGAGTGCACGAGCGCCTGCGCCTGCCGCCAGGTCTGCTGGGTCCAGACGTCCTCGTCCTGGCCGAGCTCGCGTCCGCGCTGGGCGAGCAGCTCGGCCTCGTCGTAGCGGCCGAGCGCGCAAAGGACACGCCCGAGCTTCGGCGCGTAGCTCGATAGCTCCCCGGTGTTGCCAATCGCCTCGAGCGCGTCGCAGGCGTCGCGGAGGTGGGAGGCTGCCGCCTCGTCGTCGCCGGCGAGCAGCGCGACCTCGGCCAGCCAGGCGCCGCCGGTAGCGAGGGCGAGCTCACGGAGGCGTTCCCCCGCCGGAAGGGCGACCGCCCAGGCCTCGTCGATCCGGTCGAGCATCGCGAGCAGCACCGCTCGCATTAGGAGGGCACCGGCATCCAGCTGGTCGGCGATGACGGCGTCGAGCGTCGCCAGCGCCTCGTTCGCCGGCCGCGGCCCATATGTCAGTGCCACCGCCAGCGACAGCGCGAACACGCCGGAAACCGGATGGCCGGCGCGGCGGGCGTACCGCAACGCCGTCTCCGTCGCTTGGGCCCAATCCTCGAAGCGCTGGCGCATGTTGGCGACCCAGGCGAGCGCGTACCAGACGTGGACGAGGCCGTCGTCGTCTTCCGCTGCCTCGAGCAGGGGCAGCGCCTCGCGGGCGAGCCGCTCGACCTCGTCGGGCGAACCCTTGTTGTAATTCAGTCGCGCGAGCGCGGCGACCGTGCGCGCGAGCGCTGCGTCGGCCTCGTCCGTGCCTGCCGCTGCGCGCTCCGCTGCGGCGTCGGCAACCGCGACTCCTCGGGCGAGGTCGGTCCAGTAGAGCGCCTGCGCGAGCTCGACCTCGAGGCGGAGGTCGAGCCGGTACGGACGCGTGTGCGAGAGCGCACGCTCGAGCAGCGCGGCTGCCGTGCGCCAGTCGCCACGCCAGAAGGCGCGCCGGCCCGCTGCACCGAGTCGCTCGCCGGCGGCGAGGGCGAGATCGGCGTTGTCCTGACCGAGATCGTCGAGGTAGCGGGCGGCCTGTTCCAGGTGGTAGCCGAGGAGCTCGTCCAGCTCGACGAGCTGGGTGCCGTGGGGCTCGAGCCAGTCGGCGAAACGGACGTGCAGGTCGGCGCGGACGCTCTTCGGCAGGGCGTCGTAGGCGGCGTCTCTAAGCAGCAGGTGGTGGAACCGGAAGGCCTCTTCTCCCGGGAGCTGCGCCTTGTCGGGGCGGATCAACCCCTTGCGCACAAGTGCGGCCAGCCTCGGCGTCACCTGCCCGTCGGTAGAGAGCGCCTGGACGGCGCCGCGGTGGAAGATCTCGCCCTCGACCGCGCCGCGCTCGAGCACCGAGCGCTCGTTCGGCTCGAGTTGGTCGAGGCGGGCCGCAAGCAGCGCCCGCAGGGTGGCCGGGACAGCAACGTCGCCTTCAGCCTCGCGTGCCATCGCCACCATCTCGGTGAGGAAGAGCGGGTTGCCGCCCGCGGCATGGGCGATCCGTGTGCGCAGGTCGTGGTCGAAGCTCTGCGGTAGGAACTCGTCTGCCTCGTCGACTGCGAGCGGCTCGAGCCTGATCGGAGTGGGCCAGGAGGGGTGCCGCTCGATCAGCTCCGGCCGCGCCATGCAGAGAAGAAGGAGCGGTGCATCGCGAGTGAGCAGGGCGGCCGCCTCGACGAGGTCGAGGAAGGTCTCCTCCGCCCACTGGATGTCGTCGAACAGCACTACCAGCGGTGCCTGTTCTTCGAGCAGCTTCCGGAAGGCCCAGGCGATCTCCTCGGCGCTCGTTGCCGCCTCGCTCTCCCCCAGCAGCGAGCGGATCGACGCCGCGGCCGCGGCGTCGGAGGGAAGGACGTTCAGCTGTTTCAACACCTCCACCAGCGGCCAGTACGTGATGCCCTCGCCGTAGGGAAGGCAGCGGCCGCCGACGGCGCGACAATCGATCAGTGCCAGCGCCTCTGCCACCAGGCGGGACTTGCCCACACCCGCCTCGCCGACGACGGTGATGAGCTCGCAGCGCGTCTCCGAGCGCACCCGCTCCCAGCTCGCGTGGACAAGCGCGAGCTCGCGCTCTCTGCCGACGAAAGGGGTTCCATGCAGTCGCGCGGGCGCGGCCAAAAGGGTCGCCAGACGGAACGCCGGCACCGGCTCGGCCTTGCCCTTGAGCACGAGCGGCTCGACCGGCTCCGCCTCGACCGCGTCGCGCACGAGCGTCAGGGTGGGCTCGCCGATCAAGATCTCGCCAGATTGCGCCGCCTGCTCGAGGCGCGCAGCAACGTTGACCGCGTCGCCGGTGGCAAGGCGCTCCTCGGTCCCGGTGACCACCTCGCCAGTGGTGAGGCCGATGCGGGCCTGCACGCGAACCTCGGGCAGCGCGTCCCGCATCTCGATCGCGGCGCGGCAGGCACGTAACGCGTCGTCCTCGTGCACTCGCGGGATGCCGAACACGGCCATCACCGCGTCGCCGATGAACTTCTCCACCGTGCCCCCGTGCGACTCCACGATCGCCTTCATCCGCTCGAAATAGCGCGCCAGGAGCCCTCTGAGCGCCTCCGGGTCGGACTCCTCGCCCAGCTGCGTCGAGCCGGTGACGTCGCAGAAGAGCACCGTGACCACCTTCCGTTGCTCCCGCGCCTTCGCAGCGGCCGCCGGCGCCCCACACTCTGGGCAGAAGCGAAAGGCGAGCTCGCTCCGATACCCACAGACGGCGCACGTAGCCACCGGCCGAGGCTAGACCCACATCTCATTTGTCGCAACCCGTCCCGCTGCTAAGCCAAAAGAGCCGCACTTTGTGACGTAGAAAGGCGCATACGGGATTCGAACCCGTGCCGCCGCCGTGAGAGGGCGGCGCCCACCCGCCTGATTGCAGGGCATTTGTGAGTGCGCTCCTCGCCGTGGGGCAATCGTGGGGCAAACGCTGCTTACGCAGGAGTGTCGTCGAGCCGAGCTGAGATCGAGGTATTCGCCGCGTCAATCTTCTTGAGCGCATCTCGCAGCATCTCTTCGTCGCCCTCGCGGAACTCGTAGACCGAAGGTGGGGTTGGCTGGAGAGGGAACATCTGTCCCTCTTTGTGCTCCACCACGTAGTCGTTGATCCGCTGGTTCAGACGGTGGCAGGTTTGATAGGCGGATTCGATCTGGGTATGCAGTTCGCTCGGCAGCGCAGGGTCCGCCAGGGCGGCACGCTGCTCTCGCCACTCGGTGGCGGGGAGCGCATCGTGCGGGCGCCACCAGCGCTGCTCCGTTCGGGCCTCAACGATGATCGCGCCGCACGAAGCCAGCTCGGACCGCACAGCCATCAATGCCACGCGCAGCGGCTCGGGCCTGTGTTCCTCGCGGTCCTGTAGTTCCGCAACGGCGGCAGCAAGGCTCTCCACCTTCTCGGCTAGCAGTCGCCGAGGCGCCGTCGCCCAGAGCGCACCGAACGCGGTAGCGAGCGCCACGAACACGCCCGCAGCCGCTGCCCCCGCAGTTATTCCTGCCAGCGCGCCTGGCTTGTGGTCGTAGGAGAAGTACGCGCCCGCGGCGGTTCCGAGCAGGCCCCAAAACAGCAGCCAGAACCACATCCGGTGGCTGTCCACGAGCACTCGCGGAAACTCGCGCCGGGCGCGGCGAAAGGGAGTCTCGGGCATCGCCCGAGTCTAGGTCAGCCTCTTGTCAGCAACTCTCAGCGGCTCGCCCGCCAAGCGCTGAGCGCAGCGCCCGCCCCGGCTACCTCGGCGGGCAAGGCGTGCCCGTAGCGGCGCAGCACCAGCCCGGCGTCGCTGTGTCCAAGCAGCGCAGCCACGGCGTGAGGCGAGAGGCCCGCGGCGAGCGCGTGCGTGGCATAGGCGTGGCGGCAATCGTGCAGGCGAGCCGCGAGCGGCGTTCCGCGGCCCGAGCAGGCGGCGCAGGGCTGCTGCTCCCGCAGGCTCTTGCCCGCGCAGGCTGAGCAGGGGAAGGCGCGGCGACAGGCGCGCTTGAAGGCGCGGTAGGCAGGCACAGGACTGAGGGCTTCGCCCTCGGCGCCTGCGAATACGAGCGCGCCGTCAGCGGGGCGCCCGCAGGCAAGGCGGTGCCGCCGCAGCCGCGCGGCGTCCTCGGGCGCCAGGGGTACGTCGCGGCGAGCGGCCCGCGTCTTGGGCGCCAGCTCCGCGTAGCTGCCGTCGAGGCCGCGCACGCGGTCGAGGCTGCGCTGCACGTGGACAAGCGCGGCGTTGAGGTCGAGGCCGTCGGCGCCCCAGCGCAGCGCCAGCAGCTCGCCCAGGCGCAGGCCCGTGCCGAGCGCGAGCGCGAGCAGCGGCCCAGCGAAGCTCCGGCTCAACCGCGCGTCGTCGGCCCCGGCTGCCGCGAGGATCGCGGCGGTCTCCTCGGGCGTCAGGATTCGCGCGGGCCGCTCGCCGTCCGGGCTTTCCGGCACCCGCACCCCGGCGCAAGGGTTGGTCGCGATCTCGCCATAGCGCAGCGCAACCCGCAGGGCCACGCGCAGGGCCGTGAGGGCCTTGCGGGCATGCTCGGGGGTGCGCCGGGCCGCAAGCTCGTCCACCAGCCGCTGGCAGTCGCCCGCCGTGAGCGCGGCCACCGGCACCGCCCCGATCTCGGGCAGCACGAGAAGGCGCAGAGCCTCCTCGTACTTCCGGGTAACGGACGGCTTATACGGTCGCCCGTCACGTGTGCGCACGGTGCCCTCGCGCATGCCGCGGCAGAGCCGCCGCGCGGCGTCCTCGACCGTTGCGGCGCGGCCCGGCGGGGCGGGCGCCGCGCTCGCCCGCGGGGGCGCTGGCGGCTCAGCTGCGCCGTCCGCTGCCGCGAGCGCCTGCGCGCGGTAGGCAAGCGCTGCCTCCAAGGTCCCCAATGTCGCGTTGAACGTCTGGCCGCGCCGGCGCACGCGCACCCGGTAGCG
>WNGF01001529.1_pt1 | contig 52889 bp, 51 predicted proteins | sample 5400641 | NCBI WGS metagenome assembly WNGF01 (sample SAMN13153371, study PRJNA577476) | soil metagenome | isolation source: 80 cm soil or saprolite under grassland replicate 2 | place: USA:California | collected 2016-06-15 | reverse complement strand
CGCCCAGCAGGATTGCGAGCAAGCCCAGCTGCCATCCGAGAAATGCCCCCATCATCGCGCCCAGCTTCAAATCGCCGCCGCCCATGCCCGCCGGGCTGATGAGGATGATGACGAAGAAGATGCCGCCCCCGACGAGGATGCCGAGCAGGGCATCGAGCCAGGAGACGCGCCCGGTTGCCAGGTTGAGAACGAAGCCTGCCGCGATGCCCGGCAGGGTGATCACATCGGGGATGATCTGCCGGTCGAGATCGATGCCCGTGATCGCTACGAGCCCGCACAGAAAGATCAGCGCCACGACCAGGTCCGCGCTGACCCCAAAGCGGAGAAAGGCCGCGACGAACAGCGCGGCGGTAATCGCCTCGCCGGCCGGATACCGCCATGAGATCGGCGCCCCGCACTTCCGGCAGCGGCAGCGCAGGAGCAGCCACGACAGCACGGGAATATTGTCGAACCACGCGATGCGGTGACCGCAGCGCGGACAGGTCGAGGGCGGAAAGACGAGGCTCTTGCCCTCGGGCAGCCGCGCGATCACGACATTGAGAAAGCTGCCGACGCAGAGGCCGAAGGCGAGCGCGGCGGAGAAAGCGAGGACGGGCGGCAGCATGCCGGAGTCCTATGGGAGGCTGACGGTCTGACCATCTCCCGACGCGGTGATGGTGAACGTGTTGTTGGTGGCTGAGGTGTAGAGGTAGCCGGTCCAGCCGGACGGCGGCGTCGGGACCCTCGGCAGAAACGGACCCACGCTCTGCCCGTACTCGTTCACGGCCGCCGAGGTGAGGTCCGCCAGCGTCGCGGGCGGCGTCCCCATGTGGGCCACGTAGATGCTCACAGCCGAGCCGATCGCGCGGGCATCGGCCTCGGCCCGAGCCGTCCGCGAGCGCGCCTGTGAGATCGTGTAGAAGGGAATGGCAATGGCCGTCAGGATGGCGATGATCGTGACGATGATCAGCAGCTCGATCAGCGTGAATCCCGGCGAGGGCTTCAACCGGATCCGGCGGCGCGCGAGGCGGCTGGTCGTCATGGGGCCTGAATCTTCATGTAGCACACCGCCTCCGCACGAACAACGAGGGAGGGGACGGCTCCCCTCCCTCGGCATTCAACGGCTGAGAGGGCGCGGCTACGGCAGGGTGACGGTCGCGGCGTCGCTGGCGTTCGAGGACGAGACCGAGAAGGTGCCGGCCGTCGAGGAGGTGTAGGCGTAGGCCGACCAGGTCGCCGGGGCCGCCGGCACGCTGGCCATGACGGGCCGGCGGACTGGTTGGCGCTATTGATAGCGGGCGCCGTGAGGTCGGTGAGCGCCGTGGGCAGCGCGCCCATGTGGGCGGAGTAGATGCTGATGGCCGAAGCCAACGCGCGCGGGCGTCGGTCTGGGCCTTCGCGAGCTCGATGAGCGCGAAGCCGATCTGGTTGCAGGGCACCTTTCGTCTCGAATTCCAGAAGCTGATCATCCCGTTTCCTCTAAGCCACCTGGAGAGGATTAGCAAGAGATCCCGGCACCAGGATGCGCATCGTTCACGCCACAGAGGTGCTTCTCCCGTCTGTCAGCTCTCTAACGGCCGACACCCGGTGGACAGCCTTCCAGGCCTGCCCCGAAGGTGCCGGGAAAGTGGGCAAAATAGGCTGGCGATCGCCCTGCCGGCAGTGCACTTCGTCCGGATGCTGACGACGCTCACCTGGCGATGCATGCCCGGAGCTGACAAGACTCGCCAATGCGCCGGGCCGCGGCCGTTAATACAAAAAGGGGAGGAAGCTCAAGGCCCCCTCCCCTCGGGGTGGTGCAGCGATCAGATGGGCCGCTTACGGAAGTTGGACGGTGGTGGCGTCGCCGTTGGACGTGATAGAGAAGGTTCCGGCCGTGGTGTCATAGGCGTAGGTGTAGCCTGCCCAACCGGCCGGCACCGCTGGCACGCTCGCCATGAACGGGCCCGCACTCTGGCCGAGGCTGTTCACAGCGGCCGACGTAAGTTGGGTGAGCGCCGTCGGCAGATTGCCCATATGGGCGGAGTAGATGCTGACGGCCGAGGCCAGCGCGCGAGAGTCGGCCTGGGCCTTGGCGATGCGCGCCCGGGCCTGGACGTTGGCGTACAGCGGGATGGCGATGGCCGCCAGGATGCCGATGATGGCCACGACGATCATCAACTCGATGAGCGTGAAGCCGCGCTGGTTGCCCAGCCCTGCCCGTCTCTTGTGCCAGAAGCTGATCATGTTCGTTTTCCCCTTTGCAGGTTTGGGCCACCGAGGCGACCCGAGTAAAAGTTTGATTGCTCTGGGTCAAGGAGAAATGCAGGTTCGGTGCCAGCCTTGAGCTGCGCGAGCCTGTCACATGCCTGACGGATTTTGGGAGGCCCGGGACGGGAAGCACACGATGGAACCTCCCGTTCGGATTGGAGAAAGCGTCAAGAAGCTCGGGGATTCGTCATGCAGGCGCGCGGCAGACCGCCCGAGGAGCCCGTGACGCTGATTGTAATCGGACGGCCAGGACCGTCAGTCCTCGGTCGCGCCGCCCTTCTTGGCCAGATTGTGCTTCTGGAGCTTGTAGCGGAACTGCCGGAAGGTCATGCGGAGCAGATCCGCAGCCTTGGTCTGCACTCCGCCCGTGCGCTCGAGGGCCCGCTGCAGGTATCGGCTCTCCATCTCGTCGAGCGTGGCTTCGAGATCCATTCCCTCGTCGGGAATGTCGAGAAAGCCCGTCCCGCGGCGCTCCGGGCCCGTGTAGCGGATCGACGCCGGCAGCGACTCCACCGCCAGCATCTCGCCCGCGCCCATCACGATGGCGCGCTCGAGCACATTCTCCAGCTCGCGGATATTGCCGGGCCAGTGATAGCGCTCGAGGAGGGCCAGCGCCTCGGCGGTGACGCCGCGAACATCCTTGCCCAGATCCTTGCTGAACTTCTGGAGGAAATGGGCGACCAGCAGCGGAATGTCCTCGCGGCGCTCGCGCAGCGGCGGGAGGTGGATCGGCAGGACGTTGAGCCGGTAGAAGAGGTCCTCGCGCATCACGCCCTCTTTGACCGCCGACTCGAGATCCCGGTTCGACGCGGCGATGAGGCGGACATCGGTCTTGAGGTCCTTGGTGTCACCGACGCGCCGGATCTCGCGCACCTGGATCGCCCGAAGCAGCTTTACTTGTAGAAGCGCGGGAATCTCCGTGATCTCGTCGAGGAACAGCGTCCCCCCTTCCCCTGCGGAGAAGAGACCCACCTTGTTGGCCACGGCGCCCGTGAAGGCGCCCTTGACGTGGCCGAAGAGCTCCGATTCCATCAGCCCCTCTGGGATCGCCCCGCAGTTGACGGACACGAAGGGCTTGTCGCGTCGATGACTGTTGAAGTGGATGGCGCGGGCCACCAGCTCCTTGCCGGTGCCGCTCTCGCCCGTCAGCATCACCGTGGAGGGGCTGTCGGCGATCTTGCGGATGGTGTCGAAGATCTCCACCATGCGCGCGCTCTTGCCGGTGATGTTCTCGAAGCTGTGCTGGGTCTCGAGCTGCTTGCGGAGGTACTGGTTCTCGTCCCGGAGGCGCTTGCGCTCCAGCGCGTTCTTGATGATCAGGTTGACTTCGTCGAGCTTGAAGGGCTTCGTGATGTAGTCGTAGGCCCCAAGCTTCATCGCCTCGACGGCCGTCTCCGTGGAGGCGACCGCGGTGACCATGATCACCGCTGTATCGGGTGACAGCTCCTTGGCCGAGCGCAGCACCTGCAGGCCGTCGATCTTGGGCATGCGCACGTCCGTGATGATGGCGTCGAACGGATCGCGCCGGATGGCCTCGATCGCGGCCTCGCCGCCTTCGGCGAGCGTCACGTCGTAGCCCGCCTTCTGCAGGGTGATGGCGAGGAGGTCCCGCATGCTCTTCTCGTCGTCGACGACCAGTACGCGCGTGGGAATCATGAGTGTTCCGCCAGAGTGCCCCAACGGTCGCGAGATTTCAAGGCCCGATTACCCACGGCTCGGCCCATCGGAGGCGGGCAGGGTCAAGGTGAAGGTGGTGCCCTCGCCAACGCGGCTGCGGACTTCGACGAGCCCGCGGTGCTCCTCCAGCACGCGGTAGACCAGGGCCAGCCCGATGCCGCTGCCTTCGGGCTTGGTGGAGAAGAACGGCTCGAAGATGTGCGGCATGTCCGTCTCCGGGATGCCGCAGCCGCTGTCCGAGATCCAGATCTTGAGCCCGCCCCCATTGGGCCCCGGGACATGCTCGGCACCCACCCGCATGTCTCCGCCCTCCGGCATGGACTGAACGGCGTTCAGGGAGAGGTTCCAGACGGCTTGCCGCAAGCGCTGGGGATCGGCGCGCGTCGGCAGCGTCTCGCCGTACTCGCGCGTCACTTTCAGGTTGGCGGGCAATGCACGGTGCTCGATCAGCAGCAGCACCTCGTCCAGGATCTCGGCCACGTTGACGTCGAGCGGCGACAGGGGGGACGGCCGGGCGTACTCGAGGAAGTCACCCACGATGTGATTGAGCCGCTCGGACTCGCGCAGCACGATCTCTACCAGGCGGCTGCGCGCGGCGTCGGCGGGGAGCTCCCGGGTCAGGGCCTCGATGGCGCCCGACATGGACGCAAGGGGGTTGCGGATCTCGTGGGCCATGTTCGCGGACAGGCGTCCGACCGCCGCCAGGCGGTCGGCCTGACGCATCCGGAGCTCCATCTGCTTGATGGACGACAGGTCCTGGCAGACACCAATAAGGCCCACGATCTCGCCGCGCCCGGATCGGAGCGACCAGAAGGAGATGCCCACGGGCACCTGCTGACCGTCCCTGCGGCGCAGCGGGAACTCGTGGCGCGGAGCGTGGGCGGCCTCGTCGGCCACCGCGGTTCGCACCGATGCCAGGTCCACCCCGTCGCCGAAGATCGTCTCCCATGGCTGGCCGAGGGCATCGCGCCGGTTCACGCCGGTGATGGACTCGGCGGCTCGGTTGAAGGCCGTCACTCGGCCCTGCGGGTCTACCGCGACCAGCCCGGATCCTACCGACTCGAAGATCAGGTCGCGAAAGGCCTGGACGTCGGAGAGGTGTTTACGTTGCGCCTCAAGGTGCTGCTGGAGCTGGTGGTATCGCTCCGCCAGGGAGCCCGTGACGATGGCGACCACCATCAGCACAGCCCCGTTGAGGAACACCGTGAGGATCTCGACCGCCGTCGTCTCGGTGGGTTCTCCGGACTGCAGGAAGGGCAGGATGGTCCCGCCCAGCACGATCCCCAGGTACAGCAGGCTCGACAGCGCCGCCATGGCGAGGCCGCCCGCGCGCGAGAGCACGAAGCATGCCGCCACCACCGCGAGCACGTACAGCGGGATATAGACGGACTGGGGCCCTCCGCTGGCGGCTACGATGGCCGTCACGAGCACGGAGTCCAGCGAGAGCTGAAACCAGGCGAAGCGGGCAAGCGATGTGGCGCGCCGGACGGCCAGCGGCAGCGCCAGGCACGCCAGGGCGGTGCCCAGCGCGGCCAGCACCAGAGGCCCGAGGGGGTACGGGAAGGCCTCCGCGTACCGGAACAGGAGCGCGACCGCGACGACGATGGCGGCTGTCAGCAGCCGCGCGCGGTTCAGGCCCCACAGCGAGCTCGAGAGCGCGTGCTCGGGCTGAGCCACCTCAGTCTCGGGCTATTTGACCAATGTGACGAGACGGAAGATCGGCAGATACATGGCGACCACGAGCCCGCCGATGATCACGCCCAGGAACACGATCATGATCGGCTCGAGCAGTGAGGTCAGCGTGGTCACGGCTGTATCCACTTCGTCATCGTAGAAGTCGGCGATCTTGGCCAACATGGCGTCGAGCGCGCCGGTCTGCTCGCCCACCGAGATCATCTGGATAACCATCGGCGGGAACACGCCCGAGCTCCGCAGTGGATCGGCCAGGGTCTTGCCTTCGATCACCGATGCCCGACATTGCAGCACCGCCTTCTCCACCACCTTGTTCCCGGCCGTGCGCGCGGTGATCCGGAGGCCCTCGAGAATCGGCACGCCGGACTGCACCAGCGTCCCAAGCGTGCGGGTAAAGCGGGCGACGGCGACCTTTCGGATCAGCGTGCCCATCACCGGCACCTTGAGCAGCAGCGCATCGATGGTGGAGCGGCCGTTCTCCGTCCGGCGGTAGGCGCGCAGCGCGAAGACGATGCCCATCATCGCCGCGATGAGGACCAGGATGTAGCCGCGCACGAAGTCCGACAGCCAGACGACGACCTTCGTCGGCAGCGGGAGCTCGGCCCCCATCTCCTTGAACATGGTCGCGAAGGTCGGGATCACGAAGGTGAGCATGAAGATCACGACCATGAAGGCGACGCCGACGATGCTGAGAGGGTAGACCATGGCGGACTTGACCTTCCGCTTCAGGGCGGCCGCCTTCTCGATGTATACCGCGAGCCGCTGGAGGACGATGTCGAGGATACCGCCGGCCTCACCCACCTCGACCAGGTTGGTGAACAGGTCGTCGAAGGTTCGGGGGTGCTTCCTGAGCCCATCGGCCAGCGTCGCGCCCGACTCGACGGAATGCGCCACCTGCGCCGTGACCGCGCGCAGGTTTTTCGACTCGCTTTGCTCCGCCAGCACGTTCAGGCACTGGACCAGCGGCAGGCCGGAATCGATCATCGTGGAGAACTGCCGCGTGAAGATCGCCATCTCCCGGTCCTTGACCTTGGAGCCGATCTTCATGGGCGTCTTGCCGCCCGCTTTCTCGGCGATCCTCGTGACGAGAATGGCCCGCTTGCGCAGTTCGCCGACTGCCGACGTGCGATCCGTGGCTTCGATTTCCCCGCGCTGGAAACCCGCGGTGCCCCGTCCCTGGTACGTGAAAACCGGCATGTTCCGATTCCTCCTTCGCTACGCTCTTAGTGCCGGCCGAACGGCGACCCCCCGGTCGCCGGCGCGGCTGCAGGCACGCCCGTTGAGAAAGCGCTCAGGAGCTGGGAGAGCTCCTCCGGTAGCATGCTGCGATTCAGCGCCTCCTCCCGGCTGATCTTCCGCTTCATCACGAGGTCCGCGAGGGACTGGTTCATGGTCTGCATCCCAAACTTCTGCCCGGCCTGCATGGCCGAGTAGATCTGGTGGATCTTCTCCTCGCGGATCAGGTTGCGGATGGCCGGGGTGGTGACCATGATCTCCAGCGCCATCGACCGACCGCGGCCGTCCGACGTCGGGATCAACTGCTGCGAGAGCACCCCCTCCAGCACCAGTGAGAGCTGGGCGCGCACCTGCCCCTGCTGGCTGGTCGGGAAGACGTCGATGATCCGGTTGATGGTCTGGGCGCACGAGTTGGTGTGCAGGGTACCGAGCGTGAGGTGGCCCGTCTCGGCGATGGTCAGGGCGGCGGCGATGGTCTCGAGATCGCGCATCTCGCCGACCAGCACGACGTCAGGGTCCTGGCGCAGGATGTACTTGAGCGCATTCTTGAACGACTGCGTGTCGGAGTAGACCTCGCGCTGGTTCACCAGACACTTTTTGTGGTGGTGAACGAACTCGATGGGGTCCTCGATGGTCATGATGTGCTCGGTCCGCTCCGAGTTGATCTTGTCCACCATGGCCGCCAGGGTGGTCGACTTTCCCGAGCCCGTGGGGCCGGTCACGAGGATCAGCCCCTTTGGCCGCTCGGCCAGCTGCTCGACGATCGGCGGCAGGCCGAGCTCGTTGAAGCCCCGGATCTTGATGGGAATGACGCGAATGGCGCTGGCCACGGCGCCGCGCTGGCGGTAGACATTGCAGCGGAAGCGCGCCAGCCCCTGGATGCCGAAGGACAGGTCGAGCTCGTTCTCCTCCTCGAACTTCTGCTTCTGTCCCTCGTTGAGGACACTGTAGGCCAGCCGCTGGGTGTCCTGAGGCGTGAGCTGCTCGAACTGGGTGAGAGACGTGAGCTTGCCGTGCAGCCGGATCTGCGGGTAAGTCCCCGTCGTAATGTGCAGGTCGGAGGCTCCCCGCTCGATCATGATGGTGAGCAGGTCGTGCATCGTCGCGGCCATGAGCTTACCTTTCGTCCTCCGTCATTTGGTTGCCGGGCGGTGTCCCGTCCCCCGGACCCCCCGTAGTATGCCCCCAACGGGGGCCAGAGTTGATGCTGGATTTGTGCCATCTTAGCCCATCCGGGGCTTCGGGATGCGCTTTTGCCCTGCGCCCGGGCTCGAACTGGACTGCAAAAGGGGGGGTACGGTTGTGAAAGCTACCGTATTAGCTGGCCCGGACCGCCCGCCCCGGCGTGGGATGCTGGCGGCTATTTCACTCCGCCCAGCCGTTTGAGGGTGTCGGTAAAGGCTTTCAGGGCCTCGTCTTGGTAGACCACGAAGAGCACCTTCTGCAGGCTCGAGGTGCCGGTCTTGAGATGCTCGAGCACGGTGGAGAGCATGGCCTCCGCGGATTTCTCAGGCGGGACGCCGCCGACACCGCTACCGAGCGCCGGAAAGGCGATCGAAGCCATTTTGTGCTTTTCGGCGATGGCAAGGGTCGACTTGGTGGCGGCCAGGATCTTTTCCGGATCGGTCTTGAGGTCCTTGCCCATCGTCGCGGCATGAATGACATGGTTGGCCGGAAGGTTGCCCGCCACGCTGAGGACGGCTTCACCGACTTCGATCGGTCCCTGCCGCATGGCATCTTCTTCGATGACGACGCCACCCTTCCGCTTCATGGCGCCGGCCACGCCCGCGCCCATCCAGAGCTCGGCATTGGCGGCGTTGACGACGGCGTCCACCTCGGCATCGGTGATATCACCGCGCTCGACCGCGATGGTGGCTTTGCCGATTTTGACCTTCATCGCCCGGGCTCCGATTCGCGACCTCGCGGCTCGCGCGCCTTCGCGGCCTCCCATGCCCGATCCAGGTCCTCGGCGGATGCCTCATTGACCGTGCGGCCCCCGGCCCTCATATCGCCCTCGACCTCCTTGAATCGTCGGGTGAACTTGTCGGCGGCACGCCTCAGGCAGTCCTCGGCATCGATCCCCTGCAGCCGCGCCACATTGACCATGGAGAACAGCAGATCGCCCAGCTCGTCCTCGACGCGCTTGCGCTCGCCGTGGGCAAGCGCCTCGTCGACCTCGGCCATTTCCTCGCGCACCTTTTCCCAGGCCTCTTGCCACGCGCCCCAGTCGAAACCCGCTCGGGCGGCCTTGACCTGCAGCCGCTGCGCCCGGAGTAGGGCGGGAAGCGGGCGCGGCACACCGTCCAGCGCCGAGCGATCGACGCCCGCGTCGACGCTCTCGCCGTGCTTGATTCGCTCCCACTGCGCCAAGGCTTCCCGGGCATCGGCGACGACGCGGTCGCCGAAGACATGCGGGTGGCGGCGGGTCATCTTGTCCGAAAGCCTCTCGAGCACCTCCGCGATCGTGAACTCGCCTCGCTCAGCGGCTACCTGGCAGTGGAAGACGACTTGAAAGAGCAGGTCCCCAAGCTCTTCGATCAAGTGATCGCGGCTATGCTCATCGATGGCCTGGACGACCTCGTAGGCTTCCTCGATCAAGTAGGGCTTGAGCGACTCGCGGGTTTGCTCGCGATCCCATGGGCAGCCGCCCTCGCCCCGAAGACGGGCCATGATCGAGAGCAGGGATTCGAAGCGAGCGCCGGGGGAGTCAGCCATGAGGAATCCTGGGAACGCAGAAGGCATTATACACAAGGGACCCCGCTCCTTGAAGCGTCCCGGTTCGCATGCTACGCTCCGCGCGTACCGCCGCGGCGACTGATACGAACGAGGCGAAGCCAGGAGTGAGAGCCAGCATGGCCGATGAGGAAAGCTTCAAGGTCACCGACCGGCGCGGACGCGCCCGCGAAGCCGAGCTGACCGAGCGGTCTGCTCCCGCATCGGCGCCGGAACCGGCACCGGCCGCGCCACCGCGCGCGGCCACCACGGCCGGCGCGCCCGGTGAGGCGGAAGCCGGTGAGGGCGGAGCCGACTTGAGCGGGCTGATCGTCATGTTCGCGAGCTCGGCGCTGATGAGCCTGGGCGGGGCGCCCGATCCGACGACTGGAGAGCGGCGCGTTGATCTGGATCAGGCTCAAGGCGCCATCGACATCCTGCTCCTGCTCCGGGAGAAGACGCGCGGCAACCGAACGGAGCAGGAAAGCCGGCTCCTGGAGGAGATCCTCTACGATCTCCAACTGCGCTTCGTGCGCGTCACGGAAAGCGGGCCTACCGCGTCCTGATTACCAGCTGGCCGTCCTCGATTTCAACGCGCTCCACGTTCGATGGCACCTGCCATCGCAGCAGATACATACTGGACGGCCCCATCATGAAGGTCAGGAGCCAGGTATTGACGGGCTGCTTGCCCAGCGCGAACTCAGCGACCGCGATCTTGCCGTAACGCGCGGCGCTGCCGACGATGCCGGATTCGACATTGATGGGTCCTCGGAGCGTGACCCACACGGGCTGATTCACCCGCTGCTCGGGCAGATAGGGGACGAGCTGGGCGAAGGGCGGTCCCTGGAGCAGGTGGCGGAGCGGCGTGCGGCCCTGGATCAGAATCTCGCGCCGGATGAATCGGACGGTGATCGGAGCCAGGGGCAAGCCCGCGGTTTGCTCGAGGTACTTGGAGAGAAAGGCTGTGGCCTCGCGATCGGTCAGCACGATCGGATCCTGGCGGCTGGAGCGCCCCGACTCGCGCCGAAGAACCTCGAAGAGCTTCTGCTGAGCCGCGAAGCCGTCGCTCGAGGTGAAGGGGACCAGGACGACCTCTGGGCTGCCATAGATATTGGCCGATAGAAAGAGGGTGCCTGCGACGCCCAGAACGATAGCAATCACCAGGACGATGACGAGAACCATACAGCCCATGCAGCCGAGCTTCATAGGCCGACGCTAACATCCCTCCGGCTGGGTAGTCAAAAATATCTGAATTTATTGGCCTTACCGGCCTTTTTCTCGGACTACTTGACAGCATATGACTCATAGGATATAAGTTGAGCAGACTCAAATAAAGACCAGAGAAGGGGCCCTGATCAAGGAGGGGTTAGGTATGGCGATTGCTCGATTCCGTCCGCTCGGCTCGAGTCTCGATCCATTCCGTGATCTCAACGACATGCAGTCCGAGATGAACAGGCTCTTCGACAGCTTCTTCGGCCGGCCGTCCACCGTCCTCGCGGCGGAGCGCGTATGGGCGCCCGCCGTCGACGTATACGAGACGAAGGACGAGCTCGTTCTATCCGCCGAGCTGCCCGGCCTGAACGAGAAGGACATCCACCTCTCGATCGCCGGGGACATGCTCACCCTGAAGGGAGAGCGGCAGTGGAGCCAGGAAGCCAAGCAGGACAACGTGTATCGCAACGAGCGGTGGTTCGGGGAATTCGAGCGCACGCTCCCTCTGCCGATTCCGGTGCAGGCCGACAAGGTCAAGGCCACGTACCGTGACGGGGTGCTGACCGTCAGCCTCCCCAAGGCCGAGGAGCTCAAACCCAAGGAGATCAAGATCGACGTGCTGTAAGCGCACACAGGCGCCGCGGGCGGGGTGACGAGCCTCCCCGCGGCGCCGTTGAAGCCGGCTTGCGAGAGACAACCCAACAGGAGAGCGAGACATGGCAAAGGTGATCGGCATTGACCTCGGAACCACGAACTCGGTGGTCGCCGTGATGGAGGGAGGCGACCCCACCGTCATCGCCAACCAGGAGGGGAGCCGCCTGACGCCCTCGGTGGTGGCCTTCACGAAGGAGGGCGAGACCCTGGTCGGTCAGGTGGCCAAGCGTCAGGCCATCACCAATGCAGACAATACGGTCTTCTCCATCAAGCGCTTCATGGGGCGCCGCTACGACGAGGTGCTCCAGGAGATGAAGCTCGTTCCCTTCAAGGTCATCAAAGCCTCGAATGGGGACGCGCGGGTCGAGATCCGGGGGAAGGTGTTCTCGCCGCCCGAGATCTCCGCCCTCGTGCTCCGCAAGCTCAAGGAAGCGGCGGAAGCCTACCTGGGCGAGAAGGTGACGCAGGCCGTGATCACCGTGCCCGCGTATTTCAACGATAGCCAGCGGCAGGCCACGAAAGATGCCGGCGCCATCGCTGGCCTCGAGGTGCTTCGCATCGTCAACGAGCCTACGGCCGCGGCGCTCGCGTACGGCCTGGACAAGAAGAAGGACGAGACCGTCGCGGTATACGACCTGGGCGGCGGGACTTTCGATATCTCGATCCTTGAGATCGGTGAAGGGGTGGTCGAGGTCAAGGCCACGAACGGCGATACCCACCTGGGCGGTGACGACTTCGACCAGCGCGTGATCGACTGGATCGCGGACGAGTTCAAGAAGGAGAACGGGATCGACCTGCGGAAGGACCGGATGGCGCTCCAGCGGCTGAAGGAGGCCGCCGAGAAGGCCAAGTGCGAGCTCTCCACCACGGTGCAGACCGAAATCAATCTGCCGTTCATCACGGCCGACGCCACCGGGCCCAAGCACCTCGTCCTGACGCTGACCCGCGCCAAGCTCGAGTCGCTCGTCGCCGAGCTCATCGAGCGGAGCCTGACGCCGTGCCGCGAGGCCATGCGGCAGGCGGGGGTGACCACGGGAGACATCGACGAGGTCATCCTCGTCGGCGGTCAGACCCGGATGCCCAAGGTTCAGGAAGAGGTCAAGAAGCTCTTCGGCAAGGAGCCCAACAAGACCGTGAACCCCGATGAGGTGGTCGCGGTGGGCGCGGCGGTTCAGGCCGCTGTCCTCGCCGGGGAGGTCAAGGACCTGCTGCTCCTGGACGTCACGCCGCTGTCCCTCGGCATCGAGACTCTCGGTGGCGTGATGACCCGGTTGATCGAGGCCAATACCACGATCCCGACGAAGAAGAGCGAGGTCTTCACGACGGCGGCTGACAGCCAGCCTTCGGTGGAAGTCCACGTGCTGCAGGGCGAGCGGCCTATGGCGCGGGACAACCGCACGCTGGGCCGGTTCCATCTGGACGGCATCCCGCCGGCGCCCCGGGGCGTGCCGCAGATCGAGGTGACGTTCGACATCGACGCGAACGGCATTCTCAATGTCTCGGCGCGCGACAAGGCGACCGGCAAGCAGCAGAACATCACGATCACGGCCTCGTCGGGCCTCACGAAGGACGAGATCGAGCGCATGAAGAAGGAGGCCGAGTCGCACGCAGCCGAGGACGCGCGGAACCGGGAAGCCATCGAGGTCAAGAACCAGTGCGACTCGCTGGTCTACTCCACGGAGCGGACGCTGCGCGAGCACAGCGACAAGATCCCCGCGGCCGATAAGCAGGCGATCGAGTCGGCCATGAGCGAGGCGCGCGACGCGCTCAAGACGGACGACCTGGACCGGATCAAGCGGGCCCAGGAGGCGCTCACCCAGGCTTCGCACAAGCTGGCCGAGGTGATGTACCGGGAAGCCCAGGCCAAGAGCCAACAGGCTGGCCCGAGCACTGGCAGCGAGGGCACGTCGGGACAGGCCGCGAGCGGGCCCAAGGGCGATGTTGTGGACGCCGAGTTCGAGGACCTCGGAGAGAAGAAGAAGGAGTAGGCGCACGGCGAGCCGGGACGGGCGGGCCCGTCCCGGAGTCGCCTCACAGAGACTGATATGCGACGTGACTACTACGCGGTGCTTGGGGTCGGAACAGGCGCGACCGCCACGCAGCTTCGGCGGGCCTACCAGTGCCTGGCTCGACGCTATTCTCCCGATGTCAACCTCTGGGAGGATGAGGCCCAGGCCCTCTTCGAGGAGATCGCGGAAGCGTACCGGGTTCTGAGCGATCCTACGTCGCGCGCGCTGTACGACCGCCGGGGCCCGATCTCCGAGAGCTCGGAGCCAGGGGCTTCCGCCGGCGTGCGCGCGGGCCGTCGAGGCGACGATCTCCACGTGCCGATCGAGCTGGCGTTTAAGCAAACCCTCTCGGGTCTCGAGGCCGGAATTTCCGTCGAGCGGCTGTCACCCTGCGCCGCCTGCGGCGCTAGCGGCGCCGCGCGAGGCGCGGCGGCCTTGCCGTGCGCCCACTGCGAGGGGCTCGGAGTCGTCTGGAGCGGTGAGCGCGCGCTGGAGCAACAGGCCTGTGCGGCGTGCGGCGGGGTGGGCGCGCGTGTGACCGAGCCGTGCCCGGAATGTCGAGGACGGGGCGTGCGGCCCGAGCGCGCGGAGGTGCGTGTGAGCCTCCCGCCAGGGCTGGACACGGGAGCCCAGCTCCGATTCCCGGGCCAGGGGCACGCGGGCCCCTTTGGCGGGCCTCGCGGCGACCTCGTTGTGATCGCCCGGGTCCAGGAAGATCCGGTCTTCACTCGGAAGGGCGACAATCTCTATTGCGAGGTGCCCCTCACCATCGTCGAAGCGGTGCTGGGTGGGCGAGTGCGCGTGCGGGCGCTGGACGGGCTCGTGGATCTGGTGATTCCGCCGGGCACCCAGAGCGGCAGGGCCTTTCGCGTGCGCGGCAAAGGGATGCCCAGGCTGTCGGGCACCGGGCGTGGCGATCTCTACGTCACCGCCCGCGTCGAGATCCCGGGGGGACTCGACGCGCGCACGCAGGAGAAGTTTCGCGAGCTGGAGCGGTTTCTTCCCAAGGACGACCGCGGGGTAGGCGAAGGGGCGCGCGCATGACGGACAGGAGCAAGCCGCTCTACATGATCGGGGTGGTGGCCGACATGCTCAAGCTCCATCCCCAGACGCTCCGGATGTACGAGAAGAAGGGCCTCATCCGGCCCAGCCGGACGGTGGGGAAGACGCGCCTGTACTCTTCCGACGACGTCGAGGAGATCGCGCGCGTCGTCCGGCTGGCCAGGGATCTCGGTGTGAATCTGGCGGGCATCGAGATCATCTTAAAGATGAGGCGCCGCATGCTGGATATGCAGTCCCAGATCGAGACGCTGATGAACCACGTGCGCTCCGACACTTCCCAGTCGGCTGACCCGGCGACCCGCGGCAAGACCGAGGCGCTGGTCAAGGCGGTGTCGAGCCACCTATCGCCCGTGGATCTCTTTTAGGAAGAAAGGAACCGGTATGGCTGACGAGATCAAGGCCGCTGCGCCGCCGCCGAACGACGGCTCCATGATGCCCGAGACGCTCCCGATTCTGCCGTTGAGGGACTCCGTGCTCTTTCCCCAGGCCGTACTGCCGCTGGGCGCCGGCCGGCAGTCTTCGCTCCGCCTGCTCGAGGAGGCGGTGAGTGGAAGGCGCGCGATCGGCGTGGTGACGCAACGCGATCCCGCCGCCGACGAGCCGCAGCAGGCCGACCTGCACCGGGTCGGCACGCTGGCGACCATCCACCGCGTGCTCAAGCAGCCCGATGGCACGGTGCGCCTGGTCGTCCAGGGGATGCGGCGCTTCCGCATCGTGGAGGTGACGCAGCTTCGGCCGTACCTCGTCGCGCGCGTCGAGGAGACCCCGGATATCATGCCGGCGGCCGGGGATCTCGAAGCGGAAGCGTTGGCGCGCAGCGCCGCGAATCTTTTCCGCCAGGTGGTCGAGCTCTCGCCCGCGCTCCCCGATGAGCTGGCGGTGGCTGTGCAAAGCGTGACGGAGCCGGATCGCCTTTCCGACGTCATCGCCGCGACCCTGCCGGCGCTCGGCACCCAGATCAAGCAGGAGCTCCTGGAGACGGCGGACGTCAAGGTGCGCCTGCAGCGGCTGGTGTCCGCGCTAACCAAGGAAGCGGAGGTGCTCGAGCTGGGCTCGAAGATCCAGTCTCAGGTCGAGTCCGAAGTGGGCAAGAGTCAGCGCGAGTACTATCTGCGGGAGCAGCTCAAGGCCATTCAGAAGGAGCTCGGGCAGAGCGACGAGCGCGCCCAGGAGCTCGACGAGCTGCGCGCGAAGATCGACGCCGCCGGGATGACCGAGGAGGCCAAAAAGGAGGCGCTGCGCGAGCTCGACCGGCTCAGCAAGATGCCGCCGGCCGCCGCGGAGTATACCGTGGCGCGCACCTATCTCGACTGGCTCGTCGCCCTGCCCTGGAGCAAGGAGACGGCCGACAACCTCGACCTCACCAGGGCGAGGGCGATTCTCGACGAGGATCACTGGGGGCTCGAGAAGATCAAGGATCGGATCCTCGAGTATCTGGCGGTGAAGAGCATCCGGCCCGCCGGCAAAGATCCGATCCTGTGCTTCGTGGGGCCGCCGGGCGTCGGGAAGACCTCGCTGGGCCGCTCCATCGCGCGGGCGCTCGGCCGCAAGTTCCACCGCATCTCGCTGGGCGGCATGCGCGACGAGGCGGAGATCCGCGGCCACCGCCGGACTTACGTCGGCGCGCTGCCGGGGCAGATCGTCCAGGGGCTGCGTCGGGCCGAATCCAGAAACCCCGTCTTCATGCTGGACGAGATCGACAAGCTCGGGATGGACTTCCGCGGCGATCCCGCCTCGGCGCTGCTCGAGGTGCTCGATCCCGAGCAGAATGTGGCGTTCCGCGACAATTACCTCGACGTCGCCTTCGATTTAAGCAAGGTCCTGTTCATCACGACGGCCAATATCCTGGACACGGTGCCCCCGGCATTGCGTGACCGGATGGAGGTCATCGAGCTGGCCGGCTACACAGAGGAGGAGAAGCTGCGCATCGCGCTCAAGCATCTCGTGCCCAAACAGGCGGCGGAGCACGGTCTCTCCGAGCGCGAGCACATCCGCTGGACCGATGCGGCGCTGCGCCTGTTGATCCGCGGCTACACGCGCGAGGCCGGACTGCGCAATCTCGAGCGCGAGATCGCGGCCATCAGCCGCAAGGTGGCGAAGCGGCGGGTCGAGGGCCAGGCGACGGCGGTGGACGTGACCGAAGCCTTGGTGGGCGAGCTGCTGGGCGCCCCCAAGTTCGTCCACGAGGAGCTGGAAGAGCGCACGCGGGTCCCGGGGGTCGCGGTGGGGCTGGCCTGGACTGCCGCGGGCGGCGACATCCTGTTCATCGAGGCCGCGCGGATGAAAGGCAGCAAGACCCTGACACTCACCGGTCAGCTGGGTGACGTGATGAAGGAGTCGACGCAGGCCGCGCTGTCATGGGCACGCGCCCACGCGACAGAATTGGGGATCCGCTCGGACTACTGGGAGACGTCCGATATCCACGTCCATGTGCCGGCCGGAGCCATTCCGAAGGACGGCCCGTCGGCCGGCGTGACCATGGCAACCGCGCTGGTTTCGCTGATGACCCAGCGGCCCGTGCGGTCCAACCTCGCCATGACCGGCGAGATCACGCTGTCGGGCCGGGTCCTGCCCGTGGGCGGCATCAAAGAGAAGGTGCTCGCGGCCAAGCGCGCGGGCGTCACGACGGTGATCTTGCCAAAGCGGAACGAGAAGAACCTCTTGGAAGACGTGCCGCGGGAAGCTCGGGAGGGGATGAGCTTCCACCTGGTGGACTCTGTCGACCAGGTACTGGATTTGTCACTTGAAGAACCGATTCCGAGGAGCGGACGGATCCGGGAGTCATTGCTGAACGTGCAGAATTAGCTCGTAACTCAGCGCCGTAGAAGGCCAAAAAGCCGTTTCCCGGGCGCCAGGCCCAGGAAGCGGTTTTTTGGTTTGCCCCTTGCATCCCGATCCGCTATGGTCGTTGAACTATGAATCGCGGCGCCTTCATCGCCCTCTTGCTGGTGGTCGGAGCTCCGGGGCTGGCCCTGGCGGCTGGAGAGGGCGCCTTCCGCTTGACCGATGAAGACGGGGTGACCCATATCACCAATGCGCCCACCGATTCCCGCTACCGCGCCGTCCCTGGTTCATCGGGCACGGCCCGAGGCTGGCTGCGCCTGCCCGAATCGGCTCGCGGCCTGTATGAGCCGGAGATCAAGGAGATCTCCGCGCGCCACGGCGTGAACCCCGGGCTCGTGGAAGCGGTCATCCGCGCCGAGTCCGCCTTCAATCCCTGGGCGGTATCCCGCAAGGGCGCCCGCGGCCTCATGCAGCTCATGCCCCAGACCGCCTCCGCGCTCGGCGTTCGCAATTCCTTCGATCCGCGCCAGAATATCGAGGGAGGCGTGCGGCATCTCCGCTATCTGATCGACCGCTATCCCGGCAACGTGCCCCTGGCGCTCGCTGCCTACAATGCGGGCGAGAATGCCGTCGACTACTACCGCGGGATCCCCCCGTACCCGGAGACCCAGCAGTACGTGCAGAAGATCCTCGGAGGGGGCGGCAGCGGCCGTCCGATCCAGGTGATCTACCGCTATACCGCGCCCGACGGCACCGTCACCTACAGCAATATCCCGCCCGTCCGGCGCTGAGCGCCGGTTCCTAGCGCGCCGCTCCGACCGCTTCCTCCAAACGCTTCACGTCCAGCAGCACGCAGCGCCGGCCTTGAATCGTGATCAATCCCGCTCTCGTGAGAGCGGCCAATGAGCGGGAAACGAGCTCGCGGACGGTTCCGATGCGGGCCGCGATCTCCTCGCGCGTGCCCGGCAGGGTGAAGTCGATCCCACGGGGACCGGCGCGACCCGCGCGCCGCGCCTCGGCGAGGAGGAGCTGGCCGAGGCGCTCCGAAATTGGGCGCAGCGCGAGGTCGCCCGCGAGCGACGCGAAGGCGCGGATGCGCCCGGCCATGGTGGCGATGATGGCCAGCGCCACCTCGGGGCGCCGCCGGCACAGGATCTCGAGCTCCCGGCGCGGCAGCCAGAGCAGCCGCGCCGCCGTCAGCGCCGACGCTGAGGCCACGTAGCCTCCGCGGTCGAACAGCGGCACTTCACCGAGGGTGGCCCCGGGCCCCTCGGTATGGAGGACCTGCTCGCGGCCGCTCGGCGAGAGGCGCGAGATCTTGATCCGTCCCTCGGCGACCACCCACAGCCCGTCGCAGGAATCGCCCTCGCTGAAAATGAGCGTGCCCTTGCGGAAGCTGCGCGACTTGAACCGACGGGCGAGCGCCGCGTGCTCCTTTCGTGAGAGCGCGCGGAAGTAGGGAAGGCCCGCGAGGACGTCCGTCAATCAGCGTTCGCGATGCCAGACGAGATCGAGGAAGCGGTCGAGGAGCCCTTCCTTCATGAAGACCTCGACAGCCTCGCGGGTCGTCCGGTGGTCCATGCCCCAGAGCGCGGCGCGCTTGCCGGCGTCGGGATCTATCTGGATGAAGATCTGTTGATCCTGCGTAAAGGCCACCGGGAGCTCTTCGTAGATCTGCGCGGCGAACGCGTTGACGCCCGGGCCGCCCACGGCGATGGCTGGGAACAGCTCCCCCATCTCCTGGTTGAGCATCCACATGTCGGTGACGACCACGGCGCCGCGGTTATCCGCCCCGTCGCTGCGCGAATTGATGGCGCGCTTGAGCTCGTAGGCGATGGGGCGGTCCTCTTCCTCCGACAGAATGCCGTAGCCGACCACGATGAGCACCGTGCTGCGAACGTCGAAGTATCGGGACATTAGCGGATCAGGCGCGCCAGCTCGCGGAAGTCGTCCGTATCGGCTTGGCGGAGGAGCTGGAAGAGGACGGTTTCCGTCGCCGTCACCACCGCGCCCGCCTGGCGAAGCTGATCCATGGCCAGGCGCCAATTGCCTTGGCTGCGCGACGTGACCGCGTCGGCGGCGACGTGGACGCTGTAGCCGGCCGCGAGCAGGTCGAGCGCGGACATCAGCACGCAGACGTGCGCTTCGATGCCCGTCAGCACCACGTGCCGGGCGCCCGCCGCCACGAGCCGGGCCCGAAAGGGCTCGACGCCGCAGCAGGAGAACGTGACTTTCTCGATGGGCTCAGCCTCGGGGCCGAGCGTGTCTTTGAGCTCCTCGAGCGTGTGCCCCAGGCCCTTCGGATACTGCTCGGTCACCAGCGTCGGGATCTTCAGCCGGCGGGCCGCCGCCGCCAGCACCTTGATGTTCCGCATGACCTCTTCGCGATGGTCGGCATCCATCGCGTGGAACAGGCGCTCCTGGACGTCGAGCACCACGAGGGTCGTGCGCTCGCGGGTCAGCGTCATCGGATGGGCTGGGGTGGTCTGACTCATGCGGCCTCCCCGGGGGCTACGGATCGGAGAACAGCCGATATCCTCTCATATTCGCCAGGCTTGGCAAGTCAAGGGGCGTCAGGCGGGCTCGAAGCGGGGCAGACTCACTTCAGGCGTCACATCCTCGAAGGTCACGCGCACGGGCATGTCAATGGCGATCCGGGCGGGATCGCATCCAACGACATTGCCCAGCACCTGGACGCCTTCTTCGAGCTCGACCCAGGCCAGCGCGTAGGGTGTCTCGTCCTTGAATCCGCGTGCCTGGGTGCGGTGGGTGACCGTAAAGGTGTAGATGCGTCCACGGCCGGCACTGCGCCGCCACTCGAAGGTCCTGCCCCAGCAGCGGGCGCAGACGCCGCGCGGGTAATGCTGGAAGGCGCCGCAGTCGCCGCAGCGCTGGACCAGGAATTCGTGCCGCCGGCATCCGTCCCAGAATGGACGCGACTCGGCGGTGATCTCGGGCAGCGGCTTCTTGTAGTCGGCCGTCATGCGCGCCCCAGGACGAGAGTCGCGCCCGAATGCCGGCTTCCAAGCGCGCCGCCCGTCCCGTGCACGAGGGCCAGGCGGCAGTTTTCGATCTGGCGCTCCCCGCACTCCCCCCGCAGCTGGCGCACGGCCTCGATGATCAGGAAAATGCCGCGCATCCCGGGGTGATTGCTCGACAGCCCCCCGCCGTCGGTATTGATCGGGAGGTCTCCGCCGAGCTCGATCCGCCCGCCCTCGACGAAGCGGCCGCCCTCGCCTTTCTTGCAGAAGCCCAGGTCTTCGAGCGTGACCAAGACGGTAATGGTGAAGGAGTCGTACACCATCGCCAGGTCGAGATCCCCGTGCGAGATCCCGGCCTCGCCGAACGCGCGTGGCGCCGTCTGCGCGGCGGCCGAGACCAGGTAGTCGCGCCGGCCCGCGGCGGTGTGGGCCACCGCTTCGGAGGCGCCCAGGATGCGGACGCCGGGCTTGGGCAGGTCGCGCGCCATATCGGGATGGACCAGCACCACCGCCCCGCCGCCGTCGGTGATTACGCAGCAGTCGAGCAGGTGCAGGGGAGAAGAGATCATGGGCGACCGGAGGACGTCCTCGACCGTGATCGGATCGCGGTAGAGCGCCGCCGGATTCAACCCCGCGTGGCGCCGGCAGGCGACGGCGATCTGGGCGAGCTGCGCGCCCGTGGTCCCGTACTCGTGCATATGGCGCTGGGCGACCAGGCCATAGAGGCCCACCGTGGAGGTGCCGTAGATACCCTCGAACTGGTCGAGGTAATCGCCCGCGATCCGCTCCCGGGTTCCCACAGGGACGCCGGCCGAGCGCGCGGTGCTCCCGTAGGTGATGAGCGCAACGCGGCACCGGCCCTGGCTGATCGCCGCGGCGGCATGATGCGCGTGAACCACGAAGGACGCGCCGCCCACGCTCGTGCCGTCCACGTAGCGCGGAGTGAGATTGAGGTAATCGACGATCGGCAGGGGGCCGGTCCCGCCCGAGCCGGCCACGGTGAAGTAGCCGTCCACGTCGCGGGGCGTGAGGCCGGCATCGGCCAGCGCCGCGCGTGCCGAGAGGGCCTGGATCTCGAGGGCGCTGCGCGCGGTTTTTCGGTCGGGAAACTCGTGTACCCCTGCGATCAGCGCGTTCACGGGTGATCGGCGCGCGCGGGGCTGCTCATGAGGTCCCGTCCAGCGCCTCGCGCACTTTGCGCGCCAGGTCGGCGGGCGTGAACGGCTTGGGCAGGAACGTCGCTACCTCTCCCAGGATGCCGGGATGAACGATCGCCTCGTCCGTATATCCAGACATGTAGAGCACGCGCATGCCGGGGCGCGCCTCCGCCAGCCGCTCCGCGAGCTGTCGGCCGCTCACGCGCGGCATCACGACATCGGTGAGCAGCAGGTGGATGGGGCTCGTCTCGTCGCGCGAGATGCGCTCGGCCTCTTCCGGCGATGTCGTTTCCAGCACCCGGTAGCCCGCGAGCTCCAGGATTTCGCGCGCGAGATCCCGCACCTCTGCCTCGTCCTCCACCAGAAGGATGGTCTCGACACCACGCGGCGCGTCCTCGAGGGATTGCGAGGGGGCGCGTGCGACGGCCTCGTGCCGGATCTCGGGGAGGTAGATCGTGAAGGTCGAGCCTCGGCCCGGTTCGCTCTCGGCCGTGATGTGACCGCCGCTCTGCTTCACGATGCCGTACACGGTGGCGAGCCCGAGCCCTGAGCCTTGGCCAACCTCCTTGGTGGTGAAGAAGGGCTCGAAGACGTGTGAGCGGATGCCCTCGTCCATTCCCACCCCCGTGTCGCTCACGATGAGCAGAACGTAGGTCCCGGCTTCGACGGCTTCGACGCTCACCGGGCGGGGCGGGCCCAGCGCGACCCGCGCCGTTTCGATGCTGAGGCGTCCGCCGGTCGGCATGGCGTCGCGGGCATTGAGTGCCAGGTTCATGACCACCTGCTCGAGCTGCCCGGGGTCGGCCTTGATCGTGAGAGCGCCCGGCGCCAGCGCCGTCACCAGCTCAATGTGCTCGCCGATGAGCCGCTGCAGAATGTTCTCGAGGCCGGTGACGACGTCATTGAGGTTCAGCACCTTGGGCTGGAGGACCTGTCGGCGGCTGAAGGCCAGCAGCTGCTGGGTGAGCTCGGCGGCGCGCGCGCTGGTCTTCTTGATGAGCTCGATGTCGCGGCGCGTGGGATCGTCTCGGCGCAGGCGGCTCAGGAGCAGGTGGGCGCGCCCCCCGATCACCGTGAGGAGGTTGTTGAAGTCGTGCGCCACCCCGCCGGCCAAGCGCCCGACAGACTCCAGCCGGTGCGCCTGACGGAGCTGGTCCTCGAGCGCCCGGCGCTCCGTGACGTCGCGGGAGGTCGCGACGAGCGTCAGGGCGCCCGTCTCGCTGCGGGAGACGCGGCTCGTGACCGCCAGGACGTGCCAGGACCCATCTCGGGCGCGCACGCGGAACTCCACCGGCGGGTTCACCGCGACCGGGTCCGCGAGCCGCCTGGCGATGGCCTCCGAGAGCACGGTCACGTCATCGGGATGGACGTAATCCATGATCTGCTTGCCGATCAGCTCCTCGGGATGCCATCCCAAGAGGCGCTCGAGCGACGGGCTCTCATACTCGATCACCCCATCCGCGGTCAGCACGGTGATGAGGTCGGACGCGTTCTCGACCACGGAGCGGAAGCGCTCCTCGCTCTCCCGCAAGGCCTGCTCGGAGGCCTCGGCCCGCGCGCGGGCCGCCTTTTCACGCGCGAAGAGCTGGGCGTTGGCGATGGCCGTGGAGGCCTGGCTCGCGAGCCGTTCCAACGCCGCCTGGTCGCGATCGGTGAAGGGCCGCGCCTCGCGCCGGGCCGCATAGAGCACGCCTTCCGCGCGGCCGCCGATGAGGATGGGCACGCCCAGATTGGCCACGATACCTTCGGCAGTCAGGGCGTGCGTGTAGTCCTTCGAGAAGCGGGGATCCCGCGAGTAGTCGGCGGTCCGAAACGGGCGCCCCGTGGCCAGCACCTGGCCGCCGAGTCCCCGTCCGGGGACGATCGTCAGCGGAGCGGCCAACGGATAGCGCCAGCCATTGCGGTAGCGGACCAGAGCGGCTTCCGAGCCGGGCTCGCGCAGCGCGATTGTTGCGAGATCGCAGCCCACCATCTCACGCGCCACTTCCGTGACCCGCTCGAGCACCGCGTCCATCTCGAGCGAGCCGCTGATCTCCCGGGCCAGGGCGGCGATGAGCTCGGCTTCGCTCTGACGGCGCTTGGCTTCCTCATAGAGCTGGGCGTTCTCGAGCGCCAGCGCCGCCTGGTCCGCGAAGGCCTGCAGCAGCGCCGCCTCTTCGTCCGTGAACACTCGCCCTTCGCGGTCGGCCAGGGTCAGGGAGCCGATGATCTGCCCTTTGACCTGCAGCGGCGCGGCCATGAAGGCGATCTCGCCGGCGGCCAGGACGCGCTGGCGGAGCCTCTCAGGCAGGACGACTCCCGGCTCGGTGAGCACGTTGGCGGCGCGAACCGGCCGGCCTTCCGCCATGGCCCGACGTGAGATGCCCATGCCCGGCGGGATCACATCACCCGGATCCGCATGGGCGCCGGCGTGGTCGCTGCGGGCCACGCTTTCGAGCGAGCCGTCCGCGCGCAGCAGCCGAATGCCCGACGAGCGCGCCCCGAAGAGCCGAAGCACGCTCGCGACGATCCGTCTGGCCACATCCACCACGTCCAGACTCTCGGTGAGAGTCCGCGCGACCTCGGCCAGGGCCTCGGCTTCGCGCTGGCGTCGGCGGGCCTCTTCGGAGAGTTCGGCGAGCCGCGCCCTCGGGCGCGGTCCGGGTTGCTTCCGAGGCTTCCGGCGTCGTGACGTCATTCGGGTCTTGGCGCTGTGACGCTCATGGCGCGCGGTCGAGGCCGCGATACTGGATGGCCTCGGACACATGCTCGGCCGCTATCGTCTCACAGCCGGCCACGTCCGCAATAGTTCGGGCGACCTTGAGCACGCGGTCGTGGCCGCGCGCGGACAGGCCCAGGCGCGACACGGCCAGCGCCAGCAGTCGCGCGCCGTCGGCGGGCAGCGCGCACCAGCGCCGGGCCTGGCGCCCGCTCATTCGGGCATTGATCCGCACGGTGCTTCCGGCGAAGCGCGCGGCCTGTCGCTCACGCGCCGCGATGACCCGGTCCCGGATCGCCGTCGAGGACTCACCGCAGGCGGAGCCGACGAGCTGCGCGTAGGGCACCGCGGGGATCTCGAGGTGGAGATCGATGCGATCGAGGAGCGGCCGCGACAGCCGCGCGAGATAGCGGGCGCGCTCGGCTGGCGAGCAGCCGCAGGTCTGCACGGACGCGCAGCCGCGCCGGCACGGGTTCGCGGCGGCGATGAGCTGGAAGCGCGCTGGGAACGCCGCGGTGCCCGCGGTGCGCGCGACCAGCACGCAGCCGTCCTCGAGCGGCTGCCGCAGTGACTCGAGCACGCGCTGGGAGAACTCTGGCAGCTCGTCGAGGAAGAGCACGCCGTGATGGGCCAGGCTCACCTCCCCCGGGTGGGGCACGCCGCCGCCGCCGATGAGACCCGCCTCGGACGCCGTGTGATGGGGCGCGCGGAACGGCCGGTCGCTCAACAGCCCGCGCTCCGCGGGCAAGAGCCCGCTCACGCTCCAGACCACCGACGTCTCGATGGCCTCGTCCAGGGAGAGCGGCGGCAGAATGCTGGGGAGGCGGCGGGCGAGCATGGTCTTGCCCGCGCCCGGCGGGCCGATCATCAGGACGTTGTGCCCGCCCGCCGCCGCGATCTCGAGCGCGCGCTTGGCATGCGCGTGACCGCGCACGTCGGCGAAGTCGGGGCCGTCCGCCGGCACGCTGGCCCGCGCGCCCGGGGAGCCCTCCGTCACCGCCGGGATGGTCCGCGCGCCGGTGAGATGGTCCACGGCGTCCTGGAGCGTAGCGACGGGCACGACGTGGATGCCGCTGACCACGCCGGCTTCGGCCGCGTTGCCAGCGGGCACCAATAGCGAGGCCACTCCCTCGCGCCGGCAGTGCAGCGCCACCGGCAGCACGCCGCGAACCGGATGGACGCGCGCATCGAGACCGACCTCGCCCACCACGACGACGCGCTCGAGGCGGTCCGGCTTGATCAAGCCGGTCGCCGCCAGGATGCCGAGCGCCATCGGCAAGTCGAATGCCGCGCCCTCCTTCCGGAGATCGGCCGGCGCCAGGTTGACCGTGATGCGCTCGATCGGAAACTCGAAGCCCGCATTTCGGATGGCGGCGCGGATCCGGTCCCGGCTCTCGCGCACGGTCGAGTCCGGCAGCCCGACCGTCGCGAAGCAGGGCAGCCCCGAGGTCACGTCCACCTCGACAGAGACCGCGGCGGCCTCGATGCCGCAAAGCGTGGCCGAGCGCACCCGGGCGAGCATGGGGCCAGTGTGGGAAGAGCCTGCCGGCTCGTCAACGCGTCCAGAGTGATACAGGTCGAATAGGCCGCGGCCGGGCGCGTCAAACGGCGCAAATGCTCCAATCGACCACTGGAGGACACCCGATGCGAATCTCGACGATGCTTGGAAGTCTCGCTGTCCTTGGAAGTCTCGCTGTCATGGTTGGTTTCGCGCTTCCCGTCGCCGCGCAGGAGACCCCGGCCCAGGCCCCGGCCGCTCACGAGCAGATGAGTCAGGAGGGCGCCGGCGGGGGAGGGCCGCATATGCGCGGGCCGGAAGGTTGGCGCGGTCATTTCAGGCGGCATCGCGGCTTCGGCGGCGAGCGCCCGATCATCAGTCTCGCCCTCCGCTATCGCCAGGAGCTGGGGCTCTCCCCGGTCCAAGTCGAAGGCCTTGACCGTCTGCGTACCGATTTCCAGCGGGAGGCGATCAAGCGCGGCGCCGACATCCGCGTAGCCGAGCTGGATCTGAGGACTCTGGTCCGCACTGACCCGGCCGATCTCGGCAAGCCGGTGGACTTGGGGAAGGCCGAAGCCAAGGTACGCGAGATCGAGCGGCTCCGAGCCGAGCAGCGGCTGGCGCGTATCCGCGCGATCGAGCAGGGCAAAGCGCAGCTCACGCCCGAGCAGCGGACCAAGCTGGGCACTCTTTTGGCAGAAGCGCGGCAGCACTGGCAGCGCTCGGGTCCCCCCGCCGCGATTCGCGGAGGTTCTCGGCCCCTCCGCTAGTTCGCGGCCCGGGCCGCGTCGCCGAGGAGCTGCTGAGCCGTACCCCAGCGTAGTTGCTTGAGCCGCAGGGCTTCTTCCCGCGCCGCCGGGCTTCCGGCGGCGCGCTCGTCCTGCCACGCGGCGACGGCGCCGACGAGCAGCTCGGCGGCCCGCAGCAGCGGCCCAGCGAGCCCGCGGTTCAGCTCGCTTTCGAGCGCCGCGACGTGGCGCCACTTCAGGGTCTCGACCTGCCGCTTGAGCGCGGCGGCTTCCACGGCGAGCTGCTCGAATGCCGCCTCGGCGCGAAACCGCGATGCCAGGCCAAGGGCGTTGAGGCGCAGGGCGGTGAGATCCCGTCGCAGGCTCGCCGCTCCGTTGAGCCGGGCGTCCTGGAGCGAGGCCCTGTAGGCGGCCGGCTCGCCGAGCGCCTGCTCCAGCGAGGCCCGATAGGCTTCGCGCTCTCCCGCGTAACGATCGAGGCAGTCCAGCCCGATGGCCTGGATCGTCAGCAGGTCGGCGCCCGAGCGCGCATTGGCGCGCGCCTGCGCCTCGAGCTGCTCGGCTTTTTGTTGCAGCGCTTGCCAGGCTTCCGCATCGCGGGTCTCGCCCCCACCGCCCACCCCTTGGAGAACGCGCTCCTGCATTTGCCGCGCGCGCTCCTTCAGCTGCTGGAGGTCCCTCGCCGTGGCCCCTGCCCAAACCGTTTGCGTCGCGCCCGCCATGCACTGCTGCTCCTGGGCAACGCTGGTTGCCAGCAGAGAGCGGAGGCGCGCGACATCCGACGCCATGTCTGATTGAGCCCAACCCGAGACGGGAACGGTGAGGAGCAAGACGGAAAGGAGCGGGCGGATCAAGCGGAGCAAGCGGGCGCTGCCTATCGCTGGTAGCAGACGAAGGTGACGTTCACGAGCCGGGAGCGATCACATTGCCCCCACGGCTTCTCCCCGGTCGCATTATCCGCGGTTTGTGATGCCGCGGACGCGCAGCCGCCGACCAGCAGAGAGAGTCCGAGTCCGGCGAGGAGGGCCAGCCGGATCAGCCCCGACGCTCCCAGGCTCAGCTTCATGTCCGCCTCCTTTGACCGCTCGCCCTTCAGTTGGTGCCCGAGGTAGAGGAGCCCGGGCCCGCAGAACCGGTGCATGCGGAACCCGCCAGGGGGTGTGAGAAGCCCCTCCGCCCCGGGCACTGATGAGACAAAGCAAGAGACAAGCCATGGCGAAAGAATCAACAAGTCGGCCACTTCCAAGGGCCCCGCGAGAAGCCGCGCTCCCAAAATTGTCAAGCGGCCTACCGAATCTGATAAGCTCCGCCTCGCCCCGCCGGAGCGGCGGCGCTTTCCCAAGCCGAGAGAGGGATCTCGCGGTGTCCAAGGCCAGCAGGCATTCGAAGGTGACCAGGAAGCCAACGCGGAAGTCCGCCGCGCGCCGCACGGAGGATCAGCCGGCCACACTGATTCGGCCTGAGCGGTTTCGGCCGTTCATCGCGTCGATCTTCCGCGCCCTCGGCGTTCCGTCCGCCGACGCGGACACGGTGGCCGAGATCATCGTCGAGGCGGATCTGCGCGGCGTGGAATCCCACGGCAGCACGCGCGTCGCGGGTTATGCGAGCATGATCAAGCTCGGGCTGCTCAATCCCCGCCCCAAGGTCGAGGTGCTGCGGGAGACTCCATCCACCGCGATGCTCGAAGGCGACAATGCCTTCGGCATGGTCGTGGCCCGGCGCGCCATGGAAATGGCGCTCGACAAGGCCGCGTGGGCGGGCATTGCCTGCGTCACCTCCCGCAATGTCACGCACACGGGCATGGTGGGCTTCTATCCCATGATAGCGGCGCGGCGCGGGTTCATCGGCCTGTCGTGCAATAACGGGCCCACGATCCTGCCGCCCTTCGGCGGCACGACGCCAACGCTCGCCACCAACCCCTTCAGCGCCGCGTTTCCCGCGGGCCGGGAGAATCCCATCGTGCTCGATATGGCCACGAGCGTGGTGGCCGGAGGCAAGCTGCGACTGGCGGCGAAGAAGGGCCTGCCCATCCCCGGCACCTGGGCGCTCGACCGGCGGGGCGTGCCGACCACGGACCCGCGCGAGGCCATCTTCGACGGCTTTCTGCAATGGGCGGGCGGCTACAAGGGGTTCGGTCTGGGGACGGTGGTGGAGGGGCTGAGCGGCGTGCTCTCGGGTGGTCTCTTCGGCCGCGACGTGCCGGCGATGAAGGCCTTCGGGAAGGAGCCGCTGGTGACCAGCGCCTTCTATATGGCCATCAACCCCGAATGCTTCATGCCGCTCGAAGAGTTCAAGGCGCGCGTGGATCGACTCGTGCGCCACATCAAGTCGTCCCGGAAGGCGGCCGGGGTCAAGGAGGTCTACGTCGCGGGCGAGATCGAGTTCCTCAAGAAAGCCCAGCGCCTCGCCGAGGGTATCCCCGTGAGCGCCGTGGTCCTGGACGAGCTCCGCGGGCTCGCCGCCGAGCACGGCCTGCCCTTCGATCTGGGCGGATGAGGCGGCCGGCTACCGGATCGGCTCAGGCCGGCAGGCGCTCGTACATGCCGTGGACGTCGGAGGCATGGAAGCGCGCCACGTGGTGGGTCGGTGGCAGCGGCTCCTCGTAGAAGAACTCCGGCAGCTCGTCGTCCTTCTCCGTAAAGCCGGCCCGCCGATTGAATTCCCGCTCCAGGCGCAGCGTCTCGCGGCCCAGGGCTTCGAAGAACTCCTTGGTCAGGCTCGTGCCGTGAGCCGCGTTGATCGCGGCGGTCAGGAACTCGGTATTGGGATTGGTCACGCTCATGCCGAAGATGCACAGTCCGAGCGAGTCATTGGCGGCCACTCGCGTCTGGTGCAGCAGGCTCTGGCTGAGGAGCGACTCCAGATCCAGCTCCCGCGTCTTGAGGCGAGGCAAATTGCCGGCGGTGTGATCGGCTCCCTGAGCCGTGGCCATCATCGAGATGCCCGTGGCCTCGACGACGCGGGGATCGTAGGCGCTGATGGCCTGCTTCTTGATGACGGGCACGCGGCGGACCTTGTAGTGCTCGCCCACTCGCGCCGTCCCCTGCGCCCAAAGCCGCCCCTTCTCCGTGCCCTCGTGGATCTCGGCGAGGCAGTCGGCCATGAACTTGACATCGCCGAAGGCGCCGAGCCCTGCTTCCATGAGCACCGCCAGCGTGGCGCCCGTCTCGATCGTATCCACGCCCAGGTCATTGGCGACGAAGTTGAGCTGGGCGAGGTCGTCCGGATCGGTGAGGCCGCAATTGGTTCCGAGCAGGCCGAGCGTCTCGTACTCCACCGGCGAGACCACCTCCTTGCCGCTGGCATCGTGGTAGACGTTGCTGCACTGGATCACGCAGCCGGGCATGCAGGCATGGGTTTGCTCGCCGCCCCGGGACGTGTTGAGCTGGCCGATATAGTCGCCGCCCATCTTGAACTGCTCGCCCGCTGAGAGGTTGGCGAGCTGCCCCGCGCTGAAATTGCGGACCGGCAGCCCGCCCAGCTGATTCTGCACGTCGGCCATCCCCATCGTCCCGACCTTGGCGTAGAAGTTCGTCACGATGCCGTCGGCCTGCAGCATCTTGGCGTAGTCCTTGATGCTGGCATTGACCTTCTTGGGCTCGTGGAAGGGCGGGATCTTGTCGAGGTCCACCACGATGGCCTTGACCTTCTTGCTCCCCATCACGGCGCCGACGCCGCCGCGCGCGGCCAGCCGGCTCGGCCGGCCGTCCTTGTCGCTGAGGGCGATGCCCGCGATGAGGCCCTGATACTCGCCCACGGGCCCGCAGAGGGCGATGGTGACCTTCTTGCCGTAGCGCGCATGCAACAGATCGTTCGCTTCGAAATTGCCCTTGCCGAGGTAGGGCGCGGCGGGGGCGAACTCGACCCGGCCATCCTTCGTGAAATGGATGACCACCCAATCCGGAGAGGTCCCCAACAGCGTGAAGCCGGCAATCTTCTGCTGGCCCAGCCCGTAGCTGAAGGTACCGCCGCCGTTGGCCTCCTTGATTCCGCCGGTGAGCGGGCTCTTGCAGCCCACGCTGGTCCGGTTGGCATTGGAAAAACTCGTGCCGGCGAAGGGGCCCGCCGAGAAGATCAGCGGGTTCTGCGGCGACAGAGGATCGGCCGCGGCCGCGCCCAGCTCCAGCAGCGTCTTGGCGATGAGATAGCGGCCGGCCTTGACGACGGCCTCGCCGTCCAGCTCCCGCTTGGTGATCGTTCGGTCGTTCAGGCGGATGTCATAGTACGCGCGCATCGAATGCTCCTCGTCTGGGTGTCAGGTGCTTCGTCCGTACCTCTGGGACTCACCGCGTAGTGTATCAAGAGAGGCCCGAACGTAAAGGCCGACCGGCTACTGATTGAGCCGGCGCCGGAGGAAGCCCAGCAGGCCCTGGGGCATGAAGATCACCATGGCGGTGAAGATCAGCCCCACGGGGATGAGGTAGTATTCGGTGAAGAAGCGTGAGAAGCCCTCGCGCAGCAAGAGGAAGAAGGCCGCGCCCGCCACCGGACCCACGAGCGTCCCCATGCCGCCCATCACGTTGAAGATCACGACCTCGCCGGAGATCAGGAAAAACACGAAGTCCGGGGCGGCGAACTTGTTCTGAAGCGCGTAGAGCGCGCCCGCCAGGCCGGCAAAAAGCCCCGAGAGCATCACCGCAACCATCTTGTAGCGCTCCACGGGGTAGCCGATGGCGCGCGTGCGCGGCTCGTTCTCGCGGATGGCCTGCAGCACCATGCCATAGGGCGACTGCGTGACCCGGCGCAGGAGCAGGTAGGAGAGCGTCACGACGGCCAGCACGAACCAGTGCAGTGTATAGGAGGTGAACGGCAACGAGACGATGCCGGGCAGGGCCAGCTCGGGGCGCCGGAAGGTCAGCCCGTTCTCGCCGCCCGTGACTGCCGTCCAGGTGAAGATGATGACGTAGAAGATCTGGGAGAAGACCAGGGTCGTGATCGCGAAATAGATGTCGCGCAGCCGCGTGGAGAAATACGCGACGAAGAGGGCGACGCCGGCCGCCCCCGCGAGGCCGTACAGGATGGCGAGCCAGAGATTGGGCGGCTTCACGGTGAGCAGCGCCGCGGCGGCTCCGTACATGCCGAGGCCGAAGAAAGCCGAGTGGCCGAAGGACACCATGCCCGTATAGCCGATGAGGATGTCGGAGGACATCGCGAGCAGGCCCCAGATCAGGATCTCGGTGGCGAAGCGCTGCCAGAACTCCGGCAGCACGAGCGGCGCGGCGGCGAGCAACGCCAGGATCACGGCAAAGCCCGTCCAGTAGCCCGCGGCCGAGCGGGACGTCATTTGGGCGTCGGCACGAAGAGGCCCGTGGGCCGGAAGAGGAGCGTGAGGATCAGGACGACGAAGGAGACGATCACCGCCTGGGCCGGGCTCACCCAGAGCGAGGCATAGGCCTCGAGCAGGCTGATGAAGATCGAGGCCAGAACGGAGCCGCCCAGATTGCCCATGCCTCCCACCACGACCACGATGAAGGCCTTGAGCACCCAGTCGAGCCCCATGGCGTGATTGACGCCGACCAGCGGGCCGAAGAGCACCCCGCTCGCCGCGGCCATGCCGGCGCCGATGGCGAAGACGATGGTGTGGATGCGGGGCACCGGGATGCCCATGGCCGAGGCCATGATCCGGTCCTGGGTGGTCGCGCGGATCCAGACGCCGTATTTTCCGTACTTCATGAAGAGCCACAGCCCGCCGATGATCACCCCCGACAGCAGCGCGATGGCGATGCGGTACCAGGGGTAATCGAGATAGAAGAGCCTGAAGTGACCGGTGAAGGGCTCCTGGATCTTCCGGGCGACGGGCCCGAACTGCCAGAGCGCGTAGTTTTGCAGCACCAGCGAGATGCCGAAGGTGGCCAGAATCGTCGTCAGCGGATCGCGCCCGAGCAGAGGCCGCAGCGTGGTGATCTGGATGGCGGCGCCCAGCAGCGCGACGGTGACCGAGGAGACCAGGAGCGCGATCCAGAAGCTGTGGGTATTGGCCAGCGTGATCACGCCCACGTAGGCGCCCAGCATGAACAGCTCGCCGTGGGCGAAGTTCACCACGTCCATGATCCCGAAAATCAAGGTGAGGCCCGAGGCCACGAGCGCCAGGATCATGCCGGTCACGATCCCGTTGACCGTCTGGATGAGGATCTGGTCCCAGAGGAGCTCCACGGCTCAGATTCCCAGGTACTGGTGGATCACCGCGTGGTTGTGCTGTAGCTCGGCCGCCGGGCCGTGGTGGCGGACGACGCCCTTTTCCATGATGTAGACGCGCTGGCTCGCCTCGAGCGTGAGCGGGACATTCTGCTCCACCAGCAGGATGGCGACGCCGTCCCGATGCAGCACGTCGATGATCTCGCGGATCGCGGAGACCATCCGGGGCATGAGGCCTTCCGTCGGCTCGTCGAGCAGGATGATCTTGGGCTCGAGCATCATGGCGCGCGCGATGGCCAGCATCTGCTGCTCGCCGCCCGAGAGCGTGCCGCCCGCCTGGCCCCGTCGCTCGGCCAGCACCGGGAAGTGGGCATATACCTTGTCGAGCAGCGCCTGCCTGCGCGCCTCGGTCATGCCGCGACGGTCGAGGCCGGTGCGCAGGTTCTCCATGACAGTGAGCAGGCGGAAGATCCGGCGGTCTTCGGGCACATAGGCGATGCCCAGATGAGCGAGGCGGTGGGCGGGCAGGCCGGCGATCTCCCGGCCGTCGAAGCGCATGCGGCCCTGCGCCGGCCGCACGAGGCCCATGATGGTCTTGAGCGTCGTGCTCTTGCCCACGCCGTTGCGCCCGAGCAATCCCACGACCTCGCCGGCGCCCACCTCGAGGGAGACGCCGTGCAGGATATGGGACTTTCCGTAATACGTGTGGACGTCTTCGAGGGTCAGGATCATGTCTTGAGATAGACTTCCTGCACCCGCGGGTTGGCCTGGATTTCGGCGGGCGGGCCTTCGGCGATCACCTCCCCGTAGTGCAGCACGGTGATGGTGCGCGCCAGCCCCATGACCACCTCCATATCGTGCTCCACGATGAGAATCGTGAGCTCGCGGGCGATCCGGCGAATCAGCTCTACCGTCGCGTGGGTCTCAGCCACACTCATGCCCGCCGTGGGCTCATCCAGGCAGAGCAGGCGGGGCTCCGTGGCCAGCGCGATGCCAATCTCGAGATTGCGCTGCTCGCCGTGGGACAGGTTGGCGGCCAGCTCGTCCTCCTTCCCGCGCAGCCCGACTGCCTCCAGCACCGCCTCCGCCCGGTCCAGGATGTCGCCGTAGGCCCGATAGTGGCTGAGCAGGCTCCACGAATGGCGCCGTGACTGGGCGGCGATACGCACGTTTTCGAGCGTAGTGGCGTTCGGCAGGATATTCACCCCGGTGATGCAGTTGAAGAGCGTGCTCTTGCCCGCGCCATTGGGGCCGATCACGGCGCGGATCTCGCCCGCCGCGACGGCCAGGTTGACCTTGTTCAGCGCGGTGAGACCGCCGAAGCGGATCGTCAACGCCTCGAGACTGAGGATGGGAGCGGCGCCGCCCCTCACCCCGGCCCTCTCCCCGGAGGGGAGAGGGTGTTTGGGACCCTCTCCCCCTTGGGAGGAGAGGAGAGGGTGTTTGGGACCCTCTCCCCCTTGGGGGGAGAGGGCAGGGTGAGGGGGCTGTTGCGAGCGGTCAGGGTGTTTGGGACCCTCTCCCCCTTGGGGGGAGAGGGCAGGGTGAGGGGGCTGTTGCGAGCGGTCAGTCGCCACTAGGCAAAGGTACAGGCCGGCGGGAACATCGTTTTCTCTTTCGGCACCACTTCGAGGATGTGGTGCTTGCCGCCTTTGATATCGAAGATGAACTCGCGGAGGAAGGCCTGGTGGTCGGCCTTGCGGAGCGTCTTGTCGCCCTGGAAGAAGTCGTCGCTCTCCTTCATCTCGAGGCCTTCCAGCGCCTCGATGAGCTTCATCGTGTCCTGGCGGCCACGGAAGCCCGATTTCTGCATCCCCACCTTGAGGGCGTTCATGGCCTCGAAATTGGCCTGCACGTAGCGGTCGGGCAGGGGGCCCGAGGGATCGATCTGCTTGAGCCGCGCCACGGCGTCGTCGAAGAACTTCTTGTGGTGGGCCGTGTTGAGCGGCGCGTCCAGCACCGGCACGTAGCGATTGATGCCGACGAAGCCTTCGATCTTGCTGCCGAGGGCCGGCAGGTTGGTCGCCTCGGCGATGGCCCCGTCGCCCGCCCACCTGTATTTCTTGGTCATGCCCAGGTCGAAGGCCTGGTTGCCGATGGTCACGCCATCCTTGCCGAAGAAGATTCCGAAGAAGCCGTCGAAGCTGCCCGTGATCTTGGACAGGAACGGGGTCATGTCGGCCGTGCCCAGCGGGATGCCGGTGGTGCCCACGATCTCGCCGCCGGCCTTCTTGATTTGCTCGGCATAGGCATCGCGGGTGGACTGCCCCCAGGCATAGTCGGCGAACGCGATGTGCCACTTCTTGCCCAGCTTGCCCACCAGATAAGGCGCGAAGGCCACGGCCTGGGCCGGAGCGTAGTCGAAGGGTCGGAAGGTGTAACGGCTGCAGTTTTTGGTCGTCATCGTGGTGTCGAGACAGACGCCGACCATGTTGACGATCTTGTGCTCCTCCCAGACCGGCATGCAGGCCAGGCAGACATTGGAGAGGAAGCCGCCCTCGTGGGCGTCGATCTTGTCCTCGACGGCCAGCTTCTCGGCCTTGCGCCGGCCGACGTCGGGCTTGGACTCGTAATCGGCGACCACCAGCTCGATCATGCGGCCGTTGATGCCGCCGGCTTTGTTGATCCGATCCACGGCCATCTGGGTTCCGACCAGGGCCGTCTTGCCGCCGGCGGCTGCCGCGCCGCTGAGCGGCTGGAGCGTACCGATCTTGAGGGTCTTGGCCTGCCCGAACGCGCCCCGCCACGGCGCCGGCACCAGCATGCCGGCGCCCAGCGCGCCGGCGGTGGCCGCGCCGAGGCCGAGTAACCGGCGGCGGGTCAGTTTGCCGCTGTACCAGAAGCTCTCATCCTTCGCCCACGGCTCGTCTTTCCAGTCCTCAGCCATGTCGGTCCCTCCTTGGGTTGCCCCCTCACCTTTATCCTCTCCCCCACTGGGGGAGAGGGGAGTGAGGCGGTTAGGGCTTCTGCCGCGCGACGGCTTCGAGCGATTCCTCGAAGACCTGTATCGTTCGCCGAACTTCCTCCTCCCCATGCGCCAGCGACACGTAGAACTTCGCCGCGGCCTTGACCACTCCGCGCCGGAGCATCGCCTGGGTGAAGGCGGCGTGCAGCCCGCGGTCGGCCGTGAGCGTGGCGCGGTAGTCGGTGATGGGCCGGTCGGTGAAATAGATCTCGAACACAGGCGCCTCGCCGGCCACTTGGGCCGTGAGGCCCGCCTTTCGGGCGGCCTCGGCCAGTCCTGTCTTGAGCCGCGCCCCCGTCGCGAACAGCCGCTCGTACTGGCCCGGCTTCCTCAGCTCGGTGAGCGTCGCGAGCCCCGCGGCGGCCGCGATCGGATTGCCGTTGAGAGTGCCGGCCTGGAGGACCATCTCACCCGTGCCCTCCAGCTCCTGGGAGAGGTGGCGCATGATGTCGCGTCGGCCTACCACGGCGGCCAGCGGAAAACCGCCGCCGATGATCTTGCCGAGCGCCGCCAGATCGGGCACGACACCGTAATACTCCTGGGCGCCGCCCCAGGCGAAGCGGAAGCCGGTGACGACCTCGTCGAAGACCAGCGGGATGCCGTGTCGCGCGGTGACCTGCCTCACGCCGCTGAGGAATGCCGGGTCCGGGACGATGAGGCGCTGGAAGGGCTCCATGATCACCGCGGCCAGATCCTCGTGATGCGCCTCGATGATGGCCTCCGTCTCGGCCAAATCGTTGAACGGCGCGATCAGCACCTCTTCCTGGATGGCCTGGGGGATGCCCGCCGAGTCCGGCGTGGGCGCCGGCCAGGCCTTGGGGGAGCGGGGGCCAACGCTCATGAGGGAATAGTCGTGAGTGCCGTGGAAGCCGCCCTCGAATTTCAGGATCTTGTCTCGCTTGCGGAAGGCGCGCGCCAGCCTCAGCGCGAAGAACGTCGCCTCACTCCCCGAAGAGCAGAAGCGCACCTGCTCGGCACAGGGCACCGCCTGGCAGAGCAGCTCCGCGAGCGCCAGCGTGGGCTCGGAGAGCTGGAAATAGGTCGTGCCCTTGCTGAGCTGAGCCTCGACCGCGGCCAGGACGGCAGGATGAGCATGTCCCAGCACCAGCGGACCCGAGCCCAGGATGTAATCGATATACTCGCGGCCCGAATAGTCGTAGAGTCGCGGGCCCTTGGCCTCCCTGACGATGAAGGCGAGCTCCTGCGGGGCATAGTAGCCGCCGAGCGCGCCGCCGGGGAGCAGGCGCATGGCCTTCTGGAGCAGCGCGTCTTCTTCGGGGCTGCGGCCGGCTGGGGTTGCCATAGACCTCGCTGGCGGTCGGAAAGGTTGGTCGCCTTTATACCGCAAGCCGGTGGCGCACCGCAACTGCTGAGGCGCTGGATAAATCGGGGAACGACGTCCGGCCTGGAACCGGAATCGCCCGCGGGATCGGGCCTAGCCCTTCGGTCGGAGCTGGGCGACCAGCTGGAGCACGGTGTGCTCCCGGACCGGCTTGGTCAGATAGTGATCGAATCCGGCCTCCTTCGCCCGACGGCGGGCGGCCTCCTGGCCGTAGCCGGTGACGGCGACCAGGAGCACCTTCTCCAGCCCTGGGAGCTGGCGGAGCCGGCGGGCTGTTTCGTATCCGTCCATGCCGGGCATGCCGATGTCGAGGAAGATGACCCGCGGCGCGAAAGCGGTCGCGCTGTCGAGCGTGGTCGGTCCGTCGTGGCTGACCTGCACCTCGTGTCCGGCCAGGCTCAAGACCATCGCCAGGGTCTTGGCCGCATCCACATTGTCGTCGGCAACGAGGACGCGCTGGGCGCCAGCCTTGGCCTGGGCAGCTTCCGTCGGCGGTGCCTCCTGGGAGACGCGAACCGCGCCGTCCGACATGATCGGCAGCCGCAAGACGAACTCGCTGCCCTGGCCGAGACCCGGGCTCGACGCCTCGACGCTGCCACCATGAGCCTCGATGAGGCGCCGGACCACGGTGAGGCCGATTCCCAATCCCCCCTGGCTGCGGGCCAGAGAGCGGTCCGCCTGCATGAAGAGGTCGAACACGCGCGGCACCAGCTCCGCGCTCATTCCGGTGCCGTCGTCCCTCACCCGGATGGTAACCTCGCCGGGCCCGCCATCCTTCCCCGGCACGCGCTCCGCGGTCAGCCAGATATGGCCGCCTTGGCGCGTGAACTTCGAGGCATTGTTGAGCAGGTTGCCCAGGGCCTGCTCCAGCCTCACCGCGTCGCCCTCCACAAAGACGTCGTCCGGCGGCAGTGAGATCGAGAGCTCCTGGCCGCGCCCCTCGATCTGATGCTCGTTCAGCTCGACGGCATGAGCGACCAGCGCGGCCACCTTCACCGGCCGGAGGCGAAGCTGGACTCTGCCGCGTGTCAGCTCGCTGACATCGAGGAGATCGTCGATGATCCGCACCATGTTCTGGATCTGGCGGCTCATGATGCCCTGCGCCCGCGCGACCATGTCCGCGGTCGCGGCCGGCTCCTTCAGGATCTGCAGGGCATTGCTGAGCGGGGCCAGGGGATTGCGCAGCTCGTGCGCCAGCATGGCCAGGAACTCGTTCTTGTTGCGATCGGCCGCGGCCAGCTTCTCGGCGCGGTCGCGCAGGGTCTGCTCCATTTCCTTGCGCTCCGTGATGACGTGGTCGGTCTCGAGCACCAGGCGTCGTGGATCCGAGCCCGGCTCCAGCACCATTCGGCTGTCCACGACGATTTGCCGGCCGTCACGCCCCGTGTGGCTGAGCTCCCCCATCCAGTGGCCGCGCTTGAGCATGGCGTCCTTGAAGACGCTCGCGGGAGGGGAAGTCGCCAGCAGCTCGTCGACGTTTCGGCCCAGTGCGTTCTCCCGCGTGTAGCCGTAGACTTCCTCCGCCCCCCGGTTCCAGTAGACGATGCCCCCATCGATCTCCCACACGAAGATCGCCTCGTCCACCTGGTCCAATAGCTCGGCCTGACGGCGCAGCGTTTGCTCGCTGCGCTTGACACTGTCCACATCGACGAGCAGCAGCACCGCGCCGTCGATCCGGCTCTCCAGGGTCCGGTAGGGGCGGATGCGCAGGAGATACCAGCGGCCTTGCTTGTCCCGTACCTCGCGCTCCTTGACGCTCGCCGTCTCGACGACGTCGGCCAGCATCTGCTCGAGATCGGGGATGTCCACGGTAAGCTTGATGTCGGTGATCGGCCGGCCGACGTCGGCCGGGATCAGCTTGAAGAGCTTCTCGGCCATGGGCGTGAACCGGCGGATGCGCAGGTCCGAGCCGAGCATCACGATGGGCAGCTGCACGCTGGCGAGCAGGTTGACGAAGTCGTTGATGCTCTGGTTGAGCTCCAGGTTGCGGTTGTGCAGCTCCTCGTTAACCGTGGCCAGCTCTTCGTTGCTCGACTGGATCTCTTCCTTCGAGGTCTCCAGCTCCTCGTTGGTGCTCTGCAGCTCCTCGTTGGCCGACTGCACCTCTTCGTTGGAGGACTGCAGCTCCTCGTTGGCGGCCTCCTGCTGCTCGATCACCGACTGCAGGTACTCGCGGGTCGCCGCCAGCTCCTGCGTCAGGCGCGCGATCTCGTGCTCGGACGATTCCCGCTCCCGCCGGCCGGCGACCTTGGCCTTCGCCATTTTCAGCCGCGCCTGCTTGCCGCGGGGCTGGGGACCCAGCGCCGCTTCCTCGAAGAGAACGAGGAAGTGCTCTTCTGGTCCGCCGTTCCTCTTGACCGGGATCACCTGCACGTTCACGCTCCGATATCCGCCATTGGATTTGATGCGCAGGCCTTCCTCCCGGGCGGGCGCCTCGCTGCGCCGGGCCTTGTGCACCGCGCCGCGCACGCCCACCAGCAGGCCTTCCCGGAGCATCTTCAGCAGGTTGAGACTCGCCTTGCCGGGCGAGGGCGCGAGATAGCGCCCCGTGTCCCCGCGGAATTGCACGATCTCCAGCTCGGCATTGACCAGGACGCTGGCCGGGGCGTATCTCGCCAGCAGAAGGCGATCAGCTTCTCGCTGCACATCCGTGCCAGGCCCGCCGACTTCGCGCCCCGGCTGGCCCGCGGCCCGGGGCTCCGCTCGGAGTGGAGTCGGGAGCAGGTCCACGGTCACGCGCTTCGCCCCGAGCTTCTTCACATAGATCTTTTGCTTGGCGTCCTCCATCTCGAAGAGATCGCGGTAGGCCCCGATGGTCTCCGAGCCGCCCAGCCAGAGGAAGCCCTTCGGCTGCAGCGCATAGTGCAGGATCGACAGGACCCGCTGCTGGAGCGAGGGCTCGAGGTATATGAGCATGTTGCGGCAGCTGATGAGGTCGATCCGCGAGAAGGGCGGCTCGCTCAGCACATTGTGCCGCGCGAACACGCACGTGTCACGGATCGACTTGGTGATCCGGTAGTTGCCATCCATCTCGACGAAGAAGCGCCGCAGCCGCTCGGGCGAGACCTCCTGCGTGACGGTCTTCGAGTAGATCCCCGCGCGGGCCTTCTCGATCCCCACCCCGTTCAGGTCGGTGGCGAAGAGCTGCAGGGGGATCTGCCGCCCCGACGCCTCCGCGAACTCGGCGAAGGCGATGGCGATGGAATACGCCTCTTCACCCGTGGAGCACCCCAGCACCCAGATGCGCATGGCCTCGTGGCGGGACCGCTCCTGGGTCAGCCGGGGGAAGACCTTGCCCTTGAGCATCTCGAAGGCTTCCGGATTGCGGAAGAAGCTGGTGACGCTGATCAGGACGTCCTGGTACAGGGCTTCGACCTCGGCGGGATTGCTCTGGAGGAAGCGCACGTAGTCGCCCAGGCCTTCCATCTTGTGCAGCACCACGCGCCGGGTGACGCGGCGGTAGAGCGTATTGCGCTTGTAATTGCTGAAGTCCACTCCGGTGGCGAAGCGGAGCTGGTCAAGAACCTCGTTCAGCTTCGGCTCGCGCGCTCCCTCGACCGCGGCCTCTGCGCCGGGGGCCACATAAGGGTGCCGGCTGATGCGCACAATCTCCCGCGCGATCTCGTCCGGCGGCAGGACGAAATCGACACAGCCGGCGGCGCTCGCGCTGCGCGGCATGCTCTTGTGCTGAGCGGTGTCGTCTTGGGCGAAGGTGATGCCGCCTTCCGCCTTGATCGCCTCGAGTCCCAGGGTGCCGTCGGTCGCGCTGCCGGAGAGAATGACGCCGATGGCCTTGTGGCCCCGATCCTCGGCCAGGGAGTGCAGGAAGTGGTCGACGACCCGGTGCTGCCCGGGTGTCTCTTCACGCGGCGAGAGCCGCAGGGTGCCTTGCGAGATGGCCATGTTCATCCCTGGCGGGATGACGTAGACATGGTTCGGCTCCACCGCCATCTGATCCGTGACTTCGGAGACCGGCATGCTGGTCGCGCGCGACAGGATCTCAGTGAGCATGCTGGCGTGGGTAGGGTCGAGGTGCTGCACCAGGACGAACGCCATGCCGGTATCGGCCGGCAGGGCCTGGAGCACCTGTTTGACGGCTTCGATCCCGCCCGCCGAGGCGCCGATGCCGACGACCGGGAAGCGCGGGATGTCTTGACGCGGCGTTTCTTCTTCGACCACGGGATCGACGGCGGGACGAGTCGAGTCCGGCTTTTCTGGAGGAGCCGGCTGGGGTGGCTTCGACTGCTTGTGAGCCATGAAGGTTTCCCCTCTCCTTCAACAGCTGAGCGAGATGGAGACGAATCGTCCCACGATCGCCCGGAGAGCGCAACTTCGCGACCCGGAGCCGACGGCGGGGTCCCGCCCGGCCCGACCTATTTGGGCAGAATGTCGGCGCCCGCCTTGGCCACCTGGCCGTCCTGAGGCGCCGTGCCTCCGCTCACTCCGATGGCGCCGATGACCTTGCCCCCCGCTGTGAGCGGAATGCCGCCTTCGCTCGGGATCGTTCCCGGCAGCCCCAGGACCGCCTGGCGGCCACCCGCCAGCGAGTCCTCCCATACCTTGGTCGGACGCTTGAACGCCGCCGCGCTCCGCGCCTTCTCGATGGCGATGCGGACGCTTCCGGTCTGGGTCTCGTCGAGGCGCTGGAGGTAGATCAGGTGGCCGCCGTCGTCCACGATGGCGATGACCTGGTTCCAGTTGTTCTTCTTGGCCTCGGCCTCGGCGGCCGCCGCGATCCGCTTGGCGGCCTCGAGGGTCAGCGCTTTTTTGTCCACGATTTGAGCCGAGGCCAGCATCGGGGCGGCGAGCAGGGCGACGATCGCCAGAGCCAAAACGATTCTGCGGGCTATGTGCATGATGGCTCCTCCGGATGTGGGCGGTTCGTTAGGTCAGGAGTCCGGCGGCACGGAGCGCCAGCCGGATGCGATGGCGCTCGTCTTCGGTGACCGGCGTGAGCGGCGGCCGCACGTGGGCCGCCGGGATGCGTCCGAGCAGGACCAGCGCTTCCTTCATCCGATTGTGCATGTCCACGAAGGGCGGCGCGTAGAACACATTGACCAGCGGGGTCAGGCGCTCGTTGATCTGCTGCGCCGTCGCGAGATCTCTCGACTGCACGGCGGCGAAGAGCGCGGCCTGGAGATCCGCGGCCACGCTCCCCATGCCCGAGATGCAGCCGTCGGCGCCCAGCAGGAAGCTGGCCATCAGCGACAGCGTGAACGAGGACAGCATCGCCACCGGCCGGCCGCTGTCCCGCAGCGCGCGGAGATTCCGCTCGTACGCCACGATGTCATTGGACCAGTCCTTCACGGCCGCCACCGCGGGGAGCTTGCAGAGCTCGGCGAGCGTCTCCGGGCTATAGCCGATTCCTGACGCGGGCGGGTATTCGAAGACGACGAGCGGGAGATCCACCCGATCCGCCAGGACCTGGAAGTGGCGCAGCGCCATCTCCGGCTTGACCTGGGCGCCCCACATGAAGATCGTCGGCGGGAACACCAGGAGCCCGGCGGCGCCCAGCGCCTTGGCATCGCGCGCGAGCTCGACGGCCTCGAGCGTGCCGTCGGAATAGACGCCCGCGACCACAGGGACCTTTCCCGCCACTTCGTCCAGCGCGATGCCGAGCGCCCGCTTCCGCTCCTCGCGCGTGAGCGAGGAGACCTCGGCGGCATGGCCATTGGCCACGATGCCCGTCACGCCCTTGGCATCCGCCAGCCAGCGAAGGTGCTTGCGGTAGGCGGGCTCGTCGATGGCGAGGTCGGCGGTGAAGGGAAGGAGGTTCGCCGGCATGCAGCCCTGGAAGCGATAGCCGTTCTTCATACAGCCGAGGCTACCACGCGGCCAGCTCGTCCGCGATCTCCTTGGCGGAGACCACGCGGGCATAGGCGCGGCGGATGATGTCAAGGGTGGCGCGCTGGATCTCGGGCCAGAGCGTGGCCACGCCATCCTCGACCACGGCGATGCGGTACTCGCGATTGAAGCCGCCGATCACCGTGGCCAGAACGCAGATGTCGGTCATGGTCCCGGTGATCACGAGCGTCGTCACGCCGCGGGCGCGAAGGGCGCCGTCGAGCACGGTGCCGTTGAAGCCGTCGTAGTACGGCTTGCTCACCACCAGCTCGTCGGCGCGGGGCTCGAGCTCGGGGATCACGCGCACATTGTCCTCACCGGCGAGGCAGGACGAGGATGGCAGTCCGAAGCCGCGCGGGGCGCCGGGCGGCGCGGGCCTGTGCTCGGGATGCAGCTCGCCCACCAGCAGCGGCGCGGCCGGCGAGTAGGTGAATTGGGTGAAGGCCACCGGCAGGGCCTTCTCGCGGAAGATGGTGAGCAGCTCCTGGATCCGGCCGACGATCTCGCGCGCGGGCGGGACTTCCATGGCCTGGCCGGGCTCGAGGAACGCCCGCTGCATGTCGACCACGAGGAGGGCGGTGCGCCCGCGCTCGAGGGGAAGCGCCCGCCTGAAGCTCTCCTGCCTGTCCATGGCTGAAGGCTGCGGGGCGCGAAGTTGAGCGCCCGCCGCCCCTACCAGGGCGAGACGGAGAAGGCGTTGGGGATGTGGCGGATGGCCTTCACGGCGCCGTCGTCATTGATGATGACGGAGACGACGTCGAAGCGGCACGGGATCTGCCGCAGGCGCTTGGCCTTGAGATAGCCGTGCGCCAGCTTGCCGAGCCGGTTCTGCTTCCGCGTATTGACCGCCACCTGCGGCGGCGGCGGGGGCGCGTCGGCCTGGACCGGCACGTCCTTGCGCGTCTTGACCTCGACGAAGACGAGGGTCTTGCCCTCCTTCGCGACGAGGTCGATTTCGCCGGCGCGGGTACGCACGTTCTTCTCCAGAATCGCGTATCCGCTCCGGCTCAGGAAGCGGGCAGCTTCTTCTTCTCCCTTGATGCCCAGAGGTCGACGGGTGTCTGTAGGCACGCTCTCTACTCCTTCACCAGCACGAGATCGAAGGTGATCGCGCTCTGCCCGGCCTTCGGGTAGAGCTGGGTCGTCAGCGGGCGGTAGCCCGGGACGGAGGCCTTGAAGTGGATATGGGACGGCCGCCCGGCGTACGGGGGCGGGAAGTCGGTCTCGAGGCGATAGGCGCCGCCCTCCGCCGTCATGAGCATGCCCCGGTGGGCATCGTCGTATTCACCCTTGGGATTGGCCTGCCACCATTCCACCCGCGCGCCCTTGATGCCCTCGCAGGTCGTGGCCGACCGCACGGCGCCGTTGACGATCAAACCCTTTCCAGTGGCCTCGCGGGCGGGCGCGCCGGGCTTGTAGAAGGGGCCTTCCATGTCCCGCGGCGTGGCCGCGCACTTGGGCTGTGCCCCGGCTGCGGGGCCAGCCCCGAGCGCGACCGCCACCAGGAGACCGATCGTCAGCGTTGTCCTCATGTTTCCTCGATCACCACATCGCTCCACACGAAGAGCTCGGTTTGGACCAGAACTCCCGCGAAGCTCCGCCGGTGCAGCGGGCAGGGCCCGTGCTTCAGCAGCGCGTCGCGATGCTCCAGCGTCGCGTAGCCCTTGTGCCGGCCGAAGCCGTACTCGGGATACTCGAGGTCGGCCGCCGCCATCAGCCGGTCCCGCGTCACCTTGGCGACGATGGAGGCGGCAGCCACGGAGGCCGACCGCCGGTCTCCCTCCACCAGATTCCTCTGCGGGCACTCGAGGCCCGCGAGCGCCACGTAATCCGTCAGCACCAGCTCGGGGATCGTCGGCAGTGACCCGAGCGCCGTCCGCATCGCCACCCGCGTCGCCTCCAGGATATTGATCCTGTCGATCGTCTCGTGGTCCACCATCCCCACACCCACCGCCAGCGCGCGGCTCTGGATCACGTCGAAGAGCCGGGCGCGCTCTTCGGGGATGAGACGCTTCGAATCGTCCACCCCCTTGATCCGGACGCCGGGCGGCAGGATCACCGCCGCCGCCACCACCGGCCCCGCCAGCGGGCCGCGGCCGGCCTCGTCCACGCCGGCCACGCGGGTGAGCCCGCGCCGCCACGCGGCCAGCTCGAAGCGATAGGGCGCTCCGGCGCCCACGTCGCCGCTAGCCCTGAGGCTCCTCGCCCGAGGTTGGCACCTGGGCCACGCGCTTTTCTTTTAAACGCGCCGCCTTGCCGACCAGCTCCCGCAGGTAGTAGAGCTTCGACCGTCGCACCGTCGAGCGCTTGGTCACCTGGATCTTGTCGATCCGCGGCGAGTGCAGCGGAAAGGTACGCTCCACTCCCACGCCATAGGAGATGCGACGCACCGTGAACGAGGCGCCGGTGCCCGCGCCCCGCTTGCGGATCACCACGCCCTCGAAGCCCTGCAGCCGCTCCTTCTCGCCCTCGATGACCTTGACCCAGACCTTGACCGTGTCCCCGGCCCGGAATCCGCCGCGATCCTTCTTGAGGTCTCCCGCTTCGACGATGCGAATCGCTTCCATCTCTCGGCTCCTTGCTCGATGAGGTTACTCAAGAAAGTCTTCGGGCACGCGCCCCTGGCTGAATCCGTCCGCCCACTTCTGCTCTTCCGGCGAGAGATCCGCCGTCTCGATCAGGTCCGGCCGCCGCTGCCATGTCCGCCACACCGCCATCAGCCGGCGCCAGCGGGCGATCTTGCGGTGATCGCCCGAGCGCAGCACCTCGGGCACCGCCCAGTCGCGGAAGGCCTCCGGCCGCGTGTACTGCGGGTGCTCGAGCAGCCCGCGCGAGAACGAATCCTGTTCGGGAGCATCCGCGTCTCCCAGCGCGCCGGGCAGCAGCCGCGTTACCGCATCGGCCACGACCAGGGCGGCCAGCTCGCCGCCCGTGAGCACGTAGTCGCCGATGGACAGCTCTTCGTCCGCCAGATGCTCGCGGACACGCTCGTCCACGCCCTCGTAGCGGCCACAGACCAGCACGAGATGCGCGCGTCTGGCCAGCTCGCGCGCCACCTGCTGGGTGAAGCGCCGGCCGGCCGGGTCCAGCAGCACCACATGGCCTCCCACACCTCGCAGGTCGTCAATGGCCGCCGCCAATGGCTCGGGCTTGAGGATCATCCCGCCGCCACCCCCGAAGGGCGGCTCGTCGGTGACCTGGTGCTTGCCCTCGGCCCAGTCGCGGAGGTTGTGGACGCGGATGTCCACGATGCCGCGGGCCTGCGCCCGGCCGAGGATCGACTCCTCGAGCGGGCCCTCCATCATGCCCGGAAACAGGGTGAGGAGATCGATCCTCACAGCTCGAGCAGCCCTTCCGGCGGATCGATCACGATTCGGCGCTCCGCCACATTGACCTCCACCACGATCTCCGGCACCGCGGGGATGAGATGCTCCCGCTCCCCATCGTCCACCACCCAGAGCTCCTGGGCCCCGCCGCTCTCCACTCGGGCGAAGCGGCCCACGCTCCGGCCGTCCCGCGTCTCGACCGCGGCGCCTTCCATCTGCCAGGGATAAAACCGCCCCGGCTGGGCCGGCAGCGCCTGCTCCCGCTCCACCGCCAGCAGCCGCCCCGCGAAGGGGCGCGCCGCCTCGGGCGAGTCCACGCCCTCCAGCCTCACCAGCACCGTCTCGCCCTCGAAGCGACAGGAGGCGACGCGGCAGGGCTCGCGCCAGCCGCTGTCCGGCTCCCAGAGGAAGCACTCCGCCAGCCGCTTGAAGCGCTCGCGCGGCCGATCGGTCATGGGCCGCACCTTCATCTCACCCCTCAGCCCGTACGGCCGGAGAATTTCTCCGATCGTGACGAGTGGAACAGCAGCCACAGTTAACTCTGATCCGAAGACACCTGGCACACGAAGGGCTGAGTATCCCTCTCCCCCACTGGGGGAGAGGGCAGGGTGAGGGGGACAGACATTCGCCCCACCCTCACCCCAACCCTCTCCCTCCACCGGAGGGAGAGGGAGCAGAAGAATTGTGCCTTCTCGGCGGCAAACCTCCGTCCAGGTATTTTCCGATCAAGGTTAACTCAGCCACCGTCTAGGCCTTAGCCGCCGCTCCGGCGCGGGCCATGAGGTTCTTGACCGTGTTCGAGGGCTGCGCGCCCTTCTTGATCCAGGCCTGCGCCTTGTCGAGCTCGATCTTGATCACGGGCGGCCGGCTCAGCGGATTGTAGTGCCCGATGATCTCGATGAACCGCCCGTCGCGCGCGGCACGCGAGTCCGCCACCACGACGCGGTAGGCCGGCTTCCTTGTCGTTCCCGTCCGTCTCAGCCGAATGTGAACCGCCACTGGGTCACCTCTTTCTTGGAGTGCGCGCCCTGGCCGTCAGCGGGGAAGAAACGGCAGGGCGCCCTTCATCTTCCCCATGTGCTTGAGCCCTCGCATCATCTTCTTCAGCTCGCCATATTGCTTGAGCAGCCGGTTGACGTCGGACACGCCCGTGCCGCTGCCGCGCGCGATCCGCGACCGCCGGCTGCCGTTGATGATGGCGGGTTCGCGCCGCTCCGCCGGCGTCATCGAGCCGATGATGGCCTCGAACTTGATCAGCTCTTTCTCTTCGCCCTTGAGCTCCTTGGGCAGGCCCTTGCCCTTGAACAGCGGCACCATCTCCATGAGCTGGGTCAGCGGGCCCATGGAGCGCAGCTGCCGCAGCTGGGTCGCGAAGTCCTCGAGGGTGAAGCTGTCCTCGCGGATCTTCTGGGCCAGGGCCTCGGCCTGCTCGGTGTCCACCGCGCCCTGGGCCTTCTCCACGAGGGAGAGGACGTCGCCCATGCCGAGGATGCGCTGGGCCAGGCGGTCCGGGTGGAAGGGCTCGAGCGCGTCCGTCTTCTCTCCGACGCCCACGAAGGCGATGGGCCGGCCCGTCACCGCGCGCACCGAGAGCGCGGCGCCGCCGCGGGCATCGCCGTCGAGCTTGGTGAGCAGGACGGCGTCGATCCCCACCGCGGCGTTGAACTTCTCCGCCACACTCACCGCGTCCTGCCCCGTCATCGCGTCCACGACGAGCAGCACGTGGTGCGGCGCCACCTCTTTCTTGATGGCCTTGAGCTCGCCCAGCATCTCTTCGTCGATGTGCAGCCGCCCCGCGGTATCGAGGATCACCGGCGAGAGGCCGCGCCGCGCCGCCTCGTCGCGCGCCGTCGCACAGATCGACACGGGCTTCTGATAGGGCTCGCCCACGACGGGGATGCCGAGCTCGGCGCCGAGCGTGCGCAGCTGCTCCATCGCCGCCGGCCGGTAGACGTCCGCTGCGGCCAGCAGCGGGTGCTGTCCCTGCTTCTGGTAATGACGGGCCAGCTTGGCCGCCGAAGTGGTCTTGCCCGATCCCTGCAGCCCGATCAGCATGATCACCGTGGGCGGATGGGACGCGGGACTCAGCCGGTGGCCCGCGCCGCCGAGCAGCGCGACCAGCTCGTCGTACACCACCTTGACGACTTGCTGCCCCGGCGTGAGCGATTGGAGCACGTCCTGGCCCACGGCCTTCTCACGGATGCGCTCGATGAAGCCTTTGACGACCTTGAAATTGACGTCGGCTTCGAGCAAGGCCATCCGCACCTCGCGGAGGGCCTCCTGGATATTCTCCTCCGTCAGCCGGCCGTACCCGCGGAGCCGGTCGAAGATTGCGGTCAAACGACTCGTCAGGCTGTCGAGCATAGATGTCCTTCCAGAAGCAGCCTTCTGGAAACGCTAAAGGATACTGATGAGGCAGGGAAAAGTCAAGCCTATTTCACTACTTCCGAAGCACTCCTCAATTCCCGCAGCGCCTGGCCGGGATCCGCGGCTCCGAAGATCGCCGAGCCGGCCACAAGCACCTGGGCACCGGCCTGGGCCAATGGGGCGGCGTGCTCGCGCTTGACCCCGCCGTCAACGGAGATCAGGGCCGGGCGCTTGCCGAGCAAGGCGCGTATTTTGCGGATCTTTTCGTAGGCCGTGGGGATGAAGGACTGCCCCCCGAACCCCGGGTTGACCGACATCACCAGGACCAGGTCCAGGTCGTCCAGCACGTACTCGAGCACCCCAGGCGAGGTCGACGGATTCAGGGCAACGCCGGCCCGGGCACCCGCCTCGCGGATCTGGGAAAGCGTGCGCTCCAGATGGGGACAGGCCTCGGCATGCACCGTGAGCCAGTCGGCCCCCGCCCGCACATACGTCTCAATCCAGCGCTCGGGCTCCTCGATCATGAGGTGCACGTCGAGCGGCAGCCGGGTGCGCTTGCGCACCGACTCGATCACCGGCGGGCCGATGGTGAGATTGGGGACGAAGTGCCCGTCCATCACGTCCACGTGGAGCTGGTCGGCTCCCGCCGCCTCGACCCGGGCGATGGCCTCTCCCAGGGCGGCGAAGTCGGCCGAGAGAATGCTGGGCGCGATCTTCATTGACCTGACGATACCTCAAGCCTGCCGGGGCCGGCAACGTAAGCTCCCGGACTACCGGGTCCCTGGATAGTTCTTGACAATGCCGACCGGGAATAGGATTATTGTCCCACTCAGCTAGTTCAATTGGCCAGTCCCGGCCTTTTTTGATTCAGAGGAGAGAAGCATGAGCCAAGCAGCCGTCGTGGAAAGCAAGGCCCAGCGCGCCGAGCGGCTCAAGCGCGAGCTCAATCCCTGGGCCGCGTATAGCGAGATCGAGCGCTTCGCCCGCGAGGGCTATGGCTCCATCCCGCCCGAATGGCTGGGGACGTATAGCGAGATCGAGCGCTTCGCCCGCGAGGGCTATGGCTCCATCCCGCCCGAATGGCTGGGGACGTATTTCCGCTGGTGGGGGATCTATCCCCAGGGTGATGGGGCCGGCGTGGTGGGCGGCGCGGGCGGCATGGGCAAGGCGGTGCCCTACTTCATGCTGCGCATCCGGATCCCGAACGGCATCCTGCGCTCGACACAGCTGCGCACGATCGCGGACCTGGTCGAGCGGCACGCGCGCGGGACCGCCGACCTCACGGTGCGCCAGAACATCCAGCTGCACTGGGTTCCGGTCGAGAGCCTGCCGGAGATCTTCGGCGCGCTCGAAAGCATCGGGCTGAGCAGCCTGGGCTCCTGCGGCGACGTGACGCGCAATATCACGGGCTGCCCCGTGGCCGGCGTGGACGCGGAGGAGATCGTGGACGCCTCGCCGCTGGTCGAGGCGGCCACCGCCATGCTCAATGGCAGCCCCGACTTCTACAACCTGCCGCGCAAGTACAAGATCTCGATCGCCGGCTGCCGCAGCTGGTGCTCGTACCCCGAGATCAATGACGTGGGGCTCACGGCCGTTCGCCACCCGGCCAGCGGCGAAGTGGGCTTCTCGCTCCGGGTGGGCGGGGGGCTGTCCACCGACCCGCACTTCGGCGTCCGCCTCAATGCGTTCGTGAGCTGGGCGCAGGTGCTCTCGGTGATCAAGGGCGTCTCGGAGATCTTCCGCGACAGCGAGGCGCTCCGGCAGAGCCGCGAGAAGGCGCGGCTGAAGTTTTTGTTCCTCAATCACGGCTGGACCGCCGAGCGCTTCCAGAAGGAGCTCGAGCGGCGGCTGGGCTTTGCCCTCGAGCCGGCCGCGCCCGAAGCGGCGCCGGAAGACGTCTACCGCGATCATGTGGGCATTCACGATCAGCAGCAGCCGGGGCTGCACTATGCCGGGCTGGCCGTGCTCCGCGGACGGATCACGCCCGGGCAATTGCGGGCGGTGGCGGACTCGGCCGACCGTCACGGCACGGGCGAGATCCGCTCCACCAGCATGCAGAACCTCCTGGTGCTCGACATCCCGCGCGAGCGGATTGCCGCGCTGACGCGGGAGGTGGAGGCCGCGGGGCTCAGGCTCACGGCCTCTTCCTTCTGGCGCGGCACCGTCGCCTGCACGGGCACGGAATTCTGCAAGCTCGCCCTTACCGAGACCAAGAGCTTCTCGCGCTGGCTCGTCGAGCAGCTCGAGGCGCGGCTGCCGGGCTTCGAGCAGCACGTCAAGATCCACGTCACCGGCTGCCCCAATAGCTGCGGCCAGCACTGGATCGCCGACATCGGCATCGAGGGCAAGAAGCTGCGCGTGAACGGCCGCCTCGTGGACGCCTATTACTTCTGCGTGGGCGGGGCCGTCGGCCGCTATCAGGCTGCGGCGCGCCCCGTGGGCTATCGCGCCCCCGCCGAGGAGGTGCCCGCGGCCATCGAGCGGCTCCTGCTCGCCTACCTGGCCCAGCGCCGCGACGGCGAGAATTTCCGCCAGTTCTGCGCCGCCCATACCGATGCCGAGCTGCGCGAGCTCCTGGCCGGCCACCCGCTCGAGGCGGTGACGCGTGATGCCGCTCCCGGCCGGCCGCCTCATGGCGTGGACGGCTAAGGCGGCGACGCCATGCCCGGGCACTATCCCATCTTTCTCGACGTCGCCGGCCGGCGATGCGCCGTCATCGGCGGCGGCCCCGTGGCCGAGCGAAAGGTCGCGGGCCTCATCGACGCCGGGGCGCGCGTCACCGTCATCGCGCCGGATCTCACGACGCGCTTGTCCGCCTGGGTGAGGCAGCGCGCCGTCCGCCACGTGGCGCGGGAGTATCGCCGAGGGGATCTGGCAGGCCAGCGGCTGGTCTTCATCGCAGTCAATGGCACCGCCGTGGCCGCGGCCGTGGCGCGGGAAGGCCGGGAGCACGGGATCTGGGTCAATTCGGCCGATGATCCGGCCCACTGCGACTTCATCCTTCCCGGCGTGGTCCGCCGCGGGCTCCTGGTCGTGGCGGTGTCGAGCGGCGGCTCGAGCCCGGCCTTGACGCGCGCGATTCGGGAGGAGCTGGAAGGCTATTTCACGACTGACTATGCGGGGCTCGCGCGCGTGACGGCCGCGGCGCGCCGGGAGCTCAGGCGGCGGGGCGAGCGGGCCACGGCTGATGCGTGGAATCGGGCGCTCGACGGCGATCTGCGCCGCCTGGTCGCCGCAGGCCGCGAGCGCCAGGCCAAAGCCCGGCTGCTCCAGCGGCTGCGGGGCGAGGCATGCGGCTAGGAGAGATCGCGCTGGTCGGGGCGGGGCCGGGCGATCCGGGGCTGCTCACGCTCCGCGGCCTCGAGCGCCTGCGCCAGGCCGATGTGGTCATCTACGATCGGCTGGTAAATCCCGCGCTGCTCGACGAAGCCCCGCCGGCGGCGCTCCGGATCTTCGCCGGCAAGCTCGCGGGCGAGCACGCCCTCGGCCAGGGCGAGATCAATGCGCTCCTCATCGCCCACGCGCGCCGCGGCCGCCGCGTGGTCAGGCTCAAGGGCGGCGATCCCTTTGTCTTCGGCCGGGGCGGGGAAGAGGCGGCGGCGCTGGCCCGCGCCGGGGTGCCCTTCGAGGTGGTGCCGGGTGTGAGCGCGGCGGTGGCCGTGCCCGCCTATGCCGGCATCCCGCTCACCCACCGTGGCCTGGCCTCCTCCTTTGCCGTCATCACCGGCCACGAGGTTCCGGACAAGGGCGAAAGCGCGGTGGACTGGGAGCGGCTCGCCACGGCCGTGGACACTCTGGTCGTGCTCATGGGCGCCACGGCGCTGCCCCGGATCGCGGACAAGCTCTTGGCCCACGGCCGGCCTCCCGACACCCCGGTGGCGCTGATCCGCTGGGGCACGACCGAGGCGCAGAGCACGCTCGTGGGCCGGCTCGACGGCATCGTGGCAGAGGCGCGGGCGGCCAAGCTGCGGCCGCCCGTTGTGGCGGTGATCGGCGATGTCGTCAAGCTGAGAGAGCGCCTGCGGTGGTTCGACCTTGAGGCGCGGCCGGCCGAGCCGCAGCCGGCGCGCGCCCGCGTTCCTGGCTAACGCGCGGCCGAGAGCTCGGCGTCCACGGGCCGAACGGCCGGCCGCTCGACGGCCGGGGTTTCGCCCCGCTTAAGCCTCAGCTCCCGAAGGAGTGCATCGAAGGACGAGGTCTGGATGACGCGGTTGAATTGCCCCCGATAGCTGCTCACGAAGCTCACCCCCGAGATCGCGATGTCAAAGACCACCCAACGCGAGCCGGACTGACGCAGCCGGTAGTCGATCGGAATCTCGGTGCCGCCCACGATGATCTTGGAGCGGACGGTGGCGTACTCGCCATCGACGGTCTCGCCCAGGTACACGATCTTCTCCCCCGAATACTTCGTCAGCCGGGCGAGGTAGGCGCGCCCCAGGAAGTCCTTGAACAGCCCCACGAACTCATCCCGCTCCTGCGCGCTGCGATCCTTCCAGTGCTGGGCCAGCGTCCTCCGCGCCATCTCCGGGAAATCGAAGAGCCGCTCGGCGATGCGCTGGA
>WNGF01001593.1_pt1 | contig 52962 bp, 54 predicted proteins | sample 5400641 | NCBI WGS metagenome assembly WNGF01 (sample SAMN13153371, study PRJNA577476) | soil metagenome | isolation source: 80 cm soil or saprolite under grassland replicate 2 | place: USA:California | collected 2016-06-15 | reverse complement strand
GGCTGTGGAACGCTCCCGAGACGCGGAGCTTCACCGTCCGGCGCGCGCCCTCGAGCTGCGCCTCCGTGCAGCACTCGTCCACCGCCGGCGTCTCCCCCGAGACGACGATCTGGCCCGGGCAGTTGTAGTTCGCCGGCCACACGCGCGCGATTCGCGCGCAGAGGGCCTCGACGACCTCGTCTGCGAGCCCGAGGATCGCCGCCATCGAGCCCGGGTTCTCTCGCGCCGCCTCCGCCATCGCAAGGCCGCGCTCCCGCACCAGAGCGATGGCGTCCTCCGTGCCGAGCGCGCCCGCGGCCGCCAGCGCGGCGAACTCGCCGACGGAATGGCCGACGACGTAGTCGGGCTCGTAGCCGCGGGCGCGCAGCGCGGCCAGGACGGCCAGGCTCGTCGCCACGAGCGCAGGCTGCTGCACCTCGGTCTGGACGAGCTCTTCCTCCGGCGCCTCGAAACAGAACCGGACGAGGTCCAGGCCCGACGCCTCGCTCGCCGCTCGGTAGACCTCCATCGCCTCGGGCACGTTCCGGGCAATGTCCCGGCCCATGCCCGCCTCCAGCGAGCCCTGGCCGGGAAAGCAAAAGGCGATCTTCTGCGCGCTCATCTTCGTCCTCCGTCGGTCCATTCGATCAAACCCGAGCCCCAGGTGAGGCCCGCGCCCATCCCGGTCATCAGCACGAGGCTGCCCGCCTCGAGCCGTCCTTCCGCCTGCGCGTCCCCGAGAGCAAGCGGGATCGAGCCCGAAGAGGTGTTCCCATAGCGGTCCACGTCCACCACCACCCGGTCCTCGGGAATACGCAACTTGTTCGTGGCGTATTCGATGATCCGGACGTTCGCCTGGTGCGGGACGTAGACGTCCACCTCCTCGATCGAGCGTCCGCATTCCGCCAGCACCGCCTCGGCCGAGGAGACGAGCACCCGCGTCGCGAACTTGAAGACCTCGCGGCCGTTCATCTTCACAAAGTGGAGGTGCTCGGCCAGCGTGTCGCCGCTCGCCGGCGTCCGGGAGCCGCCGGCCGGCAGGTAGAGCTGCGGGCCGCCCGAGCCGTCCGCCCCGAGCTCGAAACCGAGGAAGCCGCCCTCCCCGACGCGCTCGAGCACGACTGCGCCCGCGCCGTCGCCGAAGAGGACGCAGGTGCTCCGGTCGGTCCAGTCCATGATCTTGGAGAGCACGTCGCCGCCGACCACGAGCGCGCGCCGAGACAGGCCGCCGGCGAGCATCCCGTACGCCTGCGCGAGCGCGTACATGAAGCCGGTGCAACCGGCGGAGAGGTCGTAGGCCCCGGCTTCGCCGGCGCCTAGCTGGTCGGCAAGAATCGCCGCCGTCGCTGGGAAGGCCATGTCTGGAGTGACGGTCGCCACGATGATGAGATCGAGATCGGACCCGGAGATTCCCGCCTGTTCTAGCGCTGCACGCGAAGCGGGCAGCGCTAGGTCGGAAAGCGCCTCCTCGGGCGCGGCGATCCGGCGCTCGCGGATCCCGGTTCGCTCGATGATCCACTCGTCCGAGGTTTCGACCATCTTCGAGAGCTCGTCGTTCGTCAGCACCCGCTCGGGCACGTGGCAGCCGATGCCGGTGATCGAGATGGCGACACCGTTCCCGGTCCCGATCATCGTTCCACCGCGAAGGTGAGCGTTCCGCGCGCGGCGAGCTCCTCGCCGACGCGCGCGGTCGCCTTGCCGCGCCCGACCGGGCCGCGCACCGCCTCGAGGCGGCATTCCAGCCGAAGCTCGTCTCCCGGCTCCACGATCCGCTTGAAGCGAACGTCGTCGATTCCGGCGAACAGGGCGATTCGCCCCCGGTTCTCCTCCTGCGAGAGGACGGCGACCGCGCCGGTCTGCGCCATCGCCTCGACGATCAGGACGCCGGGCATCACCGGCCGGCCCGGGAAATGACCGGCCAGGTACCACTCGTCCGGTCGCACCGTCTTCCGCGCGACCACCCGCTCGCCCGGCTCCAGCTCGAGCACCTCGTCGATCAGGAGGAACGGCTCCCGGTGCGGCAGGATCGCCTCGATCTCGTTTCGCCCGAGTACCGTCTTCACGCGGCCGCGTCGTTCGAGAGCCGTGCGCGCAGGCCGGCGCGCGCGCGATGCGCATAGCACTTCGCGGTCCCGACCGGCATCCCGGAGCGCGCCGAGATCTCCGCGAACGAGTAGCCGAGGGCGTCCTTCAGCACGACCACCCTCGCCTGGTCGCGCGAGATGTCCGCGAGCCCGGCGCCGAGCTCGCCCCTGAGCTCGGCAAGCGTCGCCGCCCGGGCGGGGTCGCCGTCGGCTGCGACCCGCGTGTCTTCGAGCAGCGGCTCGCACCGGCGCAGCCGCTGGCGGTCGCCCACGTCGAGGCAGGTGTTGACGACCAACCGGTGGAGCCAGGTCCGGAACTGCGACTCGCCGCGAAACTGGCGCAGGCGGACGCAGAGCTTGGCGAGCGCTTCTTGGGCGGCGTCGCGAGCGTCCTCGGGGTCGGCGAGCAGATGCGCCGCGAGCCGCTCGACGCGCGGGGCGTGCCGCTCGCAGAGCGCCGCGAGCGCCCGACGGTCGCCGTCCTTCGCTCGCTTGACCAGGATCGGGTCACTCAGCCTCTCGTAGACAAGCGGCCGCTCGGGCCGCGGGGCCTGCCGGATCTGACGGCCCTTGCGCAGAGGAGGTTGCACAGCGGGCCTAGTCTACGTTCCCGTGCCGGACTCACTCGCGCGCGAAGCCGTGCTGCCGCGCCTGCGGGGGCGCTTCGGCCGCGACTACACGTACGTCGAGTCGACCCCCTCCACGCAGCTCCTGATTCCGTCCGGCACCGCGGAGGGCGCGGTCGTGGTCGCCGGCGAGCAGACCGCGGGGCGCGGTCGCCTGGGCCGCCGCTGGTTCGCGCCGCCCGCGACGAGCCTCCTCTGCTCCGTCCAGCTCCGGCCGGCGGTCGCGGGCGAGCGCTTGCCCGAGCTCACGGGCGTCGCCGCCCACGCCTGCGCCGAGGCGATCGCGGCCCTGACCGGGCTCGAGCCGAAGCTGAAGTTTCCGAACGACCTCCTCCTCGGCGGGCGGAAGGTCGCCGGCGTCCTCGCCGAGGCCCGTGAGGGCCGGATCGTGCTGGGGATCGGCGTCAACGTGAACGTGCCCGAAGCGGAGCTGCCGAAAGAGGTCGACCACCCCGCGACGTCTCTCCTCGTCGAGACCGGCCGCGCGTTCGACCGCGCCGAGCTGCTGGCCGAGCTGCTCGACCGCCTCGAGCGCCGCTACGACGCCTGGCTCAGCGCCTGATTTGGATCGTCCGGCTCCGGTTGCCGGCCGCGTCGACCGCGTATGCGGTCAGGCTGCGCACAGGCCCTGCGTGTGCGACGCGGAAGAAGCCGGCGCTCCGGCGGATGAACCGCCGAACGCGGCTGTTCAGGACGATCGTCACCCGGGCCGGCTCGCTCAGCCAGAGCTTGACGAGCCCGAGGGAAACGAGCCGCAGCCGCGGCGGGGCGCGGTCGATGCGCACGATCAGCGACTGCTTGACCGTCAGGAGCGAGTCCGTCGCGCTCACGACCGCGGAGTACCGCCCGTCGGGGAGGCCGCCGCCGTCCCAGGTGAGCCGCTGCGGGCCGACGCCCAGCTGCGTGTCGAGCGGAGTCGCCACGAACGTCGAGCGGCGCAGGATGCGCACCTGCACGTGAGCGGGCGCGAGCAGCCGGAAGGAGAAGTCGAGCGAGTCGAACCGCCCGTCGCCGTTCGGCGAGATCGCGGGGGCGCTGGTCGCAAACCCGGCGAGGGTCCGATCCACGACCAGCGGGATCGCCGACTGCACCTGCTTTCCGGCGGCGTCCTTCGCGCTCAGGGAAAGCCGGTAGCGGCCGTCCGGAAGCGCCACCTGCTTCCAGACGAACTCGTTCGCTCCGGCGGGACGGCCCTGGGTGAACAGCGTCGCCACCGTGTCGCCGAGCGTGTCGAGCAGGGTCGCGGTCACCGTCGCCGCCGCCGTCAGCCGATAGCTGATTTTCGCCACGTCGCCGCGGCCGTCCCCGTTCGGCGTGACGACCGTGGGCGCGACCTTGAGCTGCTGGAGCGCGAGCGGCACCGGCGCGGTCCCGAGCGTCCCGGTCGCCGAGCGGGCCTGCGGGACGGCGATCGTCCACGTGTACCGGCTCGGCGGCGCGGTCGTCGCATCCCAGGTCCAGTCGGCGCTCGTTCCGGTCCCGCCGCCGCTGGCAACCACCGTCCCGGCCTGGTCGCGGACGGTGACCGACCAGGCCGCCTGCGCGGAGAGCCGCGCTGTGAAGCGCACCGGCCCGCCGAGCGCGCCGCTCACGGCCGGCGAGTAGATCTTCGGCAGCCCGGTCTGGGCCACCGCCGCCCTGATCGCGGAGAGCTGCGCGTAGAGGCTCGTGCCCGGGCAACTCGTCGGGTACACGTCGCGATGGGCAGAGATCGCCTGCAGCGTCACGGCCGTTCCGGCCGGGTAGCGCGGGTTGCCCGTCGAGATGCGCACGACCTTCGAGAGCGGGTCGACGTGGTCGAGGTCGAGGCGCCACGCGAGCAGCGAGACGAGGGCGGCGCGCGTGGCCGCCGTCACCGTCGCCGTGTTGTAGTCGCCGATCACGGAGACCCCGACCGAGCCGACGTTGAAGCCTTCAGCGTGTGCACCGATCACCGGGCGCGTCATCCCGCCGGCGCGGCCCTCGAAGACCTGGCCGTACTTGTCGACGAGGAAGTTGTAGCCGATGTCGTTCCACCCGTTGCCCTTCACGTGGTAGACCTCGATCGCCCGCACGATCGATGCGGACTGGCTCGCGCTGTAGGCGTTCGAACCCGCCGTGTGGTGCACCAGCGCGAGGTGGACGGCGTCGGCGTAGTGCGGCGTCGCCCGCACGATCCCCTCGTCCGCGTGCCACTGCGCCCGCATGATCACATTCGGTCTGTTCGCGATCAGTGGCCGCCGCACGCTCACCCGAACCCGCGGGCTGCGGACGAGGTAGGCGCGCACACGGGTGACCCGGCCGACGGTCCGGTACTGGATCGCGTTCGCGCCGCCGGTCCAGAACGGGCTCCCGACCCGCCAGCCGCGAGTCGAGCGGCCTTCAATCGCGCCGAGATCGGGCAGGTCGTCGTCCTCGGGCGCAGCGACGTGCCAGGCGCTCCATCGTCCGGCGAGCCCGCGCGTCCGGAAGAGCACCGTTCCCGAACCGCTCCAGTGAAGCCCGACCAGGTCGAAGCGCTCGACCCGGACCGGCGTGCGCGCACTCGGGGTGAGGTCGCGCGAGGCGAGCGAAAGCCCTGCTCCCGCGGCGGCGCCGGGAGCGGCCAGGGCGAGGACGGCTGCGGCAAGGAGCGGCCTCATCAAGAGCGACCCGCCCCGAGGGTGGCACAGCCCCGGCGGGGCCGCAAGGGAAGCAGGGCCCGCTGATAGAATCTTTACGACCGTGAAAGGGCGCTCTCTGCGGGCACTTTTCGGCTCGCTGGCCGTGGCCCTAGCCGTTCCGGCGCTCGCCCTCGCAAGCTCCACTGCAAAGCCGCGCGTCCTCGCGATCCATTTCGATCTCGAGGTCAATCCGGTCACGTCGAGCTACCTCGACCACCAGCTCGACCGCGCCCGGGACAACGGCTACGCAGCCGCCGTGATCATCCTCGATACCCCCGGTGGCCTCTCCGAGTCGATGCGCAAGATCGTCAAGCACGAGCTCGGTTCGAAGATCCCGGTGATCGTCTACGTCTCGCCGCCAGGGGCGCGCGCCGCCTCGGCAGGCGTCTGGATCGGGGAGGCGGCCGACGAGCTTGCGATGGCGCCCGGCACGAACATCGGCTCCTCGACGCCGATCAACGGCAGCGGCGCGAACATCGGGAGTGACCTACGGCGCAAGGTCATCAACGATGCGCGCGCCTCGCTGCGCTCGCTCGCGAAGTACCGCGGTCGCAACGTCCACTGGGCCGACCTCGCCGTGCGCAAGGCCTCGAACCTGACCGAGAGCGAGGCTCTGCGAATGAATGTGATCGACGACGTCTCGCCGGGCCTCCCGGCCTTGCTGAACAAGATCGACGGTCGCAAGGCGGTCGGCAGCGGCTACGTCTTCCACACCGCCGGCGCGCGGATCGTCAACGTGAACCCGGGCTTCTTCACCCGGCTCCTGAACGCCCTGATCGACCCGAACCTGATCCCGCTCCTGTTCCTCGCCGGGATCGCCGGCATCGGCTTCGAGATCTTCCATCCAGGGGTGGTGCTGCCCGGGGCGCTCGGCGCCGTCTGCCTGCTGACGGCGCTGTTCGGGTTCGCGGTCCTCCCGATCAGCTGGGCGGGGCTCGCGCTGCTCCTGCTCGGAGCCGCGCTGCTCGTGATCGACGCCCACGTCACGAGCCACGGCGCCCTCACGGTGTCGGGCCTGATCAGCCTCGTGATCGGCTCGCTGATGCTCTTCCACAACGCGCCTGCGCCCTACGACAACGTGAACGCGCCGCTCCTGATCGCCTTCGCGGCCACGCTCGGGGCCTTCTGGGCCTTCGCCCTGACGAAGGCGGTCCAGGTCCGGCGACGCCCGGTCTCGGTCGGCCCGCAGATGATGGTCGGCGAGATCGGCGAGGCACGCCGAGACGACCTCGTCTTCGTCCACGGCGAGCTCTGGCGCGCCCGCCCCGCGGACGGAACGTCGCTGCGTCCAGGCCAGCCCGTCCGCGTTGCCCGCGTCGACCCGGAGCTCGTCCTCGAGGTCGAGCCGCTGACCACGGAGTAGGATCACGCCGTGACCGCCGCGATCATCGCCGTCGTCGTCGTCCTCTTCCTGGTCGTCCTCTTCCTGATCTCGGCAATCAAGGTGGCGCGGGAGTACGAGCGTGGGATCGTCTTCCGCCTCGGTCGTCTGTTTCCCGAGCCGAAGGGGCCGGGCCTGTTCATCCTGATCCCGATCGTCGACCGGATGGTGAAGGTCGACCTGCGCACGATCACGCTCAACATCCCGCCGCAGGAGGTGATCACCAAGGACAACGTGCCTGCGCGGGTGAACGCGGTCGCCTACTTCCGGATCATCGAGCCGAAGGCGGCGATCGTCCAGATCGAGAACTTCATGGTCGCGACCTCGCAGATCGCCCAGACGACGCTGCGGTCGGTGCTCGGGCAACACCTGCTCGACGAGCTCCTCTCCGAGCGCGACAAGATCAATGCGATCCTCCAGGGGATCATCGACGAGGCCACCTCGCCCTGGGGGATCAAGGTCTCGGCGAGTTCCAGGCCTCCGAGCGCCTGAAGGACGCCGCGCTCGTGATCGAGGAGCACCCGATCGCGCTCCAGCTCCGCTACCTTCAGACGCTCCTCGAGCTGGGTTCCTCGCAGTCGACGACGATCGTCTTCCCGGCGCCCATCGACCTGCTGACGCCGTTCCTCGACCGGAGCAAGTCGAGCTCGAGCTCCTAGAAGCGGTCTTTCGATGAGCCCAACCGGTTCGACCGGTGATTTCAGACGGGCGCACGAGATAGACACGGCCACGCCGGCACAGCCGGCATGGCCTCCACATCGGCATCGTCAAGCGATGCCTTGGTCGCGCGCCCTGACGACGGCGTCGCAAGCGCCGCCTTGAGCGGCGAGCTGCGGGTCGACCCGCTCTCGCGTCGCCGGGTGGCGATCGCGCCGGCACGGGCCAAGAGGCCGGGAGCCGACGTACCCCGGATCGAACCGCTCCAGCCGGGCGAGCTCGACCAGTGCCCGTTCTGCGAGGGTCGCGAGGACCGGACGCCGCCCGAGGTCCTCGCCCTCCCCGCCGAGGGCCGCTCGCCGGACACGCCCGGCTGGACCGTTCGCGTAGTGCCGAATCTCTTTCCAGCGTTCGAGCGCCAGGAAGTGGTGATTCACACGCCCCGCCACGCCAGAAGCTTCGCCGAGCTCACGGATGTAGAGATCGATGCCGTCGCAGTGGCCTGGGCGGCGCGCGCCGAAGCCGCGGCGGCAGATGGGTTCGGCTACGTGCACCCACTGATCAACGAGGGACGGGTGGCCGGAGCGAGCCTGGTGCACTCCCACTCGCAGCTCGTCTGGCTACGGGAGCTGCCGCCGGCCGTCCGCGACGAGCGGGCGGGCGGGCTCCTCGAACTGCTTCAGGCGGCCCGTGAAGAGGGGTTGATCGTCGGGGGCACCCAGGACCTGGTCGCGTTCTGTCATCCGGCCGGGCGGCTGCCCTACGAGACGATGATTGCGTCCGAATCGGCAAGAGAGCCGTGGCCGGACCGGCGGACGCTGGCCCTCGCGCTGAGGCTGCTAAGAGACGTCGTCACTGCACTGCGGGCGATCGAGGGGAGCGTGCCGTGGAACGCGTGGCTCCACCACGTGGCTCCACCACGGTCGCGACTGGCACCTCGAGCTCGTGCCCAGACTCGCCGTTCTCGCCGGCGTCGAGCTGGGGGCGGGGCTATACGTCAACTCGCTCGCGCCCGAGCGGGCGGCGGAGGCGCTGCGCGGCTAGGCGACCGGGTGGCTGTTCTCGCGGAAGCGGCGGGACGCTTCGATCGCGGCGCCGAGGTTCAGGCCCTTGTCCTTCGCCTGCTTGATCAGCATGACCGTCTCGAGCGCGTCCATGTCGTAGATGCGCTGCTTCTTGCCCTTGGTCGGGATCTGCGCCTTGTTCGTCCAGTAGTCGAGCTGCATCTTCGAGATCCCGGCGATCTGGCAGACCTGTCCGAGGTAGAGCTCCACCTTGTCGAGGTGCTCCGAGATGTCGATCGGATCGAGGAACTCGGCTGCCTTGTCATAGGCCATGAAAGATCCTTCCGCAGGGGCTTGTCCTTCGAAAGTTATAGCTACCTGCTTCGTGTTTTGGAAGTGCGGGCCGAAAAGTTACCGCTTCTTGCCGTTTTCTGCGGCGGTATCATCCGACCGGACGACTGGCTCCTCGGCGTCCTCCTCCAGGGGCGCAGCCTCCGCCGACTCGGCAACGGGCGCGAGGCTCGAGACCTGCTCGTCGCCGCGCAGGCGCATGACGATGACGCCCTGGGTCGACCGCCCCAGGCGCTTGACCTCTTCCACCGGCATCCTGATCACGGTGCCGCCGGTGGAGATCATCATCACCTGGTAGCCCTCCCGCACGACCATGGCACCGGCGAGCTGACCGCGCGCCTTCGTCAGCTGCACCGTCTTCACCCCGAGTCCGCCGCGACCCTTGACCGGGTAGTCGGAGACGCGGGTGCGCTTGCCGTAGCCCTGGTCGGTGACGACCAGCACGTCGAGATCCTCGTGGGCGATCGAGGCCGAGATCACCTCGTCGTCCTTGCGCAGGCCCATCCCCCTGACGCCGGAGGTCGCCCGTCCCATCGGCCGCACCTGGTTCTCGTGGAAGCGAATCGCCTGGCCCTTGCGCGAGACGAGGATGATGTCGTCGGCACCCGAGGAGTGGAGCACGTCGACGAGCGCGTCGTCGTCGCGGAGCTTGATCGCGATGATCCCGTCGGCCTTGAGCGGCGTGTTGTACTCCTCGAAGCGGGTCTTCTTCACCATCCCCTTGCGCGTCGCCAGCACGAGGTACTCGGCTTCCTTGAAGTCCCGCGTGGCGATCACCGCGCGCACCTGCTCCTGCTGGGCGAACGGAAGCAGGTTGACGATCGCCCGCCCCTTCGACTGGCGCGTCCCGAGCGGCAGCTCGTGCACCTTCAGCCGGTAGACCTTTCCGACGGACGTGAAGAAGAGCAGGTAGTCGTGCGTCGAGGCGACGAGCAGGTGCTCGATGTAGTCGTCGTCCTTCAGGTCCATCCCCATCACCCCGATCCCGCCGCGGCGCTGCTCGCGGTACGTGGAGACGGGTAGCCGCTTCACGTAGCCCGAGCGCGTGATCGCGATCACCATGTCCTCTTCCGCGATCAGGTCCTCGAGCTCCAGCTCGCCCTCGGCCGCGACGATCTCCGTCCGCCGGTCGTCCCTCTTCCCGTAGACCTGCTTGAGCTCGAGCAGCTCCTCGCGGATCAGGGCGTCGATCCTCGCCTCGTCGCCGAGAATCGCCCGCAGCTCGGCGATTCGCTCCTGGAGATCCGCGTACTCGTCCTCGATCCGCTTCCGCTCGAGCCCGGTGAGCCGCTGGAGCCGAAGGTCGAGGATCGCCTGCGCCTGGATCTCGGAGAGGCCGAACTGCTCGATCAGTCCCGCGCGCGCCTCGTCGGGGTCGGCGGAGGCGCGGATCAGCGAGATGACCGCGTCGAGGTTGTCGAGTGCCGTGACGTAGCCCTCGAGGACATGCGCCCGGGCCTCGGCCTTGCGCAGCTCGAACTTCAAGCGCCTGGTGACGACCTCGCGCTGGAAGTCCAGGTAGTGCTGGAGCAGGTCGCGGAGCGGCAGCGTCCGCGGGACGCCGTCGACGAGCGCGACCGCGTTGTAGCCGAAGGTCGTCTGGAGGGACGTGTGCTTGAAGAGCTTGTTCTGGACGACCTGCGGAATCGCGTCGCGCTTGAGCTCGATCTGGATCCGCATCCCCGACTTGTCCGAGAGGTCCTTCACATCGGCGATCTCGGGGATCACCTTGTCGTTGACGAGGTCGGCGATCTTGCGGATGACGCCCTCGTCGCCGCCCTTCTTGACCGAGTAGGGCAGCTCGCTGACCACGATCGCGGTGCGGCCGCCCCGGAGCTCCTCGATGTGCGTCCGAGCGCGCATCACGATCCGGCCGCGGCCGGAGCGATAGGCCTCGCGGACGCCGTCCCGCCCGAGGATGATCCCGCCGGTCGGGAAGTCGGGCCCCTTGACGTGGCGGGTCAGCCGGTCGACGTCGATCGTCGGCTCATCGATCATCGTCACGAGCGCGTCGACCACCTCGCCGAGGTTGTGCGGCGGGATGTTCGTCGCCATGCCGACCGCGATCCCGGCCGAGCCGTTGAGGAGCAGGTTCGGCAGGCGCGCGGGGAGCACGGACGGCTCGCGGCGGGACTCGTCGTAGTTCGGAGCGAAGTCGACCGTGTCCGCGTCGATGTCCCTGAGCATCTCGGTCGCGATTCGCTCGAGCCGGCATTCCGTGTACCTCATGGCGGCCGCCGGATAGCCGTCGACGTTCCCGAAGTTCCCCTGCCCGTCGACGAGCGGGTAGCGCATCGAGAACGGCTGCGCGAGCCGCACGAGGGTGTCGTAGATCGCCTGGTCGCCGTGCGGGTGGTACGAGCCCATCACGTCGCCGACCACGCGCGCGCACTTGAGACGCGCCCTGTTCGGCTGAAGGCCGGCCTCGTGCATCGCGTAGAGCACGCGCCGATGCACCGGCTTCAGCCCATCGCGCACGTCCGGCAGCGCGCGCGCCACGATCACGCTCATCGCGTAGTCGAGGAAGCTCGAGCGCATCTCCTGCTCGAGCTCGCGCGGCTCGATCCGTCCAGGTCCTAGCGGTTCAACTGTTGCCATCGCTTCTCCTCAGCTCAAGCATGCGAAAGGCGCGCGATCCCAGGAGCGATAGCTGTGCGCGGGTTCTGTCATACATCCAGGAAGCGAACGTCCTTCGCGTTCTGCTCGATGAACAGCCGCCGCGGCTCGACCTGGTCGCCCATCAGCGTCGAGAAGACCTGGTCGGCGCCGGCTGCGTCCTCCACCTCGACGCGGATCAACATCCGCCGGGTCGGGTCCATCGTGGTCTGGGCGAGCTCCTCCGGATCCATCTCGCCGAGGCCCTTGAAGCGCCGCGGTCTGAGGCCTTCCTTCGCCAGGTCGAGCGCCTGGGCCCGCAGCTCCTCGAAGGTCTCCGGCCGGGCCGTCTTTTTCCCGAGCACGAGCTCGAACGGCGGCGCGCCGACGATCTCGACCAGCCGGGCGTAGGTCTTGCGCAGGTTGGCGTAGACGGGCGAGGTGAACAGGCCCGTGGGCAGCACGACGTGGGTGGCGGCGCTCGTCTCGCGTTCGACGACCCGCACGCGCGCACCTTCTGGCGTCTCTTCGACCACCGAGAGCTCGTAGCCGTTCCGAGCGAGAGCCGCGAGAGCCTCCTCGACGTCGCCGGCCACGCCCGCCTCCGTCTCGACCAGCCGGTGGTCGATCACGAAGTTCGCGGGCCCGGTGCCGAAGTCGGCCCGCAGGCGCGAGGCCCAACCCTCGAACTCGTGCAGCGCCCGGCTGAAGCGGCCGTAGCGGGCCTCGGTCAGCTTCTGCTTGGTGCCGCCGCGGTCGGTCACCTCGGCGTCCTTGATCCGCTCGCGGACGAGCAGGTCCTCGAACTGCGACTCCTTCTCGACGTACTGCTCGCGGCCGCCGATCTTGACCGCGTAGAGCGGCGGAACGGCGATGTAGACGTGGCCGCGGTCGACGAGCTCCGGCATCTGCCGGTAGAGGAAGGTCAGGATCAGCGTGCGGATGTGCGAGCCGTCGACGTCGGCGTCGGTCATGACGATCACGCGGTGGTAGCGGAGCTTGGCGATGTCGAACTCGTCGCCGATCCCGGCCCCGATCGCCGTGATCATCGACTGGATCTCGGCGTTCGAGAGCACCTTGTTGATCCGATTCTTCTCGGAGTTGATCACCTTGCCGCGGAGCGGCAGGATCGCCTGGAAGGTGCGGTCGCGCGCGTCGACCGCGGAGCCGCCCGCCGAGTTGCCCTCGACCAGGAAGAGCTCGGCCGACTCCGGATCGCTGATCTGGCAATCGGCGAGCTTGCCCGGCAGCGAGGAGCTCTCGAGCGCGCTCTTGCGCCGGGTCAGCTCGCGCGCCTTGCGCGCCGCCTGCCGCGCCCGTGCCGCCGAGACTGCCTTCTCGATGATCCGTCGCGCCTCGGTCGGGTTCTCCTCCATGTACTCGGCCAGCCGCTGGTTGACGCTCTGCTCCACGAGCCCGCGCACCCAGGGGTTGCCGAGCTTCGTCTTCGTCTGGCCCTCGAACTGCGGGTCGCGGAGCTTGATCGAGAGCACCGCCGCGAGGCCCTCGCGGACGTCCTCGCCCTCGAGGTTGTTCTCCTTCTCTTTGAGGAGCCCCTTCGCGCGCGCGTAGTCGTTCAGCGTACGCGTCAGCGCTCCCTTGAAGCCCGACAGGTGCGAGCCTCCCTCGGTCGTATTGATGTTGTTTGCAAACGAGAAGACCGACTCGACGTACGAGCTGTTCCACTGCATCGCAACCTCGACCGCGCCCTGTTCGTTCTCGCTCTCGAAGTAGATGATCCCCTTGTGGACGGGGTCCTTCGACTTGTTCACGTAGCCGACGAAGTCGCGGATCCCACCCTCGTAGTGGAACTCGTGCCGCTCGTCGCCCTCGCGCTCGTCGACCAGCACGATCCGCAGGCCCTTGGTCAGGAACGCGGTCTCGCGCAGGCGCTGGACGAGGGTCTCCGACGACCATTCGATCTCCTCGAAGACGTCGCCGTCGGGGAGGAAGGTGATCGTCGTGCCGCTGTCCTTGGCGACACCCGCCTTCTTCAGGTCGGTCGTCGGCTCGCCACGGGCGAACTCCTGGCGCCAGATCTTCCCGTCGCGGTGCACCTCGGCCGTGAGCCACTCGGAGAGGGCGTTCACGACCGAGACGCCGACGCCGTGGAGGCCGCCGGAGACCTTGTAGGGAGTGCCGTCGCCGCCGAACTTGCCCCCGGCGTGCAGCTTCGTCAGGACGACCGTCAGCGCCGGCTGGCCCTGCTCGGGCATCACGTCGACCGGGATGCCGGAACCGTTGTCGGAGACCGTAACCGAGTTGTCGGGGTGGATCGTCACCTCGATCGTGTCGGCCCGCCCGGCGAGTGCCTCGTCCACGGCGTTGTCGACCACCTCGAAGACGAGGTGATGAAGACCCCGGCCGCCCGTCGAGCCGACGTACATGCCCGGACGTAGCCGGACCGGCTCGAGGCCCTCCAGAACGGTGATGTCCTTAGCGGTATAGGAAGCTTTAACCATGAAAAAGCCCTGCAAGTGACCCATTTCTGGGCTAAGGGAAGTCTATCAGACGGCGCGGCCGTCAGAAGCGCGCGCGAGGCTCGCCCGCGCAGCTTTTTCTACCGTGTTGCGCAGTTCTTCCGACTCGATCCCGGCAGCCCACGAGCGCGCCTCGCGAGCGTGCTCGAGGGAGGGCTCGAGCGGCTCCGCAGGGCGGCGGCTCGAGGCCGGTGGCGGCGCCTCCGGGAGCAGGCCCGGCGTGAACCGCAGCCGCGTTGGAGCATCCTTCCCGAGCGCCCCCTGAAGGCATGCCGCGACCTCGCTTGCGAGCTGGGTCAGCTCGAACGCCCAGGCCGAGGAGCTCGTGGCGATATGCAGAGTTCCGTCTCGCGCGAACCGCGCCGGCCACGCATTCGCCGCGACCGTCCCGCCCACGGCGGCCGGCCAGGCCGCGACCAGCTCGGCCATCGCTCCGGCGGTGCCGAAGCGGCCGAGCTCGCGTCTGACGACCTCGCCGAGCCGTTCCATCAAGCCGCCCGCACCTGGCTCGTCCCGCCCCTCGACTGGTCGACCTCGAGGATCTGCGCCGGCTCGCCGGGCAGAGCGTTCCGGCTCGTGCTTGTGACCAGCGCCTGGCCGCCGGCACGCAAGCGGTCGGCAAGAATCCGGCGGCGGGCGGGATCGAGCTCCGAGAGCACGTCGTCGAGAAGCAGCAGCGGCCGCGTGCCGCGGCGCTGCTCCAGCAGCTCGGCCTCGCCGAGCAGAAGCGCGAGGACCGCCAGCCGTTGCTCGCCCTGCGAGCCGAACGCGCGCAGGTCGCGGCCTGCGCAGAGGACTCCGATGTCATCCAGGTGCGGCCCCAGGCTCGTCGTGCCCCGCTCGAGGTCTCGCCCGGTGCGAGCCTCGAGCTCCTGCGCCGTCGGCGGCTCCGCGTCGTAGCGCAACTCGGTCTCCTCCAGGCCCAGCTCTCCGGCGCGCCTCCGGAAGCGCGGCTGGAGCTCCGTCACCGCTTCTCGCCGGCCCGCGACCAGCTCGGCGCCCAGCCGGCTGACCTGATCGTTCCAGGGCACGAGCGCCTCGCGCGACGAGAGCCCATGGGCAATCCGCCGCAGCGCCGCGTTCCGCTGACCGACGGCGGCTCCGTACTCGGCGGAGAGCCCCGCTCGCGCCGGCGCAAGCCGGCTGAGGACGCGGTCGAAGTACGCCCGTCGCGCGGCCGGGGCGCCCTTCACGACCACGAGCCGGTCCGGCGTGAAGACGAGCGTCGCCACCTCGCCGCGGAGCTGCTCCGCCGCACGCAGCCGTGCCCCGTTCAGGCTCGCGCGCTTGCCGGTGCCGAGCTCCAGCGACACCTCGAGCTCGACGGGTACGCCGGCCCGCTGGCCGCGCAGCGCAATCCGCGCAGCATCGCGACCGAAGCGAACCAACTGCGCGTCGGCCCGCGTCCTGGGGGAGAACCCCTGCGTACCGACGTGTAGCGACTCGAGCAGGTTCGTCTTGCCGGCACCGTTCGGACCGGTCACCAGCACCAGCCCCGGCTCGAGCTCGGCGTCGAGCCGTGCGTAGGAGCGGAAATCCCGGAGAACGACTGCCCCGACGATCAGCCCACGACTGAGGCGCCGCTTGCGGTGCCGTCCTCAGGACGCGCGGGCTTTGCTCGTGCGTCCGTATGAAATGACCGGTCGAAACGCTGGAACATGCCTATCCCGCCAAACGTATCGGCATGATCAGGTACTGGAAGTCGTCGCTCTCGCCCTGGATCAGGCCGGGGCGCAGCGGGCTGATCAGCTTCAGGCGCGCCTGCTCGCCGACGACCGACTCGACGCCGTCCCGAAGGAACTCCGCGTTGAAGCCGATCTCGAGCGGCTCGCCGGTGAAAGGCGCCGGCAGCGACTCACGCGCCTCCCCGACGTCCTGCGTCTGCGCCGAGACGGTCAGCTCGCCGTCGGCGAAGCGGAGGCGCAGGGGCGAGTTGCGCTGCGCCATCACCGACACACGGCGGACGACATCGAGCAGCTCGTCACGCGGCAATGAGACCTCGTAGTCGAACGCCTCCGGGATCAGCTGCTCGAAGTTTGGGAACTGCCCGTCGATGCGACGCGTCGTCAACCAGGCGTTCCCGGTACCAAAGACGACCTGGTTCTCGTGCACGCCGAGCTCGATCCGTTCGCCCCCTTGCGCGATCCGTGCCAGCTCGGTGAGCGCACGTGCCGGCACGATCGCCTCGAGCTCGGGCACAGAGCCCTCGAGCGGCGTCTCCTTGACCGAGAGGCGGTACGAGTCAGTCGCTGCCATCACGAGCTTCCCGGGCTGGAACTGGACGAGCACGCCGGTCAGCACCGGACGAGACTCGTCGCGGGAGGCGGAGCGGCTGACGCGGGCCACGGTCTCGAGCAGCGTCTCCCGGTCGACCTCGTGGCGCTCGACCGCCTCGGCATCCGGCAGCCGCGGAAAGTCCTCGGCGTTGTAGGTATGCAGGCGGTAGGTGGCGGAGCCACAACGCAGCTCGACCACCGCTTCCTCGAGCTTGTGCTCCAGCGACACGTCCGCGTCCGGAAGCAAGCGCGCAAGCTCCAGCAATAGGCGGCCGGGTACCACGACCGAGCCGTCCGCCTCGACATTCGCTTCCAGCGACGTGCGCAGCGAGAGCTCCATGTCGGTAGCGGCGAGGTTGACCTTCCCACGGCTCGCCTCGAGCAGGATCCCCGCCAGGATCTGCACGGTCGTACGCGTCGAGACCCCTCGGGCGACGATTCCGAGCGCGCGGGTCAGCTCGTTACGCGAGCAGACGGCCTTGAGGGTTCCTTCGGCGATCACAGCTTCTACTTCGATCATCTATGAAATTCCTTCGTCGTAGTACATAGAGAGTGTGGAGGATGGGGGCGACGGCTCGAATCGGCTGGCTGGGCGGGATTGCGCTGTGGTCGTGGGCTGGGGAAAAGACGCGGTCATCGACAGGGTGAGTGGCGGCGGTCCGATTGCTCCACAGCTCAGCGCGCCTGCTTGATCCTTGCCGTCAGCTCTTGCACCAGGTTGTACACAGATCTGTCTTCGCGGATCATGCGGGCGATCTTCGAGGTTGCGTGGATCACGGTGGTGTGGTCGCGGCCGCCGAACTGCTTCCCGATCTTCGGGAGCGACGAGTCCGTCAGCTCGCGGGAGAGGTACATCGCCACCTGGCGCGGGTAGACGATGTTCTGGGACCGCTTGTCGCCGCAGAGCTCCTGGAGCGAGAGGCCGAAGCGATCCGAGACCAACTCCTGGATCCGCTCGATCGAGACCTGCCGCACCTCGCCTTGTGGGAAGACGTCTTTGAGGACGTCCTGGGCGAGGTCCTCGCTCATCGGCCGCCCGGTCAGCGACGAGAACGCGACGACGCGAGTGAGCGCGCCCTCGAGCTCGCGGATGTTCGAGGAGATCCGGCCGGCGATGAACTCGAGCACCTTCGGGTCCGGTACATGGATGCCGTCGGTCTTGACCTTCTTGCGCAGGATCGCGATCCGCGTCTCGAGGTCGGGCGGCTGGATGTCGGTGATCAGGCCCCATTCGAACCGTGAGCGGAGCCGCTCCTCGAGCGTCGAGATCTCGCGCGGCGGCCGGTCGGAGGAGATCACGAGCTGGCCGCCGGCCTCGTAGATCGAGTTGAAGGTGTGAAAGAACTCCTCCTGGATGCGCTCCTTGTGCTCGAAGAACTGGATGTCGTCGATCAGGAGCAGGTCGTAGGTCCGGTAGCGCTGCTTGAAGCCCTCGATCCGCTTGTCGCGCAGGGCGTTGATGAAGTCGTTCATGAAGGTCTCGCTCGTGACGTATCGGACCGAGAGCTCGCTCTGGTGCTCGCCCACGTACTGCGACACGGCCTGGAGGAGATGGGTTTTTCCAAGGCCGGTGCCGCCGTAGATGAAGAGCGGGTTGTACGCTTGCGCCGGGGCCTCGGCGACGGCGAGCGCGGCCGCGTGTGCGAAGCGGTTCGAGGAGCCGATCACGAACGAGTCGAAGGTGTACTTCGCGTTGAAGCCAACTCCGGGCGCCCCGCGACGGTGGCCCTTGACCGCCGGCGCGGGGTCGCCCTTCTGCTCGGTGACGGCCAGTTGCACCCGGCGCTCGTGTCCGGTCGCGTCTCCGACCGCGGCGCGGATCAGGCCGAGGAAGTGGCTGTCGATCCAGTCGCGGGTGAAGTCGTTCGGGACGGCGAGCACGAACTCGACGTCGGTGAGCTCGACCCCGTCGACGTGGTCGAACCACGTGCGGTAGGTCGTCTCGTTGAGGGCGCCCTTGAGCCGACTAGAAACCTCGCTCCACAGGCCTTCCGCAGTCAGCTCGATTGAGGGCTCCACGCTTGCGGCAGGCTCCTTCACGGGATCGGGCGAGCGACCGAGCATAGCAGCGCCGAGGCGGCCACTCAATGGCCGCGTCAAGCGCCGGCCCGCTACTCTAAAAGGGCGCAATTTGCAGGGAAATCGCCACTCTCCACACCGGTCTCCACAGGTGTGGATGAGTTTGCCGGATGAGGCGACGCTTGCACCTTGGCGAGGGGCTTCCGCGCCACGTTTCGGCCCGCGCTTGTGCGCCCTCTTCGCTGTGGAGAACCACCTCCTGCGCCTCGTCTATACTGGCCGAGCGCCGCCCTCGACCGGGCGGTTCTTCTTCCTCTCTCGGCTCGTGAAACGGACCTACCAGCCCAACGTGCGCAGACGGAAGCGGCGGCACGGCTTCCGCGCCCGCATGGCCACTCGCGCCGGCCGCGCGATCCTCAAGCGACGCCGGGCGAGGGGGCGCAAGCGCCTCTCGGCGTAAGTCTCCTGGCCGCGCGCGTGCACCGCCGCCATCGTCTCTCGCGCTCGCGCGACTTCGACACCGTGTACCGGCACGGGCGCTCCGTCTCGACGCGCTTCCTCGTCCTCTACTGGTTCGCGCGGGGCGACGAAGGCGAGGGGCCGCGGGTCGGGCTGGCCGTCCCGAAGGCGGTGGGGACGGCGGTCGTCCGGAACCGGATCAAGCGGCGCCTGCGCGAGGCCTTCAGGGCCCGCCTGCCGGAGCTGCCCCAGGACCAGGACTACGTGCTCGTGGTCCGGCCCGGTCTCGCCGAGGCGGCCGAGGCACGCGGCTTCGACTGGTTGAGCGAGCGGGTGGGGGAGATCCTCGGGAAGGCCGCGGCGTGAGCCTCGCCCGGCAGGCTCTGCGCGCACCGGCGTACGCGGGGATCGGCCTCGTCTACCTCTACCGCTGGACCATCGGCCTGCTCTGGGCCGGCTCCTGCAAGTACCACCCGACCTGCTCGCAGTACGCGATCGACGCGCTGCGTCGCCACGGGCTCGTTCGCGGCTCGGTCCTCGCGGGGTGGCGCCTCCTTCGCTGCAACCCGTGGAGCGACGGCGGGGTCGACCACGTCGAGGACCAGAGGCTCTTCGGATGATCCTCGCGTCTCCGCTCACGCCCCTCGAGGACATTCTCCGGAACGTCCTGGACTGGTTCCACGGCACGGCGGGTCTGCCCTGGGCGTGGGCGATCGTGGCGGTGACGGTCGTCGTCCGGGTCCTGCTCGTCCCGCTGACGGTCAAGCAGATCCACTCGATGCAGAACCTCCAGCGGCACGCGCCGCAGATGAAGGAGATCCAGAAGAAGTACAAGCAGGACAAGAAGCGCCAGCAGGAGGAGCTGATGCGCTTCTACAAGGAGAACCAGATCAACCCGGCGGCCTCGTGCCTGCCGCTGCTGGCGCAGTTCCCGGTCTTCATCGCGCTCTACCTCGTGCTGCGCAAGTTCTCAAAGCATCCGCCGTGCCCGGGTCATCCCCACCACCCGGAGATCTGCGTCGCTCACGGTGACTTCTCCTGGATGCACAACCTCGTTCCGAACATAGCCGCGCACGCAAGCGCGCACTGGTCTGGCTAGTCGTCAGCCAGCTCGCGTCGACGGTGCTGATGTCGACGACGATGGACAAGTCGCAGCGAGTGATCCTGATGGTCCTGCCGATCGTCTTCGTCACGTTCCTGATCAACTTCCCGGTCGGTCTCGTCCTCTACTGGGTGACGACGAACCTCTGGACGGTCGGGCAGGGCCTGATCACACGGCGGCTCGTACCGCGACCGCAGGCGCCGGCGAAGCGCACGTCGAGAACTCCGCCGCGTGAGGAAGCGGCGGCGGGCGGGGATCGGGAGCCGGCCGAGGTGCCGGCCCCGGCGGTTGTTCCGGCACCGCCTCGCCGCGTGAAGCGGAAGAAGAAAAAAAAGGCGCGCCGGTGATGGAGTCGGTGCAGGTGGAAGCGACCGGCGAGACGGTCGGCGAGGCCAAATGGTCGGCGTTGCGAGAGCTGGAGAAGCTCCAGCCGGGGCTCGACAAGGCGGCGGTCCGCTTTCAGGTCGTCTCCGAGGGCGAGCGTGGGCTCCTCGGCGTCGGCTACGCCCCTGCCCGGGTGATCGCGACCGTGGACACCGCCGGCGCGGCCGCGGCGATACCGCCCGAGGACGAGAGTGAGCAGGCCGGCCGGACGCGCGAGGTCCTGGAGCGGATTCTCGGGGCGATCGGAGTTCGTGCTCGGCTCGAGCTGCGCGAGGACGACCAAACGATCACCGCCACATTCGTCGGTCGCGAGCTGGGGCTCGTGATCGGCAAGCACGGCCAGACGATCGACGCGATCCAGTACCTCGTGAATGCGATGGCGGCGCGGGGCCAGGGCGACGAGCGCAAGCCGGTTGTCGTGGACGCGGCGGGGTACCGGGCCCGTCGGCAGGCGAGCCTGAACGCGCTTGCCGTGCGCAGCGCCGAGCGGGCGGTGTCCTCGGGTCGCGCGGTCGAGCTGGACCCGATGACCGCGGTCGAGCGGAAGGTCGTTCACCTGCGTCTGAAGGACTTCTCGGGCGTCTCCACGCGCAGCGAGGGCACCGAGCCCAACCGCTACGTGGTGATCGAACCCGCTTGACGGATCCGCGGCTCGAGCGCTGGCTCGAGGCGCTGGTGGCGACTCCCGGGCTGACGTCCGTGCGGGACCTCGAAGAGGCTCGCAGCGTGCATCTCGCGGACAGCCTGCGCGCGCTCGAGGTCGTGCGCGGTCTCGGCGGCCCGATCGTCGACGTCGGCTCCGGCGGCGGTGCGCCGGGGATCCCGCTGGCCGTTGCACTGCCTGAGCGCGAGGTGACGCTGCTCGAGTCGAGCCGGCGGAAGTGCGCCTTCCTCGAGCGCTGGGCCCGCAGGTTCCCGAACGTGCGGGTCGTCTGCGGTCGGGCCGAGGAGCAACCGGTCGATTCGTGGGGGGTCGCGCTCGCCAAGGCGCTGGCTCCGCCGACCGTGGCCGCGGAGTGGTGCCTGCCGCTCGTAGCGCCGGGCGGAGCGGCGGTCCTGTTCGTCGGCCCGAGCGCAGAGGAGGAGCTGGTGGCGAGGGTGGCCGAGCGGCTGGCGGCCGAGCTAGTCGAGTCCCCGCTCGGGCTGTTCGTCCTGCGAAAGCTGGGACCGACGCCGGAGGGCTTTCCGCGCCGCGCCGGGGTGGCCAGGAAACGTCCGCTCGCGTAGCTAGCGTGGCCCTGTGCCCGGCAGGGTCTACGCGCTTGCGAATCAGAAGGGCGGCGTCGGCAAGACGACGACGGCGATCAACGTCGCGGCGTGCCTCGCCGAGGCGGGGGAGCGCACGCTCGTCATCGATCTCGACCCGCAGGCAAACGCGACCTCGGGGCTCGGCGAGCGCGCCAACGGTACCTCGTCGCTCGACCTGCTCGACGGGATTCCGCTGCCGAAGCTGGCGAAGGCGACACGCTTCCCGCGGCTCTCGCTCGTTGCATCTCGGCCGGAGCTGGCCGGGGCGGCCGTCGAGCTGGCTCGGCGGCCGGACGGCGAGCGGTACCTGGCGGACGCCCTCGCCGGCGCGGCCGAGAACTACGCATTCGTGTTCGTGGACTGCCCGCCCTCGCTCGGGCCGCTGACGGTGAACGCACTCGCCGCTGCCGACCGCGTGCTCGTGCCGGTGCAGGCCGAGTACTACGCGCTCGAGGGCCTCGCGCAGCTCGTCGGCTCGGTCGAGCTCGTGCGCGCGCGCTTGAACCCGCGGCTTGCGCTCGGAGGCGTGCTCCTGACGATGGTCGACCGCAGGACGCGGCTCGCCGCGGACGTCTCCGCCGAGGTGCGCCGGCACTTCGGCGAGCTCGTCTTTCGTACCGCCGTGCCGCGTTCGGTCCGGGTCGCGGAGGCGCCGAGCCACGGTCTTCCGGTGACCGTCTACGACCGGGCGTCAGCCGGCGCCGATGCGTACTGGAAGGTGGCGATGGAGCTTGTCGGCCGCTCGTAGTTCGCGACCCGCCCGGCCCCGGCGCCGACCCCCGGCGGCTGCAAAGCTGCGCCATGCGTCGTCCTCAGTCGAGCCCGTAGCCTCCGGCTACGAACGCTCCCTGCGTCCTAGCCTGGCTTGCTTTTCGCGCGCGGGGCATCCGGCCCCGTGACCGAGCGGGTCGCTGAAAGACGAAGGGGGCTGGGCCGCGGTCTCGAGCTGCTCGTTGGGGGCGCCGCCCAGGCCGAGCTCGCGTACCTGCCGGTCGAGACGATCCACGCGAATCCGCGCCAGCCGCGCAAGCGCTTCGACGGCGAGGCGACCTCGGCCCTCGCCGACTCGATCCGCGCCCAGGGGCTCGTCCAGCCGGTCGTCGTCCGGCCACGGGAGGCCGGCGGCTTCGAGCTGATCGCCGGCGAGCGGCGCTGGCGGGCCGCGCGCGAGGCGGGGCTGCCCGCGGTGCCGGCGCTCGTGCGCGAGGCGGACGATCGGGACACGCTCCTGCTCGGCCTCGTCGAGAACGTCGCCCGCGAGCAGCTCTCCGCCGTCGAGGAGGCGCGCGCTTACGCGCTCTTGCTGGACGAGTTCGAGCTCTCGCTCGGAGACCTCTCCGAGCGCGTCGGCAAGGCGAAGCCGACCGTGTCCAACCGGCTGCGCCTGCTCGAGCTGCCCGACGACGTGCTCGCGCTCCTCGAGCGAGGCGAGCTGACGGAGGGCCACGCGCGTGCGGTGCTCGCCGTTCCGGACCAGGACGGGCGCCGGCGGCTGGCCGGCCAGATCGTCCGGCGCGGGATGTCGGTGCGCGCGGCCGAGCGGGCGGCGCGGTGGGCGGGTGCACGGACGAAGCCGCGGAAGGTCGCTCGGATCGACCCCGCCCTCGCCGAGCGCGCGCGCAAGGCCGCCGAGCGTGCGACGGGATTCGGGGCGCGGCTGACGTCGAGCCGGCTCGAGATCCCGTTCGCCGACGAGACCGAGCTCGCCGAGCTGGTCGAAGCGCTCGAGCGACTCTCCGCCTAGGGCCCGTATCCGGTGAATGCGGACGTTCGTTGGACCGGTGCATGCTGCCGACCTGGCATCAGGACCTCGAGTCCCTCGAGAAGATCTCGCAGGACGACGTCACGAAGGACCTGGTCCTGCGCATGGCCGCCCTCGAGCAGGCGGGCAAGCTCGGCCCATTCCTTTTCGAGCTTGCCGCAGACGACGAGCTCGACGACCTGACGAAGGGCTCGCTTGTCGAGATCGCGCAGGACCCGAACTTCCTCTTCGCGGTCGAGGACTACCTGCAGCGCACCGAGATCTTCCACTAGCTCGCGAGCCTCCGTGCCTTTGGAGCGAGGGCGCGATGGTGTACAAGTGACCACGTGCCGCCGTTTCCCCGGCCGAAGTTCGCGTACGACTACGACGTCGGGCGTGAGCTCACCGCGCTTCGGACGTACAGGGATCAAAAGCCTGGGCGCCGGATCCCCTCGAAGAGCAACGATGCGCTCCTACTCGCAACCTGGAACGTCGCGAACCTCGGCGTCCAGGACCGCCTCGACAGCGACTACGCGCTGATCGCCGAGATGATTGGCTGGTTCGACCTGGTCGCCGTGCAGGAGGTGAACGACGATCTCCGGGGGATCGACGCGATCCACGCGAGGCTGCCACGGCGCTACGAGCTGTTCTTCTCCGACGCATCCGGAAACAGGGAGCGGCAGGCGTTCCTCTACGACAAGCGCAAGGTGTCACGGCTCAAGGAGGTCGGGCGGCTCTCGATTCCGCCGAGCCAGCTGACGCGGATCAAGGCGCCGGGAACGGGTACGCCGTTTCTCGGTTTCGACCGCGGGCCGTACCTCGCCAGCTTCGCCGCTGGCGACTTCGAGTTCATGCTCCTCAACGTGCACCTGTTCTACGGCTCCGACGACCCCGCCGATCTCGATCGCCGCACGCTCGAGACGTTTGCTGTCGCTTGGTGGGCCGACAGCCGCCACCGCGATTCCAACTCGTACGTCACGGACATCGTCCCGCTGGGTGACTTCAACCTTCCGAAGGCGGCGCCCGGAGATCGGATCTACGACGCCCTCGTCTCGTTCGGACTCGTGGTGCCGCCGCACTCCTCGCAGATCGCCTCGGCGATCGCGTCGGACAGCCAGTACGACCAGATCGCCTTCTTTCCTGGAGCGACCCACGACCGCTTCACCGGCGAGAGCAACGTCTTCGACTTCGACGGGGCGCTCTTCCGGGTTCTCTGGCAGACGCGCACGCCGAAGCAATTCCTCAGCTACGTTCGCTACCACATCTCCGACCACCGCCCCCTGTGGGCGCAGTTCCGAACCGCGTAAGCCGCACCGAGATCGCTGACCTAACCGCGCCGTTCCAGAGTTGAAGTTCGCGCCGGGTTTGCGCCGAGCACCACGATCAGGAACACGAGCACGGCACAAACGCCGCAGGCCGCGATCACGAAGGTCGCCCTGGGCGACGTCGCCTCGAGGAGAATGCCGCCGCCGGCGTAGGCTAGCGCGCTTCCTCCGAAGGCGGCCGTCGAGACGAGACCGAAGACGCGGCCGAGCATGTGACCGGGGACGTTCTGCTGAACGAGCGTGTCGCTCGCGATGTTCTGGAGCCCGTTGCCGAGGCCGCCGATCGCCTGAGCGCCGACGGCCGCGCCGATAGCCGGAGCCAGGCCGGTGAAGAGCGTTCCCGCGCCCACGAGCGCCCAGCCCCACAGGAGGAGCGGATACGGATTCCGCCGCGGCGGTCGCCAGGAGAGAGCGATTGAGCCGGCGAGCATCCCGACTCCGAAGGCCGCGGCGACCGCTCCGTACCCGAACGCGCCCGCACCGAGCACGTTCTGTGTCAGGAAGACGAGCGCGACGTTGTCGACGGCGGCGAAGGCGACGCCGAGGAAGAGCGAGAGCACGAGCGCCCGCAGAAGCGGGCTGCGCCAGACGTAGGCGAGCCCGGCCCGGGTTTCTCCGAGGAGGGTCGTCTGATCCGCAACGGCTGTGGTCAAGGCAGGAAGTCGTGCGAGAAACGCTGCGGAGAGGACGAAGCTTGCGGCGTTGGCAAGTAGCCCGGCGCGCACGCCCAGAAGCGAGACCAGGAGTCCTCCGAGGAAGGGGCCGACGGCGACCTGGAGGTTCAGCGTTGTCCCCATCCAGGCGTTCGCCTGAATGAGGTCCGGGGGTGCGACAAGGAGCGGAACAGCGCTGCTGCTCGCCGGACCGAAGGTCGTGTCGAGCAAGGCCGTGGCGACCACGAGGACGAGCACGTAGACGAACGGCGGCCGCCAGGCAACGATCGCCGTGAAGACGGCCGCCTGCCCGAGGTCGCAGCCGATCATCAGCCGGCGCCGGTCGACCCGGTCGGCGAGCGATCCGGCGATCGGCCCGAGAAACCGAGGCAGCGCCTGTGCGAGTAGGAGAGCGCCGACGGATAGCCCGCCGCGGCCGGTGCCCTTGACGTAGAGCACGAGCGCGACGAGCGCCGCACCGTCCCCGATGTGAGAGATCCCCCGAGCCAGCCAAAGCCGCCGAAACGCCGGAACCCGCCGAAGGACATTCGTTGTCTTCGGGACCGGCGGCGCCGGTTCTGGATGCAGCGCCGCGTCCACGAGCCAAATCTACGCACCGCCGCCGCGACCGACATTGCGGGCGTGGCTCACGGTGGTTCTCGCAAAGCAGTGAAGTCTTTCGAAGTCGTCAGGCTGGTGCGTCCAGCCGCAGCGGACTTCGAAGGCGAATGGGCGATCGTGGATTCGAACCACGGACCTCCGCCTTATCAGAGCGGCGCTCTAACCGACTGAGCTAATCGCCCGCGGCGGAGCAGTCTAGCCGCGCTCGGTCAAGGGATGCGGACCGCCTGCGAGGGCGCCGATGAGTCGAGCGACGCTGCGGCTATGAAGATCGGCGACCTCGTCCTTTACCAGGGTCGGCCCTATTACTTGCGGGGGCTCGATCCCATGAGCGTGCCCGACCGGCAGGCGTTTCTCGAGGACGCCTTCACGAGCGAGGAGTGCACAGCGCCGATCGCGGAGCTCGAGCTCGAGCAGCTCGACGGACCGCAGCGGCCCACCGGAGTTTGACCGGGTACCCTCTGGCTATGATCGAAGCCGGGGACGGCTGATGCACGAGATGGTCATCTACGGCGTGAGCTTCGATCTCGTCGGCAAGCAGCCGATCGTTCTGCTGAAGACGGCCGACGGGAACAAGTTCCTCCCGATCTGGATCGGGCACCCCGAGGCGGCCGCGATCCTGATGAAGCTCCAGGGCGCGTCCACGCCCCGGCCGATGACGCACGACCTCGTCACCGACATGCTCTCCCAGCTCGACGCTCAGGTCGTTCGGATCACGGTGACCGAGCTGAAGGAGAACACCTTCTACGCGAGCATCACGGTGCAGCAGAACGGCTCCGAGATCGAGATCGACTCCCGCCCATCCGATGCGATCGCGCTCGCGGTCCGCGCCGAGGCGCCGATCTTCGCCGCCGAAGAGGTGATCGAGGAGTCGGCGATCGAGTTCGAGGGCGAGGACGTGAACGAGGAGGAGATCGTCTCCGAGTTCAAGCAGTTCCTCGAGAACGTCACCCCGGACGAGTTCGCCGAGGCGAACGGCGAAGAAGAGTGAACCCACGCAGGGCCCTCGGCCTGCGGCCTAGCCGACCTCGCGTTTCGTGAGGTCGAGAAGCTGTTCGAAGATCTCGCGCAATCCCTCCGGTGAGAGCGGGCCTCGGTTCGCACGGGAGAGGTACTGGAGCATCCACTCCTCGCGCTCGGGGTCGACGAACGAGAGCCCGCGCGACTCCTTGTAGCTCTTCAGGCGCGCGACCAGCTTGAGGCGCGCGTTCACCGCCTCGACGATTGCGCGGTCGTTGTCGGAGATCTGCTCGCGCAGCTGGCGGATCAGAGGATCGTTCTCGCTCATGGGCCGGAGTTTGGCCCATGAGCGGGGGAAGGGGTGTGGGGGAACCGGGAGGTTTCCCCCACGTTGGGTTGTAAGAAGGGGGCACGCGGGGGAAACATGGTTTCCCCCGCGGGAGCGAGCCGGAGGCGAGCGACGGTCAGGGTCGGCCCTCCAGCTTGACGTAGACCGGCTTTGCGCTGCCGTGCATGCTGAGCACGCGGTACGGGTACGTGATGCGTGCCGTGACCGGTTCTCCGAGCGCCGGCGTCCGCTCTCGCGCATAAATGTAGATGCCGCGCCGCCGCTCCACGACACGCAGGATGCGAAGCGAGTAGCCGGTGCTCGAGCGCGGCCCGAGCGCGATCACGACCACCTGGTCGCGATCCCAGTCCTGCGGCGGCGGCTTGGGCGCCCGCCCGGGCATCGTCGCCTCGAGCAGCTTCACGAACGGCTGCCGCGAGTGGTAGACGGCCGTCACCTTGCGCGTGAACTCGATCCGCCCCATCATCCCGGTCACGTCCTGCCAGGCGTACGGCCGCGTGCCGCCGGTCCCCCAGACCTGCGTGTAGACGAGCCAGCCGGTCGCGGCGAGAGCCAGCGCGACGGCCATCGCCGCTGCGCTAGTAGATGTAGACCGTGGTGCCGTAGGAATCGGCTGCGAACAGGCGCGGTGCGACCCACATCGGCACGCGCACGCAGCCGTGGCTGGCGGGGTAGGCGGGAACGTCCGGGTAGCCGTGGATCGCGAAGGCGCCGACGAAGTACGTCGGGTACCAGAGCACCCAGTCCCAGCCGGCGACCCGGCGGTAGACCTGCCAAACGCCGACCGGGGTGTTGCCGGTCGCGCCGGTCGAGACGGGGACGATGAGCGCCACCGTTCCGCGCCGGACGAGGAAGAGCACCTGCCGCTCCTTGCTCACCTCGACGTGGTCGCCGCCGTGGCGCGGGCGGGGGCCGTGCGCCCGCTGAAGCCGGCTCCAGACGCGCGGATCCACGCTGCCTGTGCGCGGCAGGCCGCTGACCTTCTGGAAGGCGATCACGGCGTCCACGGTGTCGCCGCCGTAGTAGCCGTCCAGGCCGGCGAGGGCGTAGTGCAGCTCCGCGAGCCGGTGCTCCAGGAGGTAGACGCCGCGGCCGCGGGAGCCGGGGCCGAGGAAGGGCACGAAGACGATCTGCTGGAGCGTGCGCCCCGCGGGGAGGTACCCGCTTGCCGGCTCGATCGAGACAACCGCTCTGTAGGCGGTGGCCCGTGCGGTTGCAAGCGGGAGGAGCAGGCCGCCGCGAGCTCTGCGGGTGAGAAGCAGGCGCCCGCTTCGCCAGACGCGAACGGTGATCCGACCGGCGGCGGCCGGTCGCTCCCGGACGGTCAGGACGAGCGGGTGCCCGACCCGGCCGGAGCCCCGGAAGGTCGCGTCGAGCCCGGGACGAACGGTGAGCGCGACCGCGTTCGAGACCGCCCCGCCGTAGCGGGCGGTGTACTGCTTGTCCGGCGCTCCGACCCGGCCGCGAACGGCAAAGCGTCCGTTCCCGCCGGCCCTGACGCTCGCGATCCGCCGGCCGCCGCGGTAGAGCGCGACGCGGGCGCCGCGCAGGGCGGGGACGAGGCGGCCGCGAAACCGCAGGAGCTGGTGATAGCGCCCTGTGTGGGGCGCCGCGAGCGTGAGCCCGAGCGAGGTGGCCTTCACCTCGGCCTGCGCCGTCTCCCCACCGGCCGAGGTCGCCGTCACCCGGGCGATGAACAGGCCCGCGCCGTAGACGTGCTGGACGGTCGCACCGTCGGCGGCGGCACCGTCGCCGAGGTCCCAGTGGTAGAGGACGGCGTCGCCGCTCGCCGTCAGGATCACCTGGAGCGGAGCGGGGCCTGTCGCCGGGCTTGCCTGGACGGTGACGGTAGGAGGCGCCGCTTGGGCGGCGGGTGCGAACGCGAGGGCCGCCACGAGGAAGGCTGCACGCCGCACGCACCTGAGGATAACTGGCTAGGTGGCGGCCGCTAGTGCGAGGACGGCGCCGTTGAAGCAGGCGTGCAGGAGCATCCCGGGGTACACGCTGCCCGTCCGCAGGCGAAGCAGTCCGACGCCGAGGCCGAAGACGAAGAGCGGGATCAGCCCGGCGATCAGGCCGTGCGCCGCGGCGAAGGCGAGCGCGGTCGCCCCGACGGCGACGAGGGATCCGTAGCGCGCCAGCAGCAGCCCGAAGCCGAGACCGCGAAACGCAAGCTCCTCGGTGAGCGGCGCGACGAGGGCGATCACGACCGCGTTGAAGGCGAAGGCGCCGGCATGGTCGGGTTGCCAGCGGGTGGGCTCGAGGCCTTGCTCGCGGCCGGCGTGCAGCAGCGGCTCGAGCGCGCGCTCCACGATCAGGATCCCGACCAGGACGGCGAGGGTGAGGCCGAGCGCGCGCGGCCAGGAAGGGGGAGCGCGGAGGCCGAGCGTCTGCCGCGGAATCCCCTGCGCGATCCAGACGACGAGCGCCAACATGATCACGTAGAGCAGCAGCCCGCCGATTGCGAGGTCGTAGTGGTACAGGGCATTGCGGTCCGGCTTCCCGCCGGCGAAGCGGCTTGCGTAGTTGATCGCCGTCAGCGTCCCTACCAGAGACAGCCAGGCGGCGAGCTTTCCCGTGTTCAAGCCGCGGCCTCGAGCGCGTCCGCCAGCGGCGCCCGGGCAAAGCGCATCCCCGCCGCCCGCGCGCCGAGCTCGTCCACCTCGTCGTCGCCGATGTGCAGCGCGCGTTCGGGCGGCACGCCGAGCGCTCGCAGCGCGTGCAGAAACGGCGCGGGGTCCGGCTTCGCCGCGCCCACTGCGGCGGAGCTGAAGACGAGGAGGCCTCCGAGCCCGAGGCCGGCCAGGTGGTCCGGCAGGGCCATGTCCCAGTTGCCCACGACCGCGAGCGCGAGGCCGCGCCGGCGCAGGCTCCTCACCGCCTCGACGACGCCCGGCAGCAGCTCGAACCGGAGCGCTTCGATGTACGTGTCGACGAATTCCTCCGGGTCGAGATCGGCGCCGGCGGCCTCGAGGAAGACGGCCACGCACTCCCGTCGCAGCCGGGCGAGGCTCTCCTCGCCCCGGCCCTCGAGCGAGCGTGGGCGGTAGTAGGCGCCCTCGGCAGCGAATGCCGCGGCCACCGCGTCGGGGTTGCGCTCCACCCCCCGCTCGCGGAGCGCTTCTCGCAGCGCCGGCACCGGATTCGGGAGTCCGACCAGCGTGCCGAAGGCGTCGAGGGTGACGGCGTCGAGCTCAGCGAAACGCATCGGGATGGAGAACCTGTGCGATCTCTCGGAGAGCCCGGCCGACGCGCGGGCCAGGTGCGGTCGCAGCGGCCGAGACGGTGCCGAAGCGGCCGCTCCGGACCGCTCGCAGGCGGCGGGCGAGCTGGTCGGCGCGCAGCCCGGCGAGGGTCGTTCCGCTGTCCGAGGTCGCCAAGTAGGCCTGCGGGTCGAGCCGGAGGAGCCGCTCGAGCGGAAACGGGCCGGGCTCGGGGCTCGGACCGGCGACGCTCGCCCCGTGAGCCTCGGTGACGAGGTCGCCGAGGAGGCTCCGTGTCGGGACGGTGGCGAAGTCGCCGGTGTCGACGAAGACCTTGATCCGGGGAGTCGTGCGCAGCCGGGCGATGACGGCCCTGTGCGTCCGCTCGATCGCCGCGGTCAGCTTCCTCGCCTGAAGCGGCCTGCCGGTGAGGAGCCCGATGTTGCCGATTGCGCCGACGACGTCGTCGAGCGAGCCGTCCGGCTCGACATAGATCGCCGCTCGAGTCGATGTGTGCGCCCGCGCGAGGTCGAGCGGGTCGGAATCGCCCGAGGCGACGATCAGGTCGGGGCGGGCCTTGCGGATCTGGCCGACCAGCGGCAGCCCGACGAGAGAGTCGTTCACGATGATGGTCCGCTCCTTCAAGCCCAGCGCGCGCAGGATCTGGCGCGGCCCGGCACCGAGAGGGACGATCCGGCGGGGAGCGCTCCGCAGTACGGCCGGCCGCTCGGCCGCTCCCTGGACGGTGACCGGGTAGATAGGAACGATCGCGCCGGTCGGCTCCTTGCGCGCGCCGCAGCCGGTCCCGGCGGCGAGCAGGACGCAGGCCGCGAGGCCCGCCGCGCCGATCCTCACGCGACCCATTGCCACAGCGCCCACTGTACGACCGCGACTCCGAGCAGGAGCGAGCTGATGGTGACGACCGCCGTGTGCACGCGCGGCCGGCCGCCCAGCGCGGCCAGCGCGAGGAAGAACGGGAAGATCGTCAACCCGAACCGCGGCAGCGAGAGCAGCGGCCAGCGCTCGCTCGGCACGCTCAGCGGGATTGCGAGGCTGAGCGCCGCGAACAGGCCATAGGGCGCGCCGAAGCGCCTCCAGGCGACCATTGTCAGGGCGCCGAACAGAACGAGGAAGGCGAGGTTCTCGAGGTTGATCGTCGCCGCGCGGATCGGGTCGGTGTCCTGCACGGCAGTCCAGTAGACGTGTGTGTGCGAGCCCGACGCGAGCTGCTCGATTGCGGCCCACCCCGCGCGGAGCCCGTCCCAGATCCCACCGAGCGGCCCGGCCGGCGAGAGGTGCCGGCTCCAGAGCCGCTGCGCGTGCACGAATGCCCAGGGGTCGCCTTCGGCGCGCCAGAGGTAGACCGGATACGCGGCGAAGATCGGCAACGCGATGCCGAGCGAGGCGAGCGCCCGCAGCCGCTCCCGCTCGCGCCAGGCGAGCACTCCCAGCGCCGGCAGCAGCGCGACGCCGACCGGTCTCGTCAGGAGCGCCAGCCCGGCGACCGCGCCCGCCGCGAGAAACCGGCTTCGTTCAGCGAGCGCGAACGCCGCCAGCGTCAGGAGCAGGTAGAGCGACTCGCTGTAGACCGCCTGGAGGAAGAGCGTGAACGGGAAGACGGCGAGGTAGAGGACCGCCCGGCGCGCCCCGTCGGCGCCGAGCTGCTCCTCCGCCAGGCGGTGCAGCAACAGGAAGGAGCCGAATGCGGCGGCGAGCGAGACGAGGATCCCGGCGAGTACGTAGTGGCCGAAGAGCGCACGCCCGATCACGCCGACCGCGCCTGGGTAGAGCGGATAGAAGGCGGAGGCCGCACCGCTGGCCGCGTCGTAGCCGTGCTTCGCAATCCGCAGGAACCAGACGCTGTCCCAGCGGGCCCACACATCCGTGACCGCGCCGAGATCGTGCGTGAGCGACGGATCGTCCCAGCGGGCCGCGCGCGGGTGGCGGTTCGGGACGAAGACGAAGAGCGAGAAGAGCGCGGCCGCCCAGATCGCGGCTCGGGTCCAGAGGAAGATCTCGGGCACGGGGTTCCACGCGCGGGGCAGCCGCAGCTCGCGGCGCGCCGTCCGCGGCTCACGAACGCGTTGACCGGCGGACACGGCGCGCGATGATACTCGGATGGCGGAGCGCCACTTCACGCCGGAGGAGGCGAACGAGCTGCTCTCCGAGGTGCGGCCGGTGGCGGAGGAGCTGGTCGCCCTGCGGCGCGCGTTCGCGGTCACGGCGGCGCGGCGGGCGCGCCTCGCGTCTCGGATCGCCGGGAACGGCGGCGACTTCGATCCGCAGGAGCCGCGCGCGCTCGAGGAGCAGCTGGAGCGTGAGGCCGAGGCGGTGGTGCGCTGCGTCGAGCGCCTGCAGCGGCTGGGCGTGCTGGTCAAGGACCTCGACCGCGGGCTCGTCGACTTCCCCGCGCTGCGCCGCGGCGAGGAGGTGCTTCTCTGCTGGCAGGTCGGCGAGGCCGAGGTGGCCCATTGGCACGGTCTCGAGGAGGGCTTCGCGGGCAGGAAACCACTACCGCTCGACTAAGGGGGTGCCCATGCCGCTCTGGCACCGCCTCATCGTGTTCGGCGCGGTCCTGCTCGTGACCGTCGCCGTCGCGCGTCTCGTCGACCGGCGGATGGCGCGCAGGGAGCTGCCCGCCGCCGCCGTCACGCGCTACCGCGTCCTGCGCCGCAGCGTCCTCACACTGATCGTCTTCATCGGCCTCTTCTCGGCGCTGCTCGTGATCCCGCAGGTGCGCGCGGTTGCGACCGGGATCCTCGCCTCGTCCGCGGTGATCGGGATCGTCGTCGGCTTCGCGGCGCAGCGGACGATCGGGAACTTCATCGCCGGCCTCCTGATCGCGTTCTCCCAGCCGATCCGCCTCGGCGACTACGTCGAGATCGACGGTCTGACGGGGGTGGTCGAGGAGATCGGCCTCACCTACACCTTCATCCGCGTCGGGGACAACGACCGGCTCGTGATCCCGAACGAGAAGATCGCCTCGGATACCATCCGCAACTCCTCCATCCGGAGCAGGAAGAAGCTTGCTCAAGTGTCCGTCCAGGTGCCTCTCGACCGCGATCTTGAATCCGTCAGCCGGCTGCTCCGCGAAGCGGCGCAGGACGAGAGCGCCGAGGTCGCGGTGACCGCGCTCGAGGACCGCGCGCGGCTGACGGTGAGCGTCTGGGTTCCGGACGAGCCGACCGCCGAGCGGTTGGAGACGGACCTGCGCCTGCGCGCGCACGAGCGCCTGCGTGAGGCCGGAGTGTTCGCGTGACCCCGCCCGGCCGGCGCGCCGACGACGACCTCGAGCACCTTCTCCGCCGCACCCGCCGCCGGCGCGAGCTGGGGAAGAAGCGCCGCAAGCGCCGGACCGCGCTTCTGCTCGCGGCCATGCTGCTCGTCGTGCTCGCGCTCGTCGCCTCGGGAGTCGGCAGCGTCGCGGCGTTCCGCTCGAGCTGCGACCTGAACTCGCTCCGCCCGGTCGAGATCGGGCAGAACTCGTTCGTCTTCGCCGCGAACGGCGCGCTGCTCGGCTCGATCCCGGCCGAGCGGAACCGGACACCGGTCGGCTTGAAGCAGATCAGTCCGTGGACGCTGAGGGCGACGATCGCGATCGAGGACCACCGTTTCTACACGCACGGCGGCGTCGACTACGAGGGCATCATCCGCGCCGCCTGGAAGGACCTGCGGGCGGGCGAGGTCGTCCAGGGCGGCTCGACCATCACGCAGCAGCTGGTGCGCAACCTCTACATCTCGAAGGAGCGGACCTTCAAGCGGAAGCTGAAGGAAGCGTGTCTCGCGATCAAGCTCAGCCGCCGCTGGTCGAAGGACAGGATTCTCACGGAGTACATGAACCAGGTCTACTACGGAAACCACGCCTACGGGATCGAGGCGGCGGCGCAGACGTACTTCTCGGAGCCCGCACGCAAGCTGACGCTCCGGCAAGCGGCGCTCCTGGCCGGTCTCCCCCAGGCTCCCTCCACCTATGACCCCCTCCACCGCCCCGCGGCCGCCCTCGAGCGGCGCGACGCCGTCCTGCGCGCGATGGCCCAGTACGACTACATCACGCCTGCCCGGTACCGGCAGGCGATTGCTCAGCGCAAGCTCGGGCTGCGGCCGGGCAAGCTCTACACGCGGATCCGCGAGCCGTACTTCTTCAGCTACGTCCGCGACCAGCTGATCGCCGAGTACGGCTCGAACACAGTCCGCTCCGGGGGCCTGCGCGTCTACACGACGATCGACCCGCGCCTCCAGCTGGCGGCGGCGAAGGCGATCCGAGACACGCTCTACCTGCGCGACGACCCGGCCGCGGCGGTCGTCTCGATCAACCCTGCCGACGGCGCGATCCGTGCGATGACGGCGGTCACACCCGGCCGGACCGGGAACCAGTTCAACCTCGTCGCCCAGGCGAGGCGCCAGCCCGGCTCGACGTTCAAGGTCTTCGTCCTGACCGCGGCGATCGAGCAGGGCATGAACCCGAGCTCGACCTACTACGTGTCCGCGCCGTTCCACTACCAACCCGACCCTTACACGTCCGCCTGGGACGTGCAGACCTACGACCACAGCTACTCCGGCTCGAGCTCGGTCACGAGCGCGACGCTGCGCTCGGACAACACCGTCTACGCGCAGCTAACGCTGGACGTGGGCCCGGAAAAGGTGGCCGAGATGGCGCACCGGCTCGGAATCGTCTCCGCGCTCGACATCGTGCCCGCGATGGGCCTCGGGGCGGACGCGATCTCGCCGTTGGAGGAGGCGTCCGCGTTCGCGACGCTCGCGGCCGGCGGGATCTACTCGAAGCCGATGGCGATCCGCAAGGTCGTGCTGGCGAACAGGAAGGTCGACACCGACGCGGGTTGGGGCCGGCCGCAGCGCCGTCGCGCAATCTCCGACGGCGTCGCCTACGAGGTGACCAGGATCCTCGAGGAGAACATGCTCGAGGGGACCGGCATCGGGGCGTACTTCGGTCGCCCCGCCGCCGGCAAGACCGGCACGACCGACAACCACGCGGATGCCTGGTTCTCGGGCTACGTGCCGCAGCTCGAGGCGACCGTCTGGGTCGGCTACCCGCAGGGGGAGATCCCGATGGAGAACGTCCATGGGATCGCGGTCGCGGGCGGGACCTTCCCGGCGACGATCTGGCGGCTCTTCGTGGAGCGGGCGGTGGCGAAGTTCCCGCCGCTCGACTGGCAGGAGCCGCGCGACCCGGTCGTCTGGAGGCCGTTCACGCAGGGTCAGTACGGGTCGAGCCTCTCGCCCCCGCCACCGCCGAGCTACTACGTGCCGCCTCCGCCCTCGGGGACGACGACCGCTTCGACGACCAGCACGACGCCGCCCCCGCCGCCCCCGCCACCGCCCGGGCCGCCGCCCCCGCCGCCGCCCGGGCCGGTGCCGCCGCCGCCGCCCGGGCCGCCGCCGCCCCCGCCGCCGGAGTAGCGGGGTGGAGCCGAGGCGCTCCGAGCCCGCGGGCATGCAGTCGGCGCTGGGCACTGCTGCCGTGGCGATTCCGGTCTTCCTCGCCGCGTGCGCGGTTCCCGACGGCGGGCTCTTCCGAGCCGCGCGCTTCCGCGACGTCCACGTCTACCAGGGCTACGCGGAGAGCCTCCTGCACGGTGCGCTGCCGTACCGCGACGTCTTCGTCGAGTACCCACCGGGCGCCTTCGCGGTCTTCCTACCGCCCACGGCCTTCGGCGCCGCGCACTACAACGCGGCCTTCAAGGCACTGATGGCCCTCTGCGGCGTGGCGACGATCGTGCTCGTCGCGCTCGTGCTGGCGGAGCTTGGCGCCTCGAGGAGGCGGCTGTACGCGGCGGTGGGGTTGCTCGCGCTGGCGCCCATCGCGCTCGGGCCGATCTCGCTCAACACCTACGACGCCTGGCCGGCCCTGCTGACCCTCGCGGCGCTCCTCCTCCTCCTGCGCGGGTGCGACGTCCCGGCGTTCGCCGTTCTCGGCCTCGCCGTGAGCGCGAAGGTCTACCCGCTCGTGCTCGTGCCGCTTGCGTGCGCGTTCGTCTGGCGCAGGGCGGGCCCGCGGCGGGCAGCGCTTGCGGCCGGTGCGCTCGTTCTCGTGGCGGCGGCGGTCGTCGTCCCCTTCGCCGCCTACGACCTGGACGGCGTCGCCTCGAGCTTTCGCGCCCAGGCCTCGCGCGGGCTCCAGGTCGAGAGCCTCGGGGCCTCGCTCCTGCTGGTGCTGGACCGGCTCGGGCTCTACGACGCTCACGTCGTGCGCACGACCGGCGTGGCCGGGCGGAACCTGACCGGCTCGCTGCCCGATGCCGTCGCGGCGGCGACGCTCGTGTTCGAGGCACTGGCGGTCGCCGTCGTCTGGCTGCTCTACACCCGCGCCCGTGACGCCCGCGCGCAGTTTCCGGTCGCGTTCGCAGCCGCTGTCGCCGGCTTCCTGGCGTTCACGAAGGTTTTCTCGCCGCAATATCTGGTGTGGCTCCTCCCGCTCGTGGTGCTGGTCGGAGGCGCCGCCGGGATCGCCGCGGTGGCGCTGACGGCAATCGCGCTGGTGCTGGCGCAGGTCTGGTTCTTTCACTACCGCGCGCTCTTCCGGATCGCCTGGCCGAGCTGGCTTCTGCTCGTGCGCGACCTCTTCGTCGTCGCGCTGTTCGCGGTCCTGGCGGGCGCGCTCGCGCGGGCTCAGCCGACGCGGTGGAAGATCAGGATCCCGTCCCGCTCGAAGACGAGTCGCCATTCCGGGTTGCGCCGTAGCCAGGAGAGCTGGACCGCGGTCGGCAGGGGCGCGAGCCGGTCCGCGTAGCCCGGCTGGGTCTCGTCCGCGGCGATCCAGGTCGCATCCTGGATGTAGGGGAAGCTGAGCAGGCGGCGGCGTGCCGAGAGGTGCGCCCCGAGCGTGTTGGTGGCGCTGACGACGGCATGCCCGGGGATCAGGCGCAGCGCCTGCGCCGCGATCTGGTCGTGTCTGGTGACCTGGGCTGCGTATGCGTCGTGCTGCTCGCCACCGGGGAGGTAGCGCCAGAGCGGGATCGCCCCCAGGGCGTAGTTCGACGCGAGCGCGAGGACGAGGGCGCCGGTCGCCAGCGGCGCCATGAGGTGTGGGCGGGCACGCGCGAGCCGGCCGGCGCCGAGCACAGCCGCCGCGAACAGGACCGGAACCAGCCCGGCGGTGTAGTGGAACCGGATCGAGGTCTGCGTGGTGGTCGCGGAGAGCAGGTTGATCGCGAGTTCCGGGATCGCAGCCAACAGCACCAGCGGGGCGAAGACGACGAGAAGCCCGAGCGGCAGGACGAGCCGCGCGAGGTAGCCGAGCCCGCGGCCGGTGGCGGCGGTCGTGACGATCTTCCACGGATCCGCCACGGCCGTGCGCAGGATCCCGCCGGGGCTGCCGCCGACCTCGCCGTAGCGGGAGAAGAAGCTCGAGCTGCCTCCGCGGTTGAAGTGTGGGATCACGATCTCGATCGCGACGAGGGCGAGCGCAGCGCCCGCCGCCGCGATCGCGGCGCCCTCGAACCGGCGCCGGCGCGCGAGGGCGTACCAGAGTCCGAGCCCGGCGACGACGAGTCCGATCTCCTCCTTGGTCGTTGCGGCGAGCAAGCCGAAGACGGCGAACGGCAGCAGCCGGCCCTCGTCGAGGTACCAGACGGCGTAGAGAAGGAGCGGGCACGCGAGGGCGACCGGATGAAACTCGTTCAGCGTCAGCCACTGCGTCGCGGGGTAGAGCAGGTAGGCGAGCGCGAAGCCGAGCCCGGCTCGTTGGGACCGGAGATGCTTGCCGGCGAGCCAGAACACCGGCAGCGCACCGAGCGAGACCGAGACTGCCTGGACGACGAGGAGAAGGTCCGGGCTCGGCCAGACGACCCAGAGCGGCGCGAGGGCAGCCAGGATCGGGTCGAAGTGCGCGGCGAGGCGCGAGATCTGGTCGCCGCGCAACCCGGTGATCTGAAGCGGGTGCCCGTGCGCGGTCGACCAGACGGCCTGGACCATGTTGCCGAGATCGAAGCGCCCGGTCTGGAAGGCGCGGTGGCGAAGGATCGACAGGGCGGAGAAGCCCGTGGCGTAAGCGGCGATCCCGATCCAGAGCAGCAGCCGAGGGGTGCGGGCGCGTCGGAGGACCATGCGGGGTGCGATCGTAGGGCGCGGCGGAACCTTCGGCTTCACGCGCGTGCGATCACGCGTTCCAGGAGCGCGCGCCAGCGCGCGCCGAGCACTTCTTCGCTCGCGTGTTCTCGGTAGGTGGCGACTCCGCCCTCGCTCAGTCCGCGCGTGAGCTCGCCGTCCTTGGCGAGGCGGCTCAGCGCTGCCGCAAGCGTTCCCGGATCGCCGGGAGGAACGAGTAGCGCGCTCTGCTCGTCGACGAGAAGCTCTCGGGCGGCGACCGTCTCGGCAGTGACGAGCGGCGTGCCGCAGGCGAGGGCCTGGAAGGCCTTGTTCGGGATCACCCGCTTCGCCTTCTCGGAGGTGCCGAAGATTCCGAGCGCGCAGCCGGCGCGGTGGAGCTCGGCGGGAAGGCGGTCGTACTCGATCCAGGGGAGCCACTCGACGTTGCCCGGACGACCTTGGAGCAGAGGCTCGAGCTGCCCGCTGCCGACGATGCGGATGCGCAGCTCCGGGGCCAGTCGCGCTGCCTCGAGAATCGTCTCGAGCCCGTGGAGTGGGATCAGCTTGCCGACGAAGAGGCAGGTGAACGGCTGCTCGGGTCTCCAGCCCGGCCGGAAGAGGCGCTCCTCGGCACCGACGAGGCAGGCCTCGACACGCTCGGGGGGCAGCCCGGCGAGGCGTGCAAGGTAGCCGGCGTTCGCCTTCGTATCGGCGACCACGAGATCGGCTGCGTGAAGGGCGTGCCGGTCGATCGCGGTCAGCGCGCGGGCGGCGAGGGAGCCCGGCCGGAAGCGCCCCCGATCGGCGACGAAGGTATCCGAGAGCGAGACGAGCGGATTGAAGACGACCGGCCGACCGCGGGCCGCTCGCCGTGCGGCCGGAAGGTCGAGGTGCCCGGGATAGCCGACGATGACCGCGTCGAAGTTCTCGGGCGGCCGCCGCAGGAGGCGCAGCTCCGCCACGGCGAGGCGGACCGTGGCACTGGCTCCGGACTGCCAGCTCGCGCGGCGTCCTTCCCAGACGCCGGCGTGGCGCTCGACGATGCCGACTCCGGCCCGCCGCAGGCACGAGATCACCTGTGCGTTCCGTGGGTAGTCGCGCTCGTAGGTGCCGAAGTAGAGGATCCGCATCACGCGGGGGCTCCTGGTCCCTAGTTAAGGCGCGCCCAGCCTCCTCCCCGCGGAGAGCGTATCGAGGCGCGACGGACGGGTGTGTGACGCGTCTGTGCCGAATCCGTGACGCTCACGCGCTGCTCGTGGTCCCTCGAGCTGGGCGGGATCGATCAGCTGACCTTTCCGGTCGCGGCCGATCCTAGGAGAGGATCTCCTCGACGTGCAGCTCCGTCCGCTCGCGCGCGCCGGCGCGCTCCTCGTGCTGGCTCGTGATCAGCTCGCTGATCAGGCCGAGCGAGAAGAACTGGAGCCCGACGACCACGAGCAGCACGCCGAGGATCAGCAGCGGTCGCTGGCCGATCGCATGCCCGTCGAGCTTCAGCACGGTGAGGTAGACGAGCACGCAGAAGCCGAGCACGCCGAGCAGCAGGCCGAGCCCGCCGAACAGGTGCAGCGGGCGGTACCGGTAGCGGCCGATGAACGAGACGGTGAGCAGGTCGAGGAAGCCGCGGAGATAGCGCTCGGCGCCGTAGCGTGAGCCTCCGTGCTCCCGCGGCCGGTGGTTCACGGGCAGCTCGGCGATCCGATGACCGCGGTAGTGCGCGAGCACGGGGATGAAGCGATGGAGCTCCCCGTAGAGCCGCAGGCCGCGGACGACCTCCGCGCGGTAGGCCTTCAGCCCGCAGTTGAGGTCGTGAAGCCGCAGGCCCGACACTCGCCCCGTGACCCAGTTGAAGACTCGCGAGAGCACCCGCCGGCTGAACGGGTCGCGCCGGTGCGCCTTCCAGCCGCTGACGAGATCGAAGCCCTCGTCGAGCTTGGCGAGGAGCCTCGGGATCTCGGCGGGGTCGTCCTGGAGATCGGCATCGATCGTGACGACCACGTCTCCCTGCGCCTGCGCGAAGCCGGCTCCGAGGGCCGTTGCCTTGCCGAAGTTCCGCCGCAGCCTGACGACGCGCACGTTCTCTCTCGCGCTGTGGAGTCGGGTGAGGGCGGCAAACGAGCCGTCCGTGGAGCCGTCGTCGACGAATACGACTTCCCACGACCGCCCTTGCGGCTCGAGTGCCGACTCCAGCTCGTCGTACAGGAGGGCGAGCGTCCGCTCCTCGTCGTGAACGGGGACGACGATCGAGATCACGGCGGCTGAGCCTATCCGCCGCGCGTAGCGTATGCGGCGATCGTGGCCGAGCTTCTGACGATCGACGATGCGCAGCAGCTCATTCTCGAGCGCGTGCAGCCGCTGCCTGCCGAGCAGGTTCCGCTCGAGGCACTCGCAGGGCGGGTGCTTGCGGAGCCCGCGAGGGCCGTCACGCATCTGCCACCGTTTCCGAGCTCCGCAATGGACGGTTTCGCGGTTCGGTCCGCCGACGCCCCGGGCGCGCTGCCGGTCGTCTTCCGCATCGCGGCCGGCCGGCCGGCGCCGCGCGCGCTACGGCCCGGCGAGGCGATGGCGATTGCAACCGGGGGCGTCGTCCCCGAGGGCGCCGATGCTGTCATCCCCGTCGAGTATGTTGTCGAGAGTGACAACAGCATTTCGATTTCTGATCCGGTTGTCGTTGGCGCCAACGTTCGCCCGCGCGGCGGCGACCTTCGCGCCGGCGAGATCGTCGTCCAGGCGGGAACGCGGCTGGGGCCGGTTCAGCTGGGCGCGCTTGCGGCTGCAGGGGTCGCGACGGTCGCATGCGGCGCGGAGCCGCGGGCCGCCGTTCTCGCTACGGGAACCGAGCTTCGCCGGCCGGGAGAACCGCTCGGCCCGGGCGAGGTCTACGAGGCCAACGGGCTGATCCTCGCCGCCCAGCTCGCGTCGGCGGGCGCTCGTGCCGAGCGCCTGGCGGCGGTGGCGGACGACGAGGAGGCGCACCGCGAGGCCATCGCGCGAGGGCTCGAGCACGACGTGCTCGTCACTTCCGGCGGGGTCTCGGTGGGACCGCACGACCTCGTTCGTCGGGTCGAACGGGAGCTAGGAGTCGAAGAGGTGTTCTGGCGCGTGGCCGTCAAGCCCGGGAAGCCGGTCTCGTTCGGCGTGCGCGACTCGACGCTCGTTTTCGGCCTGCCCGGAAATCCTGTCTCGTCCCTCGTCGGGTTCGAGCTGTTCGTGCGGCCGGCGATCCTGGCCCTCCAGGGCGCGGCGGAGCCGCTTCCCCGCTTCGAGCCGGGGCGGCTCGCGGCTGCCGTTCGGCAGAGCCCGGACCGCGAACAGCTCATCCGCGCGCGGACGAGCCCAGAGGACGACGGCGCCGTCGGGCTCGAGCCGCTCGCCGGACAGGAGTCGCACATGATCGCGCGCGCTGCCGGAGCAGATGCGCTCGTCCTCGTTCCGCGCGGAGAGGGCGAGCTTCCCCCCGGCGCCGCGGTGCGCTACCTCAGGCTCGGCTGAGGTCGTCTACCGCGCTGTCGCCGAGGCCGGTGGGGCTGCGAGCGCGTTCGTCGGCAGCGTGAAGGCTGGTCCGCCCCGGGGCTCGATCCTGGCGAGACTCCCGTAGGCGATGTACCGCTGCGAGGCGAAGAAGCGCGGATGGCACGCTTGGAGCTCGACCACCTCACGGTCGTGTGAGCGGAGAACGGAGAGGTCGCCGGCGTCGACAATCCTGTGCTTGTAGATGCGGTAACGGAACGTCGCGTACGGAACCTCGAGGATGACGAAGTCCCCCGGGCGAAGCTTTTCGATGTGGGCGAACGGTGCGAGGTACGTTGTTCGGTGACCCGCGATGTAGATCAGCTGCCCCTCGCCGGGCATGAAGGTCCGAAGGTCGCGGCCGGGGCCCTTCTTCAGCGTGTCGTGGTCGGTCCCGTTCACGACGATCATGTTCAGGCCCAGCCGCGGCACCTTGATGCGGCCGATCGCCTGGCCCCGGCGCGCTTCGCGCCGGTAGAGACGCGCCTCGCGCGCGATCGTCCTCTGTGTCGCCGCGAGCGAGGCCACTCCGCGTCCCAGCGGCGCCGGCCGGTACTCGGCGAAGAGGTGGTCGTAGCTTCGGGCGAGCTGGTGCTGCTTCCAGTGCGTGTAGAGCGCGGTGAACGGGTCCTGCCAACGCCAGACGACGGCGACCCAGATGAGCACGCCGACGCCCGCAACGGATATCGCCGTCCCGAAGATCCTCACGACCCGTCTCACCGTCACCGTTCCAAAGCCCTCCGTTCCGCGCGAGTTGCGCGCTTCCTCCCCCTAACTGTAAGCGCGATTCGCCGAACCGTCTCCCTCAGCGGCCCGCGCGGCGGCCGCTCCCTAGCGCTGGGGTACGGCGCGTACCGCCCCGTCGCCAGCGCGGCCATCTGTCCCCCCGCCGCGAGCCAGCCGACCGCGATCGCCACGGCGGGCAGCTTCACGTAGCCGGTAGCCGCCAGTTCGGCGAGGTACCAAGGGGCGTCCAGACCGAGGTCGTAGCGCAGCGCGAGCGAACCGACCAGAAGCAGCGGACCGAGGAGACCGGCGGCCAGCAGCGCGGCGCGGACCCAGAGCGGGTGCCGGCGGAACTGGGGCAGCCACAGCCAGGCGTGCACCGACGGCAACAGGAACAGCAACGCAAACGGGTTGGTCGCCACGACGAGCAGCGCCACGACTGCGAGTGCGAGCAGCGCCGCGCTCGTCCCGGCGAGCTCCTCCGAGGCGGAGATCGGCCGTCTGGGCAGCAGGCGCTCGCGTGCAACCAGCCAGCCGAGGCCGCTCAGGAGCCCGAGTCCGGCCAGCCCGATCACCGGCCAGTCCGTCCCGGGCGGAGCGCTCGGCGGGAGCGGCACCTTCGGGGCGTCCGGCCACACCCCGATCAGCGCGAAGAAGAGGAAGATCGCCGCCGTCCAGAGCCAGAAGCCGACGCGGCTCCGGTAGCTCCGTAGCGCCGGAGCGAGCGCGATGTGGCGCCGCCGGCAGCGGGCGTAGAGATCGACCGCCGTGACGAGAAACGGTACGAGCGCGGCGATCAGGACAACCTCGATCGCCCAGCCGGGCAGGATTCGAGGCCCGAAGTAGAGGTAGCTCGCAGTTCCCGGAGCGAGCTCGGCGCCCGAGTCGAGCCAGCGCAGGAGTTGCTGCGCCGCGCCGCCGAGCTCCGCGAGCCGGACCGAGTCGAGGCGGTCAGGCTGATCGGCGAACGGCGGCGGCGGCCGCTCGGCGCCGCTCGTCAGGGTGAGCGCGGGCAGCCCGCGGGCCAGCAGCGGTCCCTGCTCGTGGAGCGTGAACGGGAAGGCGAGATCGATCAGCTGGGCGAGCGCCCCCGGCCGCTGCGGGCGGCGACCCGCCTGGTCGAGGACCCGCTGCGAGGCGGTCTCGACGATCCCCGAGGCCGCCAGCCGCGGTTCGGTGCCGGTTAGCACGAGTCGCGGCGGCCCGCTCCCCGCCAGCGCGGCGAGGTCGATCACGGCGAGGACGTGTCCACGATGGGTTCGTGCGAACCGGCGCGTGCCCAGCGCGCCGAACGCGCCGCCGTCGGTTGCCACGAAGACGAGCGTGTGCAGCGGGCTGACGGCCCGGGCCTGCGGGGCGGCGACCGGCGTACCGTACGAGCGGGCGAGCTCGATCAACGTTGCGATTCCGGAGGCGTTGTCGTTCGCGCCGGGCCCCGTGCCTTCGTCGTCCCGGTGCGCCATCACCACGATCTCGTCGGGCGAGCGCCCCGGCACGGTCACGAGCTGGTTGACGAGCGGCTCCCGCCCGCGGCCGGGCAGGACGGCGTCGAACCGGTCGGCGACGACCTTCAGCCCGTACGGAGCGAGCTGCATGCGGAGCCAGCCGGCCGCCCCGAGCGCCCCGGCCGTTCCCGGCGCTCGGTCGGGGTAGAGCTGCGCGAGCTCTGTCGCGAGCGCGAGCGCGCCGACGCGGTCGAACGAGGGTGGCAGAGCCGGCTGCGGCAAGGGGAGCGGCTCGGCCTTGTGGACGCTGAAAGCCGCCACCAGAAGCGGGATTCCGACGAGCAGCCAGGTGCCGCGATACAGCCGCGCGCTCACAGGCCGCTCGAGCGAGCCGGGGCGCGGGCGTCGCCGCGCAGGACGGGGCGGGGACGCCGCCATGCCTGGCTATAGTAGGAGGAAGACCGACATGCGCCGGCAGGCGCTGCCGATGCCCGACTCCTCAACCATTCTGCTCGTCGACGACGAGGACGCTGTTCAGAAGCTCCTCGCGTTCCCCCTCGAGCGCGACGGCTTCCGCGTCGTGCAGGCTCGCGACGGCGAGGAAGCGCTCGAGCGGTTCGAAGCCGAGCGGATCGACCTCGTCGTCCTCGACCTGATGCTGCCGAAGCTCGACGGGCTCGAGGTCTGCAAGCGGCTGCGTGCTTCGAGCAGCGTCCCGATCATCATGCTCACGGCCCGCGACGACGAGCTCGACAAGGTGCTCGGGCTCGAGCTCGGGGCGGACGACTACATCACGAAGCCGTTCTCGATCCGCGAGTTCCGGAGCCGGGTACGGGCTCTCTTGCGCCGCGCCGCGACTCCGCCGCCCGGCGTTCCGGACGAGGAGACGATCGAGGCCGACGGGCTCCGGATCGACCTGGCCAGACGCGATGTCGAGGCACACGGCAAGGCGGTGCAGCTGACCTACGTCGAGTTCGAGCTTCTGCGCACGCTCGCCGCGCACCCGGGGCGGGTCTACACGCGAGAGATGCTGCTCGAGGCGCTGTGGGGCGGCTCGGAGTACCGGGAGCCGCGCACGATCGACGTGCATGTGCGCCACCTGCGGGAGAAGCTGGAGCGCGACCCCCGCGAGCCCGAGTTCATTCTCACCGTTCGCGGCGTCGGTTACCGCTTCCGGAGCGGCTGATGCGATCTCTCCGCACCGTCGGCGCCCGGCTGAGCCTGGCGCTCCTCCTCGTCGTCGCCGTCGCGCTGGGGATCGTCTACGAGGCGGTGGTGCCCTCGCTGAGGAGCCGACTGGTCAACACGCGCGTGTCGCAGCTCGAGCACGCGGCTGCGACGCTCGGACCGCGGATCCGTTCGGACCCGGCCTCCCAGCAGAACTTCGTCGAGAACGCTGCCGCGGGCACCAGCTCGCGCGTGGTGCTCCTGACGCCGCTCTCGGCGCTGCCACTGCTCTTGAATCAGCGCGACTCGCTCGGTGCGACCACCGGCGACGGTCTCGGGACGGATCCGATTGCGCTCGAGGCTGCCAAGACGCAGGGCTCGGCGCACGGGACCGTCGAGCGCCGCGAGCGCATGTACGCGGAGGCGGCGGTGTACATCCCTGACCAAGCCGCCGTGCTTCTGCTCACGGACTCGCTCCAGAACCAGCTCTCGAGCGTCCACCAGGTGCAGCGCCGTTTGCTCATCGCGGCAGGAGCCGCGCTGCTGATCGCGCTGTTGCTCGGGTACGGCGGCGCCTGGGTGTTTGCGCGCCGGATCCGGAGCCTGGAGCGGGCGGCGGACCGGATTGCGGGCGGGCGCTTCGACGAGCCGGTGCGCGACTCCGGCGGAGACGAGCTGGGCGAGCTGGCCGAGGCGTTCGAGCGCATGCGCGTGCGGCTCGCACAGCTCGACGACGCCCGGCGAGAGTTCGTTGCGAACGCCTCGCACGAGCTGCGCACGCCGCTCTTCTCGCTGGCGGGCTTCCTGGAGCTGCTCGACGACGAGGTGCTGGACGAGCGGACGAGACGCGAGTTTCTCGAGTCGATGCGGGAGCAGGTCACGCGCCTGACGAAGCTTGCGTCCGATTTGCTGGACCTCTCGCGGCTCGACGCCGGGCGTCTCACGGTCGAACGGGAGCCGATCGACCTGGCGGCGCTCGCCGAGGAGCTCGTCGAGGAGTTCGGGCCGGTCGCCGGGCGGAGCGAGCACAAGCTGAAGCTGGTGGGAAACGGGCCGGCGAATGCGGCCGCCGACGAGCTGCGCGTGCTCCAGATCGGGCGGATCCTGGTCGAGAACGCGCTGCTGCACACGCCTCCGGGCACCGCCGTCCATGTGCGGGCGCACACCGATGGCGACAGGACAGCGCTCGAGGTGGAAGACGAGGGGCCGGGCATTCCCGCCGACCAGCGCGAGCAGCTGTTCGAGCGCTTCTACCGGCTCGACGGCACGCGCGCGTCGGGAAGCGGGCTCGGCCTGGCGATCGCGAAGGAGCTCGCGGAGCTGATGGGCGGCACGATCGAGGTCGAATCGCAGCCCGGCCGAACGGTGTTTAGGCTCGCTCTCCCGAAATCGCTCGCGCGGGAAGCGGAAAGGGACACGGCACGCGTTTTGTCGTGAAAACGACCCCCGGCGCGTTTGGCGAAACCGAGCGAGCCGCAGGCGCATAGCTACAGTTCGGCCCTTATGAGACCCGCGCCGCTCGCTGCTGTCGCGATCGCCTGCGCCCTGCTGGGCGGGGTCGCCGCGCTCGCGCTCGGGAAGTCGACGGGCTGGCTCGAGGGTGGCTCGACGACCACGATCTTCCGTTCCGCGCCGGCCGCCGCGGGCTCTGCCGCCCCGGTGACGGTGCGGTCGGCCGGAAAGCCGCTTGCCGGCAACGGCTTCAACCCGACGCGGATCTACGCCAGCCGCTCCGCCGGCGTCGTCACGATCATCGCGGACTTCGGCAGCGACGAGGTGGCCCAGGGCTCGGGGTTCGTCGTCTCGCCGAAGGGCTACATCCTGACGAGCTCGCACGTGATCGCGACCGCCGGCGACGGCACGGGCGACCCCAAGCCCGCGCAGAACCTGTTCGTCGAGTTCCAGGACCGCGACCGGGTGCGCGCGAAGGTAGTCGGCTTCGACGTCTTCGACGACGTCGGCGTGATCGAGGTCGATCCGGCGGAGCACGCGCTCACGCCGGTGCCGCTCGGCAATTCGGCCGCGGTCACGGTCGGAGCCCCGGTCGCCGCGATCGGGAGCCCGTTCGGGAACGAGAACTCGCTCGCGGTGGGTGTCGTCTCGGCGACGCACCGGTCGATCGACTCGCTCACCTCGCGCTTCAGCCTCGTCGACGCGATCCAGACGGACGCCCCCATCAACCATGGCAACTCGGGTGGCCCGCTGTTCGACGCCCGCGGGCGGGTGATCGGGATCAACGCCCAGATCAACAGCAACTCCGGGAACGCCGAAGGCGTCGGCTTCTCCGTTCCGATCAACTCCGCCAAGCGTTCGATGCAGCAGCTGATCGCCCACGGCAGCGTCTCGTACGCGTACGTCGGCATCGAGACGGAGGACTTGACCCCGTCGATTGCGAAGCGGTTCCACTACGCGGTCGGGCGCGGCGCGGTCGTGACCGCGGTCGTCTCCGGGAGCCCGGCGCAGGGCGCCGGCCTGCGCGCCGGATCCGGCGTGAAGAACGTGCTCGGCACGCGCTTCACCCCGGGCGGAGACGTGATCGTCGCCATCGACGGCAGGCCGGTGACGAGCGCCGAGGACATTGTGAGAATCGTCACAGACTTCCTGTCTCCGGGCGAGGTTGCGCGCTTCACCGTCGTCCGCGGGCGGGCGCGACACGAGCTCCGCGTTCGCCTGGGCAAGCGTTCCACGAGCTCGGAGTAGGACGCCGACCGTGGTCTCTCGCTCGTCTTCGCACTCGCGCCTGGTTAGGAGCGCGGTGCGGCAGGGAAGAGGGATCTCGATGAGCGTGGAGGGTCGGTCGGTCTACTTGACCATTCCCGCCAGACCCGAGTACATCACTCTAGGGCGGCTGGCTCTGACCGGCATCGCCGGGCTTCGCATGCTCTCGGACGAGACCCTGCACGATCTGAAGCTCGCGCTGACCGAGGCTTGCACGAACTCCGTCCGCCACGCCTACCACGACGGCGGCAACGGCAGGGTCGAGATCCAGTACCGGCTCGAGCCCGACCGGCTCGCGGTCGAGGTCGGCGACGACGGGCCCGGCTTCGAGCCGCAGGTCTTGCTCGGCGACGGTGAGAACGAGCTCGCGGAAGGTGGGCTCGGGATCGCCATCATCCGCGCCCTCGCCGACGAGGTCGAGATCGGCGAACGGAGCGGCGGCGGCTCCCGCCTTCGGTTCGTCAAGTTCCTCACCGACTAGCCGGAGCGTTATCCTCGCGCGCGGGCGACTTCTCGCCCCGCCCCAGACCCCATGCTCCAGCTCGTCAACGTCGGACAGAAGTCGCTCGTCGACTACGCCACGATCGTGAGCCGTGGCCTGATGGACGAGATCCGCCGCCTGGCGGAACCGCTCGCCGGCAAGCGGGTGGCGCACGTCTCCGCGACGGCGTTCGGCGGCGGCGTAGCCGAGATCAACTATGCGCTGGTGCCGCTGATGAAGGACGCCGGACTCGATGTCGAGTGGCGGATCATCGCCGGCGGCGACGAGTTCTTCGCGGTCACGAAGAGGATCCACAACGCGCTCCAGGGCGATCGAAAGGGCCTGACCAGGACGCAGGAGGAAGTCTTCCGCCGCTACCAGGCCGTGAACGCCGAGGAGCTCGAGGACGACTACGACTTCGTCATCGTCCACGACCCCCAGCCGGTGGGCATGATCGAGCACTTCCCAAGCAGCTCCGCGCGCTGGATCTGGCGCTGCCACATCGACCTGTCGGAGCCGAACCAGAACGTGCTTGCGTTCCTGCTTCCGTGGCTCGGCCGCTACGACGGCGCGATCTTCCACATGCCCGAGTACGCGCCGCGGGTCGGTGGGCTCCCGCCGGCCTACATCTGGCCGCCGGCGATCGACCCGCTTACGCCCAAGAACATGGCGCTCTCGGCCGAGGACGCGGCCTACATCGTCGACCAGTTCGGGATCGACGTCGAACGGCCGCTGCTGACGCAGGTGTCGCGCTTCGATCCGTGGAAGGACCCGCTCGGCGTGATCGATGCCTATCGCGGCGTCAAGGCCGAGCGGCCCGAGGTGCAGCTCGCGCTCGTCGGCTCGATGGCCCACGACGACCCCGAGGGCTGGGATTACTACAACCGTACAGTCAAGTACGCTGAGGGCGATCCGGACGTCTACATCCTCTCGAACCTGAACAACATCGGCTCCGTCGAGGTGAACGCCTTCCAGGTGCACTCGGCCGCCGTCATCCAGAAGTCGATCCGCGAGGGCTTCGGCCTGACCGTGACGGAGGCGCTCTGGAAGACGAGGCCCGTGGTCGCCAGCCGCGTGGGCGGGATCGTCGCGCAGATCCAGCCCGGCGAGACCGGCTGGCTCGTCGACGCGCCGGAGGACTGCGCCCAGGCTTGCTTGGAGATCCTGACCGACCCGCTTGGGGCCCGGCAGCACGCCCTGCGCGGAAAGGAGTTCGTGCGGCGCAACTTCCTGATGCCGCGCCTGCTCCGCGACTGGCTCGTGCTGATGAACCTGCTCGACGGGAACGACACAGCAGGCGCCGAGGTGGCGACGGTCGCGGCCGCCTGAAGCATGCGAGACCCCCTCAGCCCATGATCCGCGGTCGAAGGGTCCCTGCGACCGCGACTCCCATCCACGCGGCCGCGTAGGCGAAGGCCGCCGCCGGCGAGATCGCGGCCCACAGCACCCCGACCGTCGCCGAAGAGGCGAAGTCCCCGAACGACTGAACGCCGCCGAGGAGGCCGAATCCGCTTCCGCGCAGGTCGTCCGGGAGCAGGCGGGCGACGAGTGCCGACTCGGCTGTCTCGGCCAGCCCGATCCCGCTGCCGGCGAGCAGGAAGGCGGCGACGAGAAGGGCCCAGCCGTGGAACGGAAGCGCGAAGAGGGCGTACGAGACGGCATAGAGGGCGGCACCGCCCGCGAAGACAACCCGCGGTCCGGCGCGGTCGATCCAGTGGCCGCCGCCGTAGGCGACGAACGAGCCGAACAGGTTGTGACCGGCGTAGATCAGGATCGCGAGCGAGGTCGCGGCCGCCGCGCTCCGTCCGCCGTGGTGGAGGAGCGTGGTCGCGCGGAGGATCAGGAGGGTCGTCGCCATGTTTCCGAGCTCGAAGGCCGCGATCGGAAGCAGGGGGCGCAGGAGCCCGGCCTGGCGCAGCCCGCGGAGCTCGAGGCGGAAGCGGCGCCGAACCGGGTCTCGGAGCTTGCGCGCCTCCGCGGCCGCTGCGGTGATCGCGAGTGCCGCGAAGAGCCCGGGCACGGCGGAGAGGTAGAGGGTGGGCCTGATCCCGAGCCAGGCGACCAGGCCTGCCGCCAGCAGCGGCCCGGCGACGGCGCCGAGGTTGTCGCCGGCGCGCTCGAGCCCGAAGGCGCGGCCGTACGCCTCCCGCGAGGCGAGCGAGGCGAGCATCGCGTCCCTGGCGGGGGAGCGGATGCCGCGTGCCGCCCACGCGGTCGCCCGCAGCAGTCCCGCCTGCCAAACCGCCGCGGCGAGCCCGATCGCCCCCGTCGCCGCCGCGGTCACGACGTAGCCGCCGGACGCCAGCTTGAGACGCCGGCCCTCGTCGTTCGCCAGCGGCCCCCCGATCAGCTTCGCCAGACCGGTGAGGGCATCGCTCAGACCTTCGACCAGGCCGAGCGCTCCGGGAGAGGCGCCCAGCGTCACCGTCACGAAGCTCGGCAGCACCGACGTCGCGATCTCGTGGCCGGAGTCGCTGAAGAAGCTCGCCAGGCCGACGCTGCCGACGCCGCGCGTCAGCCACCGCCCGCGAACCGGTCCTTCCCGGGCCGTCAGCGGCCGCTCAGGAGGCTCCACAGCCGCTGAAGGGGTGTCCGCCGGGGCGGCAGGGGCGCGAACGTCTGCTTCGGCTCGTCGCCTTCGCCGGGCTTCGGGGTCGGGTCGATCGCCGTTCCTTCCGGCACCTTCGGCCCGATCGCGTCAGGGTCGATTCCGCGCTCGCGCAGCTTGCGCTCGAGCGTCGCCTCGTGCGCGTGCAGCTCCCGTAGGCGCGCGCGCAACCGCGGCGCGACCTCACGCTGAAGATCTGCCATCCCCGACTCGACGGCGTAGTAGCGCCCGCGCGAACGTTCGTAGTCCCCTGCCCTGGTCGTGTACGCGAACTGGAGGAGCCGCATGTCTGCTGCGGCCTCCGCATAGAGATGGACGAGCTCCTCGACTCCTTCGCGGGTCTCCGGCCTCTCGCGCAGCTTGTCGTGCGTGGGCCGCGCGCCGAGGGCCCGGTAGCCACGTACGAACGCTTCCTCCGGGTCGATTCCCGTCCGTTCCAGCTCCTCGAGGTCCGATACGAGCAGTTCGACCTTCATCCGCGGAGCTCCTCCTCGAGATTGTCGACTCGCGTCTCGCGTATGGCGATCTCTGCCTCCATCTTCTCGACGAGCGCCTCGTAGGCGCCCGCCATCCGCTCGTGCGCCGCCTGCGCCCGCTCCTCCTCGGCGAAGCCGCGGGCGGCCTCGCTGTAGTGGAAGCGGAGGATGGCGCCACGGCCGCCGACCGCCCCGAACAGCTTGTGGAGCCTGGAGTACGCCTCTGCCGCCGACTCCGATTCGTCGACGACCCGCTCCGCTTCGAGGTAGGCGCTGCCCAGGTAGACGAGGTAGCGCAGAAGGGCCTCCTCGCCTGTCGGGGCGAGCTCGTCGCGCCGCGCCTGCGCCTGGATCTGCTCGACGCTGAAACGACGAACCTCCACCTCGGTGGTGCTTCCTCCCGGGAGCTCGATTCCCGCCACGGCCTCTAGCCGGCCCTCGCCTCGTGAACGTCGGGCTCGAGCGCGAACGATGTCTCCGGCTGGAAGAACCGCTGCGCGACCGCCGTCGGCACGGTCGCCGAGAGGACGACGACGGTGATCAGGAGCGAGAACTGCGTCCGGTCGATGATCCCCGCGTTCAGGCCGTAGAGCGAGCTGATCGTGCCGAAGGTCAGACCGGTTGACATGAGCAGCGTCGTGAAGATGCCGTGCGGGGCCGTGTACCGGCGCGCGAGCGGGTAGACGCCGGCGAGCTTCGGAACGACCTTCGCGGCGAACACGAGTCCGAGTAGGCCGAGGTTCGCCCAGACCGCCCCGAGCGAGACGCCGAGGCCGCCGTTCAGGAAGAAGAACGGCGTCAGGAACGCGAACGCGACCACTCGCAGCCGCTCCTGCTCCTTGCGGTGCTCGAGGTAGTGCGCCGAGAGCAGGAGCCCGAGGACGAACGCCGGCAGGACGGCGTGCGAGTGGGCCCGGTCCCCAAGCCACATGAGCAGGAACAGGACCGCGAAGACGAGCTTGATCTCGGGCTCGATCACGCGGTCGCCGTAGCGCTTGAAGAACCGCGGCGCGACGCGCGGCAGGCCGATCATGGCGCCGGCCGAGGCGGCAATGAAGGGAGGATCCACACGGTCGGCTTGATGAACAGGATCGAGAGGGCGGCCGCCGTGCCGAAGTCCGTCACGAACGTCGCCGACATCAGGCGCTTGCCGACGATCGTTCGGTTGAGGCCGGTCTCGACGCGGCGAAGGGCCCGGCGAACGAGACACCGCCCAGAACGAGGCTCGCCTTCCACTCCCGCTTGAACTGGGCGACGTCGACCTCGGCACCCGCCAGGAAGGTGAGAACGATGCCTGCGAAGGATCCGATGAAGGAGAGCCAGTCCGGCGTCACGAGCGCGAGGACGTTCCCGACCACGACGCCGAGCGCGAGCTCGATCAGCGCGACCGAGAGCCCGATCTCGACCGAGATCGTGCTCGCAGCGAGGATCGTGGCCGCGAGAATCGCCGCTAGCGCGAGATCGCTCACCGTGTATCTCCTTCCAGGCCTAGCCTCAAGACAAGCTAGAGGCCATCAGCCCAAAGGCGGTTTGCGCGAGCCTCATCGCGGCTGCCAGAGGGGGGCACTATAACCAAGGAGGCCGCCCCGAGACGTCTCCCTGGGGGCAGAGACGACGAGAGCGAGGCAGCCACGGTCGCGAGGTTCCTC
>WNGF01000598.1_pt1 | contig 53041 bp, 39 predicted proteins | sample 5400641 | NCBI WGS metagenome assembly WNGF01 (sample SAMN13153371, study PRJNA577476) | soil metagenome | isolation source: 80 cm soil or saprolite under grassland replicate 2 | place: USA:California | collected 2016-06-15 | reverse complement strand
GGTGCTGCCGCCGGGCAGGGGGTGATTCTGATCACGACGAAGTCGGGCCGGAACGGTGCGACCAAGTATTCCCTGAAGACTACGTTGAGCACCGACGAAGTTACGCACCCGATCCCGCTGCAGACGACTTACGGACAGGGCTTTGGAGGAGTTTTCGGCGGGTGCGCCAATTTTGGCTGCCGCCCGATCTCTACGAGTTGGGGTCCGAAGCTCGCCGCCGGTACACAGATTTACGATCACTGGAGCGAGCTGTTCCGTAAGGGTCTCACTTCCGATGTGACGCTGTCAGCGTCGGGGGGAAACAACAGAACGCTCTTCTATCTGTCGGGAACGCGGACGGATCAGCGCGGAATCCTCGTCGGGCCCAACAATTCTTACCAGCGTACGTCGGCGCGGCTCAAGGCATCGCACCGTCTAAGCGACCGGTTCAATCTCGGCGGCAGCGTCTCGTACGTGGTTGATCGCGGCGAGTATATCCAAAAGGGGTCGAATCTCAGCGGCCTGCTGCTCGGCGGGTTGCGCACTCCGCCCGAGTTCAACAACAAGCAATACCTCGATACGCTGTTCAGCCTCCACCGGTCGTACCGGTATCCACGGCCCACAGCCACCTCGCAGAGTAATCCCGTCAGTCGTGGCTACGACAATCCGTTCTTCGTTCTGTACAGGGGGAAGAACGACGGGGAGGTCGGCCGTACTTTCGGCAACGTAACCGCACGATACGCCGCGACAGATTGGCTGACGCTCAATGAGACGTTCGGCGCCGATTACTACGCGGACTCGCGGCTTGAGGCTCTTCCGCTCACGAGTAGTTCATTTCCGGGCGGAAGAATCAACCGTCTCGATCTGACCAATCTGATCCTCGACAACAATCTCGTTGCCACCCTCCTTCATGATTTCTCTCGGAATCTCGGAGCGACGCTGACCCTCGGAAACAATATCAACAGCACTCATTTCCGTCAGCTTGCGGCGCAGGGGTCCGGGCTCATTGCGCCCACACCGTTGCAGCTCGACAATACGATTCCGGCGAATCTTTCGACTGATGAATTCGAGTCGCTCATTCACACGCAGGCGTTTTTCGGTCAGCTCGGAATCGACTTGTTCCGCCAGTTGTTCTTCACCGGCGGGTTGCGCAATGATGGCTCGTCGACGTTCGGCGCCAGCAAGAAGCGTCACTGGTTCCCCAAGGCGAGCGTCGCCTGGAACTTCACCGAGGCGATGAACTTCGGGCACATTCTCCCGACCGGAAAACTTCGTCTTGCATATGGTGAAACGGGCCAGCAACCGCCGGTTTACTCTACGATCGGCGGACTCGTGACGGGCGTATTCACTGACGGCTGGGTAACCGATGGATTGAGCACCAGTCAGAATGGTCAGGGCGGACTCGCCACCAGCGGAATCCGGCCGCAGCCAAATCTTGGCCCCGAGCGCTCGAAGGAGCTGGAAGGGGGAGTCGATCTCGCCCTGTTCGGCAACCTGATGGATCTGGGCGTGACGCTGTACAACTCGCGTACGGAGGGAGTGATCCTGCTCACGCCGCTGGCGCCGTCGACCGGGTACCTTCAGCAGGCGTCCAACGCGGCTCGCATTCGCAACACTGGCACGGAGATCACGCTCAATCTGCGGCCCTTCACGCGCCCGATGGCGGCGTGGGAAGTCGGCTTGCAGTGGGCGAAGAACAACAACAAGGTCCTCGACCTTGCCGGCTCGGACTATATCGACGTCGCCGCCGGCAGCTTTGAAGGCGCATCCGGCGCAGCGTGGAAGGGTTCCCGCGTTGGCGTACTCCGCGGCTTTGATTTCGCGCGGTGCGGACGCGGCCTCGTCATCGACGAGGTGAACATCGATGCGGCTTGCGGTGCCAGCGCGGCCAAAAACGCGCTTTATATCGGTCCGGACGGGTTCCCGATCACCGACCCGACCAACCGAATCATTTCCGATCCACAGCCGAAGTGGACGGGAAGCCTGCGCTCTTCGGTCACGCTGTGGCGCAATCTTCAGTTGTCCGGTCTGCTCGACGTAAGAAAGGGCGGGCAGATCTGGAACGGCACCAGGGGAGCGCTGACCTACTTTGGCAAGGCCAAGGATACCGAGAACCGTTACACCGACGTGGTATTCGGCCAGACCTACATGCCCGCGCGCCCGGGCGGAAAGGGTGTAGTAGCCGGACCGGGAGCAGGCAAGTCAGTCACGCTCGACGAGGGCTGGTATACGGACCTCGGCAGCGGCTTCGGCCAGGTCTCGGCGCAGTTCGTGGAGGACGGAAGTTACGCGAAGCTCCGCGAGCTCTCCATCTCATATAACATCAGCGGAGGCTGGCTCAACTCGCTCGCCGGTGTTGAGAGCGTGGATCTCCGCGTCGCTGGCCGTAACCTGCACACGTGGACCGACTATCGAGGAATCGACCCCGAGACGAACCTTGCCGGGGCGGCAGTTCTCGTACGTGGAATCGACTATTTCAACAATCCGCAGACCCGGTCGTTCGTCTTCTCGGTCGGACTCAATCGCTAACCGGACGGAGACAATACAATGACAAGCCGAACAATTCGCACGATCGGATCGATTGTCGCCGCCGGTGCCATCGCAGGGTGCAGCGGCGACTACCTCAGCGGACCAAAGCTCACGGAGGATCCGAACAAGCAGACAACGGTTCGAACCCCGAACCAGTACTTCATTCCGGTTCAGGCAAATACCTGGTTTCTACAGGAAGGACACGCTGCACGTCTGACCGCCATCTGGCATCAGCAAATGGCCGGGACGGAGCGACAATTCAGCTCGTACGACGTTTACAGCGTAGGTGAAGCGGATCTCGAAGGCGAGTGGGCCACTGTGTATACGGGTGGCGGAATCATCGACGCAAGGAAGCTCCGCGACGCGGCAGCAGCAGTTGCCGACAGGAAGTATCAGGCGATCGCAAAGATTTATGAGGCCTGGTTCATCGGCACCGCCGCCGACATATGGGGCGACGTCCCATATTCCGAGGCGATAACCGACGTGGTTACGCCGAAGCTCGACAAGCAGATGGATGTCTACGCTGCTATAGAAGCGCTGCTGAGCTCGGCACTGGCGGACCTTGCAACGGGCACGGGAGCTGGTCCCGGATCGTCTGACCTGGTCTACGGCGGCAGCACGTCGAAGTGGACCGACTTCGCGCATACTCTCAAAGCCAGATATTACCTGCACCAGGCGGAAGTGACTGCTGGCGCCTACGCGCAGGCATTGACTGAAGCTCAGCAGGGTATCAAGAAGGGGGGTGACTACCTTGCCTACCACGGTGATCTTCCTGCGGAGTCTAACCTCTGGTACCAGTTCCAGGTCGTCGACCGGACTGGGTACATGAGGGCTGGGAAGGCGCTGGTAGACACGTTGGCTAGGCGCGGCGATCCGCGTCTGGCCGAATACTTCGACGGGCCGCCGTTCGTTGGATCGGCGCCGGGACAGAACAACTCTACCGCGTCCGATTTGAGTGATGTCAGGCTGGAGCCATCGTTCCGTCAGCCCCTGGTCACATGGCGTGAGAACCAGCTCATCATCGCCGAAGCTGCATTCAAGACAGGCAATCAGACACTCGCGCTGAGCGCTTTGAACGCCGTCAGGTCCGACGTCGGACTTTCAACGGTATCTCTGTCGGGAGAGGCTCTGTATGCACTGATAATGACAGAGAAGTGGATCGAGGACTTCCAGAAGATCGAGACATTCCAGGATTACAATCGTTCGTGCTATCCGCGTCTCGTGCCGGCACCCGGCGCAACGCGCATACCTGGGCGCTTCCTTTATCCGATCAACGAGCGGAACTCGAACTCGAACATTCCCGATCCATCAGCGCAGCCCGTACGCAACCAGAACGACCCGAACGCGTGTTAGGGATTAGCTGAAGAATTGGACAGTCACGGCGGCCCGGTGTTCCAGTTTGGGACACCGGGCCGTCTCTCAATCGTCGCGCAGATCCGTTAGCATCAAAGGAAACATGCAGCAGCCGCATTATTCCCGTGCCCTGATCGCTCTCGCCTATCTACTCACGGCGTGTTACTCGACCGTTCCGGTTCAGTCGGGACAGCCAAGATTGGGCACAGACATCGTCATCCAACTCAACGACCCAGGAACCACCGAAATGGCTCGTCTCGTCGGGCCGCAGGTCATTCGAATCGAGGGGCGTGCGTTGGCCGATGAGCGAGACACCCTAGTCGTCGCCGTCTCGTCGACGACTCGAAGCGACGGCGAAGAGACGTTCTGGAAGCGCGAGCGAATCGGCACGCCGCACAGCTTCATCGCAATGATCCAGCAAAAGAAGCTCTCTACGGTTAGGTCAGGGGCCGTCGGACTCGGGATTGTCGCAGCGACTCTGGTGATCCGCGCCGCTGTGCTTGGCTCCAACTCGGGGCCGCCGGGCGGGAATCCGCCTCCCCGTCAATAGCCTTCACTCGGCGATCGTATCACTCTTTACCGGTGCGCGCACTGCGCGGAAAGTCAGTGTGTGTGCGCGAGGAAAGACGTAGTCCAGACAAAGAGGATTCCACACACTGCGCCATTGGCACTGTACTGCGGGGGCGCCTGAGTGACACTAGCGTACGCCTCGATGGCAGCAACCTGCCGCACTGAGATCTCGTCGATTCCCTGATCCTGCTGCGAGAAGAAATCGTCCGAGCCCTCCCTGCTTCGCTGCGTTCCGCGCAGGAATGGGCGAATTCGTGAGACACCCAGCTCATTGACGAGCAGAACGCCATCTACATAGACAAGCGGCGGGCAGTCCTTGGCGCGGGCGAACCGGATGTTGCGTCCGCCCGAAGCGGCGGGAGAGAAACGAATCTGGGGATCACCCGCCAGCAGATCGCTGAGTCTGGCCGGCCTTTGCCTGTCTATTTCATCGGGGCCGACGAAAAAGCCACCAGTGCGCATGCGTCGGTCGTAGAACCCATTCCTCGTCAGGGCGGCGCTCATGCTGCTCTCGATGCTCACCTCTGGTAGCGCGTAAGGCGCTGGATCGAGCGTGAACGCCAGCGACGTTGTCGCGGCGGGCATCAGTGAGACGGCGATCGTCACCGGGCGATACCCCAACCTACGAACGGTTATCGTGTCTCGCGCGGGAGCAGCAAGCTCGAGAGTAACGATACCGGACTCGGGCACGACGAAAGCCCGCTCATTACCAGCCAGGAATACCTGCGCCCCGGCCAACGCAGTTCCCGTGGCCGAGTCGGCGACGGAGATGTGCAGCTTGTGCGTCGCTGAGGCGTTCTGCGCCTCAGCCGACATGCTTGCCGACGCCAGCAGGAACGCGGTGATGACGCAGGATGAACGGGCAATTCCCATTGCTTTCCAGCTCCAGCGCCACTGGTTACTTCGGAAAGAGCGGCTCCCTTCCGGAAACCACCTGTCCGGTGACATCCAGTTGCTCCATCAAAGGTATCCGAATGTCGTGCACGGAGCCAATCCCCCCAAGCCGCGACCAAAGAGCCTGTGCGCGCTCAGGCATGAATGGCGCGAGCAGAACGGCATGTCTGATGAGCTGTCGGACAAGAGCGGCCAACGTCGAGCGCAACTCCGGCTCTTTGGCCTCGTCCTTCGCCAGGTTCCACGGAGCTTTCGCGGCGACGTACTCGTTTCCGCGCGAGATGGTCCTCCATACGGCGGCCAAGGCGACGCTTGGCAGGTAGCCGCTCGAGCCGTCCATCGCGCGGTGGTACGCCTGGATGTCAGGCGCATCCTCGTGGTCGAGAAGCGTCAAGTCTCCGGGGGGCACTTTTCCTTCGCAATAGCGAATCACCATCGATATCGTCCGGCTTGCGAGATTCCCCCACGCGTTTGCAAGATCGGAGTTGTAGCGCTCCTCATAACGCTCCCATGAGAATGTCCCGTCTCCATCGAACGGCACCTCTCGAAGGAGAAAATATCTGAACGCGTCGGGACCATAGCGATTGATTGCCTCATTGAGATCGAGGCGCACTCCCGCGGATTTGCTGAACCTGTCGCCACCGAAAAAGACAAAGCCGTGCGCCCACACATGGCGCGGAAGCTCGAGACCCGCAGCCATGAGCATCGCCGGCCAGATGATAGCGTGAAAGCGCGTGATATCCTTGCCGATCACGTGGAGCTCGGCGGGCCAGCGCGCAGTGAAGCCCTTTGCGGGGTATCCGGTCGCCGTCAGGTAATTCGGAAGTGCATCGAACCAGACGTACGTCGTTTGCGTCTCGCCGTCGCTCGACGGACGCGGGAAGGGAACTCCCCAGGAGAAACGGGCGCGACTCGCCGAGATGTCGTCGAGGCCCTGATCGATGAGGGCGAGCATCTCGTTGCGTCGCGTGCGGGGACCGAGGAAATCGGTCCCGGCGATCAGCTCACGTAGTCGACCCGCATAAGCGGAGAGCCTGAAAAACCAGTTCTTCTCCGAAACCCATTGAAGAGTGCGCGTAGGGTGGAGGACGCATTTTCCCTGGATGATTTCATTGGTCTGCTTGAATGCCTCGCAACCGACGCAATACCAGCCTTCGTATTCCTTCTCGTAGAAATCTTCCGGCGAATTCTGGAAGATCGCTTCGATAAGAGCACGCACCCCTTCCCGGTGCGATTCCTCAGTCGTCCGGATGAACTGATCGTACGAGATCCCCAGCCGAGCCCACATGCGTTGGAAGCCTTCGGCAATTTCGGCGACCAGCGCCTGCGGATCGGTGCCGCGATCCGCTGCTTCCTGGGCAACCTTCTGTCCGTGCTCGTCCATTCCGACGAGGAAATGAACGTCGTCGCCGAGCATCCGATGGTATCGCGCGATGACGTCGGCGCCGATTTTCTCGAACGCGTGGCCGAGGTGAGGGTCACCGTTGGCGTAGTCTATTGCTGTGGTCAGGTAGAATTTGGCCACTCAGCGCTCGCCCTGGTCCGAGCTTCGGCCGCGACGACCTCCACGCCGCCCTCTCCTTCTTCGGCTGCCTCGCTCGGCGGGCGGTGAACCTTCTGGCGGTTGTTCTCCCGGCGTTGCGTCCGTCAGCGTTGCGTCCGTCACGCTCGCATCCGGTGTCTCGGACGGCAACGGATCGCCGGCGATCACCTCGGTCAGCGTCGCGACCTCGTGCTCCGCCGTGTACATCAGCTCCGGAGATATGTATTCAACCGCGGATTCCTCGTCACCGTTTCCGTTGGTCACCAGCGCGGACTCATCCTCGGAGCTTACGCCGCGAATCGGAGCCATCTCCCGATTGAACTCGGTGAGAGAGAGTGTCCGCGTTTCGCCCTCTAGGGATCGAAGGACGACCTTCTCGCTGAAGATGTCTATCGACAGAACTTTTTCCTCGCCGCGCGGGGTCACCAGAATTCTTCCCTCTTTCGGGAAGCGCTTCCGACTCTGCACGTAGAATTCGTGCTCGTAACGGAGCGAGCACATGAGTCTGCCGCAGGCGCCGGATATCTGCGCTGGGTTGAGCGACAGTCGCTGGTCCTTCGCCACGCCGAGGTTGACTGGGCGCAGCTCCGGTAGCCACGATGCAGAGCAATACTGTCTGCCGCAGCGCCCGACACCGTCAAGACGCTTCGCCTCGTCGCGAACGCCGATCTGCTTAAGTTCGATTCGTGTGCGGAAGAGAGACGCCAGATCGCGGACGAGATTCCGAAAATCGACTCGCTTTTCCGCAGTGAAGTAGAAGGTCAGCTTCTTCCGGTCCCACTGCCATTCGGCATCGGAGAGCTTCATCGCGAGTCCGTTGGCACGGACTCGCTCCATCGCCTTGCGGCGCGCGTCCTCGTTCTGCTTTACGAGCTCGCTTGCGGTGGCGCGATCGCGTTCGGTCGCGAGGCGCAGCGCTTTACGAGTCGGCGCCGCCGTACCGCAGCCGTGCGCGCATCCGCCGTTCCGCTTGTCGGCGAGCTCGCCGAGCGAGTGGATGTATCCGAGATCCTCGCCACGATCGGCGTCGACGATCACCGCCACTTTGAGAGCGGGAGGATCGGGATAGTCCCAGAGAAAGAATTCCTTCCGATTTCCGCGGAAGGCGACTTCTACAAGATGGGCCACTAATTCAGGGAAAGTTGATGCACTGTAAATGCGAAGAGGCGTGCGGCGGGCATTTGGCTGGGCGGCTGCGGGCTAAGAGCCAGCATACAGCTAAAAGCTAGCTCAGAGCTCGCTGCCGCCTAGCCATCAGCCCGCCGCACGCCTTTTCACTGAGTTTCAACCCACTGTCCCATGCGCAAGTATTTCTGGCGTCGCCGGCGCACGAGCTTTTCGGGCCGAAGCTTGCGTAGCTCCTCGAGGTGGCGGTTGAGCGCGTCCTGAAGGAGCTTCGCGGTGCCCTGGTGATCGGAGTGCGCTCCGCCCGGAGGCTCGGGAACGATCTCGTCCACGACGCGAAGCTCGAACAAATCGGGGGCGGTGATGCGCAGCGCGCTCGCCGCCTTTTCGCGCATCTGCGGGCTCTTCCCGTCTTTCCATAATATCGCCGCGCAACCTTCGACGCTGATGACGGAATAGACTGCGTTCTCGAGCATCAGCACGCGGTCCGCGACGCCAAGCGCGATTGCGCCGCCCGAGCCACCCTCGCCGATGACAGTGGCGATTATCGGCACCGTGAGCTGACTCATCTCGAGCAGATTGCGGGCGATTGCCTCCGATTGACCACGCTCCTCGGCGCCGATCCCGGGTGAGGCACCCATCGTGTCGATGAACGTGATCACTGGAACATGGAATTTCTCTGCGAGCTTCATCAGCCGGAGCGATTTCCGATAACCCTCCGGGTGCGGCATTCCGAAGTTGCGACGCAGAATCTCCTTCGTGTCGCGACCACGCTGATGGCCGATCACCATCGCCGTCTCGCCGTCGAGGCGCGCCCAACCTCCGATTATCGCCGGATCGTCGCGAAAGGCGCGATCACCGTGGAGCTCGATGAAGTCGGTGAAGATGAGCTCGATCAACTCCGACGTGAACGGCCGCTTCATGTTGCGAGCAACTTGCACGCGCTGCCATGGTGTGAGGTTGTGGTAAATCTGATCGCGAAGCTCGGCGAGTTTCTGCTCGAGCGGAGCGATCTCCTCGTCCACCGACATCTGGCGGTCGCCTGCCATCCGCTTGAGCTCTTCAATCTGCTTTTCGAGCTCGAGTAGCGGTTTCTCGAAATCCAGTCCCTGACCGGTAGCCACTACTTGCTCCCGCGTTGCAGGCGAACCGACTCGCTTCCCAGCAGCGACCGAAGATCCTCGAGAGCCGCTGTATTGACCGCAAGCGTCAAACTGCGGGAGCGGAGCCGTGCCCGCAACCCGTTGCCGTCGCTGTATGACAGCTCGAGCGGAACGGTTCCGGGAAACGATTCCGCGATGGTGCGCAGCTCGTGAATCACCGCCGGCGTGAGTGACGGGTCCTTCACCAGATCGATGGAGATCATCACCTGGCCGCTCGCGCGGAGCTCAGCGAGACGCGTGACCGATTCGACGACGAACGACGGGTTATCCGCGTCCTGGTCTCGCCTTGGGTAAGCACCCTTGAGGAGGAGCGGGACGTCGGTCTTCACCTGATCTGCGAGCACGGACCATTTCTCGGGGAAGACGATTACCTCCGCCGATCCGGAGAAGTCCTCGATCGTCAATCGCGCGAACTCGGAGCCGGAGCGCTTGCTCATCTGTCGCTTGATTGCCGTCACGACCACGGCGAGCGCCATCGCATCGGGACGCCAGCTCCCCAGGTCGGCCACCTTATGTGTCGCGAACAGCTCACACTCGGTGCGGAACGGCTCGAGCGGATGTCCTGAAGTGTAGAAGCCGAGTATCTCTTTTTCCCTCGCGAGGCGCTCGGATTCCGGCCACGGCGCGAGATTGGGAAGAGCGGGTCCCATGACTTTCTTCGTTTCGGCGTCGATACGTCCGCCGAACATGGACACTTGTCCCGACGCTGTCTCCTCCTGTTGGAGAGACGCTTCACGAAGCACCTGATCGAGGATCGCCGCGAGCTGCGCGCGATGTGCGCCAAGCGCATCCAGGGCGCCGGCGAATATCAGCGCCTCGAAAACACGCTTGTTGCAGACCCTCAAGTCCACGCGGCTGGCTAGATCAGCGAGTGATGTGAATGGTCCGTCACGTCTGGCGGCAAGAATGGAATCGATCGCGGAGCGTCCGACGTTGCGAATCGCCCCGAGCCCGAAGCGTATGCGCTTCTCGCCGATGACGGTGAACTTGTAGCCCGATTCGTTGACATCGGGAGGCAGCAGCTCGAGGCCGATCTCGCGCGCTTCATTGATGTACTTGACGACGCTGTCCGTATTTCCGATCTGCGACGACAACAGGGCGGCCATGAAGTCCGCCGGGTAATGCGTCTTGAGCCACGCGGTATGGAACGAGAGTATCGAGTACGCCACCGAATGGGACTTGTTGAATCCATAGCGACCGAAAGTCTCTAGCTGACCCGCAATCTCCTCGATGACGCGGCGGTCATAGCCGCGTGCCACCGACTTGTCGATGAATTTGCCGAGCTCCTCTCGAATGAGAACCGGATCTTTCTTCCCGACGGCTTTGCGCAGCACGTCTGCTTCGGCAAGCGATATCCCGGCGAGACGCTGGGCAATCCTCATCACCTGCTCCTGGTAGGTGATGACTCCGTACGTGTCGCGAAGAATCTCGGCCAGCTCGGGTAGCGCATACGCGACCGGCTCTTCGCCGCGCTTTCTGCGGCAGTACACCTTGTGCATTCCCGCGTCGAGCGGGCCGGGGCGCATCAGCGCATTGGATGCAACCAGATCCTCGAACCGGTCGGCGCGCATGCTGCGCACCATGTCAGTCGCGAGCGGAGACTCGAACTGGAACACGCCGGCGGTCTTGCCGGCACGCAGCATCCGGTACGTCGGTTCATCCTCGAGCGGGAGGTTGTCGAGATCGGGCGCGGAACCGGTTCGCGCACGGATCGACTTGAGCGTGTCGTCAATGACGGTGAGCGTCGTCAGCCCGAGGAAATCCATCTTCAACATGCCGACGTGCTCGAGCGCGTTCATGTCGTATTGCGTGACGACGACGTTGTCGTCTCCATTCTGTCCGGCGCCGCTCCCCTTCGAGCTCTGCGTGCAGATGGGTACGTAGTCGTCGAGCGGACCAGGCGCGATCACAATGCCGGCAGCGTGTACGCCAGCGTGACGCGACAATCCTTCGAGCGCGATCGCAAAATCGAGAAGCTCGCGGTACCTCTCGTCGTCGCGGTAGAGCTTCTTCACCTCGGGCACGCGCTCGATTGCGTCCCTGACGGTGAGCGAAAAATTGGGATGGTTCGGGATCAGCTTTGCGAGCGCGTCCGTTTCGCCCGGGGTGAACCCAAGCGTTCTCCCCACATCCTTCACTGCCGCTCGTGACTTGAGCGTTCCGAAAGTGATGATCTGCCCGACCGAATCGCGGCCATACTTTTCGCGGACGTAGTCGATCACTTCTCCGCGGCGCTCCATACAGAAGTCGACGTCGATGTCGGGCATCGACACGCGCTCCGGATTCAGGAATCGCTCGAAGAGCAGATCGAACCTCAGTGGATCGATGTCGGTGATTCTGAGGGCGTAGGCAACCAGCGAGCCGGTGGCCGAGCCGCGTCCCGGTCCAACCGGAATTCCCTTTTCGCGTGCGGCACGAATAAAGTCGGCGACGATCAGGAAGTAGCCGGCATATCCCGTCTTCGTGATGACGTCCAGCTCGTAATCGAGACGCTCACGCGCACTATCCGGGAGCGGGTCGCCGTATCTCTCGACTGCTCCGGCCTTGGCGAGCTCGACCAGCAGATCGTTCTCGCTGTGCGCACCGGCCGGCAGCGGGAACGCGGGAACCTGGTACTTCTTCGAGAACTCGATCTCGACATCGGCGCCAATGCGGAGCGTGTTCTCGAGAACGTCGGGACGGTCGGGGAAAGCTGCGGCAATCTCGCCTGCGTGCTTGAAATAAAGCCCCTCGTTGTAGCGCATCCTGTCGGTGGACGCGTAGTCCTTTCCGAGACCGATGCACAGCAGGACGTCGTGGGCTTCGTGATCTTCGGCGCGGAGGAAATGCGCGTCGTTGGTTGCGACGACTGGAATTCCAAGCTCGTCGGCGAGGCGAAACACGCGCCGGTTGAGCTCTGCCTGATTCTCGGTGTCGTGCGCCTGCACTTCGAGGTAATAGTCCCGGAAAGTATTGGCGTACCAGGACGCAGCTTCACGCGCCGCCGGCCAGTTGTCGCCGAGGAGGTGCGTCGCGACCTCGCCCGCCATGCATGCCGAGGAGACAATGATGCCTTCGTTGTATCGGGCGAGGAGCTCTCTATCCACACGCGGACGTGAGTAGAACCCCTCCGTATAGGAGAGAGAAGAGAGCTTTACGAGGTTTCTGTAGCCGACGGAATTCCTTGCGAGAAGGATCAGATGGTAGTACGGCTTGCGATTGCCCTCGCGCTCGCGGTTCCGCCTGTCGCCGGGGGCGACATACGCCTCCATCCCGATGATCGGGTTTATGCCCGCCTTATGCGCTTTTTCCTGCAACTCCCACGCGGCGTGGAGATTCCCGTGATCCGTGATTGCGAGCGCCGGCTGCTCGAACTCGAGCGCCCGACTGATGAGGTCGTCGATCCGGTTCGCGCCGTCGAGGAGGGAGTATTCGGAATGACAATGGAGATGAACGAAGGACACACTCTAACATATGAGCGTCAGCCCCAAAGACGAAAGCGGCGGCACCATGGTTTATTGTTTGGTGCTCACCAGGATCGCGGCATCGGGAGCAACCGTACCAATGTCGGTTACGACGCTGCTAAGGCGGGTTCCTTCAACGAACTCCATTGACCGGATGGTCGAAGAGGACAGTGAGCGAAGCTGCTCTATTCCGCCGAGGCGTACGCCGTCCAGATAGACCAGGACCAACGGCGTTCTAAAGGCGGTAGAGCCCGTTTGGGCGGTGCCCAATACGCCGCTCATCGTGGACTTTGAGGGTCGCAGCCATTCAGGATGGAGCTGGGAGATGACGTCGTAGGCCGACGAAGCGGACGTTGCGTCGATTTCTGCCCTCGTAATCTTGACCGATGAGGTCTTGGGGGTTCGCGGCGTACCCGAAGAGGCACATCCCGCGCTGACGGCGATAACCAGGAGGAGGGCGAGTGAAGCAGACGAGCGAGTATAGTGGCGATGCATGGCCACCTCCCTTTTGATGAGTTAATGCGTGAACGCGGCAATAGACGCGATCGCGAAACGCGTGAAAGCTGTCAAAAGCTATCAAAAGCTATCACATCAGGGTCTGATCGCATGGCTGGAGCGCCAGTCCCTGTTCAACGAGAGGGGAAGCAAATTCATGCTTGACGGTTATCAGTCCGGGTCCCACATTCGGGTTGCGGGATGCCCGTAGTATGGCGGTCCTGAGATTCTACTTGGGCGAGAACGAGCCTCTCGCAAAATTCGGCCAACCCTTCCTTCTGGACCTCCAGAACCAGGGGTTGCGCTCCAGCTATTATTGCGCCTCCTGATCCTTCATTAAAAGGCAAAGCGGTCAAAGAGTTCCTCTGAGCGATCAATAGGCGCCGGTTGGCGTGACTTCGTGACCGTGGTAACGCGAATCTCCTCTCAATCAACCCACACATCAGGAGGGCGAGCCCCGGAACAGATGTCAGCGAATGCGCGGCTTCACGCCGCAAAAGTTGTAGACGATTTTCATATGAACAACCCTAGCTGTTGGAGAGACAACATGAGTATGAATCGTACTCGCATTGTGATGGCCGGCGTTTCTGCGCTGCTCGTCGCCGCATTCCCGGCGCGCGCCGTTCAGGCACAGAATGCCACTATTACCGGAAAGGTGGTGTCCGAGCAAGGCCGTGTGTTGGCGAGCGCGAATGTCGTCATCCAGGAACTTGTTATCTCGGTCGGCACGAACGCCGAGGGCAGGTACACTCTCGTAGTCCCTGGAAGCCGTATTACTGGTCAGTCTGTCGCGATTCGCGCGCGCGCGATCGGGTACCTGCCGAGCGTTCGAACAATCACGGTGACTCCGGGCGCTCAGACCGTTGATTTCACGCTTCGGGAGGATATCAACCGGCTGGCCGAAGTAGTCATTACGGGCGTGACCGGGGCGACGGAGCAGACGAAAGTGCCGTTTGCGGTGAGCACCGTCACGGCTGCTGACCTTGAGAAGGTTCCCGCGGGAAATCCATTGACGGCGCTGGCCGGAAAAGTTCCGGGTGCCAACATCGTGTCGGCGTCAGGGCGTCCTGGCGCGAGCCCATCGGTGATGCTCCGCGCGCCTACGTCAATTTCGACGGCCGGAGTCGGCGCTTCGCCGGTATACATCGTCGACGGTGTCACGCTCAGCGACCAACTCGCGAACACCGGCGGCGGTGGACTCTCGAGCATCAACGTGAATGACATCGAAAGCATCGAGGTCGTGAAGGGAGCGGCTGCCTCTTCGATTTACGGAGCCAGAGCGGCTCGGGGCGTGATCGCGATCACGACCAAGCGGGGCAAGAACATCAGCGAGGGACTCCACTGGGGGACTCGCACCGAATACGGCACGAGTGACATCGAGCACAAGTTCCAGATCGCTCAGACACATGCGCTTCGGCTGGATGAAACCGGAACCCGATTCTGCATCACAGTGTCCGGCTACGCGCAGAACTCCTGTGCGCGGTCGATCAACTATCAGTCTGAAATCGACCGGATCAACAACAATCCGGGCGTCAACGCGCTTTCGCCATCTACCTTTCCCATAGATCCGGGCTCGACGCTTACCCGTTCGACGCCAGGCGATCCACTCCGAAACATGTTCCAGAATGAGCTTTGGCCGGGGACCAACTACGACGCGATCGAGCTGTTTGCTGACCCCAAGCCCTTCTGGCAGCAGAACATCGACCTGCGCGGGCGAGCTGGCAACACCTCATTCTATGCCAGCGCCAACGCGTTCGACCAGGGCGGCTCAATCCAGTTTCTGGACGGATTCCAGCGTCAAAGCGCGCGTCTGAACGTGGATCACACGATCAGTACCTGGACTTTTTCCCTGAATAGCTATTTTGCGCGTGATACGAAGGATGGTTTCGATCAGGAGGACGGCGGCGGAGCTTTCTTCCGCTTAACGCGAGCGCCGCCGATCGCCCACCTCGACGCCCGAGATCAGTTTGGGCGGCTCTACATTCGTACTAACCTCCAGGGTGGCGGATCGCAGAACTACAATCCCCTCTATTACCTGGAAAATCAGCGTAACAACGCCAAGACCAACCGGTTCATCGGTGGAGCTTCCGCGCAGTGGCGTCCCGCGAACTGGGCGGAAATGGATTTCAACTTCTCCTATGATGGCGCAAACGTCCTTGCGCAGCTTTTCCGCGACAAGGGCTTCAGAAATACGGCCGGCGCGGAAGGCAATCTCAACAGGGGATTCCTGCAGAAGCAGTCCGAGCAGCAGCAGCAGTACAACAGCAGCGTGAACCTGGTTCTGAAGAAGACGTTTTTTGGTGATTTCAATGCCCACACGACGTTCAGGTATCTCTACGAACAATCGAACTACGACTACCGCCGCGCGCAGGGGGGCACCCTGGCTGCGGTCGGGGTAACCAACCTGAACAACCCCAGCACCGATCTCTCGATTACTTCGGCGGTGCAGGAAACCAAGAGCATCGGCTACTTCGGCGGGGTGGGCATCGACTGGAAGGATCGTTATGTGTTCGACGGTCTCATCCGTCGTGACGGCAGCTCGCTCTTCGGACCGGACAACAGGTGGAGCACCTTCGGTCGCGCCGCCTTCGCCTGGCGAATCACGCAGGAGCCCTGGTGGTTCATTCGGATGATAAACGAGCTCAAGCTGCGCGCTGCAATCGGCACGGCGGGAAACCGGCCGCCTTTCGCCGCGCAATACGAGACGTTCGCGCTTACTAGCGGGACGGTCGGAGGCCAGGCCACGTTCGGCAACAGGAACCTCAAGCCGGAAACCGTCCGGGAGATCGAGCTGGGAGTTGACGCTGAGCTGTTCAACCGCCTTGGCGTCGGTTTCACTTTATCGAAGACACAGGCGAAGGATCAGATTCTCGCGGTGCCAGTGGCGGCGTTCTTCGGTCCATCACTTCAGTATTCCAATGCCGGCCAGCTCGACGGTCAGACGGTCGAGCTTTCGCTGAACCTTCCGATAATCAACCGCAAGGACGTGTCGTATTCGCTGCGTGGGAGCTACGACCGCTCCTTCGCGACCGTCACTAAGCTCAACGTCCCGCCATTCACCTTCGGTTCAGCGGCGCAGGGAACCGACAAGCTTTTCCTCGCCAAGGAGGGTGAGCGATATGGCACCTTCTACGGAAGGAAGTACGCTGCGAGCTGCAGCGATCTTCCAGGCACGCTGGCGGCAGCCTGCGGACCGGGGAAGGATTTCCAGAAGAACAGCGATGGATACATCGTTTGGGTGGGAGCGGGGAATTCTCCTGCTGATGGCATCACGAAAAACCTTTGGCAGGCCAAACTTCCGCTGAATTCGCCGTTCTACACCACCAAGAGCGGGGGAGAGTCAGGCAAGATGCACCGGAGCGTCGACATCAACTGGGGCATGCCAATGGTGCTGCGTGACACCGTAGGAATCGCGACGCTCCTGCCAATGGGGAATGCGTTGCCGAAGTACCGGTACGGCATCTCGCAGACCTTCCGCTTGAAGGGGCTTACTTTATACGCGCTTCTCGATGCTGCGATTGGTCGAAGCGTGTACAATCAGGGTCGCGGTTGGGCCTTCCTCGATTTCCTCTCGCAGGATGATGACCAGACCGGCAAGAGCGTCGAGGAGGCGAAGCCACTCGGCTATTACTACCGTGCAGGTCAGCCGGACAACACCGGCATCGGTGGGTTGTACGACGTCCTCGGGCCCAACTCCAGAATGGTTGAAGACGCCAGCTACAAGAAGCTGCGCGAAGTAAGTGTCGGCTACCACTTTGGTGCGATACCGGGCCTCAATGGCGACTGGACCCTCAGCGTCGTCGGCCGCAACCTGAAAACGTGGACCAAGTACACGGGCTTCGATCCTGAAGTGGGCTTCGGTGCTGTCAGCGGACAAGGTGGCTCAGGCACCAATGCGTCCGGCTCAGCCGTGATCAATGCGGTTGACGCGTTCCAGTTCCCGAACACCCGAAACTTCACCTTCTCGCTTTCCACCAGCTTCTAGAACAGTGTGCTGTGTTGGCGCGGACTCATAAGTCCGCGCCAACGTAGCCGCTACGAGGATTACAAATGCGAAAGCTCAGTTTTTTGATCGTCGGGATCTCAGTCGGGCTTGCTGCCTGCAGTTCGGATCTCATAGTGCCCAACACGAACAACCCGGACATCGACCGAGCGCTAGCACGGCCGGGAGACGTGGAGTCGTTCATATTCAACTCGTACGGCCAGATGCAGCAGGGATCGTTCGGAGTGAATGGATCGATAATGCCGTCTCTGCAATCGATGGCTTTCGAGAATGCATCGGGCCTCGCAAACTGGGGACTTGGCCCGCGGAGTGCGATGCCACGGTCCGCAATCGCCAACACTCGCGGAAATCCCTACGAAGGCGAGAACCTGGTGGTGTACGCGAGACTTCCGCGGGCTGCGCGCGTCGCGGCAAATGGAGTAGTCGCCCTGCGCAAGCCTGGCTTCACTATCGGATCCGTTTCTGCGGATCAGCGCGCGCTGGCTTTCGCGTACCTCGTCATGGGGGCTGCGAACGGCAATCTCGCACTCGTTTACGATTCAGTCTCACCGGTCACTCCTGAAGACGATATCAGTCAGGGTGCTCCCGCAATTCTCGTCGGTTACAACGAAGGAATGGCTATCGCGCTAACTCAGCTTGACTCGGCGGTTGCCATTGCAGGGCGCGCTCCCGGTTTCACGCTTCCCTCGACTGCGATCAACGGAAACCCATTCACTGCCGCTCAGATGATCCAGCTTGCGCGAGGGTGGAAGGCTCGCCTCCGCGCCGGAGTTGCCCGCACTCCGACCGAACGGGCCGCAGTGGATTGGAACGCGGTAATAGCCGACGCTGGGAGTGCTCTGCCGACCGACCTCAGCATCACGATGTCGGCCGCGGCGGGCACCGTGTGGACGATCGCTACAGCCCAGCACGAGCTCTACGACACCTGGACGCAGCAGACACCGATGATCATCGGCATGGCCGACAGCGTCCGTGCGGGCGGGGCAGCGTGTGCCGGCGGCGATTGCTATGACGCATGGCTTGCGACACCACTCAACTCCCGGTACCGGATCCTTATCCGGACCGCTGACCAACGATTCCCCTCAGGCGAGACTCGAGACGCTCAGCGGACCAGCTCGGGTGCGGGAAATTTTCCATCACCGCCGCGGGCCAACCTCTACTTCAGGAACCGCCGGCCGACCGATCCGACTGGTGAAGCGTGGGCCGTCTCTTATTACGATTTTTACCGCTTCCAGGATTTTTGGACTACGTTCAACGGCCCATTCCCTGTAATGACCCGGGCCGAGATGGATCTGCTGATGGCCGAGGGCTACATCCGAAAGGGCGATTTTGCCAATGCAATGGCGAAGATCAACATTTCGAGAGTAGGCAAGGGAGGTCTGCCGCCGCTCACTGGTATCACTTCGCTGACTCAGTCGATCGGCGCTTCGGGCTCTTGCGTGCCGCGAGTTCCACAGCCGCCATCGTTCACCACTGCCGCCTGTGGCAACATCTTCGAGGCGATGAAGTGGGAGAAGCGCATGGAAACAATCGCCACTCATCTCGGCGCGTGGTTCATCGACAGCCGTGGATGGGGTGACCTCCCCGAAGGGACCGCGTTGCACTTCCCGGTGCCGTTCCAGGAGATGGATGCGCGCAACAAGCCGGCTTACAACCTTGGCGGAGTCGGCGGAGTGGGAGCGGCTGCTCGTGGCACGTACGGCTACTGAGCGTGTTGTCAGTGGGCCGTTCAGCCCTGTTCGAGGTCGTGGTGGTTTCGGCGCGCCGCGTAACCAGGGCAGCGTGCCGGCTGCTTCGTCGCGGTGTCGTCTTGTCGTTGTCAGGAGGCGGTATCGCTGCGGTGACCGTATCGCTTTCCGGATGCTACACGTATGCTCCTCAGAGCTTTTCGGCGGTGCGCCCGGGGGCAACACTAGCTGCGGAAATCACAGATGTGGGTCGCCTCGCGCTTCAGCCTCAAATCGGATCGGAAGTCGCGCTGGTCGAGGGCCAAGTCATCGAACATTCAGACGCCGAGGTACGCCTGACGGTTTCAGAGGTTCGGTTCCTTGGCGGAGTTTCGAACCCGTGGCAAGGGCAGGAGGTGAGACTGCGGCCCGAGGACGTAAAGACTCTCATTCAGCGCACCTATTCGAAGAGGCGAACGACACTGATGGCAATTGGAGTGGCTGGCTTCGCCGCGCTGGCGATCTTGACGGCCGCACTCGCTGGAGTATTCAGCGGCGACGCCAACGATAAATCGGGGGGAACCCCCCCGGAAAGTTGAACCGTGGTTTTTTCCCCCGAGGAGTGATTCTGATGCATTTGACCCGTGTATTGTTGACAGGCGTTGTCTTGGCCGGACTCGCAGCGTGTGACAGCGACCCCGTTTCGAAGGAGGTGGCTCCCGAGCCGTTCGCTTCGGTTCGCTGGGTCAACGCTGTGCCGGACACCGTCGCCATGGATTACCGAATTGTTGATTACCCTTCCAACGCTTCGGAGCCAAACCTTGCATTCCGTGCGTCCAGCGGGAACTGGCGAAATCTTCCGCCTGGACCGCACCACATCCGGGTGTTCTTCACCAACACGACTGAAGCGGGAACCGACGTCTCAATTGTGTCGCAGACGTTCGTCGATACAACGTTCGTGTTCGAGGTGGGGAAAAAGTATACGATTCTTCATTACGGCTTCGCCAAGGCCGGCGCATCGCCGAAACAACGCCTCATTCTGATTCCGGAGGAGCTCCCGAGTGTTGCCGCCGGCAATGTCGCGTTGCGGTCGATAAATGCCGCCCCGGCATTAGGTCCTGTCGACGTGTATGCGATTGCCGCTGACACGCTTGGTGGTGCTGCTGTAAGCGGCACCCCCATTGCTGCCAACCTTGCTCCGGCAGGTGTTTCCTCCTGGGTCAACAAGCCCGTTGTAACCACCGGTACTTATAGGGTGGCCGCGACGGCTCCGAGCTCCACTGCGCTGCTCGTTGAAGCACTTGCGCCCGTCGGCGCCCCAGCCGTGCCCTCGACTACTGTTTCGGGTGTGGTCAGCCAGCCCCTGGATGCGATCGCAGGAACTCAGCAGTCACAGTCGGCAATGACCGCGGTTGTATTTGGCCCGCAGGTAGCGTATACGCTGCACACACCGACCGGCGGCACGGTCATAAAACCCGGAAGCACTTCAGCGCGTTTTTCAGTTCTGCTCGATGTTCACCCGCCGCGCATCAGCCCCTGAGCCGAGCGCCAACAACACCCATCCGAAGCGGCCCGCCAGTCCTGGCGGGCCGCTTCCGTAATGAGGCGAGAGGAGGGCCTTCTCACTCCGCGTGTCGGCGCTGTGGTAGAGACCAGGCAAAAACTACTGGCGCCGTGGAGGAACCCCCCTCATATCTTTATAAGAGTTCTTTCTGGAGCAGCTTATGGCCAGAGCGCTGATGCGTTTTGTGCTTATTGCCGCTGCTTGCCTGAGTGCCACTTTGCCCGCTGGCGCTCAGGAGAAGCCGCAGCCACCGCGAGACGCCTCAACACTCAGGGGAGTCGTTGTCGACACGCTTGGCGCACCGGTCGCTTACGCGGAGGTGTTTCTTGTCGACGATGCTGGCGGCACGTACGCCGACGACGCGGGCCGCTTCCGACTCGACAGTCTTCACGCCACGAAAGTGCGATTCGGCGTGAGAAGGATTGGCTATTCTCCCCTATTCTTCCAGGTTGAAATGCCGGTCGCTGCGACCGTTGACTTGCAAGTGCGAATGCGCCAGAACGTTCAAGCGCTCAGCACTATCGAGGTCAAGGAGGATATTCACAAGAGGTTGAAGAAAGAAGGATTCTATGAGCGTATGGCAGCTGGAAATGGTCTCTTCGTGCCGCCCGAAATGATTGCAGCAATGAGACCCGTTCGAGCGACAGATGCGCTGGCAAACATTCCGAACGTTGTGGTGGAGCGTCGCGGAACACGAACCCGAATCCTAGGCGCGAATCAGCGGTGCGAGTACGGGCTGGTAGTGGACAGGATACGAGTGGGACAGCCAGGTTCGCGCGTGCGTACGACTAGTCCCGATGACGCCGTTTCTGGAACTGACATTTACGCTATCGAAGTATATCCGCGGAACCGCGGTGCACCGGCGCAATTCATCGGCCTCAGCAACGAGGATGCGTGCGGCACGATCGTGATCTGGACCAAGTGGGTGCTCCGCCGTTAGAGGAGCGTCCGGCGGAGCGCGGCTCGAGAGGCACGCGCCGACACTGATCGTGGGAGCAGCGGTCGTCGCAGTTGCACTGAGTCCTATCTCGTGTTACTTGAGCCGCGGCGCGTGGGAGGAAGGGAAGATTCTCTCCCGGCGGCAGCCGATCGCAGCACTCGCCCTCGACCCGAGAATTCCCGCAGCAACGCGGTCGAAGCTCAAGCTCGTGCTGGAGGCGCGCGATTACGCTCGCGATTCAATTTTGCTCAGGACGAAAAAAAGCTTCACCGCGTATTCGCCACTGGATCGGGACACGCTCGTTCTCGTCCTCTCGGCTGCTTACCGCGATCGCCTCGAACCGTACACATGGTGGTTTCCGATCGTCGGACGCGTGCCGTACAAGGGGTACTTCAACTTCGCGGCCGCGAAGCGAGCTGCGCGAAAGCTCTACGATCGGGGCTTCGACGTGGCACTCCGTCCTTCCGATGCGTTCAGCACTCTCGGGTGGTTCAACGATCCGCTGTTGAGCACGACACTGAGGCGTGACTCAGTCGATCTCGTCAACACCGTGATCCACGAGCTCACGCACAACACGTTCTATGCGAGCGGTTCGGCGGCGTTCAACGAGTCGTTTGCGAGCTTTGTCGGAGGACGGGGAGCAGCAGCTTTTTTTCGCATGCGTGGCCGGCTCGATCAGGCCGCGAAGGCTGACGCCGAGTGGGAGGACGAGAAGATCCTCGGAGCATTCTGGACCCGCCTCGCGGCGTCGATCGAATCGGCCTATGCTCGCCACCCCGACAGCCGAGCCGCGCGCATAGCCGCGCGCGACACGGTCTATATCAACGCCCGCCGAGCACTGGTGAGTGAGATCGCCCCGCAACTCCGCACGGTGAGTCCGTTCTACGCACAACGAGTTCCTCTCGACAACGCGTCGCTACTGGCGCGACGCGTCTATGCCAAGCACCTCGAGCTCTTCGATGCAGTCTGGGAGAGAGAGGGACGAGATCTGCGGAAATCCACAGCCAGGATCATCGAGCTGGCGAACTCTCAGCCGAAGGATCCATTCGCTGCAATCCAAAACTCGCTCGGGGCGGTGATGCAGAAGCGCATTGCACCGCCACAGCCCTGATCTTAGCTTAGGGGCTCACATGTCCCCACGGCATCCGTCGTGGGGTAGCGCCTCGTCATCCGCGGAGGCCGCGCGTCGCATGTCAATGCGTAGCGTGAGTCGGATTCCCGGAGCTACCCTCCGGGAAAACCGTTCCCATTTGGCCCTCTTTGCGATCGTTGTAGCCCTGATGCTGTCGGCTGAGCCTGCGCTACCCCAAGGGGCCGCCGTGGTGAGTGGTGTTGTGACGGATTCTTCGGGAGTTCCGGTCATCGGCGCGTACGTTTCCGTTGACGGGACGTCGTTGGTGAGTACGACGAACGACCGCGGTGAATTCAGGCTCTCGGGAATCTCCGCTGGAGTGTCGGTTCTGAGAGCGCGAAGGCTCGGATTCACACCGACCGCGAGAGAGGTCCGCCTCGCCCAGCAGGAGTCGCTTGGCCACGTAGAACTTAGAATGTCCACCCTGCCGAGAACTTTGCAACCGGTGTTGGTGCAGGCGAATCAGGTCGAGTACAAGGGCCGTCTCGCCGGTTACTATCAGCGCCTTCAGAGAAGGTCCGCAGGCTATTTCATTTCCCGGGATGAGATAGACAGGAATAGCTTTCGCTCGCTGAGCCAGCTCCTCAAGAACGCTCCCGGAGTCAACGCCTTTCCCCTTCGTTCCGGCGGAGCCGCCGTGAGAATGCGCGGTCGCGGATGTCGGCCTCTGGTATGGCTTGATGGAGTTCCTCTTCCCGCGGGGGAAGTGGATCTCGACGCATTCCCGGCGAGCACACTTCACGGCATCGAATTGTACCTTGGCTCTACCACCGCTCCGATGGATTACACAGCCAACAACGGGCTCTCGAGCTGTGGTACAATCCTCCTCTGGTCACGGGGTGCTGACACCGAACCGCCGACGCGTCGGAAACGACAACCTGTCGATCTCGAGGGATTGGTTGAATCGCTCTCCGCGTTTTCCTCTGACCAGGTGGACAAGCCGGCGCAGCTTATCGGCACTGAGTCTCTCGATGTGATCTATCCGCCGGAGCTTTCAGCAACCGGGGTCGCCGGCTCGGTACTCGTTGAATTTGTCGTGGACACGACAGGAAGGATCGAGGCCGAAACTGTATCGGTCGTCTCGTCGAGCAATCCGCTGTTCACTGCGGCGGTCTGGCGCGCGCTTCAAGGCGCGAAATACAGCGCGGCAATCAGGGGCGGCAAGCGCGTTCGACAAATCGTGCAGCAGCCGTTCCGTTTTGCGCCCGGCCAGCGCAAGGCGGCTCAGGGAATGAAGTGACTTTTGCAAAGGAGGTGAAGCCAACGAAAGTCTTTGCACAGCCTGTGATTTATGTCCGTCGTTTCGTAGGGGGTGAATCCCACCCACGCCGAAGCTGTTGCTTCGACGCAGTTCGCTAATGCAAGGAGAGGAAGAATGAACAAGCTAGTGAGAGTGGCATTGACGGCGCTCGCTATGGCGCTCCTGCCTGCCGGGCTATACGCCCAGGGTGACGGGACCGTCAGCGGCCAGATCTTAGATCAGGCAACGCAGCAGCCGCTTCAGGAAGCACAGGTTTCCATTGTTGGCACGCAGCGTGGCGCCATGACGGACCAGCAAGGTCGGTACTCGATACCCGGCGTACCAGCTGGCACCTATCAGGTGAGGGCACGACGGATCGGGTATACCGTTGGGCTGCAGCAGGTCACGGTCGGCTCGGGACTAACGGCGACAGTCAATTTTGTGCTGTCAGCGTCTGCCGCGCAGCTCCAGGAAGTAGTGATCAATGCGGTCACGGGTGGGACGGAGCGCCGGGTCGAAGTCGGTACCAACGTCGGGCACGTCAACGTCGCGGATATGAACAAGGGGCCGATCACCTCCATATCCGACGTGCTGCAAGCGCGAGTCGCTGGCGTTACGCTGGCGAACGCCGCCGGCGCAGCGGGTTCTTCGCAGCGAATCCGGATTCGCGGCGCGAACAGCCTCTCGCTGTCGAATGAGCCACTGCTTTACATCGATGGCGTCGCGGCCTCCAACAGCAAGGGGGGTATCTCGCTCGGTGGGCAGGACTACTCGCGTCTGGATGACATCAATCCCGAGGAGATCGAGAACATCGAGATCCTGAAGGGACCCGCGGCTTCGGCGATCTACGGAAGCGCCGCGAGCAATGGCGTGATTCTTATAACCACCAAGCGCGGCCGCGCCGGCGCTCCGGTATGGCGCGCCTACGCCGAAGGCGGGCAGGTGAAGGACGTCAACAGCTATCCGCTCAACTACGCGTCGCTCACGCGCTTCAGCCAGACGGGTGATTTCTACAACATTCCGGCGGGCGGAATTCTCAACATTCGCACGATTTCGATTTTCGGGCCGACCGCTCCCTTCGACATCTGCCCCAATTACAGAGCGGCCCTTGCCGCCGGAGCCACAGGCGCGTGCACTCAGGATGTGACGCTGTCGTTCGACCAGTTCCGCGATGCGAGGACTACGCCATTCCAAACGGGCTCCCGTACGAAATACGGCCTGAACGTATCAGGTGGTGCCGAGGCGCTCACCTTTTTCATTTCCGGCGATCAGGAGCGTGAATATGGTGTCCTTAGGCCGAATGATCTCGATCGCATCAGTCTTCGGACGAACATGAACGCGAAGCTTGGAAGCCGGACGAATGCAGCCATTACTGCGGCCTACATCAAGACGAACACACTGCGGCTGTCGAACGACAACAACATCTTCAGCCCGCTGATCAATGCGCTGCTGGGTACAGCGCAGTATCTCCCCGGAATGGAGTCCGACACGGTTCGGACAGCCGGTGGCCGACTGGGCTCGTATTTCGGCTACAACACAGCTGATCAGCGAAAGGTTAACGCGCGGCAGGACGTTGATCGTTTCGTGCTCGGCACAAATGCTAACTACACACCACTGTCGTGGCTCAAGGTGAACGGCAACGCCGGTCTCGACTACTTCGGCCGCTATGACCGGCAAACGCTCAATCCCAACGAGCTTCCGCTCGCTCAGGTGTACCTGCTCGGCTTCCGGGACTCGTACCGGGCAAGCAATTACATCTGGACGACCAACGGTTCGGCAACGGCAACATTTTCCCCGACGGGAAGTATCGTTGCCACCAGCACGGTCGGAGCGGGATACCAGCGCTCGTTGTTCGAGCAGCTGAATTGCTTCGGCGCGGGTATTCCGGCGGGTACGGCATCGTGTGCCGCAACCACGAGCCAGTTCGCCGTCAACGAGATTCACACGGATCTCAAGACGATTGGCGTCTTTGCCAGGCAGGAGCTGTCGTACGCCGACCGGTTGTTCCTCAGTGGAAGCTTACGGGCGGACAACAACAGCGGGCTGGTCAGAGAGGTTTCGGGGCTCAGCTACTATCCGTCGGTGAACGCTTCGTGGGTGATCTCGCGAGAATCGTTCTTCCCATCCCGGGCGCCGATAAGTCAGCTGCGCATTCGCGCGGGTTGGGGTCAGGCGGGTCAACGGCCAGGGTTCGGCCAAGGTGACACGTTCTTCGGCTCTCGGGTGATTCAGAGCGGGGGCGCCGAGCTTCCCGCGCTGATCCTGACCAACACAGGTAACCCGAGGCTGAAGGTGGAGCGGACTACGGAGTTCGAGGGCGGATTCGACGCCGGCTTCTTCCACGACCGGATTTCGACGGAGTTCACTACCTTCACCAGACGCTCGAAGGACGCTCTCGTCGCCCGTAACCTCGCTCCATCGGCGGGTCTGGCCGCTACTGTCTTCCAGAACCTTGGAAGCATCAAGAATTGGGGCACCGAGCTCGGCATCAATGCGAACGTCCTTAGCTCGCGCGCCGTCAGCTTCGATGCTCGGCTCACGGCCACCACTCTGCACAACCGGATCGAGAATCTTGGAGCGGGGATCGCTCCAATTCAGTTCAACCGAGGCGCCCAGGCTCACCGTCAGGATTTCCCCACTGGCGCATTCTTCGCGCTTCCGATCAAGTGGAGCGACGCGGATGGCAACGGTAAGCTCTCGCGTGCCGAAGTCACGGTCGATTCCTCGAAGCGGCTCATCGTGAAGAACGACAAGGGGACGCTGGATACGCTGAATCTCGCGTACGTCGGACCGGTGCTACCCACCAATACGCAGGGAATTTCAGGTGACCTCACCCTGTTCAGGAACCTTACCATATCGGCGCTGGTCGAGAGGCGTGCGGGGAACAAGCAGCTCAATTACACCGAGTACTTCCGCTGCCGCACGCAGAACGCAACCCCGTACTACGGTCAGTGCGCGGCGCTTTCGGATCCCACCGCGTCGCTGGAATCTCAGGCCGCGTATATCGGCGCGCAGTTCCTTTCCGCGACGCCCTATGGGTACATCGAGGACGCCACTTTCGTGAAGCTGCGGGAGTTCTCGGTGCGGTTCGAGATTCCCGAGTCGGTTGGTGCTCGGGTGTCCGCGTTGCGGGGTGCGGCTATCTCGGTGTCCGGAAGAAACCTCAAGACGTGGACGGACTACACGGGGCTCGATCCGGAGATCAACGAGTCCGGCGGTGGCGCAAACTTCACGCAGAACGAATTCAACACCCAGCCCCCGGTTCGGGTGTGGTCGCTGCGTTTCGACTTCAAACTCTAATCGGCCCAGCCATGACGATAAAACACAATCGCAGAAGGAAGGGGCTTGGGCCACTCTCGCGTGCTCTCGTTGGAATCGCGATGGCGCTTCCGCTCGTGGCATGCGACACCGACAAGCTCGTGGAAGTGGAAGATCCGGCACTGAGACGCCCGGAAGATCTCAACAATTCAGGCGCAGTCCCCGCACTGGTGCAGGGAGCTTTCCGGCAGTTCGTTGGAGGGTACAGCGGATTCGGTGACGACGCCTTTCTGTCGGCATCGGGCGTGATCACCGATGAGTTCTACTTCGGCGACACGTTCACTACGCGCGATGCGGCCGACAAGCGCAATCTCCAACCGCCGGTATTGGGCAACATTACGGATGCGGCGTTTGGCAGGTTGGAACAGGCGAGGTTCAACGCCCGCCGTGCATTCGCGGTCGTCGACCAATTCTCGACGACTCAGACTGCCGCCGCGGACGCCGTTTCGAAGGCGCAGCTCAGGACGATCGAAGGCTACACGTACGTGACCCTCGCTGAGGGATGGTGCGGGGCTGTTCCGTTCAGTGTCGTGCCCGACTCTGGGGCAATCGACCCGGCTGCCATTCAATTCGGCGAGTCGCTCACCTTTGCTCAAATGAATGACACCGCTGTCGCGCGGTTCAACGAAGCGGTCGGGCTGAATGCGGGGAACTCCCTCGCCAAGGTCGGCAAAGGAAGGGCATTGTTGAATCTGGGCAAGTATGCGGACGCGGCGGCGGCGGTCACGTCTGTGTCGACTCTGTACGTTTTCAAGCTCGAGCATTCAGCCAACACCGGCAACGAGAACAACCCCATGTTCTCTTTGTCGGGGAACGGTCGTTACGGTGTATCGAATCTGGAGGGCGGGCTATCGGTATCGGGCGCGGCTCTTCGGCCGGATTTCTGGCCGGCCGAAGTGCCGCCGCCTACCACCGCTCCGAGCGCTGAAGGTCTCGCGTTCCGCGCGCTCGCCGACCCACGTGTTCCATGGGCGGCGCGAGCCGGGAAAGGAACCTGCTTCTCATCGTCGGTGTTCTGCTGGTTGAACAACAATTATCCGACATTGGATTCCGATGTGCCGCTTGCGTCGGGAGTGGAAGCGCGTCTGATCGAAGCGGAGGCGGCGCTGCAGGCGGGCGACGTAACGACAATGCTGTCAAAGCTCAATGACCTGAGAACCAGGCTGGTGACGTTGCTGTCTATCCTCTACACCGATCAGAAGCAAACATTTCCTCCTCCTGGTACGGGCGGAACGCCGTCCTTGGCACAGCTTACCGATCCTGCCGCGGCGGGCGCGACGGACGCTGAGAAATTCACCGCCCGCCGGAACCTGCTCTTCCAGGAGCGCGCCTTCTGGCTGTTCAATACGGGCCACCGGCAGGGTGACCTGCGCCGGCTGATTCGGAATTACGGGCTACCGTCGAATCAGGTATTCCCGAGCGGACCGCATTTCCGCGGCGGGACGTACGGCAATGACGTTGCTTATCCGGTGCCGTTTGCGGAGCAGAACAACCCGAAGTTCGTGCCCGGGGCTTGCGTGACAACGGCGGCATAGTCAGACCTGACAGTGTTTTGGAAAGAGAAGCAACGTAAAACCAACTGAGAGAATCACAGTTCCGAGCTGACAGCCGTAAAGCTATCAGCTCGGAGCTGTGATTCTCTCAGTTGGTTTTTGTGCCTCTCGGACTATCGCTCAGCCGCGAAACCTACCTCTCAATAGCGCACGAAGGTCCAGCAGCGGTGTTCCCGGCGCCGCATCAGGCGCATCGGGCTTGCTCTCCGCCCCCACGACTACTCTCGACATCTTCTTCTGCACTCCGCGGTCGATGAAACGAGAGAGCTGGTCGATCGAGTAGTCCGATCCGCGGCGTGTGGAGTACGCGTTGAGGGGATAGCTGATGCTCAGGTGGTTCCGCGCCCGGGTCATGGCCACGTACATGAGCCGCCTCTCCTCTTCAGTACCCTCGTCAGTGGCGAGACAGCGCGCTGAAGGGAACCAGCCATCCACCGCCCAGATGACGAATACTGCGTCCCACTCCTTTCCTTTCGCTGAGTGTGCGGTACTGAGAATGAGAACGTCTTCGTCCTCGCCGGTTCGTCCTCCGGCCAGGTCCTGCGTTGCCTCTGGCGGCTCCAGTGCCAGTGCCGACAGGAAAGCAGCGCGATCGGGGTATCCGCCGGCGATCGTCTGGAGCTGATCGAGATCGGCGAGGCGCGGTTGAGGTTTGTCGTATCTGTCCCTGAGGATCGCGTCGTAAAGTAGACGCACTCGCGCGATCTCGGCGGAGACTTGCGCCTGCTCGGTCGTGCGTCCGGAACGCAGGTCATCGAGAAGCGCGACGAGAGCCGAATGCGCTGCGCGTGCCCGCGGCGGAGGCTCGTAACGACCGAAGGACATGGATTCCCAGGCGGTCGCGGCCATCGAATCGATAGCAGCGCGCGCGGTGGCGTCTCCGATCCCCGGCAGGAGCAATAGGATGCGATACCAGCTCACCTCATCACGCGGATTCTCGAGGATTCTCAGAAACGCCAGCACGTCCTTGACGTGCGCTGCCTCGAGGAACTTGAGGCCGCCCCACTTCTCGAACGGGATCTTCCTGTTCGTCAGCTCGATCTCCAGATCGGCCGACATGTAACCGGCGCGAAAGAGCACCGCCATTTCGTTCAGTGGCGTTCCCTCCTCGTGCAGCTCGAGGATCCTGTCCACTACGAACCGCGTTTGCTCCTGCTCGTCGCGTGCAGCGACCAGCCAGGGCTCGTCCCCGCCGGTGCGCTCGGTCCAGAGATTCTTGGTGAATCGCTCGGACGCGCGCGAGATGACGGTGTTGGTGACGTCGAGTATCGGCGCCGTCGACCGATAGTTCTGCTCGAGCGGGACGATCGTCGCGCCGGGGAACTGCCGCGGAAAATCGAGGATGTTGCGGAAGTTTGCGCCGCGAAATGAGTAGATGCTCTGCGCGTCGTCGCCGACGACTGTGATGTTCGAATGTGTCCGGCACATGCCGCGGAGAATTCGCGCCTGGAGGACGTTCGTGTCCTGGTACTCGTCAACGAGCACGTGATCGTAAAGTCCTGCAATCCTGGCCGCCATCTGTGGCGACGCTTCCAGAAGCAGGGCCCAGAAGAGGAGCAGGTCGTCGTAGTCGACGAGATTCCGCGCCTGCTTTCGTGCGGTGTAATCGGCGAAGATCTTTCCGAAATCCTCGAGATAATCCACGAACTGTGGATACTCGTCGCGAAGAATGTCCTCGACGCTGATGCCGGTGTTGACGTGCCGCGAGTAAACGTATTGCAGCGATTCCTTCTTCGGAAAGCGTTTGCCTTTGGACGCGTATCCCAGCTGCGACCGCGAGAGACGGAAGAGGTCTTCCGAATCTCCCTGGTCCATGATGGTGAAATCCTTGGCAAGACCCGCTGCGGGGCCGAACCGCCTCAGCAGCCGGTGTGCCGTCGCGTGAAACGTTCCGCCATGTACGTTGCGGCTGTTGCCACCCACGAGGCGCTCGGCCCGGGACAGCATCTCCTGTGCTGCGCGTCGAGTGAAGGTGAGAAGCAGAATGCGATCGGGACGGATGCCGCGCTCGATGAGGTGCGCTACGCGGTAGACGAGCGTCCTGGTTTTTCCGGTTCCGGCGCCGGCGATGATGAGGAGGGGCCCTTCGCCATGCGTCGCCGCAGCCGCCTGCTGCGGGTTCAGCTCGGCGGCGAGGTCCCGCGCTGAGGGCGCTGCGGGTAGGCGCTCCCGCGCAGGGTAGAGGCGCGGGGAATCAACATCAGTCACGGGGACAAATATATCCCGAAGGAGTGAATTCTCGCGCAACCCTAGCCTACGAAACTGCGAGTGTTATGGGTTTCCGGTTGATCCGTCGTTCAGTTGATCAGTGACGGATGACGCCGAGGGCTCGGATCCGAGGACTTTTGACCGCAACCCATAGAGCATTCGCCGAACTTCTATCGTCGCGTTGGTGAGTGCCTGCCAACTACGATGCTGGACGATTTCATAGTCCTTTGCGAGCCGCAGCTGGTATTCAAGCTCTAGGGTTGACTTAATGCTGATCTCGAGGAATCGTGCGAGCTCCTTCTGGCTGCTCGCTCCACATCCCTCAACAATGTTGCAGGCGATTGACTCCGCAGCCCTGATTATTTGGCCTCTGAGTGAACTGTAGCCGGCTCGTGGAAAACCGTTAGCGGTTCGGCGAATGCTCAGCGTGAGTACGTGAGCTTTTCTCCAGACTCGGAGACGGCGGTAGTCCTGCATATGACAAGCTCGAGTAGTCAATGCGTTGTTATCGCACCGTAAGCCGCTCGAGAGTGTCTTATTTACTCAGCCACAATCCCTCGTTGTCATCAGTCACTGAAAAGCTGAAAAACGGAATAACCGGGAACTCATAACGCTCGCAGTTTCTCTAGGTTATTCCCGCTGTCAGTGTGCCGAGACTCACTTCCACAGGCTCAAGGCAAAAAACCTTACCGAATGAGTTGGCTACGCGAGAGCCGCAATCGGCCACCGTAGGCGAAGCTGAATCGCCTACTTCCAGTTCGACTGATGTCATCATCACTCCGTCGATCCCGCAGGGAACGATGAGATCGAAGTACGAAAGATCGGTCGTCACATTGAGCGCAAATCCGTGCCAGGTCACCCAGTCGCGGACATGGACTCCGATGGAGGCGATCTTCCGCCCCCGCGTCCAGACACCGGTGAAGCCGGTGTTACGCTCCGCCGGGATCTCGTAATCGGCAAGCGCGTCAATCAGAGATTGCTCGACCTGACGCAGATACCAGTGGAGATCGGCGCGATGCCGGCGGAGATCGAAGATGGGATATCCCACGAGCTGGCCAGGGCCGTGGAAGGTTACGTCGCCTCCGCGCTCGACTTCGAATACCTCGACCCCTCGCGATCTGAGATAGTCCGGACTGGCGATGAGATGGGACTTCTTTGCCGACCTGCCGAGCGTGACAACTGGCGGGTGCTCGAGAAGGAGGAGCAGATCCTCGGGAATCGTGCCGACGATCCGCTCGGCGGCCAGCGTTCGCTGCAGCTCCAGCGCTTCTCCGTACGGCATCGTTCCCAATCGAACGACCCAGAGCTCGCGGGCACCTTCGTGGTGCCCTCCCCCAGCCGCGTTGGGCTCGCCTCCTGGTCTGAAGTCAGTCATGCCGGGCTCAGATGTGAACGACTCTGCCAAGTGAATCGAGTGCCGCTTCCGCAATCGCCTCGGAGAGGGTCGGATGCGCGTGGACGGCGAGGTCGACTTCCTCGACAGTGAATTCATTCTCGCGGGCCACGGCCAGCTCATGCAGCAGCTCAGTAGCGTGAGGCCCCACAATGTGGGCGCCGAGGATCTCACCGTACTTCGTGTCGCGGATGATTTTGACGAATCCTTCGGTCTCTCCCGACGTACGCGCGCGGGCGTTGGCGGAGAAGGGGAAGCGGCCGACCTTGTATTCGAGCTTCTTGTCCTTGCACTGCTGCTCGGTGAGGCCGATCGAGGCGACTTCCGGATGACAGTAAGTCGCGTTCGGGATGTTGCCGTAATTGACCGGATGAACGTGGGGCTGTCCGGCGAGCAGCTCGGCGAGGACGACGCCTTCGCGCGAGCCTTTGTGGGCGAGCATTGGTGGACCAGCGACGTCGCCGATGGCGTAGATGCCCTTGGCGCTCGTTTCCATGCGTTCGTTGATCTTGATGAAGCCGCGGTCGGTGAGCTGGACGCCCGCTTCCTTTAGTCCGATGTCCTCGACGTTCGGCGCGCGGCCGGCAGCCACTAGCACCTGTTCGACTTCGAGGGGCTGCGATTTTCCGCCGGTTTCGACGGACATCGTAACACCGTTGGCCCCCACTTTTACATTGCCGATCTTCGCGCCGGTTACGACATCGATCTTCCGCTTCTTGAAGCTTTTCGTCAGCTCGGCCGACGCATCACCATCCTCCAGTGGAAGGATCGCCGGCATTACGTCGATCAGCGTCACCTGCGTTCCGAATGCGCTGAACACGTCGGCGAACTCGCAGCCGACGGCCCCGGCTCCGACTATCGCCATCGTTTTTGGCGCTGCCTCCAGAACGAGCACATCGTCGGAGGATAGAATCCGCTTCTTGTCCAGCTCCAGGCCGGCCTGCGGGAGTCCCTTTACGCGTGATCCCGTGGCGATTACGATCGCTTTCTTTGCCTCGTGCTTCTCCTCCTTCTTGTCCGCGCTGATAAATGTCACGGAATTCTTTCCGGAGACGCGTCCGGTTCCCTTCATGTACGTGATCTTGTTCTTCTTGAAGAGGAACTCGACTCCCTTGGAATTCTGCGTGCTCACCGCGCGAGATCTTTTCATCGCTACACCGTAATCGAGTTTCACCTCGCCGACGCCTACACCGAATTCCGCCGCTTTCTGCACCTTGGTGGCGAGTGATGCCGATTCGAGGAGCGCCTTTGCGGGGATGCATCCCCAGAGAACGCAGGTGCCGCCGAGTCCGTCGCGCTCGATAACCGCGACGGACATGCCGAGCTGTGCCGCACGGATTGCACCCACGTATCCGGCGGGGCCGCCGCCGATGAAGATGACGTCGAAGGATGACATTGCCTTACTGTATGGAAGGGAAGACGAGCAGCAGCGGATTCTCGATAAGGCGGCGGAGAGTCTGCAGGAAGCGCGCACCGGTAGCTCCGTCAACCACGCGATGGTCACAGCTCATCGTGACACGCATGCGCGGCCGAACGACTATCTGTCCGTCAGCTACAACCGGCTTCTCTTCGACCGCGCCGATCGCGAGAATCCCTGCTTCAGGTGGATTGATGATCGCCGTGAACTGATCGATCCCGAACATTCCGAGATTCGACACTGAGAAGGTGGCGCCGGTGTATTGCTCCGGCGTAAGCTTTCGCAACCTCGCAAGTTCAGCGAGCTGGCGCGACTCGGCCGCGATCTCGTGGACGGATTTTCTGTCGGCGTCGAAGATCACGGGCGTGATCAGTCCCTCCTCGACCGCAACGGCCATCGCGAGGTGAACACGATTGAAATGGCGAATACGATCGCCCATCCAGTGCGCGTTCACTTCGGGATGCTCCGAGAGCGCGTCCGCAACCGCTTTCAGGACGATGTCGTTGAACGACAATTTGTAGTTGTCGCCGAGATCCTTGAGCTGCGCGCGCAAATCGGATGCGCGTGACGCGTCGAATTCCGCGGTGAGGTAGAAAGTGGGGATCGGCCCGATCGATTCCACGAGGCGACGGGCGATCGTCTTGCGGATCTGGCTGAGCGGAATGTCCTGATAGTCGCCCTCTCTGGTGATGAACCGCTTGCGCGGCGGCGGCGCGGGCTTTCCCGGCGCGGCGGGAGGCGGAGCTATCCAGCTCTCGACGTCCCGTTTGACGACTCGTCCGCCCGGACCAGAACCACTCACGGTGCCGAGGTCGATGCCGCGCTCCGATGCCAGGCGACGCGCGAGCGGGGACGATCGCTGACGACCATCGGCAGAGCGTGTGGGCGCGGGAGTCGCGGGAGCAGCAGGTGCTTGCGGAGCAGCAGGGCGGGGCGCTGCAGTGCGTGGCGGAGGCGGTGGTTGTGGAGGCGCCGCTGTTGGCGCGGCCCCGCCACTCGGTTGCGCTTGCGCTGCTGCTTCGCCTTGTGAATCGGCGGGTCCGGTAGGAACCGGCGTAGGCACGGCTTGTTGAGAGGCGTCAGCGGCCGGCTCTGCTGCGGGCGCGGCGGGCTGCGCTCCGTTTCCTCCGCTCGATGCGCGTGACCCAGCCTCGGCCAGCAGTGCATCGATGTTCTCGTCGGGCGCAGCGATCACAGCGATCAGCGTCCCCACCGGTGACGCATCGCCCTCGGCGGCGACCAGCTTGCGCACTACGCCGTCACCACGGGCAACCAGCTCCATCACCGCCTTGTCAGTCTCGACCTCGGCGAGGACATCTCCGGTTTTCACTGCGTCGCCTTCGTGCTTCAGCCATTTGACGAGGCGCCCTTCCTCCATCGTTGGGGAGAGCGCCTCCATCACAACTTTCGTTGCCATCGCTCCGTCAGTCGACGTACATGACTTGCTTCACTGCCGCGATTGCCTTCGCCGCGTCCGGCTTCGCCGCCTTCTCGAGATTCTTAGCGTACGGCATCGGAGCATCGGCTTGATGTACTCTCAGAACCGGCGAATCCAGATCGTCGAAGCATTCGCGCTGGATGAAATCGACCACCTGGCCGCCGACGCCGCAGATCTCCCAGCCTTCCTCGAGAACTACGGCACGGTTCGTTTTCCGAACCGACGTGTAGATCGCATCAACGTCCATCGGTCGCACCGTACGCAGGTCCACGACGTCAATCGCGATGCCTTCCTTCGCCAATGCGTCGGCGGCCTGCAATGCCACCAGCACCATTTTTCCATGTGTGACCATCGTGCAGGCGTCACCCTCCCGCTTGAGCTCAGCCTGTCCGATCGGAACCGTGTATTCACCCTCGGGGACTTCGCCCTTGGTGTTGTAGAGCATCTCGCCTTCGAGGAACACGACGGGGTTGTCATCGCGAATCGCAGACTTGAGGAGTCCCTTGGCGTCGGCGGGCGTTCCGGGCGTGCACACCTTGAGGCCAGGGATGTGCGCCAGCCAGCTCTCCCATGCCTGTGAGTGCTGCGCGGAAAGCTGAAGGGCCGAGCCGTTGGGACCACGGAAAACCATCGGCATCGGAAACTGGCCGCCGGACATATAGAGCATTTTCGCGGCGGCGTTCACGACCTGGTCGAGTGCCAACAGCGCGAAGTTCCAGGTCATGAACTCGATTATCGGTCTGAGTCCCACCATGGCGGATCCAACGCCGATCCCTGCGAAGCCAAGTTCCGTAATCGGCGTGTCGACGATGCGCTTCGGACCGAACTCGTCCAGCAGACCCTTTGACACCTTGTAGGCGCCGTTGTACTGCGCGACCTCCTCGCCCATGAGGAAGACACGCTCGTCGCGAACGAGCTCCTCGCGAAGCGCCTGGGTCAACGCGTCCCGGTAGGTTAGAACGGCCACCAATCAGGTATGGCTATCGACGAGAACGTCGGTCGTGAGCTCTTCGATCGGAGGCTCCGGACTCTTGTCGGCGAAGTCCCACGCGTCCTGCGCGATCGCCTTGGCTTCCTCGTCGAGCTTGGCCAGATCGCCCTCGGCGAGCTCGCCGTTCGCGGAAATCGCGTCGCGCAGAAGAAGAATCGGGTCGCGCTTCATGTTCTCCTCGAGCTCTTCGCGCGTCCGGTACGTCCCACTGGCAGCGTCGGACATGGAGTGACCCATGAAGCGATACGTACGCATCTCGATCAGTGTCGGCAACGACTCCTTGCGCGCGAGCTCCACCGCTCGGCCGACAGCATCGCGCACCGCGAACACGTCCTGCGCATCAACCGATTCGCCGGTCATGTTGTACGCCGCGGCGCGGATGCGGACGTCCTCATTTGCGGTCGCACGGGAAATCTCCGTTCCCATTCCGTAGCGATTGTTCTCGATGATGAACACTGCCGGCAGCTTCCACAGCGACGCCATGTTGAGCGCCTCATGGAATGCGCCGATATTCACCGCCGCTTCGCCGAAAAAGCAGACACAGACCTGGTCGCCGGCGCGGTACTTGATCGCCCACGCCACGCCTGCCGCGAGCGGAATGTGGGCACCCACAATGCCGTGACCGCCGAGGAAGTTGCGACTCTTGTCGAAGATGTGCATCGAGCCGCCTTTCCCCTTCGAGCAGCCATCAATGCGGCCGAAAAGCTCGGCCATGACGGCGCGCGGGCTCACGCCCCTCGCGAGCGCCTGACCGTGATCACGGTACGACGTCACGATGTAGTCGTCGGCGCGAATCACGGACATCGTTCCGGCCGAGATTGCTTCCTGTCCAATGTAGAGATGACAGAAACCGCCGATTTTTCCGAGCGCGTACGCCTCGGCGCAGCGCTCCTCGAAGCGTCGCTGGATCAACATCGACCGCAGAAGCTCCTTTCTGATCGCGGGATCGCCGCGGGCGGCATTGTCGCCATTCTTGCGCGGAGCCGGCTGCGGCTTGGCGGTAAGCTCTGCGCGCTCCGTGGCGACGTCGGTCATACGCCTGCTGCCTGAACCTGCTCCCAGGCGTGGTAGCTCGAGCGCACCAGTGGGCCCGACTCGACGTGCCGGAACCCCATCTCCATTCCTACTTCGTACAAGTACCGGAATTCTTCCGGCGTGTAGTATCGATCGAGAGCGATGTGCTTGTCCGAAGGGCGCAGATACTGTCCGAGAGTGAGAATGTCGACGTCCACATCCCGCAGGTCACGCATCGTGGCGATCACCTCTTCAATCGTTTCGCCCATGCCTAGAATCATACCCGACTTTGTCGGGATTTCCGGAGAGACACGCTTTGCGAAGCGGAAGATTTCCATCACGCGGGGATATCGGCCCCCCGGTCGCGCTCTCTTGTACAGCCGCGGCACCGTCTCCGTGTTGTGATTGTAGATCTCGGGAGCGGCATCGAGAACGGCGCGAATACTCGACTCGTTACCCTGAAAGTCCGGGACGAGCACTTCGACGGAACAACCGGGCACGCGGTCGTGAATCTGACGGATGGTTTCAGCAAAGATGTGCGCGCCGAAGTCCGGCAGGTCGTCGCGGTCCACCGAGGTGATCACTGCGTGCTGAAGATTCATTTCCGAGATCGCCTGGGCGACTCTTGCGGGCTCTTCGATGTCGTATGTGGGGGGGCGTCCATGCGTGACCGCGCAGTACGCGCAATTCCTGGTGCAGACATCGCCAAGAATCATGAAGGTCGCGGTGCCATGCTCCCAACACTCGCCGACGTTCGGGCAGCGCGCTTCCTCGCATACCGAGTGAAGATTCAGCTCACGCATCAAGTGCTTGAGCCGTATGTAATTCGGGCCGCCCGGCGCCCTGACTTTCAGCCAGGCCGGCTTTCTCTCGGGGAGAGGCTCGGCACGATGCCGGCCCATTATCTGGTAGAGCACCTCGGTCATCTGTCCGTGGGAATCTACGCTAAAAGCGGTACGGGCGAAATTGAGACAGGTCGTGCGTTACAGGCTCATTTGCGACGAGTGCAGCGATGACATCTCCAGTGAGCGCCGCGAGTAGAATTCCGTTCCTCGAGTGACCGCACGCATAGATCAATGTCGCTCGACGTGGATCGCGGCCGATAATGGGAAGGAGATCCGGCGTCACCGGCCTGAGTCCGGCCCACGCGGACATCATTGGTGCGACGCTCAGAGCCGGCGCGATCTCTTCTGCGGCAGAGCGAACGCGCGAGATTCCCTGAGTCGTGGTTACAGGATCGAAGCCGACATATTCCATCGTGCTTCCAGCTATCGTCTCCGACGTTCCACGCGGTACGAGGTAGCCGCGAGGTCCATACACCACGTGTCTCAATCCGATGCCGGCGAACGATAGAAGCTGCCCGCGTACCGGCTGAACCACGTGGGCGGCGAGTGCTCCCGTTAGCGTTCCCGCCCACGCGCCGGCGGCGACTACAATGCAGTCGGCTTCGGCGGTGTCGCCGGACGTAAGAGCTACACGTGCGAGATCATTGCCCGCATCCACAGATTCCGCCGCGGTGTGAACCCGTGTGATTGTCGGTGACGACTCCGCCAGCACATTCAGTGCGCGCAAAAGCGCGACGTTGTCAATCGAGCCGTCGTCCGGATTCAGAAAAGCGCCGAGTGCGTGTCCGAGCGTCGGCTCCATCTCGCTGAGTGCCGCTCGATCCAGCCATTCGACGCGCGGACCGGCGGTCCTGCGCAGGCCGCGCACTCCCGCTTCGGTGAGGGCGACCTGCAACACGCCGAGACGATTCAACGGCACGCGGATTCCGGTCGTTTCAGCGAGCTCCTCGACGTACGACGCATATCTCTCACGGGCGGCGACCGCGAAATCGTGGGCTGGGCCGCTCGCCCGCTCGACGGACGGAGCGAGCATCCCTGCCGATGCCGGCGAAGCTTCGCCTGGTCTCGGAACACCAACCAGCAGAACGCTCATGCCGCGCGCGGCGATCGACGTTGCCGACGCGAGACCGATCACACCCGCCCCGACCACGATCGCGTCATGCCTGCGACTGGTCACTGAAACCCTCCGGGCGGACTCGACGTAATGTTCACATTCACTGATTTGGAGAATAGTTCGATGCTGCGCACAATACTGGTGACTGGCCTGCTGGTGATGTTCGGCCTCTTTGCGCTGGGCTTTGTTTTCAAGATCTTCGGCAGTCTGATCGGTCTGACGTTCTTCCTGCTTGGATTCGCCATCAAGGCTCTGATTGTCGGCGCTGTCGCCTACGTCGTGATCCGGATCGTGAGTCCGGAAACCGCGCGCCGGCTGCGCGAACGCTGGTCGGGAACGAGCATCGACCGCTACTGAAAAAGGCGAAAGAGCGTGCGGCAGGCGTTTGGCTAGTCGGCTACGGGCTTCGAGGCAGCTCAGAGCCCATAACTAGCCCGAAGCCCAAAGCCGCTCAGCCATCAGCCCGCCGCACGCAGTTTCGATCTTGCGGATCGCGAGTCTAAGTCCCGATCGAAGACTCGATCTCTTCGATTACCGCCCACGTCAGCAGGGGCACCATGATTTCGTGGTGCCCAGTTATTTCATATCCCTGTCCGCCGGCATTCGTGGGACGGATGACGACGTTCATGCGCGGCCGGTAGTGCCGCTGCATGTCAAGATCACACGTCGTGAAGTTGACTGGTCGTCTGTCGTTGAGATTGCGCGCGACGGTCAGAGCCTTGACGAATACTTCCGGCATGATCACCGCGCTGCCGAGGTTCAGTGCTACACCACCCTCATGAAGTGATGGCAGCGACGCAGCGAGCCGGCGGAAATCGCGATGGCTGGTGTCGCCAATCGCAGCTCCGCTGACGGCCGGGTGCTGGTGGATGATCTCGGCACCGAGCGCCGCGTGAACGGTGCAGGGAATTCCGAGCCGGTCGGCTGCCAGCAGAAGGGACATGTCGCGGTAAGGCACCTGTGCGTCGTCGAGTGACCGCGCGAGCGATTCGCCCATTCCCCAGCCGTTCTCCATTCCTCTGATGAATGCTTCGTTCATTCCACGGCCGGTCTCGTCGGCCATGCCGAACGTTCCATCCACCAGACCGCGCGCAACGTCCTCCGAAGTAGCACCGAACCTCGCGATCTCATAATCGTGAATCGCGCCCGATCCATTCATCGCGAGATGGGTTATGACGCGCCGCTGCATGAGGTCGATCAGCACAGGCGCGACGCCGGTCTTGACGATGTGTCCGCCGAGCATCGCGATCACACCGCGGCCGGTGCGCGCGGCGTTCGCAATGGCGGCAACGACAGCGCGGAAATCGCGCGCCACTAGAACGTCGGGAAGAGCTTTCAGAAACGCGGCGAAGGACTTGTCATCGCCCGGAGGTGAAGCGAACTCCTCCGTATTGACCTTGTTGGGACGTCCCACTACAGGAATCGTCCGGACCCTCGAAAGGTCGGCTTCGGGCGTGCGGCTCGTTGCGGCGACAGCCTCGGTGGCGCCGTCTACCGGTCTCCCGCCTTTGTCGCCTGATCCGCTGCTAGAGCGTACGATGTGAGATAGAGATTGAGGGAACCGAAAGGCAGCCGCGTCTTCACCTGGAGCAGGATGCGCCGCGCGTCATCGGAGAGCCAGACCTCCGCCTGACCGCCCTCGGAAAAGATACCCTTGGTCTTGATGATCGGCTGGATGACGATCGCGTTGAACGTTCCCGCAGGAACCTTCACCACTTCGCGGCGCAGAACGCGGAGACGCACCGGGTTCCTGTCGGCCATGAAGTAGCGGTTGAAGTCGTAGGTTTCGCCGACTACGAGCGGCACCACCCTGACGAAGTAGAGAAATGAGCCTTCATCGAGCGGCTGTCGCACGCTACGATACTCCCGCGACGCCTTCTTGTCAGGCCTCGTGTACGCCGAGCGGTCCGGATAGACCTCGAAGTGCTGCGAGCGCTCCCGCGTACCTTCCTGGATCTGCCTGAGGAAGCGCAGCGTCGAGAACGAAATACTGTCGATCCAGCTCTCGAAGCTGTCGTCCACTCTGTAGAAGAAGGTGCCACCGCGCACCCAGAACGAGGTGTGCCAGGCGGGCCGGCCGCGAATTGTGTCCAGGCCGTGTACCTCCATCTGACCCGTGCCGACATGGATCGAACCGAATTTCACTTCGTATGCGAAGCGTTCTCCGACACCGAACGGAACTGCCTGAAGCTGGTCAGCGACGGCGGTATTCGCGTTGACAGGCGCGGGTACGGCGTTCTGGCCGAATGCAGTCGGCGCACCGGCTAGCGCCGCGGTCGTGATGCCGAGGAAAAGTCCAAGCTCGAAGGGGCGCGCGAAATGACGGCTCACCCTGTCAAACTCCGGCAGCGGAAGGCTGTGCGACTGTCGAAGGAGCGCCATTCGACTGCGGTCCGGCACGCGCGACGATTCGGCGTCCGCGCACTGTTCGGCCGAATCTGTACAAGGCCAGCGCGTCAGCGAAAGGGCGAATCCTCGTCTCTCTCGTGCGCACGTCGTAGCGGGGCGAGAGCGTGACTCGCTCCACTCGGCGAGCGAGCGGAACGGTCTGCATCAGCAGCTCGACGTTCGCGGCCCACCCGTCGCTCGACAGCAGAGGTTTTTCTCCGATTGACTTGAGCAGCTCGCGAAGGATCGAGATCCGGTAGAGACGGAACGACGCGTACGGATCGGCGATGCCGGTGATGGACAGCGAGAAACGAAGGGCCCACGGCGCCAATCTGCGCAGACGACGGACAGCGTTCGGCAAAGCAGCGCTCTCGCGCTCTCCGATCACGATGTCTGCTCCTCCTTCGAATCGCTTCACCAGCTCCGGAAGATGCTCGGGTTGATCGGTGAAATCGGCCTGCATGACTACCATTGCATCTCGCCGGGGGTACCGCGTGCGCCGCGAGACCTCGCGCGCGAGACGATCCAGCGCGCGGCCGTATCCGACGCGTGTAGTCTCCCGAATCACGGTCAACGGACACACCTCGAGGTACGGCTGAAGCGTTTCCGACGTGCCGTCGGTGCTCGCGTCATCGTATACGAGAACTTCGTACTCGCGCGAGTAGCTCTGGAACACCTTGCGGATGCGCCAGAGCAGAACGCCGATCGTCGTGCTCTCGTTGTAAGCAGGTATGCAGATGTAAAGCAATTTTTCCCGATGTTCCTGGCGGAAAGAGGCTTTGGCAAGATAGACGAGTTCAAAGAGTTCCCGCCACTTGCAGTTATTGTTTGTACCCGTTCAGGGCGTCCTGAGTTGCGTACGGCTTTGCTCAGGGTCCGGATTCGCTTCCCACGAGCCGCTCATAGACGTGCTGCGTGCCGTCAATCATCGCGTCAGCACTGAATCGCGACGCTCGGCGGCGCGCCGCTGAACCCAGCGCATTTCGCAGCTCGACGCCGGATGCAATACTCGCCGCGGCTTGAGCGAACGCACGCACATCTCCGGTAGGCACAAGCAGTCCGGATACTCTGTCCTCCACGATCTCCGGAATGCCACCGACCGCGTAGGCGACGGGCGGTACTCCGAGCGCCATCGCTTCGATAACAGCGGTACCCAATCCTTCCGCGCGTGAGGGATGCCAGAGCACATCCAGTCCGGCTACCGCAGGCGCGATGTTCTCAATGAATCCCGTTGAGTGCGTGCGCATGCCACTAGACATAACACGCTCGGCACGAGAGCCCCCGATCAGCAGTACGCCGATCCGGTCGCGAGATTCCGCTGGCATACCGGCGGCGATCGCCGGAAGGTCTGAAAGACCTTTTTCGGCAGTCATCGAGCCGACTATTCCGGCAATGACCGTGTCGCGCGGCCAATGAAGCTCACTCCGCCAATCGCGCGGCTCGACTCTTCCTTTGGGGAGCTCGATTCCGGAATGCACGACGTGGATTCGATGCGGCTCGATCCCCGCCGAAACCATTGCCCGACGTACCGCGTCGGATACAGCGATGAATGCCGACACACGTGGACCGTACTTGAGGCGGGCCGACTTCGGGATGAACGCTACGCGCCGCGATACAACGAGCTGTACCCGAGGCACGCCAACGAGTGCAATGAGAGCGATCGCATGAGTCCGCGCGTCGTGCGCATGGACGATGTGCGGACGCCACGCGGAAATTCGCGCTCGAAGCCGTCGCGCCGAGAGCACATCGTATTCGGCGCGGAGAGCGACTGCGGTGACTGCGAGCCCCGCATCGCGGGCACGTTTGAGGAGGGGCGAGTGCCGCGGGGCTACGACGACGGGCTCATGCCCTCGCGCTCGTTGTCCCTTTGCCAGGAGAAGCACCTGCCGCTGGCCGCCCCGCCACGTTGGGCCCGAGTCCAGATGAAGGACCCGGAGGTGCTTCACCCCCGTGCCAACTGGTCAGCGAAGGCGCGAAAGAGTCCGCGATCCCACGGCTCTGGCGAATCGTTCATCTCTTCCGGATGCCATTGCACGGCCATCACCCACCAGTCTTCGTCGCGTGTCTCGAGGGCTTCGATAATTCCGTCGGGGGCGCGGGCGGTAACGCGAAGTTCCGCAGCCGGCTCGAGCACGCTCTGGTGATGCAGCGAGTTCACCTGCACATTGGTCGCGCCGATGGCATTGGCGACTCGGGAGTCGGGCTCGATGGAGACCTCGTGTGTGCGCACGCCGCGCTCAGCCTCAGGATTGTGCGGAAGAGCGTCCGGTACGCACGCGGGGATATCCTGAATCAGAGTTCCGCCGAGTGCCACGTTCAGGAGTTGAGGTCCGCGACAGATTGCGAGGATTGGCTTGCGCAGAGCACGAGCGGCGTGAACGAGAGCTATCTCGGTGTCATCGCGTGTGCGGTTGACGGGTCCGAGCTTCTCGTGCGGAGACTGGCCGTAGAGCTTCGGATCTACGTCCTCGCCTCCTGTGAGGAGCAGTCCATCTACGGCTTCCATGATCGCCCTCACCGCAACGCTCGAGCGCAGCGGGGGTACCACGATTGGTACGAGCCCTGCATTTTCGAGGGACGTTACGTAGGCGGTATTGAGTCTGACGCGATGTACGCCACCAAGGCGCGTATCCGCGGTGGCGGAAACAGCCACCGTGCGCTGAGCCTGCTCAGCGGGGGTATGTCTTGATTCACGAAAAGTCTCGGCGACCGCGGATGACACGTTGAAAGCTCTCGGTATCGGTTTTCTGTCCCTGTCGGCGACGGTGGCTTTGCCGGCTGTCCTTCCGGCCCAAAGTCTGGAAGGGGGGCCCGTGCCCTGCAAGGGTCAGCGTGTGAGCCGCATTGAAGTATACGCGCGTCCGCCATTCGAAGTGCGCGGGTCGCGCATGCAGCAGCGTCTCGCCCGCCAGCTCGCCCAGGTGCACCGGACCACGAATACGGACGTCATCCGTCGATTCCTCCCGCTCCGCGAAGGTGACCCGTGCACTGAGCTGAGGCGAAGCGAAGGCGAGCGAATTCTTCGCGCCCAACCGTACCTTGCGGACGCGAGTGTCCTCGCGTTTCCCGACGAGGAGGGTGGAGTCGCGATCGCTGTCTACACCATTGACGAGATATCCCTCCTCGCGGGCGGAGGCGCGACGAGCAGATCGCCGTATGTGCGCGCCGTTCGACTCGGCGAAGAGAACCTGATGGGCGAGGCTATCACGCTGGTTGGCACTTGGGCTCACAGCCCCGATTTCCGTGACACCTGGTCGGCGAGACTATTGGACTATCAGCTTCTCGGACGTCCGTACCAGCTTTCCCTCGAGGCGACGCGTAACGAGATCGGCGGGGAATGGTCCGCAGAGGCGAGCCATCCCTTCCTGACCGATCTGCAGCATTACTCATGGCGAACCACCGCTGGCTATCGCGATGGATACCGCTATTTCCGGCAACCCATGGGTCAGACGACTGCGTTTCCTCTACGACGTTCATACGGAGACGTCGGTGCCGTCGTCCGCATCGGACCGCCTCGCAGAGTCGCATTGGTCGGAATGTCGCTGTCGTACGAGCGCGAGCTGCCTGGAATCATGCCGTTCAGACTGATGCCCGGATCGATCGAGCGCGACACGACCAGACGACCGATAGACAAATACGAATTTCACACCAACACCCGCATCAATGCGCTTGTGGGGCTTCGCAGCGTGAACTTCATCCGGATGACCGGCTTCGAATCACTCGACGGATTGCAGGACGTTCGCCGGGGAGTCGAGCTGGCCACACTCTTCGGCCGCGGAATCGGGCTGGGCGGCGCGCGGGAAGAGGACCGCTTCGTATCCGGTGACCTTTATGTAGGACTGGGATCGCCGTTGTTCTTCGGCGCCCTGGACGTTATCGGGGAAGGGCGCCGTCCTCCCGGATTGCGCGGTTGGGACGGTGTTCTTGCGAGTGGTCGGGCAGCGGTGTACGCAAAGCCGATCACCCGCCACACTTTTCTCGCCAGCGCGGAGTGGAGCGCGGGATGGCGGCAAAGGTTCCCGTTTCAGGTGACGTTGTACGACAAGGAAGGCGGCCCGAAGGGCTACGCGAAGTCCTGGGCAGGTGGCGGGCGTCGGCTAGTGACGAGAGTCGAAGACCGCATATATCTAGGTCGGCTGAAACAATTCGCATCCGTTGGCGTTGCGCCGTTCGTGAATTCCGGACAGCTGTGGGCGGGCGACGCGCCGTTCGGCATTGATACCAAAACGGTCTGGTCAACTGGAATAAGCCTGATGGCCGCGCTTCCCCCCAGATCGCAGCGGATGTTCAGACTCGATCTCGCCTATCCGTTCAATCGTGAGACTGGCGCCAAGCCTCAGCTCCGGTTCAGCGCCAGAAACTTCACCCGCATCTTCTGGAAGGAGCCGGGTGACGTTGCGCGCAACCGCGAGCGCGCGGTGCCGATAAGCATCTTCAACTGGCCGTAGCGCGACAACGTATCTCTAATGAGATGCGGCGGAGCTGTCCCGCATCATCCGTCGAATCGGAACAACCAGCAGTCCCAGCACGGCCGTAGCGATGAAGAGGGAGATTGCGGTCCGCTGAAACAGCGCGGGCATCTCACTCAGATTCTCGGGATTGACGTGCCCGCCGACGATGCCGGCGATGAGATTGCCCAGCGCAGCGGCCATGAACCACACGCCCATCATCTGTCCCACGAATTTCCGTGGCGCGAGCTTCGTCATAGAGCTCAATCCCACCGGGCTCAGCGATAGCTCGCCGAGCGTCTGAAGCAGGTAGCTCATCGTCAGCCAGAGCATCGATACGCGAACGGCAGTGCCACCCGATATCACACGGTTTGCGGCCGCGACCATTATCAGGAAGCCAAGGCCAGCGAAGAACAGTCCGAATGCGAACTTTGCGGGACTCGACGGATCCTTCCCGCGGCGTCCGAGGGCCACCCAGATCGCCGCGAACACCGGCGCGAGCAGGATCACGAACAGCGAGTTCGCTGACTGCAACCAAAGCGTCGGAACCTCCCAGCCGAACAGCATCCGGTCGGTGAAGTCTCGCGCGAAGAGATTCAGCGACGTCGGCGCCTGCTCGAACGCCGACCAGAAAACGGTCGCGAAGAGGAACAGCACGACGATGACCCCGACGCGCTTCTTCTCGTCGCCGGTAAGCCCCGCGAACAGGAAGAGGTAGATGAAATAGAGTACGGCCATCGCGAGCATCACGTTGCGCATGTTCCTGGCGATCGACACCGGATTGATCGTGAAGACTCCGAGCATCGCGAGTACAACGAGAAGGACGATGATTCCCACTCCTCCGATCGCGAGGTTCCGCACTCGACGGCGTTCGGCTTCGCCGGCCGACGGCTGCGACCCAAGCGGCCCGAGTGTGTCTCTCGCCCGCAAGCGGAACGTTATGAGACCGATGAGCATTCCAATGCCGGCAGCGCCGAACCCCCAGTGCCAGTCGACTCGCTCACCCAGGAATCCGGTGATCAATGGCGCAACGAGGGCGCCGACGTTGATGCCCATGTAGAAGATCGAGAAGCCTGCATCCCGCCGTGATCCACCTTCGGGATAAAGATCACCGACGATGGCCGAGATGTTCGGTTTTAGCAGGCCCGTTCCCAGAACGATGAAAATGAGCCCCGTAAAAAACGCTCGGTGAGCGAAGACGATGCTGAGCGCGATCGAAAGGTGTCCGAGGGCGATGAGGATGCCGCCGTACCAGATCGCTCGCCGTAGTCCCAGCCAGCGGTCGGCGATCCATCCACCCGGCAGCGAAGCGAGATAGACGCACGCCGCGTAGATGCCCACGATCGATGACGCCGACTCCCTTGCAAAGCCAAAACCGCCATTGGCGATGGCGGCTGTCATGAACAACACCAGGAGCGGACGAATCCCGTAGTACGAGAACCGCTCCCACATCTCGGTGAAGAAGAGCGTCGAAAGTCCGCGTGGATGCCCGAAGAATCCGCGATCCTGCGTCCACGGTTCGAGGCCTGGCGGCGGCTCGTCGCCGGTTATGGTTCCGGCCTGCGGCTGCTCGAACACTCCCTTGTCCGTGGCTGTCATTGCGAGTGAGATGGAGGTGATGGAGTCGTCGATTCCGATTCGGCGAAGCGCCTCGTGTCAGGAACATACCGCTCAGGCGGAAGGATGCCTCCCACCTTTTGCTGCTCCTCCCACGAGATTCGCGTTGGTGGCTGTTTGATACACGCGGCGTATCTCCCCGGTGCCTTCTCCTCGAGCGGCGGCACGATGCGTCCACAAGCTTCGTCCTTCGCCGGGTGATGACACCTCGGGTGAAAGACGCAACCAGGCGGTGGAGCTGCGGGTGACGGCACATCGCCTTCGAGGAGTATGCGGTTCTTCGCGAGGCCCGGCTGAGGCACGGGCACCGCCGACAGAAGGGCCTGCGTATACGGCATCAACGGCTCGCGATACAGCTCTTCGGCTGGTGCGAGCTCGACGACTTTTCCGAGATACATCACCGCTACCCGATCCGCCATGTGCCGCACAACTGACAGATCGTGGGCGATGAAAAGGTAGGTGAGATTACGATGGCGCTGCAGATCCTGAAGAAGATTGATCACCTGCGCCTGCACTGACACGTCGAGCGCTGAGACGGGCTCATCGCAAACGATGAACCTTGGCTCGACGGCGAGCGCGCGAGCGATACCGATGCGCTGCCTCTGGCCTCCGGAAAATTCGTGCGGATAGCGCGTCGTATACTCGCCTCTCAAGCCGACTTCCTCGAGAAGACGGCGAACTCTCGCGTCCGCGTCGGCTCCTTCGGCTATGCGATGGATCAGCATTCCCTCGCGGATCGCTGTGCCGATCGTCATTCGCGGGTTGAGCGACGACACCGGATCCTGGAAGATGATCTGCATCTCGCGACGAAGAGAGCGCAGCTGCCCCGGATTTTGCGCGAGCACGTCGCGACCATCGAAGATCACCTTGCCCGACGTCGGCTGGATCAGCCGAAGGATGGCTCGCCCCGTTGTCGTCTTACCGCAGCCCGATTCTCCGACGAGACTCAGTGTCTCGCCAGCCGCGATTTGGAACGAGACGTCCGATACCGCGTGAACCTCGCCGACCTGGCGGCTCAGAACTCCTCTCTTGATCGGGAAGCTCTTGAAGAGGTTGTTGACAGTGAGCAGTGGCGCTCCCGATGCCGCCGCGGTCACGCCGGGACTCCGAGCTGCTCGACGAGCGGCGGATGCGGATTGAACCGGCGTTCCGGCTCCTCAGCCAGGTGACACCTGGAAGTGTGGCCATCGGAGATCGCGTAAAGCGGTGGATGCTCCGTGACGCAGCGTTCCCAGGAGAAAGGGCATCGATCGCGGAAGCGACAACCGCTCGGCCAATCGGTTGGCGGCGGAACCGTTCCCGGAATCACGTTCAGCCGCTCGCCTCGTTCCACCATTCTCGGCATCGCGCGCATCAACCCTTCGGTGTAGGGATGGTGGGCTTCGGCGAACAGTGTCTCCACCGATGCTTCCTCCACGATCTCGCCACCATACATCACCAGCACCCGCGTCGCAGTCTCCGCGACGACGCCGAGGTCGTGAGTGATCATCAGGATGGACATGCCGAAGCGCTTCTGAAGGTCGAGAAGAAGCTCGAGGATCTGGGCCTGGATCGTCACGTCCAAGGCGGTGGTCGGCTCGTCGGCGATGAGCAGCGAGGGATTCATCATCAGCGCCATGGCGATCAGGACGCGTTGCCGCATTCCTCCCGAGAGCTGATGCGGATATTGCCGCGCCCGATCGGCGGGAGCGGGAATTCCCGTGAGTGTAAGCATCTCTACAGCGCGGACCCATGCGTCCCGTCGACTTCCTGAGCCGTGAATCCGCGCTACCTCCGCTACCTGGTCTCCCACCGTGAACACCGGATTGAGCGCGGACATCGGCTCCTGGAAGATCATCGAGATTCGGTTGCCGCGAATGTGTCGCATGGCGCCGTCATCGAGCGAGACGAGGTCCTGTCCCTCGAAGACGATGCGACTGCCGGACTCGATCCTGCCCGGCGGTTGAATCAGGCGAAGTATCGACAGCGCCGTCACCGACTTCCCACATCCAGACTCTCCAACGATTCCCAGCGTCTCACTGGGCATCACCGTGAACGAGACGCCGTCCACCGCTCGGGCGACGGCGGAAACGGTGTGGAAATACGTGCGAAGGTTCTCCACCGAGAGAAGCGGCTCAGTCACGTGCCCTGCTTATTCGGGGATCGGTGGCGTCGCGCAGCTTGTCTCCGAGAAAGTTGAACGTCATTACCGTGAGGAGGATCGCCATTCCGGGAAAAAATGAGATCCACCACAGGCGGAGCGGCTGGTCGGCGCCATCCTGGATGATGTTGCCCCAGCTTGGATCCGGCGCGCGAATTCCCACTCCGAGATAAGAAAGTCCCGCTTCGAGGAGAATGACGTGGCCGACCCCCAGTGCTGCCGCAACGATCACCGGAGAGAGAACGTTGGGCAGAATGTGGCGGAAAAGAATCTGCCACCGCCCGGCGCCAAGTGCGCGCGCGGAAAGCACGAAATCGCGGTCCTTCAACACAAGAACCTGACCTCTCACGACACGTGCCACGGCGTACCACCCAGTCGCCCCGACGATCACGATGAACGCTTTCAAGGGTGCCTGCCACGCCGCGAATACGGCGATCAGTAGAAGTAGTCGGGGTATCGATAAGAGCGCGTCGAGAATGCGCATCATGATTCCGTCCGCCCAGCCGCCCGCGAGTCCGGCGGTTGCGCCGTACAAAGTACCAAGCGTAACGCTCACCAGCGTCGCGACGAGCGCAATGGCGAGCGAGATCCTGCCGCCGTAAAGAACGCGGCTCAGAACGTCGCGGCTGAAGGGGTCCGTTCCGAAGGGGTGCGCCGCCGATGGAGGCATCGAGCGCAGCCCAATGATGGCCGGCTGTGCGATTGGATCGTAGGGTGCGAGCAGTGGCGCGGCTGCACAGACGATCGCTATTACAATGGCGAGCGCCAGCGCGAGTCGTGTACCGCGCTCGAGCCGCGCGGCACCGAACAGCGCGCGCGACGGCGCGAGAACCAGCCCCTGAAGATCAGACGGCATCGCGCACGCGCGGATCCGCCACGGCGTACAGGAGGTCAGCGGTGAGGCTGCCCACCGCGACCAGCGCGCTGATCGCAATTACCCCCGCAACCAGCAGCGGGTAGTCACGCGTGTCGATGGCGTTGACGATTACTAGTCCCATTCCCGGCCACGAAAATACTTTCTCGATGAACACCGCTCCCGTAACGAGTGCGGGGAACGCGAGCCCGGCGAGTGTGATCACCGGGAGTAGTGCGTTGCGAAGCGCATGCTGTCGGACAATCTCTCTCGTAGCGAGGCCCTTTGCCCTCGCGGTGCGGATGTAGTCTTCCGGTATCGTGTCGAGCAGCGCCGCTCGCTGAAAGCGCGCGACCACAGCGGCGGTTAGAAGCGTCAGCGTCAGCGCCGGCAGCACGATGTGCTTCCCGATGTCAGCAATGCGTCCAGTGAGGCCGAGATTGTCGTGATTTACCGAGTCCACCATACCGCCGATCGGAAACAGCGTGAATCTGTAAGCGAGAAGCAGCATCATCATCAACGCGAGCCAGAACTCCGGTACAGCGAAGAAAAAAAGCGATGCGGCGCTCACGATCCTGTCGATCGGACGACCACGTCGCACCACCTGCGTCACCGCGGCGGCAATTCCAAGAGCGAAGCCGGCGGCGAGCGAGATCGCCATCAGCAGGAGCGTGTTGGGCAGCGCGTCTGCCAGCACCGATGCCACCGGACGCTGGAGCGAGAAAGACCAGCCGAGGTCGCCGCGCACAAGCGCCGCCACGTAGCGCGCATACTGCTCTCCGAGCGGCTTGTCGAGGCCATACGACTCCCTCCATTGCTGCCGGATCGTTTCGGAAACCCTCGGGTTCTCCATCGCCGCCGCAAAGGGGTCACCCGGCGCGAGATGGATGAGGAAAAACACGACCGTGGCGACGATCGCGACTACAAGCGCCGCCTGGACGATCCTGCTCGCGAGGTAGCGCGCCACGCGTTATCGGGGCAGCGCCGCGCGGTCGCGCGCAATGCGATCCCTTTCCGGGATCGACCAGTCTGCAAGATTTGCCCACCAGGCATCGGGCCGCATGCCGCTTGTGCGGAGTCGGCGATGAATCGCAAGCACTGTCTTTGGCTCAGCCATCCAGATCGCGGCAGCGTCGTCGATGATTTGCTGGTACGCCCGCCGGAACAACTCGCGTCTCGATTCCAGTGACATTCCTGCCAGCGCGCTGTCAACTCCCGCATCGAACGCGGCGTTTTCGTATGATCCGTAATTCGATCCGCCCGTCGAACGCGCACCGGCGGAGCTCCACGTCTGTCTGATGCCACTGGGACTCGCATCCACATGCCACCCGCCGAACACCGCGTCGAACTTTCCGCTTTTTTCGCGATCGGTGAACGAGGCGAACTCGAGCGGCTCGATTTCCATCTTCACTCCAACCTTCCGCAGCTGATCTTGAACGAGCACCGCCATGTTCATCCGATTCTTGCTCGAGCTTGGCACGACCAGCGTGAAGCGCAACGGCCGCCCATTGTGGTCGCGGATGCTGTCGCCATTGGAATCGTGCCAACCGAGGGAATCGAGCGCGCGTCGTGCACCGTCAGGTGAATAAGGAATCTGTGTGAGCGACGTGTCTGTGGTGGGGAAGGCCCGCACGGTTGGCCCGAGCGCGGGCACTGCCAGCGTGTCGTACACGCTGAGCACGGTACGTGAGCGATCTACCGCCATCGTCAGCGCGCGCCTGAGACCTCTGTCAGCGAACAACGGGTGCGGTGAAGTGCCACCCCGCGCATCCCGCAGGTTGAACTGAATGAAGTTGTAGTCCAGGCCCGGGAGCAGAACGACGCGAAGATCGGGGTGAGCCGTAACCTCGGGAAGACTGGGTGCCGTGATCGCCTCGAGGATGTCGCTCTCGCGTCCGAGCAACCTCGCCATTGCGGTATTGAAATCCGGCGCGATGCTCCAGATCACGCGGTCGAGCGTGGGACGCCCGCGATAGTTGCCTGTATCAGCGGCTACCTCGATTGCAGACGCAGCGCGCCAGGAGACGAATCGAAAGCGTCCGCTCCCCACCGGCGCTCGCGCGATTGCCGAGCTACGCAACGCCGAGCCGCGAGTGGCACCGATCAGATGCTCGGGGAGGACGAGCATCGGATAAACCGCCTGAAAAAACTGCAGCGGATTTCGGCGCGAATACCAGAACACGGCAGTGAGGGAATCACGCACGGTCACGGAATCAATTCCCACAAGCAACGATGCAGCGGGCGAGGCGGTTGCGGTGTCCGTGTAGAGTCTGTAAGTGAACGCAGCGTCAGACGCCCGTACGGGCTGTCCGTCGTGCCATCGCGCGCCCGGATCTATATGGAACGCGATACTCAGAGAGTCAGCGCTCCAGTCCCAGCTCCGCGCCAGATGCGCTCTGAATCCACGGTCGCCGACGGTATTCAGCGAATCGCCGATGTCTGCGAGATGGTCGAAAACGAGATCTTCGACCTGGCGAGCCTGAAGCGTCGACGAGAGTGCGGGGAAGAGTACGTCGGGGTCGCCGCCGGTGCTGATTACGGCGGTGCCGCCGGATACGCCCGAAAGCGCGCTACCGGCGGTCCGGTCACCGCCCGAACACGCGAGAAGAACAGCCGATACGACGTAAAGGATTCGACGTGAAACCACTCAGGCGACGGGCAACG
>WNGF01000613.1_pt1 | contig 53141 bp, 49 predicted proteins | sample 5400641 | NCBI WGS metagenome assembly WNGF01 (sample SAMN13153371, study PRJNA577476) | soil metagenome | isolation source: 80 cm soil or saprolite under grassland replicate 2 | place: USA:California | collected 2016-06-15 | reverse complement strand
AGTTTTTCTTGGAAGCGGTCTAGGCTCTTGAGGGCGTATTTCTCGGTTTCCGGCACTAGCTCGCCGTGGTCAAGCTGTTCTTCGACACGGCGCATCGCGGGGGTAAGGCCGCTCTCGCCGTAGCTGCCGAAAACACTCCGTCCCTCAGCCAGCCGGCACCGGCCAAGAGCTCGAACGGCGATCCTGACCTGTTCCGCGGTGAGGCGTTCCGTTCGCCCGGCCTGGGGGTGCTCGGCGGCGGGCGGCTTCCGGTCGTCGATGATCGCTTCCTGGTCCTGGGTGGCAGGCTCGTCATCGTCCAGGCCGCCGTCGTGATCCTGGCTGAGTTGCTCATCCGGGCTCAGCTTGTCATCCGGGCCGGCATCCCGATCCGGCGCTGGTTTCTGATCATGAGTCAGTGAGACGTGCTCCCGCGTCGCCCACGGATTCCAGGAAACAGAGTCCCGCGTCGCCTGCTGATCCTGGACGGCGGATCCCTGATCCCAGGGTGCGGGTGTCCAGGCGGAGGGCTCTGCCGCCGCGGATTCCCGGACTGCGGGTAGCGGGACGGCAGGCCTCTGGATGATAGGTTCCCGCTCCCAGCGCGCGGTGGCCGGCTCCCTGAGCGTGGCCGCTGACTCGGGTAGCGCGGCGGTTGCTTCCCTGGGTGTGGTTGCCGACTCAGGTGTCGCGGCGGTTGCTTCGCTGGGCGTGACCGCTGACCCGGGTAGCGCGGCCAGTGCTTCCCGGGATCCGGCTGCTGACTCGGGTGTCGCGTCCCGGGGCGCGGGGGTCCATGCATTGCCGCCCTGGGCGGCGAAATCGAGCCTGGCGCCGCCAGGACCGCGCCTGGCGCCGCCATTGGGCTCGCGCTCCTCGCCCGGCAGCGGCAACTCGAGATTCTTCAGCCGGACGAGCGGCGGCCTGGGGATGCCGTCATCGTGGTAGGGCGACGAGGGGTGCCCGTGCGGAAGGCGCTCCAGGCGCTGCATGAGGTCCGCGGCCGAGCCCCGGCCTGGGCGATCGCCCGGTCCGGCGAAGTCCGCTCTCCGCGCCTCGTCCTGGCTCCTCGGCTGCGGTCGCTCGCGCTGCTGTCTGTCGTCCCGGAGCCCGGGGGAGTCCCGGAGCTCGGGGGAGTCCCGGAGCCCGGGGGAGTCCCGGAGCCCGGGGGAGTCCCGGAGCCCGGGGGAGTCCCGGAGCCCTGGGTCGTCGTGGAGCCCTGGCATCGCGCCATCTCCCGCAGCGTCGGCAACTCGCCCCATGGTAGTGGCGATGAGGGGGATCGGGGCCGGGCCCGCCCGGCTTCCGCCCGCCCGGCTTCTAGCTGGCCGGCTGTAGCGCCGGAACGACCTTGCCCCGGGCTTCGCCCAGGCCGACCCGCGTGCCGTCGGCCCCCCGCGCCGTCGCCGCGATGACGACTTCATCGCCGTCCTGCAGCCATGCGCGCTCGGTCCCGTCAGGAAGCGTTACGGGCTCCTGGCCGTTCCATGCCAGTTCGATCAGCGAGCCGCGCTGATCCGCCCGCAGGCCGCTGACCGTGCCGGACGCGTAGAGGTCGCCGGTCCGCAGCGTCGCGCCATTGACGGTCATGTGCGCGAGCATCTGGGCGGGGCTCCAGTGCATCGTGGCATAAGGCGGCCGTGATACGACGTGCCCGTTGATTGTGACCTGATAGCCGATGTCGAGGCCCCAGTCGGCGGACTCGGTCAGGTAGGGCAGCAACTCGGCGTCCCGCGACGGCGGCCTGAGCCGCGCGTGCTCCAGGGCGGCGAGCGGCACCACCCAGGGCGACACCGTGGTGCCGAAGGACTTGCCGAGGAACGGGCCGAGCGGCGCCGTCTCCCAGGACTGGATGTCCCGGGCGGACCAGTCGTTGACCAGGCACACGCCGAACACGTGCTCAGCGAACTTGCTGGCCGGGACGGGCTCGCCTGGCCGGCTGGGCACCCCGACGACGAACCCGAGCTCGGCCTCGAAGTCGAGTCGTGCGCACGGGCCGAACTCCGGCCCGCCGCCACCTGGCGACCTGAACTGGCCGCACGGGCGGCGCACCGGCGTGCCGGACACGACGACGGTCCCGGCCCGGCCGTGATAGCCGATCGGCATGTGCCGCCAGTTCGCCGTGAGCGGCTCGGCGGCATCGGGCCGGAAGATCCGGCCAACGTTGCTGGCGTGCTGCTCCGATGCGTAGAAGTCGACGTAGTCAGCGACCGTGAACGGCAGGTGCATGGTCACGGCGGCGGCGGTCACGAGCAGGTCCTCGACCGCGACCCGGTAGGCATCACTCGACAGCCAGCTGACGATATCGGCGCGGACCTGTGCCCAGGCGCCGTCCCCGGCCGCGAGGAACGCGTCCAGCAGGCCGGTGCCGAACAGGTCCGCGCGTCCCGGCAGCAGCCGGGCAGTGGCCGCGCTGAGGTCGAGCACGTGATCCCCGATGGCGACGCCGACGCGCTGCTCGCCCGGCCGGTCGGCGGTGGTGAACGAGCCATACGGCAGCGTTCCCAGCCCGAAAGGATGATCCGCCGGGATTCCGAGCCAGGCTGCCGCCTGCGCATATGGCATGACTGCCCTCCGTCGCGGCCGTAGCCGCACTTTGTCAGCCCCGCCGGATTAGCTTGACATCAAGATATCTGGCTGGCTAGCCTGATGGTTAATAGCTTGATATCGAGATACTAACGCTAAGACCCGGACCCGTCCGGGACCGGCACTGGCCGGGACAGGCCAGCGGGCTGCATGGACCGGCCGGGGGCGGGCATGTCACCCGCGCCGGACTGCGGCAGGATGCAAGAAGCGGCACGGGGCAGGACACGGCAGGAGGCCAGGACACGATGACGGCGAATAGCTTCGGCAGCCGCGCCACGCTGCGGGTCGGCGAGGCCAGCTACGAGATACACCGGCTAGACGCGGTGACAGGAGCCGGCGAGCTCCCGTTCAGCCTGAAGATCTTGCTGGAGAACCTGCTGCGTAACGAGGACGGGACGAACGTCACCAGCGACCATGTGACCTCTCTCGCCCAGTGGGAGCCGAAGGCCGAGCCTGCCACCGAGATCCAGTTCAGCCCCGCCCGGGTGATCATGCAGGACCTGACCGGCGTGCCCGCGGTGGTGGACCTCGCCACGATGCGCGAGGCCATGCAGGCGCTGGGCGGCGACGCCGCCAAGATCAACCCGCTGGTGCCCGCCGAGCTTGTCATCGACCATTCCGTCATCGCCGACGTGTTCGGCCGGCCCGACGCCTTCGAGCGCAACGTTGACCTGGAGTTCCACCGCAACCGCGAGCGCTTTGCGTTCCTGCGCTGGGGCCAGCAGGCGCTGCGCCAGTTCCGGGTGGTGCCGCCGGGCACCGGGATCGTGCACCAGGTCAACATCGAGTACCTCGCCCGGGTGATCATGACGGCCGGCGCCGACGGCAACGACGGGGGCGCCAGCGGTGACGGAGCCCGCAGCGCCTACCCCGACACCTGCGTCGGCACCGACTCGCATACCACCATGCAGAACGGGCTGGGCATCCTCGGCTGGGGCGTCGGCGGCATCGAGGCAGAGGCGGCCATGCTCGGCCAGCCGGTGTCGATGCTGATCCCCAGGGTCGTCGGGTTCAAGCTGACCGGCGAGATGCAAGCTGGGACCACCGCCACCGATCTCGTGCTCACCATCACCGAACTGCTCCGCAGGCACGGCGTCGTCGGCAAGTTCGTCGAGTTCCACGGCGACGGCGTGGCCGCGGTGCCGGTCGCCAACCGGGCCACGATCGGCAACATGAGCCCGGAGTTCGGCTCCACCTGCGCGATCTTCCCGATCGACGAGGAGACGCTGATCTACCTCAGGCTGACCGGCCGCAGCGACACCCACATCGCGCTGGTCGAGGCGTACGCCAAGGAGCAGGGCCTGTGGCATGAGCCGGGCGCCGCGGGCGCCGCGGCCCGCTACTCGGAAGAACTCGAACTCGACCTGTCGACCGTGGTGCCGTCGCTGGCCGGCCCGAAGCGGCCGCAGGACCGGGTGTCGCTGACCGACGCCAAGAACGCGTTCCGCGACGCGCTCGGCAGCTACGTCTTGGCACCGAGCCTGGACAACGGCCTCGGCGACACCTTCCCCGCATCCGACCCGGTGGCGGCCGGGTCCGGCCGCAGGCCGTCGGAGCCGGCCGAGGTCACGCTGGAGGACGGCACGAAGACCTCGGTCGACCACGGTTCCGTGGTGATCGCCGCCATCACCTCCTGCACCAACACCTCGAACCCGTCCGTCATGGTCGGCGCCGCGCTGCTCGCGAAGAAGGCCGTCGAGGCCGGCCTGGACCGCAAGCCGTGGGTGAAGACGACCCTCGCGCCGGGGTCCAAGGTGGTCATGGACTACTACGAGCGCGCCGGGCTGACGCCGTACCTGGAGAAGCTCGGCTTCAACCTGGTCGGCTACGGCTGCACCACCTGCATCGGCAACTCCGGGCCGCTGTCCGGGGAGATCAGCGAGGCCGTCGCGGAGAACGACCTCGCCGTGGTCTCCGTGCTGTCCGGCAACAGGAACTTCGAGGGCCGGATCAACCCGGACGTCAAGATGAACTACCTCGCGTCGCCGCCGCTGGTCGTCGCGTACGCGCTGGCCGGGACGATGGACATCGACCTGACGACCGAGCCGCTCGGCACCGGCGCGGACGGCAGGCCGGTGTACCTGGCCGACCTGTGGCCGTCGCCGGAAGAGATTGCCCGCATCGTGCATGGCGCGGTTGCCGCCGAGATGTTTACCCGCGGCTACGCCGACGTGTTCGCCGGCGACGACCGGTGGCGCGAGCTGGAGGTGCCGCCTGGTGACGTGTTCGCCTGGGATTCCGCGTCGACCTACGTGCGGCGGCCGCCCTACTTCGACGGGATGCCGGCCAAGCCCGCGCCGGTCACGGACGTGCACGGCGCCCGGGTGCTCGCGCTGCTCGGCGACTCGGTCACCACCGACCACATCTCCCCGGCGGGCGCCATCAAGGCCGATGGCCCGGCGGGGAAGTACCTGCAAGACCACGGGGTGCAGCGGCGTGACTTCAACACCTACGGCTCGCGGCGCGGCAACCACGAGGTGATGATCCGCGGCACTTTCGGCAACATCCGGCTGCGCAACCAGCTGGCACCCGGCACCGAGGGAGGAGTCACGATCAAGCTGCCGGACGGCTCGCCGATGTCGATCTACGAGGCCTCCCGGCAGTACATCGCCGAGGGCACCCCGCTGCTCGTGCTCGGCGGCAAGGAGTACGGGTCGGGATCGTCGCGGGACTGGGCCGCGAAGGGCACCGCGCTGCTGGGCGTGCGCGCGGTCCTGGTGGAGTCGTTCGAGCGGATCCACCGCTCCAACCTGATCGGCATGGGCGTGCTGCCGCTGCAGTACGAAGATGGTGAATCCGCGGCGTCGCTCGGCCTGACCGGGCACGAGGTGTTCGACGTGCTCGGGATCGAGGCGATGAACAACGGCGAGACGCCGCGACAGGTGACGGTGCGCGCCGACGGCCGCGAGTTCCGCGCCGTGGTCAGGATCGACACCCCGGGCGAGGCCGAGTACTACCGGCACGGCGGGATCATGCAGTACGTGCTGCGTTCGCTCATCACCGCCGGGTGACAGCCCGCAGGCCTGACCTCAGCGGCGAAGCCAGCGATCCCGGCGGGGCTGGCGAGGCTGGCGATCCCGGCGGGGCCAGCCGGGAACCGGCCGGCCGGCGCGCAGCCATCCTGGGCGCGGCCCGCTGGCGCGGGCTCGGCGCCGCCTTGCTGGTCGCCGGGATCATCGCGCTTGCCGTCAACCTGCGGGCCTCGATCACCAGCCTGCCGCCGCTGTTCCCTGAGCTGGCGGCCAGGCTGCAGCTGTCGCCCGCGACGCTGGCGGTGCTGGCTGCGGTGCCGGTGCTGTGCTTCGGGCTGTTCTCCGGCGTGGCGGCGCCGCTGAGCCGGCGGCTCGGGGAGGAGCGGGTGCTCGGCTCGGCGCTCGTGCTGCTCGCGGTCGGCCTGCTGATGCGCAGCATCGCCCCGATGTCCCTGCTGTTCCCGGGCACGGTGGTCGCGGCCGCCGCGATCGCGCTAATGAACGTCCTGCTGCCCAGCCTGATCAAGCGCCGCCGCCCGGACCAGGCCGGCCTGGTCATCGGGCTCTACCTGATGTCGCTGGCGGCCGGCGCGATCGTCGGCTCGATAGCTGCCGTCCCCCTCTTCACAAGGACAGGGGCGGATTACGGGGCCGTCCGGCTCACTCTCGGCATCTGGGCGCTGCCTGCGCTGGCGGCTGCCCTAGCCTGGATCCCGCAACTCCGCTTTCGCACCTTGCCTGGTTCGGACACCGCGCCGGGAGCTGCCGGGCACCATGGCGTGCTGGCGATGGCCAGGTACGCGCTGGCATGGCAGGTGACGGCCTTCATGGGCCTGCAGAGCCTGTCCTACTACGCCGCGCTGTCCTGGTTCCCGACCATGTTCCGGGACCGCGGCGCCAGTGCCGTGCAGGCCGGCGATCTGCTTGCCCTGATGAACTTCGGCAACGCCGTCACCGCCATGCTGCTCCCCGTGCTCGCCCACCGGGCCAGGGATCAGCGCGTCCTGGTCGCCGTGTCGATGATGGCGACCTGCGGGGGCCTGGCGGGCTCTGTCTTCGCCCCGCTCGGCTCGGCTCCTGCCTGGGTGCTGCTGCTCGGCCTCGGCCAGGGCGCGACGCTCGGCCTGGCGATCTTCCTCACGATGGCGCGCGCGCCGGACCCGGCGACCGCGGCGTCCCTGTCCGGCTTCGCGCAGGGCGCCGGCTACCTGCTGGCCAGCACCGGCCCGCTGCTTGTCGGCCTGGCGCACTCGGCGACCGGCGGCTGGGCCGTGCCCGCCGGGTTGCTGCTGGGCGTCGCCGTGCTGCAGTTGATCACCGGCTGGCTGGGCGGCCGGGCGCTGACCCTCCCGCCGCCGCGCGCCCGGCCGTGAGCGCGTGCCCGGCCGTGCGCGCTGGCCGGCGCGCGGGAGGTCAGCCGGGCTGGCCGGGTTCTGCCAGGCCGGTGAGCTCCGCGCTGATCGCCCACAGCCGCCGGGCCGTTGCCGGGTCCCTGGCCGCGCCGGACGGCGCGCGGAGCCTGCGCTTGATGTAATATCCGCCGGTCGCGCCCGCCACGTCCGGCGAGCTCGCGAGGTAGACCACGGTGTCCGCGCCCTGGGCGGCGGACAGCAGGAACCGGCGGCCGATGCCGCGGCGGAACCGCGGCATCGAGCTGCCGTCGCGGCCGAACCGGGTGTTCACCGTGCCCGGATGCACGCAGTTGGCGGTCACCCCGGTGCCCGTCAGCCGGCTCGCCAGCTCCCTGGTGAACAAGATGTTGGCCAGCTTGCTGTTGGCGTACGCGCGCCAGCCGTTGAAATGCCCGGTCAGCTGCAGGTCGGCGAGATCGAGGCGGGCAGCACGATGCGCCGCGGACGAGACGGTGATCACCCGCGCGGGCGCACTCGCCGCCAGCTTCTCGCGGAGCAGGCCGGTCAGCAGGAACGGCGCCAGGTGATTCAGCGCGAAGGTGTACTCGAAGCCGTCGGCGCTGACCTGCCGGCGGGCCAGCACCAGGCCCGCGTTGTTGATCAGTACGTCGAGCCGGTCCAGCCGGGACAGCCGCCCGGCGAGCTCGCGCACGTCCCGCAGCGACGACAGGTCGGCGAGCTCAAGCTGCCGGATGCTCGCCGGGGCCACGGCGCCCACCTCCGCCAGCGCGGCCTCGCCGCGGGCCTTGTCCCGGCAGACCAGGATGACATCGGCGCCGAGCCGGGCCAGGGCCAGCGAAGCCGCCTTCCCGATCCCCGAGCTGGCCCCGGTGATCGTGCAGACCTTGCCGTTCATCGGGCGTTCCGGCGAGGGCATCGGCCAGCTCCATCCTGCCGGATCAGGCTGCCAGCTCGGGCTGCCAGCTCAGCCGGCCAGGCTCAGGTTACGCGGCCTGGCCGGCCATACCCTGCGCAACTGGCGCCAATGATTCGGCCGCATCCTGCGCAATTGGCGCCAATGATGCTGAACCCGGCGGTCAGCGGATGCGTTCTCCTGGACAGAGGCGTAGCGGCAGCGCGGAGGTGCCTGATGCAAGTGCTCAGCGTGCGACAGCCCTGGGCATGGGCCATTGCCCGCGGCCACAAGGCGGTCGAGAACCGGACCTGGGACACGACCTACCGGGGCGTGCTCGCGATCCACGCATCGCTCCGAGTCGACCTCGACTCCCTGGAGAATCCGCTGGTACGAGCCGCGGGCTGGGATTCATCCGACCCGGTGGCCGCGACCGGCGGGATCATCGCCGTCGTCACGCTGGCGGGCATCTGCGGCGCCGCCAAGGCGGCCAGGCCGTGCGGCTGCGGCGAGTGGGCGGAGCCGACCGCGTTCCACTGGCAGCTCAGCGACGCCCGCGCGCTGCCGCAGCCAGTCATGACACTCGGCCAGCCCGGGCTGTGGACGCCAGGGCCCGTGATCGCGGCCGAGCTGGCGAAGGCGCTTTCCGGCCAGGCTGTGCCGGCCGGCCGGAGCTGACCGGTGCCTGCCCGCCGGAGCTGAACCAGAGCGGGACCCCGCCAGCAAAGCCCGTCTGATAGCCGGGAATCGCGGCAGGTTTGGTAAAAGGCGGTCAAAAGAATAAGCGCAGCGCGCACCAATGCCGGACGGCCTGACCAGGGTGTATCGCCGGACCGGCTGGCTGGCGCTCTGACACTTGAGTCAGCTATCAGGGAGCGCCGGAGTGCGCCCGTGGCACCTCCCAAATAGACTCGTTCGGGTTCGGCCCCGCCGGCGACCACGAGGGAGCAGACCAGGTGACACTGCTGGAGTCCATCTCGGGTCCGCGCGACCTCAAGGAACTGACCCCGGACGAGCTGCCGCAACTGGCGGCGGAGATCCGCGATCTGCTCATCAAGACCGTGTCAAGGACTGGCGGGCATATCGGGCCGAACCTGGGCGTCGTGGAACTCACGATCGCATTGCACCGGGTATTCGACTCGCCGGCCGACCGGATCCTCTTCGATACCGGCCATCAGTCCTACGTGCACAAGCTGCTGACCGGCCGGCACGCCGCATTCGCCAGCCTGCGACAGCGGGGCGGCATCTCCGGATACCCGAACCAGGCTGAATCCGAGCACGACGTCATCGAGAACTCGCACGCGTCGACCAGCCTGTCCTACGCCGACGGGATGGCGAAGGCCTACCAGCTGCGCGGCGAAACCGACCGCTCGGTCGTGGCGGTGATCGGCGACGGGGCGCTGACCGGCGGCATGGCCTGGGAGGCGCTGAACAACATCGCCGGGGCACCGGATCGCCGGGTAGTCATCGTGGTCAACGACAACGGCCGGTCTTACCAGCGGACCATTGGCGGGCTGGCCGATCATCTCGCTGCCGTCCGGGTTTCGCAGCGGTACGAGCACGTGCTGGACTACATCAAGACCACACTGTCGCGCACGCCGCTGGTCGGCCCGCCGCTGTACGAAACGCTGCACGGCATCAAGAAGGGCCTCAAGGACGTCTTGCAGCCGCAGGTGCTGTTCGAGGATCTCGGACTCAAGTACCTCGGCCCGGTCGACGGTCATGACGAGCAGGCTGTCGAGCATGCACTGGCCAGGGCACGCGACTTCGGCGGCGCGGTGCTCGTGCACGTGATCACGACCAAGGGATTCGGCTACCCGCCGGCCGAGCAGAACGACGAGGACTGCCTGCACCAGGTCTCGCCGGCCGCGCCCGCGGCCAGCGCGGCCCCGGCGGCGGCCGGCGCGGCGACGGCCAGGAAGCTCCCGCTGACTCAGGTATTCGGCAATGAGCTCGTCGCCATCGGCGCCGGCCGCCCCGACGTCGTCGCGATCACCGCCGCCATGCTGCACCCGACCGGGCTGGCGAAGTTCGCCAGCGCGTACCCGGACCGGGCATACGACGTCGGGATCGCCGAGCAGCACGCGGTGACCAGCGCGGCCGGCCTGGCGCTGGGCGGCATGCACCCGGTCGTGGCCATCTACGCGACGTTCCTGAACCGGGCCTTCGACCAGGTGATGATGGACGTGGCGCTGCACCGGCTGCCGGTCACGTTCGTGCTGGACAGGGCCGGGGTCACCGGCCCGGACGGGGCGAGCCACCACGGCATGTGGGACGGATCGATCCTGCAGCTCGTGCCGGGATTGCGGATCGCCGTGCCGCGCGACGCTACCCGGCTGGCCGAGCTGCTCCGCGAGGCGGTCGCCACCGGCGACGGGCCGACCGCGCTGCGGTTCTCCGGGAAGATGGTGCCAGCGGAGATCCCGCCGATCGGCAAGCTCGGCGCGATGGACGTGCTGGCCCGGCTCGGCCCGGATTCGGGGGTCGGCGGCGCCACGGCGTTGGAGCGGGACGTGCTCCTGCTCGGCGCCGGCCCGATGGCCGGCGTCTGCGTCGAGGCGGCTCAGCGGCTGGCCGACCAGGGCATTGGCGTGACCGTGGTGGATCCGCGCTGGGTCAAGCCGCTGGACGAGGCGCTCGTCGCGGCGGCGGGCAAGCACCGGCTGGTGGTCACCGTCGAAGACAACGGCCGGGCGGGAGGGTTCGGTGACGCTGTCGCCAGGCTGCTGCGCGATCATGACGCGGCAACCCCGGTGAAGACGTTCGGCCTGCCGCAGCAGTTTCTCGAGCATGGTGAGCGCGCCGACATCCTGGCTGAGCACGGGCTTACCCCGCGGCATCTCGCCAGGGAGATCACCGCGGCCGTGGTGCGCCGGACCCCGGAATTGGCGCACGGTCCGCGCGCCTGACAGGGGACAATCTTCAGTCATGGACACGCTCGAGGTCGTCATCGTCGGGTCGGGGCCAGCGGGCCTCTACACCGCCGAGGCGCTGATCAAGCAGGCCGCCGCCGTGGATTCAGGCCGCCGCATCCGGGTGGACGTGCTCGACCGGCTGCCGACGCCGTACGGCCTGGTCAGGTACGGGGTTGCCCCCGACCACAAGTCAATCAAGTCGATCGCCGAGTACCTGCGCGGCGTGCTCGAGCACGAGGGCGTCAGCTTCTTCGGCGGCATCCACCTCGGCGATGATGTTACTCGCGATGACCTGCTGGCCTGCTACGACGCCGTGGTGTACGCGACCGGTGCGATGCGCGACCGCCGCCTCGGCATCCCCGGCGAGGACCTGCCGGGCAGCTTCGCCGCCACCGACTTCGTCAACTGGTACTGCGGGCACCCCGACATCGACCCTGGCGCGTTCACCCTGGACGCCGAGTCGGTCGCGGTGATCGGGGTCGGCAACGTGGCCGTTGACGTGGCCAGAATCCTGGTCAGGGATCCCGCCGAGCTGCGCGAGACCGACGTCTCCCAGCCGGTGCTCGACGCGCTGATGGCCAGCAAGGTGCGCGAGGTCCACATGATCGGCCGGCGCGGCCCGGCGCAGGCCAAGTTCACCACTAAGGAGCTGCGCGAGCTCGGCGAGCTTGCCGGGGTGGACATCGCGGTCGGCGACGGCGAGGCGGACCTGGCGGCGTTCGACCCGACCGGAGAGAGCGCCCGGCTGGCGCAGTCCGACCGGCACGTCCGCGGCAACTACAACGTGATCGCCGACTGGGCCGGGCGGCAGCCGGCCGGCAGCGCGCGAAGGCTCACGGTTCGCTTCTGGCTGCGGCCGGAAGAAATTCACGGGGTGGAACGAGTGTCTGGTCTCACCCTGGAGCGGACGAAGCTGGACGAGTTCGGCGCGCTCACCGGAACCGGCCAGCGCGAGACTCTGCCCGTGCAGATGGTGCTGCGCAGCGTGGGGTACCAGAGCGTCCCGCTGCCCGGGGTGCCGTTCGACGAGCGCTCGTCCACCGTTCCGAACGCCGAGGGCCGCGTGCTCGGGCCCGACGGCCAGCCGCTGCCGGGGGAGTACGTGGCGGGCTGGCTCAAGCGCGGCCCGACCGGCGTGATCGGCACCAACAAGTCGGACGCGGCGCAGACCGTCCGGTCGCTGCTCGCCGACCTGGCAGGCGGCCCGGGCCCAGACGATGTGCCGCTGCCCAGGGCCGGGCTGCTGCCCTATCCCGAGCCGGCGGCGGCCGAAGCGGACGGGGCCGGCTCGGATTCGCGTTTCGCCGCGGAGCTCGCGCGCCGCGGTATCCGTCCGGTCAGCTACGACGACTGGCTCGGCATCGAGACAGCGGAGAAGGAGCTTGCGGCCTCGCTCGGCCGCGGCGCCAGGGTCAAGCTGCCCAGCCGGGACGAGCTGCACAAGGCCTGCGGATTCAGCAGGCCCTGACCAGGATCCCCGCTTACCAGCTAACGGCAGGGACCCGCCGGGCGGCCGGCGGCCGCCTCACCGGATCAGCGACTTCAGCAGGACGCGGGTGCGCTTGGCGTCGTCGCGGGCGGCGAACTCGCCGGCCACGAAATCGGTCACCCCGGCGTCGGCAAGCGCCATGATCCGGCTGCCGACGGTCTCCTCGTCGCCGATGATGGCGACGTCCGCTGGTCCCGCAGCGCCCTCCCGGTCGAGCATCGCGCCGGACTATCCGTCATAAATCGCTTGTCCGATCGTGACGGCCTGGACTGACCGTTGCAAGCGGCACCGCCGCCCAGCGAACTGGGCAAACTGCTGGCGAACAGATAAAGCTCGCAGGACCCGCCATCTTTGACTGCCGCGGCGCTGGGGACAATAGGGGCATGAGTGCCGGTCAGGTCAGCTCCCAGCGAGGCGATGGAAAGAAGAACGCGGTCAAGGCGCCCGCCAGGCAGCAGGACTGGGACGGCCAGGCGGGGCGGGACCCGGGCCTCAAGCAGGATGGCGGACCCAGCCGGGACGCTGGGGCCAAGCGGGACAGCGGCCCCAAGCGGGACGCCGGCCCCAAGCGGGACGCCGGCCCCAAGCGGGACGGCGGGCCCAAGCAGCACGCTGGGTTCCAGCAGGATGACGTCGCGAAGCGGGACGGCGGGCACCAGGACGCCGGGCCGGCCCAAGACGCCGGGCCGGCCGGCGGCGATGCCGGGGAATTGCTGCCCGACCGCTATCTCGACCGTGAGGAGAGCTGGCTCCGGTTCAACCAGCGAGTACTGGAACTGGCCGAAGACGAGTCCATCCCGCTGCTGGAACGGGTGAAGTTCGTGGCGATCTTCGCCAGCAACCTGGACGAGTTCTTCATGGTCCGGGTGGCCGGCCGGATCCGGCGGATGGCCACCGGGCTGCCGGTGGAAAGCGCGAGCGGGCTGCTGCCGCGGCAGATACTGCAGAACACGCTGCAGACGGCCAGGGAACTCGCGCGCCGGCACGCCGAGTGTTTCAGCCAGAAGATGGTGCCCGCGCTGGCCAGCGTGGGCATCGAGATCCTGCGCTGGAAGGAGCTGTCCGCGACCGAGCAGGATGAGCTGCACAAGCTGTTCCGGGACAGGGTTTACCCCGTACTGACGCCGCTCGTGGTGGATCCGGCGCACCCGTTCCCTTACATCTCGGGGCTCTCGCTCAGCCTGGCGGTGATGATCGCCGATCCGAAGACCGGCGGCACGATGTTCGCCCGGGTCAAGGTCCCGCCGCTGCTGCCCAGATTCCTCACCGTCGGGCAGTACCGGTTCGTCCCGCTCGAGGACGTGATCGCCGCCCATCTGGGCGAGCTCTTCGTCGGGCTCGACGTGCTGGAGGAGCACGCGTTCCGGGTGACAAGGACCCGGGATCTCGAGATCGACGAGGACGTCACGGAGGACCTGCTGCAGTCGCTGGAGCGCGAGCTGATGCGCCGCAGGTTCGAGCCGGCCGTCCGGCTTGAGGTGGAGGAGTCAATCTCCAGCGACGTGCTGGACAAGCTCGTGACCGAGCTCGGCATCGACAGCCACGCGGTGTACCGGGTACCAGGGCCGCTGGACCTGTCCGGCCTGATGGCCATCGCGGACCTGGAGCTGAACCAGCTGAAGTATCCGGCGTTCGTTCCGTCCGAGGCCGTGCTGCCGCAGGACACCAGCATCTTCACCGCGCTGACCGAGCACGACGTCCTGGTCCACCATCCCTACGACTCGTTCACCACCACGGTGGAGCGCCTTGTCGTCTCGGCGGCGGCGGACCCGAGGGTGCTGGCGATCAAGCACACCCTGTACCGGACCAGCGGCGACTCCCAGGTCGTGGACGCGCTGATCGACGCGGCCGAGGCGGGCAAGCAGGTCGTCGTGGTGGTGGAGATCAAGGCCAGGTTCGACGAGCGCGCCAACATCGCCTGGGCGCGCAAACTGGAGGAGGCGGGCTGCCATGTCGTTTACGGGTTCGTCGGGCTGAAGACGCACTGCAAGATGGTGCTCGTGGTGCGCGAGGAGTCGGACGGCTCGCTGCGCCGGTTCTGCCACATCGGCACCGGCAACTATCACCCGACCACCGCGCGGCTGTACGAGGATTTCGGCCTGCTGACATCCGATCGCACCGTCGGCCAGGACGTCACCGACCTGTTCAACCATCTCACCGGGTATAGCAGGAAGACCGAATACGAGCGGCTGCTGGTCGCGCCCGCGTCGCTGCGTTCCGGGCTGGTGGCGCAGATCTCGGCGCAGGTGGCCAGGCACCTGGACGGAAAGCCGGCCAGGATCCAGATGAAGTGCAACGCGATCATCGACGAAGTGATCATTGACTCGCTGTACCGCGCCTCACGTGCCGGGGTTCCGATCGACCTGCTGGTACGCGGGATCTGCGGGCTGCGGCCCGGCGTGCCTGGCCTGTCGGAGACGATCAGGGTCCGCAGTATCCTCGGCCGCTTCCTCGAGCACTCGCGGGTATACGCGTTCGGCGCCGGGGATGACGACGGTGAGGTCTGGCTCGGCAGCGCCGACCTCATGCACAGGAACCTGGACCGGCGGATCGAGCTCCTGGTCCGCGTCACCGACCCCGCGCAAAAGGCTGAGCTGCGCGGCCTCATCTGCGACGCGATGGACGAGCGCACCTCGTCCTGGTGGCTCGGCCCCGATGGCGTATGGACCAGGCATCACCTGGACGAGCGCGGCTCGCCGCTGCGCGATCTGCAGAGTCACCTGATCCGGGTCCGGCAGGGCCGCATCGCCGATGCCTGATCCGGTCGCGGAGATCCTTGCGGCCGGAGCGGTGCTGTGGCGTCGCGGGCCGGCCGGCGACGAGGTGGCGGTGATCCACCGCAGCCGCTACGACGACTGGAGCTTCCCGAAAGGCAAGCGCGACCCGGGCGAGCACATGCTGGAGACGGCGGTGCGCGAGGTAGCCGAGGAGACCGGGATCCGGGTCATACTCGGCCGGCGGCTCGGGCAGGTCAGCTATGAGCGTCTTGGCCGGACCAAGCGGGTCGAGTACTGGGCAGCGCGTGCCGCCGACCCGGATGCCACCTCAGGCTTCGTGCCGAACGACGAGGTGGACGCCGTGGAGTGGCTCTCCGTGACGGCGGCGGCCGGCCAGCTGAGCTATCAGCGGGACGTATCGCTGCTGGCCGAGTTCGCCGCCTGGCCGGCCGACACCATCCCGCTCATCTTGCTCAGGCATGCCTCGGCGGGCAGCAAGCGAACCTGGCCGGGGGAGGATCTGGACCGGCCGCTGGACGTCGGCGGTGCCGCCGATGCCGGGCGCCTGGCCGAGCTGCTGTCGTGCTTCGGGTCGTGCCGCGTGATCAGCTCGGCCGCTGAGCGCTGCGTGGCGACCGTCCGGCCCTACGCTGCGCTGACCGGAGCGGTGATAGAGATCGACGCCGACTTCACGGTGCCGCATCCGGGCGGAGTCAGCCCCGATCAGCCGAAACGTGCGGGCCAGATCGTTGACGATGGCCAGCCGGCCATCATCTGCGCCCACGGCGAGAACCTGCAGCGGATCCTGCAAGTGGTGTGCGACCGGCTCGGCGCCGAGATCCCGGCCGGGCCGCCGCTGCCCAAGGCGGCCTGGTGGGCGCTGCACGCTGCGGGCGGTGCCCTCGCTGGCGCCGAGCGCTACCAGCCCGGAGACGACTGACCAGCGCGGCGGCCGGCGCGCAGCTGGCCTGCGGGCGGTGCCGCCGCGCCCCGCTCACGTGGGCAAGCCGGTCGGCGTCCAGTCCAGGGTAGGCGGCAACGCCCCCTCGAATATCAGCAGCCAGCGCTTGAGCTCGGGACCGATCCCGCCGCTGAAGCCGCCGAGCCCGTTGCCGGCCACCACGCGGTGGCAGGGCACGATCACGGGAACCGGGTTCGAGCCCATGATCCGTCCTATTGCCCTGGCGGGCAGTTCCGTGGTATCGGTGCCGACGCCGGCCCGGCGGGCCAGCGCGCCATAGGTGATCGTCTCGCCGTACCCGACCGAATCGAAGAGCACGGACAGCACCTGGTGCTGCAGCCGGGAGGCGCGGGCCCAGTCGATGGGCAGGTCGAACGAGCGCCTGCGGCCGGCGAAGTACTCCGCCAGCTGGGCGCCCGCGCTGGCCAGCAGCTGCTGCCGCGCGGCCGGCTGGCCGTCAGCCGGGGACGGTCCGTCAGCCCCGCGCGGGCCGGCCGCCGCTGCCGGGGGCTCGCCGAACCGGACTGCCGCCAGGCCGGTGTCGCTGCAGCCCACCGAGAGCGGCCCGGCAGGCGTGCCGATGGTTGTCCAGGAAAGCACTCGCACCCCACCATTCTGCCCGGCCCCGGCGTCATTTCCGCCGGCCCCTGCTCGGGCTCAGTTACCTAGCGGGCATTGTGTTGTACCTAGCGGGCATTGTGTTCTTCTCGCGCCGCGGCTGACGGCCGGTAGTTCGTCATGATCCGGAAGATTCCGGCGGGTCCGCGCCCCATCTTCCGCGATCATGAACCACCTGGTCAGGGGTGCCGCCAGCGGACCGAAATGTCAGCGGCGGGCGATAGAACTAGGTCATCGGAGCACCGGACGGAAGGAGCGGTCATGACGGAAAGCCTGGCGGATGCGGTGGAGGCTGAGCTTGTCGACCTGTCGTACCGGCTGACCGAGCCCGGGGAGCGCGAGTGCCTGCGCTGCTACCTGTTGCGCATGATCGAGCAGTTCGGCTGCGACAATACCCACCGGTGGACGAAGCGATGGCGGGACCTGCGGTCACCGCGGGCGCGCGGCTTAATCCGCCGCCTCGTGCGGCAAGGCGCCTGCTGCTGCGACTGCGAGGTCATACTCAACGTCTACCCCTACTACCCGGATTCCGGCCGGCTGCTGCCGTGTGCCGGAGTCCTGCGGGCCGGATCCTCGGTGCCCTGTGACCTTTCGTCCGGCCTGCGCCGGAGCGCCTGACCGGCGTGCTGTGGCCTGGGCCGGGGCGCGAGTCTGGGCGGGGGCGCGCGAGTCTGGGCCGGGGCGCGCGAGTCTGGGCCGGAATGCGCGACCGCCGGCCGATGCGTCAGCCGACGCCCTTCTCGATGAGCCGTAGCAGCGCGCCGGAGATCGGCGTCGCCGTGACGCCCACCTGCCACGGACGGGCGCCGTAGCGGGCCAGGTCGGCGCCGACGGCGGCGGGGCTCACCGGATCTGGCGGCTGCCAGGCGAGCCTGCGCGCGGCGTCCGGCGGCAGCAGGTTCTCCGTCGGCAGGCCGTGCTCGTCGGCGAGCGCGGCGACCGCGGCGCGGACAGCGGTCAGCCGGGTGGCCGCGACCGGGTCGCGCTCCTGCCAGCGGTGCGCGGGAGGCGGCCCGTTACCGACCGGAGCGGACGGCTCGGGCAGCCCGGGTTCCGGCTGGGCCCTGGCCCTGTCGACCGCCCGCAGCCACTCGGCCGCGTGCCGTCGCGCGCTGCGCCCGTTGAAGCCGGTGATCCCGGCCAGTTCCGCGGCACTCTTCGGCAGCGACCTGGCGGCCTCGATGATGGCGATATCCGGCAGTACCCGGGTTGGCGACAGGTCACGCCGCTGGGCGATCTTGTCGCGTTCCAGCCACAGCTCGCGGACGACCGCGAGCCCGCGCCTGTTGCGCACGCGGTGAATGCCGGAGGTGCGGCGCCAAGGGTCGGTGCGCGGTGGCTGCGGGCCCGCGGCGAGGATGGCGGCGAACTCCTGACGCGCCCACTCCGCCTTGCCGGCGGCCTCGAGCTGCTGCGCTAGCGCGTCGCGCAGCTCCACCAGCACCTCAACGTCGAGCGCGGCGTAGAGCAGCCAGTCGTCCGGCAGCGGCCGGGCGGACCAGTCGGCCGCTGAATGGCTTTTCTGCAGCCTCAGCCCGAGCACCTCCTCGACCAGGGTGCCGAGCCCGACCCGGGGATAACCGAGCAGGCGACCGGCCAGTTCGGTATCGAAGAGCTTCCTTGGCTGGTATCCGATCTCCGCAAGGCACGGCAAGTCCTGCGAGGCGGCGTGCAGGACCGCCTCGGTGCCGGCCAGCGCGTGGTCGATGCCGGATAGGTCGGGGCAGGCTACCGGGTCGATCAGCACCGTGCCCGCCCCGCGGCGCCGTAGCTGGACGAGAAAGGCTCGGTGACCGTAGCGGAAACCGGATGCGCGCTCTGCGTCGATGGCTACCGGGCCGTGGCCGGCACCGAGCGACCGGGCCGCCGCGTCGAGCGCGTCTGCGGTCACCACCAGCGGGGGAAGGCCATCGTGGGGTGCGAGCAGGGGCACGACCTCGCGTTCCTCGGCCTCGCCCGCCCCGGCCCCGCCTGCGGCTGCGGGATCCGGCCCCGGCTGGCTGTCATCGGCTGGCGCGCCGGGGTGAGGGCCGGAGGCTGACCTGGCCTCGCTGTCGTCCGGCACGGGTCCGCCGCTGTGTGCGCCGGGTACCGGTCCGCGGCCGTGTGCGCGGGGTGCGGGTCCGCTGTCTGCGCGGGGTGCGGGTCCGCTGTCTGCGCGGGGTGCGGGTCCGCTGTCTGCGCGGAGTGCGGGTCCGCTGTCTGCGCGGAGTGCGGGTCGTCCGCTGCGGCTGACGCCGCGCGCGCTATCGCCGCTCTGTCCGGGCCTGCCATCGCCGGTCATCGTGACCGCCGGCCTCGCGGCTGCCGCAAGGCCCGCACCCCGGGAGCCACCGGCGGCAGGCCAGCAGCCGCGCAGAGTGCATCGCACCAGGCGGCAACGTGACCGTCGAGGCCCCGCCCGTCCGCCTGGCTGCTGCCCGGCTCGGCATGATCCGGCGCCCCGCTGCCCGGCGACCAGGACGCGCGCAGCTCGAACTCGGTCATCACCGGCTCATCCCGCTTCGCGCCGAACCCTTCCGTCACCACCCGGGTGACGGTTCCGCTGGTCTGCTGGTAACCGACGGCCCTGGCATCCAGCGCCTCGGTCAGCCAGCTCCAGCCAACCTCGCCGACCAGCGGATCCGCCGCGATCTCGGGCTCGAGGTCGACGCGGATGTGACCGATGATCCGGAACGGCCCGCCCCAGCCCCGCTGCCCAGCCGGGTCATAGAGCAGCACGAACCTGCCCCAGCCGACGTCGCTGCCGGCATCGCGCACGGTGACGGCGACCGACGCCGCGTACGGTGCGAGCTTCCTCGGCGCCGGCTCTTGCTCGAAGGTCAGCCCGGGCCGCAACCCGCGCATCCGGCCAAGTCCGGCCTCGACCTCGGCAACGGCGGCGCGGAACGTCGCCACGGTCCCGTCCGCCTGGTCGCGGCCGGCTGTGCTGCTGCCGCTGGCTGTGCTGCTGCCGCTGGCTGTGCTGCTGCCGCTGGCTGTGCTGCTGCCGCTGGCTGTGCTGCTGCCGCTGGCTGTGCTGCTGCCGCTGGGTGTGCTGCTGCTGGCCTTTGTGCCGTCTGTCCCGCCCGCGGGCCTCATGCTGTGAGCGTACGGCGCGGGCGCGAAACCCTCATGCCACCCGGTCGCGGATATCCGGCGCCCTGCTCGATTCGTAGACCTTGCTGGATCCGTCAACCCTGCTGGATCCGTAGACCCTGCTGGGTCCGTCCACCCTGCTTGACTCGTCGACATCGGGAAGAGAGCCAATGAACAGCGCGGCGCCGCATGCCGTGCAGGACCATTCGGGGCAATGGCCGTCCGGGGAATCCGGGCAGCCGGGATCGTCGTGATACTGCTCGAACGGCTGATCCGAGCGGCAGTCGGGGCAGCACCGGACCATCTGCGCCATATGCGTCATCTGGATCATCTGCGACCTCCTTGCCGGGCTCAGCTTGATGTTGGCACGGCGGCGGCTCAGCTCCGTGGACCTGCGGCGGCGTGTCCCTGACGTTTCCGCGGAAACGCCGGATTGCCAGCCGTGGCCGGGCTTCAGGAGTCCGCGAGCAGCCATCCGGCGAGCCAGGCAAAGGGAGCGCGTCCTGTGAGAAGATCGGCGATGTGACAACGCAGACGGAGGAATCGCCGTTCCTGCGCGCTTGCTTCCGGCGGCCAGTGCCCTACACGCCGGTCTGGTTCATGCGCCAGGCGGGACGTTCACTGCCCGAGTACCGCGCGGCCCGGGGCAAGACGTCCATGCTCGATGCCTGCGGACGGCCCGACCTGATCACCGAGTTCACGCTGCAGCCGCTGCGCAGGTACCCGGTGGACGCCGCGATCTTGTTCAGCGACATCGTGGTGCCGCTGAAGGCGGTCGGGGTCGGCATCGACATCGCCCCGGGCGTCGGGCCGGTGGTCGAGCAGCCGGTCCGCGGCGAGCAGGATCTGGCGAGGCTGCGTGCCCTGCGGCCGGAGGATGTCCCCTTCGTGACCGAGGCGATCACCACGCTCGTCCGCGAGCTCGGCCCGGTGCCGCTGATCGGGTTCGCCGGCGGCCCGTTCACCCTCGCGTCCTACCTGGTCGACGGCGGGCCGTCGAAGAGCTTCGATCGCACGAAGTCGCTGATGTACGGGAACCCGAAGCTGTGGGCCGCGCTGCTGTCCAGGCTCGCCGACATTACGATCGCGTTCCTGCAGGTCCAGGTCGCCGCCGGCGTGGCCGCAGTGCAGCTGTTCGATTCCTGGGCCGGCTCGATCAGCCCGGAGGACTACCGGCAGTCCGTGCTGCCGCACAGCAGGCGGATCTTCGAGGCGCTGGCACCGTCCGGCGTGCCCAGGATCCACTTCGGCGTCGGCACCAGCGAGCTGCTCGGGCTGCTCGGCGAGGCGGGGGCGGACGTGGTCGGGGTGGACTGGCGGATCCCGCTGGACGAGGCGGCGCGCCGGGTTGAGCCTGGCAAGGCGCTGCAGGGCAACCTGGACCCGGCGGTCCTGCTGGCGCCGTGGGATGTCGTCGCACGGCGGGCCCGCGAAGTGCTCGAACGCGGCCGCACCGCCGAGGGCCACATCTTCAATCTCGGCCACGGCGTGCTGCCGGAGACCGATCCCGACGTGCTCGCCCAGCTCACCGACCTGGTGCACACGGAGTCCGTGCGGCTGGCAGAAGGAAGCCGCTAGCTCGCCGGGGTCGGGCGCGACCTGCGCCGCAGCAGGTAGCGCCTGCCGCCGTACGCGATGCCCGCAATGAGCGCTGCGACCAGCGCGAACGGAAGCACGGTTCCGGCCGCGGTGAGCAGCCATGCCGTCGCTACCCGGAGGGCGCCCCAGCCTGCCGACAAGCCGGCCACGAAGCCATGGGACCGCTGGTGATGACTAACGAGCGCCGCGCGCTTACTCACCAGCCGCAGCGACACCGTGGCGTAGGTAGTCTCCCGAGAGAGCGCCCGCTGCTGTGCCTGCAGCGCTTCCAGCGTGGACTCTTCCGCGTTGATCTGTTCCTGCACGCCGAGCAGGCCGCTGACCGAGCCGGCCCGCCTGAGCAGCGCGCGCAACTGCGCGATCGCGGCCCGCGCCGAGGTCACCCGGCTGTTCACGTCGGCGACCTGGCCGGTGACATCCTGGGCCTGCTGGGACAGCATGGTCTGGTCGCCCAGCCGGCCGGACAGCTGGCGGAGCGTCGCCTGATACGCCGCGACCGGGATCTTGAGCACCAGGCTGACGGTGCTGCGGGCGTGATGGGCCGGGTTGATCGTCGACTGCTCGCTGGCCACGTACCCGCCGGCCCCGGTCACGATGCTGGTGGCCAGCGAGGCCGCGGTCGCCACGTCCCTGGCCCGCACGGTCAGCCCGGCGGTGTAGATGATGCTCTGGCCGGGTACCACCAGCCGCGCGGTCTGCGCGGGCCGGCGTGCCTGCGCCTGGCCAGAGAGGCTGGCCGGGGCGGGAACGGCACGCGCGGTTCCCTCCGCTGACCCGCTACCGCCGGCCGCACTGTGGATGGCCGTGGACCCTTGCCCGGCCGCGGAGCTCGCCGAGCCCGCTCCGCCCGAGCAGCCCGCCAGCAGCAAGCTGGCGCCGCACGCCGCGGCGGTGACCGTAACAGCAATGGCGCGCGATCCCGTGCGGGAGGCCAGCGCCCGGATATTGGCGTTCATGCTGGTGGGACGCACCCGCCGGGCGGCCGGTTCCGTACCGGCGATAATCGGCGGGAAACGCGACAATCGGCGGGAGGGAGTACCACGATGAGCGAGCGGGCGGCGCCAGGCGCCGATCCGGTCAGCCGAGGGGCCGGCCTGGGCAGGCCGCTCGCGCCAGGCTCAAGCCCGGGCAGCCGCTTCGTGCCGGGCCACAGCGCGGGCAGCGCGTTCACGCCGGGCACGGCCCGCTGGCTGGGCGTACTCAGGCGGCTGCGCGACGTGGTCCGCCAGGAGGTGCTCAGGTCCCAGCTCGCGGGTCTCCCGCAGCTGAGCGGTTCGCCGGCGCGGGTGCTCGACGTCGGCTGCGGGCAGGGAACCCAGGCGCTGTACCTGGCCAGGGCCGGGCACGAGGTAACCGGCATCGACCCGTCCGGCAGGCTGCTCGGCACGTTCGAAGCCGCGCTGGCGGCCGAGCCCGCCGAGGTCGCCGCCAGGGTCCGGCTCATCAGCGGTGCCGGCGAGAATGCGCCTGACCTGGTCACCGGGACCTTTGATCTGGTGCTCTGCCATGGCGTCCTGATGTATATCGCTAACATCACGCCAATGCTCACCGCGCTGACCCGGGTGACCGCTCCCGGCGGTGCCATATCGCTGCTCGTGCGCAACGGGCTCGCCACGGCGATGCGGGACGGGCTGCGCGGCGACTGGACGGCAGCGCTGGCCGCTTTCGACAGCAAGAACTACGTCAACCGGCTCGGCCTGCCCGCCCGCGCGCATGCCCCCGGCGACATCGACAGGGTCCTTGAGCCGCTCGGCTGGCAGCGCCGACAGTGGTTCGGCGTGCGGGTTTTCACTGATCACGTCGATGAGCCAGGCCCGGCCGCGGCCGGCCTCGCTGACCTGCTCGCGGCCGAGCGAGAGGCTGGCTGCCGCGAGCCTTACCGGAGCGTCGCCGCGCTCCTGCACCTGGTATATGGCCAGGTGAGAGCCAATGCGCAGGACAATAGATAAACGAATTCCGACATCAGGCGCGTTCATTGCATAAAGTACAAACTAGCGGCGGCTAATGGCCAGCCGGGCGTAGACTGCAACTTCCCTGCTTACCCGCTAGGTATCTGGCATACCCCGCTAGGTACGGGAGATACGAAATCCCAGGATAACGATGAGCGTGCCCGCAGCTCGCGTCACCGTCCGGGTAGCCGTTCAGTCGCCGCGTCGGCTGCTCCGTGACACCCTGGCCGCCTGCCTCGCCGTCCGGCCCGAGATCACCGTGATCGGCAAGGTGGCCGAGCCGGGCGACATCTTCGCGCTCTGCGAACTGCGCCGCCCTGACGTGGTCATCCTCGACGCCGGCGTCCGGCTGGGTGAGATGGCCGCGCGCGTGCGCACGCTGCTGCGGCATTTCCCCGGGCTGAACGTGATCACGATGTACCGGGAGGCATCGGAGCAGGACGTGGCCGCCGCCTGCCGGGCGGGCATCGCGTCGCTGCTGCCCGAATCGCATGGCCTGGCCGCGGTGCTCGCCCTGGTGAAACGCAGCAAGGGCCGGCACGCCCGGCAGGCCGAGGGCGGCCTCACCGACCGGGAACTCGAGATCATCGTGCTGACCGGCTCCGGCCACAGCGTCCCTGAGATCGCTGCCCTGCTCCGGATCAGCCCGCTGACGGTCGAGAACACCAAGCGCCGTGTCTACGCCAAGCTGGACGTGAGCAGCAGCGTGCACGCGGTGGCCAGGGCAGCTTCCTTCGGCATGCTCGAGCAGCGCGGCGGGCAGGCCAGCCGGGCGCGCCCGGTGGCCAGGAGCCGCCCGGCGGCCGATGGCGGCTGCACCGTGCTGACCGTCGTGTCCGGCCAGCCGGGCGCCACGCTCGACCGGGTAGTGACCTCGCTCATCGCCAGCAGGCTGCCGTTCGTCCTGGTCCGCGTCCCCGGGCCGGTTGCCGACACGCACTGGGCGCGGTGGCACCGGGGCCCGCTGGTGGCGGCGCTCGTCGACCCGGGCCCGCGGGACTGGCCCGTCGTCGCCGAGCTCGGCATTCCCGCGGTACTCGTGCACAGCAGCCCGCTCGATCCGCCGGAGCTGGCCGAGGCGCTGGCCAGCGGCGCGAGCGCCCTGGTGGCGGCGGACCGGGTGGACGCGCATTTCCTGTCCGTGCTCCGGATGGTCGGCCAGGGGTACCTGGTCGTCGACTCGATGCCCATGCGGCCGCTGATCGGGGCGGTCCGCGCTCGCTGGGACGAACGAGCATCCGGCAGGGCTGAGCTTCCCGAGCTGACGTCACGGGAGAGCGACATCCTGCGGTCGCTGGCGCGGGGGCACTCGATCAGGCAGACGGCCAGGGCGCTCGGCATCGCGCCGAAGACCGTCGAGAACGTGCAGACCCGGCTGTTCCGCAAGCTCGGCGTCCGCAACCGGTCCGGTGCGCTCGCCGTCGCTGACGCTTTCGGACTGCTGCCCGCGCGCGCGCCCGCGGCCGCGGGCGGGGCGGCCGCCGGGCATAGGCCTGCCGCCGCGCAGGTGGCTGCCAGCCCCCCCAAGGGCTTCCCGTCCCCTGAGGGTTTCCCGTCCCTATCGGGGGAGTGACTGGCGGCCCTAGTGTGCCGCTAGCGAGTACATCCCGGCAGTCCTCTGCCGCCGGCGTGGTCGCTGCGGCTGCGGCGGGCCGACGAGCCGCAGCCGCAGCCGCGGCGATCACGCACACCTGCTGGTCACTAGCCCTCCCCGGCTTCCCCGCCAGGTGGTGAATCCCGCGATCGCGCCCGCCGGATGATCAGCGGTCGCGGGATTCACCACCTGGGGCAGCCGGGGAGCCGCGCGATTCAGCCACCTTGGCTGCCTGACAGACTTGCGGTATGCCTGCGCCCGCCGAGCAGCCTCGCGTCGCGATCGTGGGCGGCGGGATCGCCGGGCTCGCCGCCGCGTTCTTCCTGCGCGACGCGGGTGCTGCGGTGACCGTGCTGGAAGGGTCGCCGCGGCTCGGCGGCAAGCTCGCCGTATCGGAGGTGGCCGGCATCGCGGTCGACGCGGGCGCCGAGGCGCTGCTCGCCCGCCGGCCGGAGGGCACCGGCCTGGCGGCCGCCGTCGGGCTGGCCGGGCAGCTGGTGCAGCCGGGTACCACGGCGGCCGGGATCTGGACCAGGGGGCGGCTGCGGCCGCTGCCACAGCGCCAGTTCATGGGCGTGCCCGCCGACCTGGACGCGCTGGCCGACTCGGGGATCCTGTCCGCTCCCGGGCTGGCCAGCGCCAGGGCCGACGCCGGGCTGCCAGCGACGGCGCGGGCTGGTGATGTGTCCGTGGCCAGCTACGTCGGGGCGAGGTTCGGCCGTGAGCTGGTGGACCGGCTGGTCGATCCGCTGCTCGGCGGGGTCTACGCGGGCCGCTCAGATCAGCTCTCGTTCGAGGCGACGCTGCCCGCGCTCGCGGCCGAATCCCGGCGGCATGCCTCGCTGGCCGCCGCCGCGGGGGCCGTCATCGACGCGGGAAACCGCGGGCCAGGGCAGGCCGCCGGCGGCGGCGGTCCGGGGCCCGTGTTCACGACCCTGGCCGGCGGGCTTGGCACGCTGGTCCCGGCGGTCGCCGCCGCGTCCGGCGCCGTGGTACGGACTCGCGCCATGGTGCGCGGGCTTGCGCGCGCTCCCGGCGGCTGGCGGCTCACCGTCGGCTCCGCGCACGCGCCGGAGCAGCTCGACGCCGACGCCGTGATGCTGGCGCTGCCTGCCGCTCCCGCCAGCAGGCTGCTTGCCGGGGTGCCGGGCGCCGCGGCGGCCGCCGCCGGGCTTGCCCAGATACCGAGCGCGAGCCTGGCGATCGTCACGCTGGCCTACCCTGACCAGGCGTTTCCCGCGCTGCCTACGGGCAGCGGCTACCTGGTGCCCGCGGTGGACGGCCACCCGGTCAAGGCGGTCACGTTCAGCACCGTGAAGTGGCCGCACCTGCGGCCGGCCGGCCGGCCGGTGCATATCGTCCGCTGCTCGGTAGGCCGGCTGGGCGAAGAGGCGCTGCTGCAGCGAGACGACGCCGAGCTCGCCGCGCTGGCCGCCGCGGACCTGGCGGCGGCCACCGGCGTGCGGGGCGCGCCCCTGGACACCCGGGTCAGCCGCTGGGGCGGGAGCCTGCCGCAGTACACGGTCGGCCATCTGGACCGGGTGGCAGGCATCCGGGCGGCGCTCGCCGCGCAGCCCGGCATTGCCGCCTGCGGCGCCAGCTACGCCGGGATCGGCATCCCGGCCTGCATCGCCTCGGCCCGGGCCGCCGCCGATCAGGTCATCGCCTATCTCGGGGCGCTCGCCGCGGTCGGCCCCGGCGCGGTCGCGGCCCGCCGGGGAGGACAATGACGGCATGGCAGCAAACGAAATCGGGCAGCGGCTGAAGGCCCGTGAGCTGAACGAGCTGATCCGCTACACGATGTGGTCGGTGTTCCGGGTCACCGATCACGGCGAGCTGGCTGGCGGCAGCGGCACCGAGGCGAAGATCAGGGACGCGATCGCGATCGAGGTCGGTGACCTGCTCAGCCAGGCGGCAGGCAAGGGCATCGTCACCAGGGGCTGCTACGACCTGCAGGGCATGCGCGCCGACGCCGACTACATGTTCTGGTGGGTGGCGCCATCCTCCGACGACCTGCAGGAGATCTACTCCAGGTTCCGGGCTACCCGGCTGGGCCGGGCCAGCCAGCCGGTCTGGTCGGCGATGGCGCTGCACCGGCCCGCCGAGTTCAACAAGAGCCACATCCCGGCGTTCATGGCGGGCGAGGAGCCGGGCAGGTACGTGTCGGTCTACCCGTTCGTGCGCTCCTACGACTGGTACCTGCTCGATGACGAGGAGCGCCGGGCGATGCTCGCCGAGCACGGGATGATGGCCCGCGAGTACCCGGACGTGCGCGCCAACACCGTGTCCTGCTTCTCGCTGAACGACTACGAGTGGATGCTCGCCTTCGAGGCCGACGAGCTGCACCGGATCGTCGATCTGATGCGGCACTTGCGGGGCGCGCGGGCGCGGCGGCATACGCGGGTGGAGATCCCGTTCTACACCGGCAGGCGCAAGCCGGTCAGCGAGCTGGTCGCCGCGCTGCCGTGAGGCTGCTGTTCGGCCGGGAGCGGTTCACCGCGGAACTTGCCTGGACCGACCTGACCGCCGGGCTGCAGTTCCGCCGCGGGCGGCTCGCCCAGGCGCCGGCGATGCGGCGGGACGGCTCGTAACAAATGCCCTTGACGGTTTCCTGAGCATGCCCCCGGGGAAACGGAGGAACGGTGACACAGGACGACGAGCGCTTTCTGCGCCAGGCCATCGGGCTGGCCGCCGCTGGCCGGGCGGCCGGAGACGCGCCGTTCGGGTCCCTGCTGGTGGGCCCGGACGGCAGCGTGCTGGCCGAGGCCCATAACACGGTCCGCTCCGACAGCGACATCACCGCCCACCCGGAGCTGAAGCTAGCCAGGTGGGCGGCCCGTGAACTCGACCCGGCCGCCGCGGCCGGCACCACCATGTACACCAGCTGCCAGCCCTGCGGCATGTGCACAGGAGCGATCGAGCGGTCCGGTCTCGGCCGCGTCGTGTTCGCGCTGTCCGACGAGCAGTTCGCCGGGCTCAGGCCGTCCGGCGGCCATCCGCCCGTGCGCCAGGAGGGCCCCGCCTTGTTCGACGAGGCGAGCGCGGTGGTCGCGGGCTACGACGACTGACCTGGCGCCCGGCCGCGTGCGCTCACGCGGCTCGGTCGCGGTGCCGGCTAGCTGCCCTTGCGCAGGAATTCCCTGAGCCTCGGCAGCGGCCAGGTGTTGATCACGTCGTCGGGGGTCAGCCAGCCGCGCTGCGCCTGGCCGATGCCGTAGCGCAGGTTGGCCAGGTGGGCGGTGGAGTGCGCGTCGCTGTCGATGGCGAACTTCACCCCGGCGTCCCGCGCCGCCCTGATGTGCTCAGCAGGCAGGTCGAGCCGGTCCGGGTGGGAGTTCACCTCCAGCGCGGTGCCGGTCCTGGCGCAGGCCCGGAACAGCTCGGCGAAATCGACGTCCACCGGCGGCCGGCGGCCGATCTTGCGCGCGGTCGGGTGCCCGATGACGTGCACGTGCGGGTTCTCGCAAGCGCGGATGAACCTGGCGGTCATCTCCCGCCGCGGCTGGCCGAAATGTAAACATTCACAACTACTTCTGCTCTCCCAGAATCGGACGCTCCCTCTCTGCAGTACCCGGTAGCGTGATCCGACCCGTACTGCTGCCTGGTAGCCCGCACCTCTCTGGGGACTGCGGGTGAGCTGCAGCCACGTCTCCTGCTCACCGCCCGAGCCTGGCCATTTGCAGAGCGCCCGCAGGCCACACATCCGATCTTGCCTAGCCCCATCGATATGCGCCAGGCCGACTCGCTGAGCCGGTTCGTGTCCCGCGCGTGTCCCGCGCGACATTGCCGAATTGAGCCCTAACTAGCCAAGGCGGAGCCGTCAGAACCTGATCGTGAACATGTCAGGTGACGCGCAGGGAACCGTCTTGGTTTCAGCGAGGCCCGAGCCCGGTCTGGCCGTCGATCAGTTCCCTGGCGATGTCCAGGTGACCGGCATGTCGCGCGGTCTCCTCGATCATGTGCAGCACGATCCAGCGCACGTTCGGCGGTTCGTCCATCTGCGGGTCGCCGTGCCTGCCGCGCGGCGGCGCCGACAGCGGTGTCACCGCCAGCACCGCATCCGAGCGCGCGCACTGGTCACGGTAGAAGCGGATGATCTCCGCTGAGGGCTCGTCACTGACGAACGCTGCCGTCGGGTCATAGGCAGGCAGGTCCTCATCCCCAGGCGGCGGCTCGGGATCTGCGCCGGCCACGACCCCCTGGAACCAGTGCCACTCGGCGCCGCCCAGGTGCTCGACCAGCCCGGCCGGCGTCCAGCCCGACGGCACGACAGGCCGGTGCCACGCCTCCTCGTCCAGCCCCGCCACGATAGAAAGCACCGAGTCGCGCTGGGCAGCGAGGAAGGCCAGCAGAGCCTGGTCCTCCGGGTCCTCAGGCTGATTGCCGGTCATGTCCATCCTCCTGCCGGGTCGGTCACTGTCCGTGGGGTCGCGTTCGCGGGCCAGCAGCTTGCTGCCGCGGATTCTAGATCGCAGCGGGCGGCCTCGGAAGCCGTGAACGCTTCTGTGCTCCGATCGCATGAGCGTAATGCAGCCAAGTCTCGCAGCCCATGGCGCCTATCGCGGGGGACGGGGCAGACGAGAAACCACGCTGGCTGCAGGACAAGCGGGGCGTCATACGACGGCGAAGGCCATACGTGAGGCTGGCTTTACGAACCCTCGGACTCGTCCAGGTCCTGGGCGAGTTCCCAGATGTGCCCGGCAGGATCGGTGAAGCTCGCGGTCCGCATGCCCCACGGCCGGTCCACCGGGCCGTTGAGCAGCCCCACACCCTGATTGGCAAGCTCGGCGCAGGCCGCATCGACGTCATCGACCCAGATGGTGAGCAGGAAGCGTGACCCGGCGCTGGGGCTGGCGACCGCTACCGGCGCGATGACCTCGGCCGCCGCCCGGGTGTCAACCAGGTTGACGATAGTGTTGTCAAACTTGAACCCGGCCGAGCTGTCATCCCCAAACGCTGCCGTCCGCCCGAAAACACGCTCGTAGAACGACCTTGCGGCGGGCAGGTCCTCCACGAACAGCGTGATCGCGCCAACGCTTTTCAAAGCCTCGCTCACTTTGCCACTTCCTTCCGTTGGCCTGCTGTCAGGTGAGGACCATCCTCTAGGACGGACATCACCTGCTGATGTTGTTCTGATGGTTTGGACCGGTCAGTGGCTAGTTACTCATCGGCCAAGCGCTGGCGAGCTTCCAATCACTCAGCGACAGCGGCGAGGTGACAGCAACGGCATCACACAAGCAGCCCATCGGACAACTCACCGCCACCACCAACGGCGGCAAGGTCAAAGGCTTAGAACTCGGGCTTCTCCCAGAACTGACTGATATTGCCGACCACAGATCGTCGATACCGGTGTCGTAGCGGTCTTCGATGCGCACGACCCCCTTGCCGTCTGCTGATCGCAGGCTGCCCGGTATGGCGGTCCCCGGATGTGCGTTGCTGGTCATCTGGTGCTCCTTCGTTCGCGTTTCCCGCGGGCTATCTTGGTGCGAAGGATGCGGTCGTTCAGTCAGGAGGGCCGGGTTCCCGTCCGGCTCATTTGGTGAGGACTATCCATTGTCGGCCGTCGATGAGTTCACGTGCCGCGTCGAGGTGACCGGCGTGGCATGCCGTTTCAGCGATCACATGCAGCAGGATCTCGCGCAGGTCATCGAGCCGCCAGCTGCCAAACAGGTCCTCAGGCCACCACGCCGGTGGGCTGTCAAGGGAAGTGGCGGCAATGATGGCGTCGGCAAGCTCTATCTCCCGCCGGTAGGCGTCCAGCACCGCGGTGGCCGTCAAGTCCGCAGGAACCTGCCATGCGTTATCCGGCTCGTCCTCTGGGAGCTGCTCGCCAGCGACGACGGCACGGAACCAGAACCGCTCGACGTCGATCGCCAGATGGTGTACCAGCCCGGCGCAGGTCCACTGCGAGGGCAGTATGGGGCGCCGCAAGTCCTCCTCGGAAAGGCCCTCCAGGATGCCGAGCACGTGATTGCGCTGATCGGCGAGGGATGAAACAAGCGCCTGGCTGTCCTTGGTCATCGGGGGCTGTGTCATGGCTCATCCGCTCCTTCGCAAGACCGGCACTCGTGACGATTCAAGTCATCATCCCGAACTGGAGCGGGGAAGCTGCCATGTACGGTGCTGCCCGATCGTTGCCAGCAGGCTCTCCCAACCCTCTCACAGACTGAGGAGACAACCATGGACGCAGGCTCACGAACAGGACGCACGATGGACTATGACCTGCGGCAACGGACTGACCGGCACTGGCCGGACATGATGCACTGATCTACGGATCAGAAGGCCAGGGCTTGCCGCCGAAGCCCCCGGGTGCGCTAGCGCGGATGACCGTCGCTGTGCACATCAACTCCTTGTTCGCGGCGCCGCTGCCCGAGCTAGCGACATTCACAACCAGGGTCTGTTCACTGTCGGCTGCGGCGGGAAGCATCACCCGAGCTGCGCCGAACGTACGTGGGACCGTAGCGCGCGCGACGGGCCGGGCACTGTGCGAATGACGGCCCGCGCACAGGGACCGAGCCGGTCAGCGGCAGTGGCCGCCGTGTCGTTGATGTCCAGCGACTTGGAGTCGCCGCTGCTGTGTCAAGGATCTTGGACAGTTCGCCGGGTTGTTGATCAAGCTGCGGTTGCCGCGGCCTGGCCAGGGCAGGGGACGGCGCCATTATTGTGGGGTCTCCCGACGCTGATGCTGAGGACGCGATGCCAACGATGGACCCCGCTACCAGTCTGACGACTGCCGAGCAGGCCCTACGGGATCTGCTGACAGCGGTCATGTATAAGCAATATGGCGCTGACTGGATGGACAAGGTAGTTAAGCCAGCTCTCCGGCAGAAGTGGAAGAAGACTCGCGAGCAAGAAGCGAAACAGAGAGTAGGGCACACCCTTAGTGGGGTAAATGACCTTTCTTACGCTTTTCTCGGCGACCTTATCGACATAATCCGTGCGAGGGATCACTGGAAGCAGTTCTTCGAGCCAGTCCTCGGTCCATATGACGAAGCATTCGCGCTGCTGGATATTCTCCAGACGGCACGAAGACCGATAGGCCATAGCCGCCCTCTCCTGCCTTTTGAAGAGGATCTGATTTCCGGAATAGCCGGACGCATTCGGAATCGGGTGACGATCTACTTGAGTGACCAAGATCCCGACGGGAACTATTATTCTCGCATTGAGCGCATCGAAGACAGCTTCGGGAATGCATTCACGTACAGCCAGGGAACTGATTTCTCTGATGCCCTAAGCGTGCAAACTCCGACCACGCTGCGGGTTGGTGATACCGTGACGTTCCGGTGTGAGGGAACCGACCCCCATGGACGGGCACTGACCTGGCGTCTTGAACACGCGCCACCAGGTGAGCCTGTCGAGGCCCAGGGTGACCATGTTGATCTCACGTGGAACGTCCAGCCTACCGACACCGGCAAGAAACGGGTCGCTGTGCATTTGAGGCATGAAGGCCATTACCATCGTCACGTTGGAGGGGATCTGTTTGCGGATGCCACTGTCCTCTTTTACTACCGCGTGTTTCCCCCGTCTTCCGGCTGACCTCGGCTCATGACGAACCCTGACCGGCTCGTAGGCGTTGCCGTGCCCCCGGTACTTGACTGCTGGTAATAGAGGTGCCTGGCACGGTTCCGGAGCCCAAGGCGCTCGAAGCGACAGCCATTACGCTGTACAGGTTGGAGTCTGGACGATCACCAACGGCCAATTTCGGCCGCATGCCCGCGGGTTACAGAATGTCCACCGGCAACAATGCCCGGCTGGTCGCCAATGGCTGACGAGCACGCGGTGGCCCCGACCCACGAATCAGAAGGTTGGGGATTCGAGTCCCTCCGAGCGCGCCACGCTTGACCAGCGTCAACACAGTGGGCCGACCGCCCAAGCGTCCGGCCAAGGGCCGGAATTGCACGAAATTGCACACGACCTGGTTCGCGCCCTTCACTGCGAGCCCTCCGCCCGTGGCGCCGCGCTGGTCAGGTGCTCGCGGGCCAGCGTCACCCGCTGGTCGGCGCTCACCGCGCGCTCCCGTAGATGACCGTCACGTCGGTGAACACGTCCCCGGCCGCCGCGAGCACGGTCGCCATGTCCGCCTCACTGACCAGGCCCCCGGAGGCGAGCCCTGGCGAACCTCGCCAGGTGCAGCCCATCCGGGCCGGTGTCCGAGCACGCCCATGCTGGGCTGTCGGCGCAGCAGTGGCCACACACGGCCCTGCGCGCGTCCTCGATGATGTCGGCCAGGGTGCGGGGCACGCACCGTGCGCCTGGTCTACGGTGTCTTGCATGGTCTCGTCCTTCCGGTTTGGCGGAGGGATGGGATCTAGGCCCCGCCGGGCGCACTCACGCCTCGGCGGGGCCGCTGTCGTAACGGGCTCAGGTGAAGTTGCACGGACTGTCCGGACGGCGGCGAACCACGCCGCTCTCAACGGACAAAGCGATGCCCTCGACCAGCACCGGAACGCGCGGCCCGGACAGGCCAGCACGGGGCGGACAAGCGGCCTGAGACTACGGAACAGATGCCCGGGTTTGATCGTTGAAGTATGTAGGTTGCCGGGCTGAACTCGACCCCCGCGCTGATCAGTGTGTTCATGTTCGTCGTCTGGTTGCAAGCTCTCAAGGTCTCGTGCAAGCGTTCCATCCACCGGCGAGACAAGAAGGGCAGGGTGACCCGTATGAGGAGTGTGGCGGTTACGTTCAGTGGCCGGAAGTTGGCGGCATCCCTCGCTGCGACGTGCTCTGCTTGGGCCGGGTACGTCGGGCTAAGCGGGGGGTCGGGTTGAGCCCAGCAGCACGACGAGGGCAGTCGGGCGTGGATGGCTGTCGTTGCGCGCAGATCGACTCGCAATTCGCAGCGCCGTTGCCCAAACTGGTGACATTCACAACCAGATCGGCTCGACCGTCGGCTGCGTTGTGGGAAGACGGCTCGCGCACGGCTCGACTCACGATGGATTGCTGGATGGCCCCGGCGCTTCTGCTGCGTCCCCGCTGTCGCTGGTCCAGGCCGCGATGGTGTGACGGGTGGCCAGGGTGTCGGGGTGGCCGGGGCCGAGGGCCCTGTCTCAGGCCGGACCGGGAGCGGCGGTTTACAGACCTGCGACGAAACCGTCAAAGGTCAGCTCGGTTCAGTCCGGCCCCTCTTTCAAGAGGTGTTAATCATGAGGCGCATGTGGCGGGTAGACCGCGGGCGGCTTGCCGAGAGGGTGTCGCAGAAGATGCCATCGACGGTCGCTTGCCGTCGTTCGCCACAGGCGGTACGTCCACTTCGCGTTGAAGTAGCCAAGCAAGACCCACAGCACGTCAATGCCATCGGGCAGTTCGGGTGCGGGCGTACGGACAGGGTCCGGGCTCAAGTCGGAGCGGTCGAGCGTCACGACGAGGTGCGTCTCCCGGGGCCTGGCCTCACGGAGCTTGTCCACGTTCGCCGCCATGGCGGTTCGCAGGAGGGTGCCGAAGCCGTCGTCACCCTCCTGTGCGTTGCCGATCGGCGGGAAGATGGAGAGTTCGTTTCCTTCGTCGCTACGCATGGCGCTAACCAGGCCAAGGTCGAAAAGTTCGGCGAGCAGCCGGTGATCGCCATCGGTCATATCTTCCGGCGCCTCGTCAGCAGCGAAGATCGCCACACCATTTCGACCCCGATGGCGGCGGAGCAGGTCAACCAGAGGTTGCCTGAGACAGCGCATATTCGCACCCACCCGAATGCCCAGCAGCCACGCTCCCAGCTCCTCGGAGGAGACAATCTCCCGCAACTTGGTCTCCAACTTGAGCAGCTCAGCGCCGAGCGCCCTGACGTCAGGTTCGACCAAGGCCGTGATCTCCATGGCGACCGGAGGCGTTGCGATGTCGTAAGTGAAGTCGACTCGGAGACCGCTACTGCCGTCTCGGCGTGTCCGCACACCAAGGTTACGCCCGTCGTATCGTGCGACTTCCTCCTCGACGTACTCAGCCACCTGCTCCTCGGCAACGCGAGCGGTCGGGCCAGATAGCCGGGTCACCCGGATCACGTCAGCCTCCTTCACCGTTCGTTGCCCCAGCTAGCCAGGCCACATCCGAACCCAGTGGCTGACCATCCTCCGGTGACGGCGGCGCGCTCGTGCCGGGTGGGGCTCCTCATGCCTGAGCACGATGGCGGGCGCGCCAGCGGTGCCGCGTAGGGGCACCGCCTTGTCAGTGTGGCTCTACTCGGCAGTGCGGATCATCTAGACAGGATCATCTGATCCGTAGAGATCTACGGCCGCTCTTGCGGCCAGCAAGCCAAGCGCTGACCTGTCAGGACCTTGCTCAACAGTGCGCAGCAGTTGTCGGCGCTTGGCGTCACCGTAAGGCCAAAATCAGGCCAGCACACATCAAGCCCGCCGCCTGCCTCGCGGCCTCTTCGTCCCGAAGCCAGTTAGCAAAGCGCGATTACACGGGAGATGTGTTTCCGACCAGGCGTGAAGCGTCCATGAGCATCCGCTGGTGTCCTTCGTTAGCGGCACCGATTGTTACTCACTTGGTTACTCATGTGCTCGGTTGGGCTGCTCGCTCTGACCGCCTCTGCGTTATCAACCTGGGAATGAGGGCGACAACGCAGGCCTGGCTGTGCCTGCCGCAGGTCAGCGTGCACCTTCGATGTGCCACCACTGATCGTGAATCCCGCGCATGCCTGACCCGTCGGGCATGCAACTGGCACGACCTTTTGATCTCTGATCTGCTTGGTCTGTCATCGTTGGGCAGCCGCCTGCCCAGCGGTGTCGTTCTGGCTGTAGGGGTGCCCGCGGCGGGACAGTATGTCCGGGTGACACATGTGCAGGTACTGGCAGGACGATATCGGCTGGTGACGCTGCTAGGCAGCGGTGGGTTCAGTGAGGTGTGGCGGGGCGAGGACACCGCGCTGGGCAGGATGGTGGCGGTCAAATTGCTGACCAGCCCCGCTGACCAGTCAGACCTGCTGGCCCGGTTCGACCGTGAAGCACGGACTCTGGCCGGGCTGCGCCATCCGAACGTGGTAGCCGTCTTCGACGCCGGGGCTGATCAGGGCGTGCCCTATGTGGTGATGGAGTTGCTGGCCGGGCCGGGGCTGGACGGGCTGCTAGCCATGCGGGGCCGGCTCCCTGTCGATCTGGCGCTGGATTACGCCGGGCAGGCAGCCTCGGGACTCGCGGCCGCGCATGCCGCTGGCGTGGTGCACCGCGACATCAAGCCAGCCAACCTGGTCCTGGACGGCGATGGCACCCTGAAGGTCGTTGACTTCGGTATCGCCAGGCAGGCCTCGGCCTCGGCAGTGACAGCCGCCGGGGTCACCTTCGCCACCCCGGCGTACCTGTCCCCGGAGCAGGCCGCGGGCCGTCCGGCCGAGCCTCGCAGCGACCTGTACTCGCTGGGCTGCGTCCTCTACGAGATGCTTGCTGGCCAGCCGCCATTCTCCGGCGATCACCCAATGGCCACTGTTCATCAGCACCTGAACGCGCCGGTGCCGGCCGTGCGTGAGCACCGGCCCGATGTTCCGCCGGTCGTCGACCAGCTCCTGGCGGCCTTGCTGGCCAAGAACCCGGAGGACCGCCCGCCTGATGCGGCCACCGTCCAGGCGTGGCTGGCGCGGGTCCGCCCGGCTGCGGGTCCCGGCACCCCGGGCATGACTATGCAACTCCAGGTCGGCGGGCCAGAAGGACCCGTGCCGCACGGCCGCCCCACCTCGCGGCGACGCTGGCCGCTGGCGGTAGCTGGAGGTGTCGTGATCGCTGCCTTGCTGGCAGGCCTGGCACTGACCCATGCCGGGGGCTCACACCCGCCCAAGGCTGGCGCTTCTGCGTCGTCTAAGGCGGTTAGCTCCCAGCCAGCCTCAACTCCGCGCGCCCCTCATCTCGGCCGCCACCACCTCAAGCCGGGTACTCCCGCCGGCGCAGTCCAGGCCGTCAGGGACTCAATTGCCAGCGCTGAGAACAGCGGCGCGATCCAGGCCCAGGGCGCGACAGACCTGCTGGCCCAGCTCACCGACATCTCACAGTTCATCAGCGAAGGCAAGTTGAGTGACGCCGACCAGAAGGTCGGTGACTTCCTGCAGCACGTCGATGACGTCACACACAACGGGTGGATCAGCTCCCGCGGCCTGACTTTGATCAAGCCCTCGATCAGAGAGCTAGTCCGCTCTTTCCCCCAGCAGTCCTGAGAACCTTTCGCACCGCGAGCACGCATTGTCCCTTGCTGGAGCTAAGGAGATTTGAATGTGCACGCAGGAACGGGCAGCCGCCAGAAGGAACGCCGACAACAGGTGCTGCGACTCCTGCCCGTCCTCCTGATAGGTGCCGAGGTCTTGCCCGGCGAGACGATGCCCGGTGGGTGGAGGACGGCCCCGGCCATTTCGTGCGGCGCGGTCACGGGCTCGTTGGGCGCGGAACCGCCTGCCTGCGGGTGCGGGGGTGCCGACCGGCGGCGCGCCGCGACTGGAGGGCTACCGCCCGCAGGTCGCGGCAGGTGCCGCCCCGGAGCAGGCGCGTCCCCCTGCCGTGGCCCGCTCTGGCTCTGGCGGTTCGTCGCGCTCAGCTCACACGCTGCCCTCGTGACTTCGCGATTCCGCCCTTGAAGCCGTAGAGAAATTTGTCACAGGCTATGGAGCGCATATGGAGCGCATATTTGTGCTGTCCCGCTTGATGCTTGACACGGCTTCACCTGATGCTTGACACCGCCCGCCCGGGCATGCCCCACCGTGATGTTGATCGCGGCAGGGGGTGGCCGGGCCATGCTCGTGGAGTTGAGCGTCATGGAGCAGCGCTATCACGCCGTCATGGAGGTCATCTCCGGGGCGCCGGTGGCCGAAATGCGAGTGCACCGAGGCCACGCAGATGTCGAAGCCGTCGAGGAAGTCCGCCGGCCAGTCCACCGTGCCATCCGGGGCGATGTTCAGCTCGGTCCCGTGCAGCAACTCCATCGGCCCGCGCCGCGCTGCCGCGGGCGCCGTCGCGGCCAGCCGGGCGGCCAGGTCGCGTACCTGGTCGCGCTGGGCAAGCATCTTCTCGGTGGTCATCCGCTGCAGGAACAGGTCCGGCGCGTGGTCGGTGACCGCGTAGTACTCGTAGCGGGATCCAGTCCATGCCGAGCCGCCGGTAGATCTCGTCCTCGGTGCTGGACACGATCAGCGCGCCGGACTCGACGTCGAACAGGCCGTACTCGGACAGCCGGAGCTTCTTCCTGACCGCGATCTCGCGGATCCTGACGTTGTGCTCCTTGGAGCCGGTGAAGTACTGCAGCGCCGCGCCCCAGCAATCGGGCTGCACCACGCGCAGGTCGACCTGCAGGCCGGCCGTCGTGCGGATCGATGTCTTGGCCGGGCCCGCCACGATGACCTCGGCGGCCTCGGGCAGCCCGGCGAAGGCCGCCATCAGCGGTGCGCTGTCCGCGGCAGCGGCGAGAATGTCGATGTCACCGATGGTCTCGCGCATCCGGCGCAGCGAGCCAGCCCAGGTGCAGCGGAGGCAGCCGGGGACCGCGCTGACCGCTGCGACGATGGCTGCTGCGGTGTCCGTGGCGACGCTGAGCAGCACCCGGCCGCTGCCGCTGCGCAGCAGCTCGATGCCGCGCAGCAGCTTCTCCTCGCTTCTGGCACCGAATCCCCTGAGGCCAGCGAGCTGGCCGGCCCTGATGGCGTCTTCGAGCTCGCCGACGGAGCTGATGCCAAGCTCCTGGTAGAGCTGGAGGGCGCGTTTCGGGCCGAGGGCGGGAATCCTGGTCAGCTGCAGCACTCCCGCGGGGATCCTTGCCCGCAATTCCTCGACGGCCTTGATCGTGCCGGTGCGCTGATATTCGCCGATCTTGCCGGCGATCGAGGCGCCGACGCCCGGGATCTGCCGGAGCCCGGCGGCGTCGAGCCCGGCCAGGTCGCCGGAGTAGCCGGCGACGGCCCTGGCCGCCTTCTCGTAGTTGCGGGCCCGGAACGCGTCGCCGCCGGTGATATGCAGCAGGGCGGCGTACTCGCCCAGCAGCGCGGCGATCTCATCGTTGACCCGGCTCACCGGGACCATTCTGCCCGGCTCTGCAGGGCGCTGTGGCTGGGGCCTGGGCTGGGCTACAGCTGGCTGGGGCTACGGCTGGCTGGCGGTGAGGGCCGGGACGGGATCCCGCTGACCGGTCATCAGCGGACCGTCGGCCTGGCCCTGGCCTTGGCCGGACAGCCAGAGCCAGCCCAGCAGCCCGGCCGGGTAGACGAAGTACCCCCACCGGCTGGCCGGGGCCAGCGCGAACATCAGCGTCAGGCGGCGAGGCGCTCCAGTCGTCGTCGGAGCAGCCTTCGGCGAACCTGATCAGCCGCTGCCGAGCCTCGGCAATGGCCGCCGCGTACTCCGCGGCGTTCCGCTCGTCCGTCATGGGGGAGCATAATGCGCGGTGCGGGCGTCACTTGACATGTCCGTCCGGCACCTTTGACGATGCAGGGGGATGCTGGCCGGGCGAGCATCCCGGGCGGCGCGGACGAGCCGGCCGTCCGGACGATGTCGGCCCCATCACGATCCGCCGCACGAAGGAGCTGGCCATGACCACGGTTGACGGACTCATCACCAGCAGGGAGCTTGGCGCGGCCGGGCGGCCGGTCTTCGCGTCGGTGGCGGAGGAGCGGCTGCACCGCAAGCAGGAACTGGCTGCCGCGTTCCGCGTATTCGGCCGCTTCGGCTTCTCCGAGGGGGTGGCCGGGCACATCACCGCCCGCGACCCGGAGTACCCGGACCGGTTCTGGGTCAACCCGTTCGGCATGAGCTTCAGCCAGATCAAGGTCTCCGACCTGATCCTGGTCAACCACGACGGCGAGGTCGTCGAGGGCGACCGCCCGGTGAACCGGGCCGCCTTCTGCATTCACTCCGAGGTGCACAAGGCCCGGCCGGACGCGGTCGCCGCGGCGCACGCGCACTCGCTGCACGGCAAGGCGTTCTCCAGCCTCGGGATCCGGCTGGATCCGCTGACGCAGGACGCCTGCGCGTTCTTCGAGGATCACGGCCTCTATGACGACTACCGGGGCGTGGCCTATGACGTCGAGGAAGGGCGCCGGATCGGCGTCGCGCTCGGCGGCGCCAAGGCATGCATCCTGCAGAACCACGGCCTGCTGACCGTCGGTGAGTCGGTGGGGGAGGCGGCCTGGTGGTTCGTCACCATGGAACGCTCCTGCCAGGCGCAGCTGCTCGCGATGGCGGCCGGCACGCCGAAGCACATCGACGCCGGCACGGCGCTGCAAGTGCGCGAGCAGATCGGGCATCATCTGGCCGGCTGGTTCCAGTTCCGGCCGCTGTGGGACCAGATCATCGCCTCCGACCCCGACCTGTTCGGCTGAGCGCCAGGGCGGCGCGGCGTGGACCAGCCCCTGGAGACCTACCAGGACGAGATCTACCGTGGCGGGCTCGGCTCCGTCACGCCTGATCTGCCGACCGACCTGAACGAGCTTGAGCGGGCCGCGGCTGGCCGCCTCACGCCGCAGGCGCACGCGTACATCGCGGGCGGCGCAGGCTCGGGCGATACGGCACGGGAGAACCGGGAGGCGTTCCGGCGCTGGCGGATCGTGCCGCGGATGCTCACCGACGTGAGCAGCCCGTCGTACGCGAGTACCGTGCTCGGCGCCGAGCTCGCCGTGCCGTTCCTGCTCGCCCCGGTCGGCGTGCTCGGCATCGCTCATCCGGACGGCGAGGTCGCCGTGGCCAGGGCAGCGGCCGCGCACGGCGTGCCGATGGTGCTGAGCACCGCGTCCTCGACGCCGATGGAGGAGGTCGCGGCCGCCAGCGGGGACGGCCAGCGCTGGTATCAGCTGTACTGGCCGAAGGACCGGTCGGTGGCGGCGAGTTTCCTGGCCCGGGCGAAGGCGGCCGGCTTCACCACGCTGGTGATCACGCTGGACACCCGGATGCTGGCCTGGCGCCCGCGCGACCTCGACCAGGCGCACCTGCCGTTCCTGCGCGGCATCGGGTTGCAGAACTACCTGACCGACCCGGCGGTGCAGGCGCTGCTGGCCGGGCCGGGCTCCGCGGACCGGGGCGAGGCCATTCTCCAGTGCCTGAGGATCTTCGGCGACCCCTCGCTGACCTGGGACGACCTGCCGTTCGCGCGGGATCACTGGGATGGCCCGATCGTGCTCAAGGGCATCATGTCGGTGGCCGACGCCGAGCGCGCGGCGAGCGCGGGGATGGACGGGATCATCGTGTCCAATCACGGTGGCCGGCAGGTCGACGGGGCCGTCGCCGCGCTTGACGCGCTGCCGGGCATCGCGGCGGCCGTCGGGGGCAGGCTCACGGTCTTGTTCGACAGCGGCATCCGCGGCGGCTCGGACATGCTCAAGGCGCTGGCGCTCGGCGCCAGGGCGGTCCTGATCGGGCGGCCGTACGCGTTCGGTCTCGGCATGGGCGGCGAGGACGGCGTCCGGCACGTGCTGCGTGCGCTGCGCAACGAATTCGAGCTCACGATGCGGCTGTCCGGGTACGCGGGCCTTGCCGAGCTGGGCCCGCAGTCGCTCGTCCGGCCCGGGCAGGCGTCCTGAGCGGGGAGTCTCTTGCTGGCTGGCGCCCGTGATGCGGCGCCATCGCTCAGGGTTCAGCATCTGGCCCCCCGGGCTCGGCCTATCCGCAGCAGCCATCCCGGCGTACCGTCGAGGTGTACTCCGGGTCCCGGCGGTGCCGGGATCCGGCCGCGAGAAACGCCGCCCGCCGCCCGCCGCGCTGCCCGGCGGGTGCCGGGAACAGGCTGGTGCGACGGTGAACGGGTCTACTGAGCGAGGCAAGCCGTCGGCCAGAAGCCGCATGATAGGCGTTGGCCTGGGCATTGTCCTCGTCGCTGTCGGCGCTGTTTCGCTCGTCGCGTCGACGGCCACCCGCTGGCAGATCGTGGGCATCATCGTGATAGCCGCCGGAGTGATCGCGCTGGTGTCCGTACTGGCGGCCGGCCTGCTGGCGTCCAGTCGGCTGCGGAGCCGCTGGGTCAGCCCGGCCGGGATGGACGGCTTCGAGGCCGCGGACTCCGGCGCCGGCCTGGAGGAGACCAGGCGGGCCGCCGCGGCGGATGCGGCAAAGATGCAAGATGACGGCCCATTCGTCCGCCCGGACGCACCAGGGCGCATGGAAGACGACCTGTGAGCCCGGCCGCCTGAGCAGCCAGCGCCGGGGCCGCCCGCCAGCCGCCTAAGGCTGCGGAGGTCGCCTAACGAAGAACTGCGCAGCCACGCCAGGACGGCGCGCCCGTGGCGCCTACCCAGACCGGGCACGCATGTTCCCGGCGTGCCCGGGACCCGGCATCATAGGGTCAGATCCGCGCGTACCCGGAGGGACCGTACTTTGCCGCAGCCAGCGTTAGTGGAGCCGCTGCGCCGGTGGGATCCGGAGCAGGTCGGCGGCTACGTCCTGGTCGGGCGGCTGGGCGCGGGGGCGATGGGACGGGTCTATCTCGGCCGGTCGGCCGCCGGCCGCCTCGTCGCGGTCAAGACGATCAAGGTCGAGCTTGCCGAGGAGCCGGACTTCCGCACGCGCTTCGGCCAGGAGGTCGCCGCCGCCCGGCGGGTCAGCGGGGCGTTCACCGCCGCGGTCGTCGCCGCTGACCCGGAGGCCGACGTGCCCTGGCTGGCCACCGCGTACGTGCCCGCGCCGTCACTGAGCACGCTGGTGCGGGCCTGCGGCCCGCTGCCCGTACCGGCGGTCCGCTGGCTGGCGGCCGGCTGTGCCGAGGCGCTGGAGTCGATCCACGCCGCCGGGCTCGTGCACCGCGACCTCAAGCCGTCCAACGTGCTTGTCTCGCTGGACGGCCCGCGGGTCATCGACTTCGGCGTGGCCAGGGCCGCCGAGCGGATCCAGCTCACGGTGACCCGCGGTGCCGTCGGCACCCCGGCTTATATGGCGCCCGAGCAGGCGCGGGACACCCGGCAGGCCACGATGGCCAGCGATGTCTTCTCGCTCGGCGGCACGATGCTCTTCGCCGCCACCGGGCACGCCCCTTACCAGGGCGAGACGGTCATGGACGTGCTGGTACGGCTCGCGACCGAACCGCCGGACCTGAGCGGGCTGCCAGCGGACCTGGCCGAGATCGTGATCGCCTGCCTGGAACGGGACCCCCGCAAGCGCCCGAACTCGGCAGCCGTGCTCGCCCGGCTCGCGCCGTTCATCAGCCTGGAAGCTGGCAGCCGCGCCGCCGACGGCCACGCTGACGGCGGCTACGCTGACGGCGGCCATGCCGACGGCGGCACGTCGCTGCCCGCCGCCGCGCTGGCCCTGATCGCCGAATACCGCCAGGACCCACGACCGCCAGCCGGGGCGATGCCAGCCGGGGCGATGCCCGCCGGGGCGATGCCAGCCGGGGCGGGCGCGGGCGACGGCGTCGCGGCCGGCGAGGACGCGACGTTCGGGTCGCAGCCCGTCCCGGGCGCACCGGCCACGGCCCTGGCCGGCCGCCGGGCCCAGGCGGCGGCGCTGCCTGGCCGGGCCGGATCGCGTCACGGCGGCGCTGGTGGCGTCCACGCGGCCGGCCTGGCGACCAGGCCGGGGATGCCTCGCTGGCAGCGGACTTTGCTGATCGGCGCGGCGGCCGTGGCGGCGGCGGCCGTCGTGATGACATCGGGTGCGCTCATCGGCGCATCGATCACCGGGAGCAGCCCGCAGCCGCAGCGCACCGTCTTCCTGCCCCCGCCAGTGCCCCCTCAGCAGCCCCCGCCCTCGGCGCTATCGACCGCGCTCCCGGGAAAGCCGGCGATCGCCATGAACCTGCCCTTCGGCGACAGCCGCACGGGGTTCGTGGTCATGGGCCAGGGATGGCCGCCTGCTGGTCCCGTGACGATAGCGCTGGCCGGATTGCACGCCCCGGCCGTGCACGTGATCACGGACAGAGCGGGCAACTTCAGCTACGCGATCAACCAGGACCACGTGTTCTTCCGTGCCGGGCCGCCACCGGGGACGTACCGCGTCGTGGTCACGGATCCCGGCGGCGCCAGGGCGGTCACCGGCTTCCTGGTGAACGGCGGGTAGCCCAGGATTCACCGGGCTAACGCGCGCTCACCGGGCGAAGCCGCCTGCCAGGTCGCCAGGCCGTCACGTCGCCTGCGTCCACCAGAGATCCTCCTGCCGGGAGCACCAGGCGGGGTCGCTGAGGCGAGCCAGGTCGGCGGCAGCGATGGTCCCGTTCTCGATCAGCACGCCGACCGCGACCTCGTCGGACAGCCGGATGCCCGGACGCACCAGGCCGCGCTCGATGATCTTGCGGCGCAGCACCTTGAGGTGCTCGCCGACCCGCGCGGACAGCCGGTCGCGGAAGGCCGGGTCGGTGTCGAAGCGCTCGATCTCATGATGGGCGTCGGTGGCCTCCAGCGCGGCGCGGGCGATCTCCGGCGTCCGGGGCAGCGGGGTTCCGCGGGCCGGGTCGACCAGCCACGGCCGGCACCACATCAGTGCGACGAGGAAGAGCTTGGTGTTCGGGTCGAGGTAGAGCGGCAGCAGGGTCGGGTCGCCGTCCGCCCGGATGCCCGCGCCACCGGCCTCGTCGCCGGGCGCGGCACCGGCCGCGGTGACGACCAGGCGCAGCGGCTGGCCTTCGTCGAGCATCGCGCGCGAGCCGACCAGCGCGGTGCCCTGGCGGACGAACCACCCCGCTGACGGCTCGCCCGCGGCGTCCATCCGGGGTAGCCGTATCCGGTACCCGTCGCCCTCGGCGTACAGCGCGTGCGTGCTGCTGATGTTGGCTACCCAGGCGCCGGCGGCTACCGCGCTGATGACGCCGGCCCGCCTGGACAGCCCGCGTCCCGCGGGGATCACCAGGTCCGCGCCGGCCCCCCGGCCGAACACCAGCCGGCTGCCCGCCGCGATGCCGATCACGCGTCCGGACGGGGTGGTGACGTGCGCTGCCGCCGGGTTCGAGTCGATCGCCATCGCCGAATCTGCCCGTCCCGCCCGTTACCGGTCCTGTCCGCCGCCGCCGTGCCGCCGTCTGCCCGGCCGCCGGCCGGGCCATGTGGACACGGTAGCGCGGAGTCTAGGCCCGCCCCGCTGCCGCGCGCATCCCTGAGTTCGGGGATAGCCCGGCTGGCTTGTCTGCGGTTGGCTTTGCCTGGCCGGGGCGAGGCAGTACCGCACCGGGGGAGGCCGCCCGCGCAAGTGGCCGGGTCAGGCCATCGCTTACCTGCGATGGCATGGACCAATGAGTTCGCGCTGCGGGGTATGTACGCAGGGCGTGAATTCGTTGGGGGGGCCGGTGGGCCTCACGCGGGCTGCCTCGCCCCGGCCGCTGTCCCGGATGTGCAACGAGCCCGCGGCAGCCGGCCGATGACCGAGAGCGCGCCACGGAATGGCACGGTCCCCTGCCCAGCGGCGGGCCTATGCCCTGAGTTCGCCGGGGCGTAGAGTCGGGCTGTTGCTCCGGACCTGGCGTATGCAGATGCGGAAAGGCCGCGGCCGCACAGTAAATGCCGGAATTCCCCTTCCCCGTTGCATCGGAAGCCTTCCGGCGATGACGGCATGGCCGGAGGAAGCACGCCGATGAGCAGGTTCACTGATCCGGGCAGGCGGCCGCTGCTGCATCGCCGGCGGTCCGCGACGATCGCCGTGGGCAGCGTGCTCATCATGGTCGGCTTAGTCTTGCGGTTCGCCCTGACGGCGGGCTTTCCTGACGGGCGGGACGTGCACGCGGCGGGCGTCGTCCTGATCTTCGCGGGAGTGGCCGGCGCGCTACTGGCCGGACCTGCGCGCGGCAGGCAGCGCCGCTGGCTGCGGACTCGCTGGATCAGCCCCGGCCTGACCCGTCCCCGCGGCGAGGAGGGTGCCGGGGGCCCGGACGGCACCGGCCCGGGTGGTTACGACGATCGTGTGGCGGCAGCCGACGGCGTTCCCGGCCCCGGCGATGACCCGCCCCGGATGCCCCGGCCGGCCGGACCGCCTGGCCGCGGTGATCCGCCGGTTACCGGAAATGCCTAGAGCCCGCTGAGGTTGACGACGATGGCTTCCTGGGTGGACCGGGCGATCACCACCACCGCCTCGGCGTCCGGCGAGCGGTTCTCTTCCCGGTGCGGGACATGCGGCGGCACCCAGACGTAATCGCCGGGCTCGGGCTCGAGCCGGACGATCTCGCCGGAGGCCGGATCCCGGAAGACGAAGGCCGGGCGGCCGGATACCACGAAGATCCCGGTTTCGGACTCGCCGTGGTGATGATCACCGGAGGACGCGCCGGGCGGCAGCACGGTCCGGCCCATCCAGAGCGACCGGGCGCCGACCAGGTCGCCGGAGATCGCGGCGGCCCGGATCATCCCGCTGGTCTGCGCGGTCGCGCCGGAAAGGTGGCCGGCCCTGATCAGCCGCAGCGCGGCCGGGCCGGCCCCGCCGGCCGGGCCGCGCATCAGCTCCCGGCCGATTCGGCGCCGCCGGCGACCGGCTCCAGCGTCAGCGAGACCGAGTTGATGCACCAGCGCTGATCCGTCGGCACCTGGTACCCCTCGCCCTCGAAGACATGGCCCAGGTGCGAGCCGCAGTTGGCGCAGCGCACCTCGGTGCGGACCGAGCCGAGCGAGCGGTCTTCCAGCAGCACCACCGCGTCGTCCTCGGTCGGCTGGTAGAAGCTCGGCCAGCCGCAGTGCGAATCGAACTTCGCTGCTGACCTGAACAGCTCGGCGCCGCAGGCACGGCAGCGGTAGACGCCCTCGGTCTTCGTGTCGGTGTACTCCCCGGCGAACGGCGCCTCGGTGCCGGCCTGCCGCAGCACGCGGTACTCCTCGGGGGTCAGCCGCTCCCGCCATTCCTCGTCTGTCAGCCGGACATTCTCCATACCAGCGAGATTACCCGGGCGGCGGCACCTGGCGGCGGCCGCGTGCCCGGGCCGAGCCCGGTCCGGGGCTCAGCCCGGTTCGGGATTCCCTGGTCCGATGGTCACCTCGTATTCCGGCTCCGGCACCGGCGCCGCCCGCAGCTCGACCCTTGCCACCTGGCCGGCCGCCTGCACGTCGCGCTGCACGGCGGCCAGCGCTGCCAGGTCGGCGGCCGCGGCGGTGACCACCAGCTCGCTGACCGGGGCGCGCATCGACTGCCGGGCAGCCGACTTGGCCGCCCGGACAGCCGCGATGGCCCCGGAGGCGCCGGCCAGCATCCGCTCCAGGGAGTCGCCGGGCGCCGCGGGGAACTCGGCCGGGTCCGGCCACGGGGCGCGGTGCACCGAGCCGGGCTGCCACCACGACCACGCCTCCTCGGTGACGAACGGCAGGAAGGGCGCGAACAGCCGCAGCAGCGCGGACAGCGCCAGCCGCAGCGCCCCGGCCGCCGATGCGGCGGCATCGGCGCCGTGCGCGCCGTAGGCCCGGGGCTTGACCAGCTCGACGTAGTCATTGCAGAAGAACCAGAAGAACTGCTCGGTGAGGTCAAGCGCCCGCGCGTGCTCGTAAGCCTCGAACGCCGCGGTGCACTGCCCGGCCACCGCCGCGAGCCTGCCGAGCATGGCCAGGTCCAGCGGATCCGTTATCGCTGGTCGTGATGTTCTGTCTGCCGGCGGGCCGGATCCGGCGGGGCCGGCACCAGCGGAGCCGGCCGCCTCCTGCTGGGGCAGCGCGGCCAGCACGAACCGGCTGACGTTGAGGATCTTGATCGCCAGACGGCGGCCGATCTTGAGCTGCCCGGGGTCGAAGGCCGTGTCGGTGCCGAGCCGCGCGCTGCCCGCCCAGTAGCGCACCGCGTCCGAGCCGTACTCGCGCAGGATGGCCATCGGGGTGACCACGTTGCCCTTGGACTTGGACATCTTCTTGCGGTCCGGGTCGAGTATCCAGCCCGAGATCGCGGCGTGCCGCCAGGGCAGCGTGCCGTGCTCGGCGTGCGACCTGAGCACCGTGTAGAACAGCCAGGTCCGGATGATCTCGTGGGCCTGCGGCCGCAGGTCCATCGGGAACACCCGGCGGAACAGGTCCTCGTCGGTGCTCCAGCCGCCGGCGATCTGCGGGGTCAGCGAGGACGTCGCCCAGGTGTCCATCACGTCCGGGTCGCCGGCGAACCCGCCGGGCTGGCCGCGCTGCTCCGCCGCGTACCCGGGCGGCGGGTCGGCGGCGGGGTCGACGGGCAGCGCGGCATCGGCGGGCAGGATCGGGGCGTCGTAGCGCGGCTGGCCGGCCTCGTCCAGCGGGTACCAGACCGGGATCGGCACCCCGAAGTACCGCTGCCTGCTGATCAGCCAGTCGCCCGCCAGGCCGTTGACCCAGTTCTCGTACCGTGTGCGCATGTGCGCCGGGTGCCAGGCAAGTTCCCGCCCGCGGCCGAGCAGCGCGGCGCGCAGGCCGGGGTCCCGGCTGCCGTTGCCGATGTACCACTGCCGGGAGGTCACGATCTCCAGCGGCACCTCGCCCTGCTCGTAGAACTTCACCGCGTGCTCGGCCGGCTCGGGATCGCCGCGCAACTGGCCCGCGTCGGCCAGCAGGCCGGCCATCCGCTGCCTGGCCTGCTTCGCCGTCGCGCCGGCCAGTTCCGCGTAGGCCGCGCGCCCCGCCGCGCTGCCAATGCCGGGCGGCGGATCGGCCAGCAGCCGGCCGTCGCGGCCGATCACCGGCCGGGTCGGCAGCCGCAGCTCCCGCCACCAGATCACGTCGGTGGTGTCGCCGAACGTGCACACCATCGCGATGCCGGTGCCCTTATCCGGCTCGGCCAGCCGGTGTGCGAGCACCGGCACCGCCGTGCCGAACACCGGCGTGCGGACGGTGCCGCCGATCAGGCCGGCATACCGCTGGTCGTCGGGATGCGCGACCAGCGCCACGCAGCCGGGCAGCAGCTCGGGCCGGGTGGTGGCGACCAGCACCTCGCCGCGGCGCTGGCCCGGGTCGCCTTGATCAGCCGTGCCGCTGGCGACGGGAAAGGCCAGCCGGTAATACGCGGCCGTGACCGGCCGGTCCTCGATCTCGGCCTGCGCGACCGCGGTGCCGAAGGTGACATCCCACAGGGACGGGGCCTCGGCCAGGTAAGCCTCGTGCCGGGCGAGGTTGCGGAGGAAGCCGCGCTGGGCCACGGCCCGGGACCGCTCGTCGATCGTGCGGTACTTCGTGGACCAGTCGAACGACAGGCCGAGCCGCCGCCAGGCCTCCTCGTAGGACTGCTCGTCCAGCTCGGTCAGCTGCTGGCACAGCGCCACGAAGTTGCGCCGGGAGACCGGGATCTGCTGGGCACGCCGGCTGGCCGGGGCACGGGCCCTGCCCTGGGCGGGCGCAGAAGACGGGGCGGGCGGCTGGAAGGCCGGGTCATACGGCAGTGCCGGGTCGCACCGGACGCCGAAGTAGTTCTGCACGCGGCGCTCGGTCGCCAGCCCGTTGTCGTCCCACCCGACCGGGTAGAAGACGTCCTGGCCGCGCATCCGCTGGAACCGGGCGACGGCGTCCGTGTGGGTGTACGAGAAGACGTGCCCGATGTGCAGCGACCCGCTGACCGTCATCGGGGGAGTGTCGATGGCGTAGACGCCATCGCGGCTCCTGGTGCGGTCAAACTTGTACTACACGAGCCTCTTCCCACCGGCGCGACCACTTCTCCTCGATGCCGTCAAGCGTGGGCTTGGCCGGCACGTCGCCGGGGCGGAAGTCAGGGCTCATGCGTGAATCGTAGCGCGACGCGACCGCCCGCGGGCAACGTGAACCGGGCACGCTGCCACGTCGTGTCACGCGGATACCGACCGCCGGCGTGATGAGGGGGCGGCTACGACGGATGCCGGCCGAGCCTTGCCCTCGTGTCCTCGACGTCCATGCCGTGCAGGCGGAGCAGGTTCTCGCCGAGGATCTTCCGCTTCGCCTGGCCGGTCAGCTGGGGGTACCCGTAGCCGGCGCAGAGGTCTTCGGGAATCTGGAAGTCCATGAAGGCCCGCAGCGCCCACTGCGGGTGGAAGATCGGCGCCTCGGAGCCGTAGATGATCTTGTCTTCGCCGCACCAGAACAGCAGCTTCCCGATGATCTCGGCGAACATCCGCGGGCGGCTCGCTCGGACAGCCGGTCGGTGGTCCACGCCTCGTCCCAGACGATCTCTACGTCGGCGGCGGTGACACCGGGCTGCGCCTCGATCCTGTCCTGGATCTCGGTGAGGACCCGCGAGGCGAAGGGGCACCAGCCGGATGTCAGCAGCAACTCGACGCGGACCTGGCCGCCGGCCGCGCGCACGGAACGCACCAGCCCCATCTCCACGACCGATATGCCCTTCTCGCGGCAGCACGGGTCGTAGACGTCGCTGAGCGCGTCGTGGGCCCACTGCGGTATGTCGGCCACGCGACCATCGTCAGCCGCGTCCCGCTGCCGGTCAAGGGTCCCCGGGGCCAGCCGTCCCGGGGAGCCTCTTGATCATCTAGGGTGATTCTATGAATATGCGCGTATTGGGTACTACCGGCGTCCGGGTCAGCCCGCTGTGCCTGGGGGCGATGATGTTCGGCGCCTGGGGCAATCCCGATCATGACGAATCGATGCGGATCATCCGCCGGGCACTGGACGGCGGGATCAACTTCATCGACACCGCCGACGTGTACTCGGTCGGCGAGTCGGAGGAGATCGTCGGGAAGGCGCTGGCCGGGATCGACCGTGACGGGATCGTCCTCGCCACCAAGGCGCACGCCTCGATGGGCGAGGACGCGAACATGGGCGGCAACTCGCGCCGCTGGCTCATCCGCGAGTGCGAGAACAGCCTGCGCCGCCTGGGCACCGACTACATCGACCTGTACCAGATCCACCGGCCGGACCCGTCGGCTGACATCGACGAGACCCTGAGCGCGCTCACCGACCTGATCCGGGCGGGCAAGATCCGCTACGCGGGCAGCTCGACATTCCCGCCGTCGCAGATCGTCGAGGCGCAGTGGGTCGCGCAGCGCCGCGGCCGGGAGCGGTTCGTCTGCGAGCAGCCGCCGTACTCGATCATGGTGCGCGGCGTCGAGGCCGAGACGCTGCCGGTCTGCCAGCAGTACGGCATGGGCGTCATCCCGTGGAGCCCGCTGGCCGGCGGCTGGCTGACTGGCCGCTACCGCAAGGGCGCGGACCTGCCGGTCAGCAACCGGGCCCGGCGCCTGCCGCAGCGATTCGACCTCAGCCTGCCGGGAAACCAGGCCAAGCTTGAGGCCGCCGAGCAGCTGGCGGTCCTGGCCGAGGAAGCCGGCCTGTCGCTGATCCACCTGGCGCTCGCGTTCGTGATCAGGCACCCGGCGGTCACCGCGGCGATCATCGGCCCGCGGACGATGGAGCACCTGGAGGGCCAGCTCGGCGCCGCGGATGTCATCCTCGACACGGCCGTTCTCGACCGCATCGACGAGATCGTCCCGCCGGGCAGCAACCTCAACCACTCCGACCGGGGTTACGACCCGCCGGCCCTGACGACGCCGTCGCTGCGCCGCCGCCCGGCCTGACCGCTGCCCGGTCTATCTGTGGCAAGGCAAGAATGTCATGCCATGGTACGTGTAATGAATAAGGATGGTTTGAACAAAATAAGACCGTATTCTTCTTATCGGCGGTGATATTGACCACAGGCTGGCTTTCTGCGAAGGCGAGTGTAGGCTCGCCGTTTCTATCAGCTCCGCCGGTCACCCTCTTGCATTGGTGCACCGCGCGGACGGGCTCGTGCAGGCATTCGGGCGGCCGGGGAGCCTGTTCGGGCTCTTCCCCGCTCCCGAGCTGCACGACTCTCGTGGCACGCTGCAAGCCGGCGACAGCCTGATCCTCTTCACCGACGGCGTAACCGAGGCGCGCAGCCAGAGCGACCGGGAACTTTACGGCGACGACCGGCTCCGGGACTTCATCGCCGGCCTAGGCGATATGCCCGCGCCGCAGATGGCTGACGCCATCCAGCAAGCCGTGCGGGCTTTCAGCGGTGCGCACGTGAGCGACGATACCGTCGTATTGGTGTTGAAGGCCCTGCGGTACAGCGGACGGAAGGCCGCGACTGACGTGCCGGGTTGCACGCCCGTCTCGCTAGTGCGCCTTGACGTAGGCGGCGACGATTGATCTGCTGTTTTATCTGGCCAGCGCGCTCAGCGCGGCAGCGGGCGGCGGATCCTGGCCGCGAAGAGGTCGCGGAGGCTCACCACGCCGCACACTGTGCGGCCGTCCACCACCGGGAGGTGCCGGAACCCGTTCAGGAGCATGATCTGGGCGGCGGCCTCCACCGAAGTGTCCGGGCTGGCCGACTGGGGGTCGGGGGTCATCCACGCCGACACCGCGGACGCCGAGAGATCCTCGCCGGATGCTGCCGCGCGCAGCACATCGCGCTCGGTGAGAATCCCGAGCAGGAACGGTCCCTGCATGACGACGGCGGACCCCACGCTCCTTTCCACCATGTCCGCGGCCGCCGCTGCCACCGGCGTGTCCGCCGTGACCGCCACCACGCGGGTATTCATGAGATCCCTGAGCACCGTCACCGCTGGCGGACCGGGGGATCGCAGGCTCTCAGCCACTGCCGCCCACCTCATCCACCTCGGCGTCGCGATGCGGGCTGCCGGGCCCGGCCAGTTCCTCCGACAGCATCCGCCACAGCGAGCCTGCCCATGCCGAGAGGCCGGGCCACTTCTTCCAGAAGACCTGCAGGGTGGTCTCATCGAACTCACTATGGGCGCGCTCAGGAGTGACCGCGTCCCTGACCTCTTCGAGGCCCTGAATCAAGTCGAGGAACTGCGTGGCGACGTCATCCATGGAATCACCCTCCGCGCGAGTGTAAAGCCGGCCGGCCCGCCAGCGCGAGAGTTGGCGGACTTCGGGCAGTCGCTACCGGGCCGGCTCCTGGCTGGCCTGGCGAGCGCAGTCGGCCGACCCTGATCCTGGCGAGCACCAGGTCCAGCCAGCCATCCGGCGGGGACGGCCCGGCCCGGTACGCGGGCTGGCCTGCGCGGCGGCCTGCAGCGGGCGGCTGAGATAGCCGCTATTAGCGATTGTCTCATCTTGTGAATAAGCTGGTAGTTTATGTTCATCGACCATGTGTTCTACTTGGTCGATGAACGACGTCGAGCGGCCAGGCTGGTGGTGTTATCCGGTCGCGTGCCGCAAGGGGCACCCGTGGGGACCCGGCCGGGTATCGGTCGGCTGGACGCCGTGCCGGTGTGCTGGCGGTGACGGGCACCTGCGGGTGCATTGCGGGGAGCAAGGCTGCGGGGAGACGTGGTACAAGCCGCCGCACACGGCGGGGGCGGAGATAGTCGGCTACCCGCCGCCCGTCTCGTGACCAGTGGCTGCCGCTGCGTCCTGGCCGCTGGGGCGAGCAGTCCACGGCGAGGTCCGCGGCCCGGTTGGCGATGTCGTGGTGCAGCTTGCCGAGCCAGCCTCTTTCGTAGCCGGGGGCGCGCCGCTCAAAAGATGACATGCATCGGCCCCCGTCGAGGGTCGTTAGCGGCTGAGCTGGCCGGCTGGGCCCCGCGCCGGGGAGACCTCCCCAGCTCAGACGCGTCACGATGAACTGCGTAAGCATTCGCGTGCGGGGCGCTGGCGTGCCCCGGGAGCTTGAGGAGGTCCCGATGCCCATCGTAGGCGGGCTCGACATCCACCGGAAG